>TARA_R110002050_G_scaffold53783_4_pt1 | contig 12524 bp, 9 predicted proteins | sample TARA_R110002050 | Tara Oceans TARA_R110002050 (sample SAMEA4396988) | marine metagenome | biome: Polar Biome; feature: [DCM] deep chlorophyll maximum layer (ENVO:01000326); material: water (ENVO:00002006), including particulate matter (ENVO:01000060) such as... | depth 25 m
TCAAATTCCCAATGGCCCATCCCTGCAATTTCCTGCGCTTCTTTAAGTGATCGCTCACTCAACCGAAGCTTCCTTTGCAATTCCCGTTCTTCATTTTGATCTCTGAACACCAGCACCACACCATTCATGCTGCCATTTTCATCGCGGATTGGTGCGCCACTGTCGGCAATTGGCAACTCATTTCCCTGCCGGGTAATTAATAGCGTGTGGTTGGCCAGGCCAACAATCGTTCCGCGCGAAAGCACTTTTTCCACCGGACATTCAACGTCACTCCGGGTGCTTTCGTTAATGATATGAAATACTGATTTAACCGACTTGCCCAAAGCTTGATCTTCACTCCAGCCGGTTAATTCTTCGGCAATCGGGTTCATAAAGGTGATGAGCCCCGAATTATCGGTGGTAATAACTGCGTCGCCAATACTGTTCAGCGTCGTTCGGTAGCGTGTTTCGTTTTCGCGGATTACTTTTTCTGCAGCAATCCGGTTAATTTCATTTTTTAGTAGCAGCCCCATCAGTATAGTTGCTCCGGGGAAAATGAGCAGGATCGGGAGCCAGATCTGTCCGATTACCTGCCAAACTGATTCCCAAGGCAGCAGCAATTGGCAAAGCAGCATACCCACATGAGTAATCACGCCCATCAGCAGCAAATGAATTAGGCTAATATTTTCGGGCTTGTTCTTGTAGAACCTCCGAAAAAAAAGTCCGGTCAATGCCGAAATGATGATTGTTGCCCCGCCGGCCCAAATTCCTGCCCCCCCGAGGTACAACCGATATCCCAAAGCAATCAGCGCCGCGATACCTGAAACAATGCCTCCTCCAAAAAGTCCGGCAAGTGAGAGAACAATTGAGCGTCCATCGTAAATAATGCCCGGTTGGTAACTGACTGGCATATTCATGCCGATAATGGTAATGAAGCCAAACAGTAAACCAGCTATTGCTTTAAAGCGATAGTTGGCAGCTCCCAGTTTCCTGAACAGAAAGCTGTATAACACAGTCAGGGCTATGAGCAGGGTTGAATTCAGCAGGAGGTCAGTGATCATTATGCTTGGGTCTCCTTAGGTTTTTTCTCTTTCTGTCAGCTTTTTTTCTCGCAAACAAATTGTTTTCGTTGTCTACGCATCGAAGATAGTATTTTTTTTATTTCAACATAAACTTTTTGCTTAGTACTAGTTAAGCCAATCGTTTATTGCGAATTCCGGTTTCGCTTGAGGCTCCGGCTACTGACGAAAATCCTTGTCGCCAAAGCCGGCCCGGGCGACTTTGACGGCCCATGCTGCTGTCACCTCAGGGCAAAGTAGGGGACCTATGGTTTGAAGCTTTCCGTTAGCTTCTATCTTCTGGCTTTTTGCAAATAGTCCAGATCATGTGAGGATCAAAACTCATAGGGTTGTGTATTAAGCATAGCTCACTTGAGGGGTTCTGAAAAAAAAAAAAGAGATCACAATGAAGGTGACCTCTTTTGAATGTTAATGTTAGAACCGGTTACTCGTGATGATGTTCGCCATCACCTTCACCAAGAATGACACCGATAAACACGTGACTTTCGTTTCCAGCGATATCGGTACAATAAACTCCAAAATGATATGCTCCGTGTGCCACAGGAACACCGTCAATACTATCCGGAATGACAATTTCATGGTGATGAATCAGTGAATTTTCTAAACCTTCATCAAATGTCCAGCTGTTGGAATAGCTAAAAGGAACTTCCTCTTCTTTAACCATATGGACGCTCTTTTCATGGTTATGTCCATCAAAGTTGTCGTGTATCTCAATTTTATACGAATGAAGTTCAACATCATCTGAAAAATCACACTCAAAATGAATATCGCTACCGATTGATAAGTGTTCGTCGTCGGCAGGCTCAATAATTGATATCACAGGCGGAGTATTGTCAACATCGTCATCTTTACATGCGTTGAAAATAAGAATGATTGCGAATAGCACAAGTAATGCTTGGTAAGTTATTGTCTTGAATCTCATAAAATTTACACTTTTTGTTTCTATTTAATTATCTAGCCTGGATTGCCAGGCATCTCCTTGTCTTTTTAATTGCTTCAACGCCCAGCGGGGGAGCTCGCAGATGATATCCCAGAACGTAATTGCTGGTGAAAACAATCGGGATGGTTGTCAGGTAAATTGATTCGAAGTGATCGATCAATGAGTAGAAATGGGCCAATGAGAATGGTTCGCCCGGTAGTTGTATGGTATTCTCGTATGGACAAAAATTTTCGTTCTCAACCTGTGAAAAGGACAATTGCTCCTGCTCCAGTTGATGATCGTGATGGTGAAAAAATATAAAATGCAAGTCTTTCGATCCTTCATTGAACAAAAGAATCAAACTTAGAATGAGGGCTATATGACGAACTCGCTGATTCATGTTACAATGAAACGGGTATTTTAATCAGCAATTGGATATTTCGCCCAGGCTCCGGAATTTCAAGTTTGCGATAAAAACTGATGTGGTTAAAATACGTTGCATCAAACAGGTTATGTGCTTGTAAAATAAGCTCCACCGGATTGGAAGCAGTTTCAATTTTTGCAGAGAAACCGGCTCCAACGATTTGATAACCCGGAGTATTCTGCTCGTTCCGGGCAACGCGGTTCTGATCCAAAGCCACCTTTGTGTTTATAAAAATTCGGACATCGGAGATTTTTTTTCCTGGCTGTCGGAATTTATATTCCGCCTCAGCAAATGCATTTGAAGGCGGTGTGAAGGGCAAAGGATATCTGCTATTTTTCGTATCCACAAACTGTTTATTTCTAATATATTCCACGTTCGTGCGGAGTTCTAATTTTTGGAACAAAAGCTGATGAACGCTAAATTCAAAGCCAGACAAAACCGCTTTGGATTGGGTGTATTTATAGACTTGTCCGGCATGGGGAAGTTTTGACCATTCCCCTGATGGATCCAAATAGAGATAATTGGAGAAAAAATAAAGGTATGGGCTGAAGCTTATTTCGATTCGTTCATTTTTCCATTCCAGACTAGCGTCAGCGTAGTAACCTTTCTCTGACGCTAACATGCTATTGCCTTGCTCATGCCTGAACGAGCCATGGTGAATGCCATTCGCGGTCAATTCGATGGCCGTTGGTGTTCGGAAGGCTTTTCCGAGGTTAAACCTGCCGGTGATACGGTCGGAAGCGGTGAAAAACACACCCATCAGCCAACTCACGTCATGAAACGAACGGTTAACATGATCGCTACGGCTGGCATATGCTGAAGCTTCGTCTTCGGGCACGCCTGTTCCGCCGAGGTAGTCAAATAAAATCGAATCGAACAATGCTGTGGTTCTGATGCGAGCCCAATCGTAGCGAATAGCCAGGTTGATTTGCACGTTTGGCGATATCTGAATTGCATCTTTTAAAAAAGCACCAACCGTATAATTGTCATACCGAGGTAGCAAAAAGTTGTAACCTCCTACCCGATTATTCTTCCACTGATTCTGAGCACCTGCAGTCAACTGGTGCCCCTTCCATTTTCGATAGCTTGTCTTCAGGTTCACCTGATAGGTTTTCAGCCTGAACTCTAATTCTTTGTCCGGATTATTCTCGGGTGCCTCCTGTCCTGGGTAATGGGTATGAAATTCACTCCACTCCGAGCGATTATTATTCTGAAATCCGACGTCCAGATGAATTGATGCGTCTCTGGTCGAGTACCGGTTATTGCTGACTAATTTAACATGTTCGACTTGCTGTCGTGGATATTCGATGTTTCGTCGGTTCCCATCATCTTTCACCCGTTCCTGGCTGGGAATGCCGTGCGACCCGGGAAAGAAGCCTGATTTTTGACTTACCCGACTAAGCGAAGCCGTTGTGCGGAAGCGATTGTAAACCAGTCCTGCGTGCCCTGATAAATCAAATTCTTGCCCTGCTGTATTCTTTAAGTATTTGTTGGCAACAGGCATTTTTTGGGTTAGGTAAACAATCGTATCCGTTGGAATGTGGTAATCACCAAAATCGAGCACCGTCCCGCGCAGTTTAAAAAAGAAACGATTCTTTCTTCCCTCCGCTGAAGTGGAGACAGCCAGCGTATGATTGACGGACTTTGTCAGTAATTGGATTTGCGCATTGAATTCTTCGTCTTCAGGGATACGGTCATTCTTAATATGAACGTAACCCCCAATAGCATCACTCCCATATTCAATGGCTGATGGTCCTTTTACGACTTCGCCCGTTTCAACAGCAAACGGGTCCATCTCAAGCCCATGGTCGGCACCCCATTGCTGGCCTTCTTGTTTTATTCCGTTTTCACTCACCACCACCCGGTTGAAACTTAACCCGCGTATCACAGGTTTTGATGCGTTGGCTCCTATATCCATGGTGTTTACTCCTGAAATCTGATCCAAAGACTTGATGAAAGTTCCTCCCATGTTGCGCGTAAGAAACTCTTGCGTGATCACTTCATTTTTTAGACTCTTCGCTGCGTCAGTCCGGTTTGATTTAACCAAAACTGATCCGATATTTTGTACCGCAGGTTGAAGCTGAATCACCAAATCCCGGTTTGTATTACTGATTAGGGTGTCTTTCGGGGCGTAGCCAATAAAAGAAAATTGCAGAAGCAGGCGTTCTTCTCCCACACTTTCAACAGCGAACCCGCCATCAAAATCGGTGATCGTAAACAAATCATGATAATGAACATGACAGCCTGGTAAGGGCTTGCTGTTTTCATCCAATACAATACCATGTAGAACACTGTTTTCTTGAGCATACAAAACTATCGGCAGGCTGAATAGCAACATTGCCGCAATAAAATACGTCCTCATAGAAAGGAGTTTTTTTTATTATCCGTTAGAAGGCCTGAGCATTTGAAACATAGACAAGCCGGCATCAATACAGCATGATGCACCGTCTTACATTTTCATAATTCAGGCCGGATTGAAAATTATTTTAGAAGCATTAAATCAGGAGTAAACAGGTGAAGGGGGAGCCCGCAACGATGGAACAGACTGAATATCCGATGCGACATGAGCAGGTGTAGAAAATAGCAGAATTTCGAAATTGATTGTTTTACTGAAGCCAACTTCACGAAAGTAGGGCTTCTCAAAAATCGCAAATTCATATTCGCAGATTGCGCAATGTTTAGATTCAGCGTCGAAATTTTCCGTGCTTGTTTCTTCATGATGCGTGCAATCGTGTTCGCAGCCATCATCTGACAAACGCCCCACTCCGCTATGTTCAAAGCTATGAACCAGTTGAAACCAAATCGGAAATGCAAAGAGCACAACCAAGGCCAGGGCGATATGTTTTCTGAATTTCTCCAACAGACTCAAAAGTATGAATAAATAACCTCAAAAGGAATGAAAGGTTTAGCAGGAAATGAAGCAGTTTATTTTTTATTGTTATTTTTGCATCAAATGAAAAAAGCAGTAGCGACCATATTATCTGTTTTTTACCTGCTGGTTACCGTTGGATTGGCAGTTGATGTGCATTATTGCTCAGGCAAAATTGCCTCAGTACAACTTTTTTCAGAAACTAATTCGTGTTGTGGCGCAGACGGTGATTGCAGTACCAACTGTTGTCATTACGCTTCACAGGTTATTCAATTTGAAGAACCACAAACACTCCGGAGTAATTTCAGGTTGAACACTGAGCAGCCAGTCGCTCAGTTAGCTATTTCGGCCTTGGTTCATTCGCCTGATTTTTCAACGAAACAGGATTTTCCGATCATTAACAATGCTTTTTCACATCCGCCAAACGAACCGGTTTGGTTGCTGCTTTGCTCCCTGGTTTATTACGGTTAGCTTTTCAATTGATCGATAACTAACGGGCTGTTATTTTGATAGTCCGGACATTCTTATGGTATCAATTTAAAAACTAACAAAAATGAAAACATCAATAGTTTTTTCAGTAATCCTTGGCCTGTTCTTTTCTGTGGCTGTTTTTGCCGAAGATGGCGAAAAAAAGAAGAAAGTGGAAACCCTTGAATTTGAAGTTTCCGGAGTTTGCGGTGCGTGCGAAAAACGCATTGAAAAGGCGGCGCTCATAAAAGGCGTGAAATTGGCCGAATGGAACAAGCACACTCAGAAAATCAAAGTCATCTATTCCACCAAGAAGACAGATGAAAAAGCCATTCATCAGGCCATTGCTAAAGTAGGACACGACACCGAAAAGGTGAAAGCCGCCGATGAAGCTTATGCTCAACTTAACGATTGTTGCAAGTACCGCGACGGAGTAGAAATTCACTAATTCAAATCAAGATGAATCAGAAGGGATGGCTTGTATCCCTGCTACTTGTATTTCCGTTTTTGGGATGGGCGCAGCTTGCCCCAAATGTGGTGGACGGAAAAGTAGCAGAGAAAACAGAAGGTGGGAAAACTGCACCGTTGGTTGGTGTCAATGTGTACTGGGAAGGGACCACCATGGGGACCAGTTCAAATAATGATGGCCAATTCACCATTGAGCGGACGAATAAAACCAACCGATTGGTGTTTAGTTATATTGGTTATCTCAATGACACTTTGGAGGTAAACTCAAATAAAATTCCGGTCGTTGTCATGGATGCTTCGCGTGAATTGGGTGAAGTGGAGGTTGTACACCGACAAAAATCAACTGAAATTTCCATGCTGGGCTCCATTAAGGTGGAGCAGATTGGGGAGAAAGAACTGTGTAAAGCAGCATGCTGTAACCTGAGCGAAAGTTTTGAAACCAGCCCAAGTATTGATGTTTCCTTTACCGATGCGGTGACCGGATCGCGCCAGATTCAGATGCTGGGACTGGCCGGGCCGTATGTGCAAATGACCCGCGAAAATATTCCGGATATGCGTGGGTTGGCTTCGGTCTACGGGTTGACCCTGGTTCCGGGCACCTGGATCGAAAGCATTCAACTGAACAAGGGCACTGGCTCGGTGGTCAACGGCTATGAAAGTGTTGCCGGCCAAATTAACATCGAAATGCGAAAGCCCGAGGTGGCCGAGCGCCTGTATTTGAACTTGTTTGCCAATGCTGAGAGCCGTCTGGAAGCGAACCTGAACCTGGCGCACCGGTTTAAGAATGATAGCTGGTCAACAGCCCTATTACTGCATGGAAAGGACAATTCAGAAAAGCTGGATCACAACCACGACGGCTTTATGGATATGCCCACGGGGCAAACCTTTACCGCGTTGAACCGATGGACCTACAATGGCGATCAGGGCTTGCACCTGCAATTTGGGATTAAGGGATCGACCATGACCAGCGAAGGCGGCCAGTTGGACTTTCAACCTGAAGATGCACTGACAACCAATGCGTGGGGCATGAGCGTCGATGTGCAACGATTGGAAGGTTGGGCAAAAATTGGGAAGGTGTTTTTCGATCTTCCTTGGAAATCGCTGGGGCTACAACTGGCCGGAACCACGCATGAGCAGGACAGCTATTTTGGCTTGAATGCCTATCATGCAAAGCAGCAATCAGCCTACGCCAATTTTATTTACCAAAGTATTATTGGCAACACCAACCATGAGTTTAAAACAGGGGCTTCTCTTCAGTACGATGATTTTCGCGAAACATTGAACGACACCATCTTTAACCGGGAAGAATCGGTGCCAGGTGTTTTCTTCGAATACAGCTGGCTGCCGTCTGACGCGTTTAGCCTGGTCGCTGGGTTACGGGGCGATTATCACAATTTGTATGGTGGCTTTTTAACTCCGCGCCTGCACATTCGCTATGCGCCGGCAGAGCAAACCGTGTTCCGGCTGTCGGCAGGACGCGGGCAACGCACAGCCAGTGTGATCAGCGAGAACAGTGGCATGCTGGCCAGTTCGCGTCAGATTGTTTTCCAGGGTCAGGCGAATGACCATCCATATGGATTTGGTCCCGAAGTGGCCTGGAATTACGGCGTGAACCTGACTCAGAAGTTTGAATTGGGCTATCGGCCCGGAAGCATCAGTCTTGACTATTATCAAACGGACTTTTCAAGCCAGGTGGTGCTCGATTTGGATCAAAGTCCTCAGCAGGCCGTATTTTTTGAGTCGGATGAAAAATCCTATTCAACCAGTTTTCAGGCACAGCTCGACTACGAACTGATTTCGCGATTGGATACGCGCCTGGCCTATCGTTGGTATGATGTGAAAACCACTTATCAGCAAGGCTTGTTGGCGAAGCCTTTGTTGGCCAGCCACCGGGCATTTTTGAACCTGGCATATGAAACCCGCAATGCGTGGAGTTTCGACTACACGATTAACTGGCAAGGCGAAAAGCGGATTCCCTTTACGGCCTCCAATCCGGAAGAATTTCGGATGGAGGATTATTCGCCTGACTTTTTCCTGATGAATGCTCAGGTGAGCAAACGGTTTAGCGAGCGGTTTGAAGTGTATGTGGGCGTTGAAAACCTGGCCGACTACAAACAGAACAACCCGATTATAGCCAGCGACCAGCCGTTTGGACCCTATTTTGACAGCTCCTTGATCTGGGGCCCCATCTTGGGACGCAAGTCGTATGTTGGCCTTCGTTTTCGAATTCAATAAAAAAAGCAGTTGGAATTCTTTCAACAAATGAATGTTTGAAGAAGAAGAGCAGGCCACTTGTGTTACTCCCGACGCAAGTGGCATTTTTTTTAGTTCATACTGAAAATCCTAAAAGCGATTAAAATTCCTGTGCAAATTCAATCTTCCACAGGCCCCGGAGTTCGTTGAGTTGATAGCCGGTGGCCAGATCGTCAGGGTAAAGTGTTTGCAGTTTTTCATAGGTGTCGACCTGAATTGTTTCCACGGGGCCGTGGCATTGCAGGCAAGCCATTAGGCCTGTTCGGATGGGTTTGTAGTAAACAGCCTGCGATTCCACTATAACCAGCGTATCCTTCATCGGATCATCCAGTCGTTTGGCCCAAGCCCACAGTTGTTTATCAGCTTCCGTTTTTAGCTTATTCTCCGGATTTCGGTTCTTTTCCGAAACGCGCGATATCGTGCAATTGAAATGATTGCTCAAGCTGTCGGTTATTGAGGAGGCTTTCAGATTGCAAAACTCGACCGCGTAAAGGCTCCCGCCCTGCTTCATGGCACCGGAAACGTGGGCCAGCAAGGAGGCTTGGGCTTGTGCCGAAATATCGTTACCGGTCTTCAGAAGCTTGGCATAACTTTCCACATCGAGTTCATTTTTCGTATCTTTTTGTCTACACGACAGCATGGAGAAGCAAATGTGAACTGCAATTAAAAAGAGTAGTGTTGGTTTCATTCTTAGCGTTCTTTTTGTTTGTATTGTCAATGCCTACGATGGATCGTCAAATTTGGATTCAGGATTGGCTTGAATTTTCTGCTTATGAAAGAGAAACTTAGCCCATTTCAAACCACGAAATCATTCGCTGTTTGATCCATTTGAATCAAAAAAAGAAAACTCACTTGATCACTTATTTTTGACAACAAGTCGTTATCTTTCGCCTCGTTAGACAACCAAAGGTTGTGAGAATGGATGAACAAACCAACTAAACCAAATACTCATGAACGATAAAATGCAAGTATCGAAAGTCCTGCCAGTGTTGTTTGGATTTTTTGTGATGGGATTTTGCGATGTGGTCGGAATCACTTCAGCACACGTTAAAGAAGATTTACTGGGGGCATACAGCCCGGAGTTTCGCGACACGCTCTCGAACATGATTCCGGTGGCCCTTTTCTCCATGTTTTTGCTGTTTTCAATTCCTACGGGAATATTAATGAACCGGATTGGCCGGAAGAAAACGGTGATTCTGAGTAATGTTATCACCATCGTGGCCATGTTTATTCCGTTGATTGAATATACCTTTTTTATGTCGTTGGTGGCTTTTGCCTTGTTGGGTGTTGCCAACACCATTTTACAGGTGTCGCTTAACCCTCTACTGACCAATGTTGTGAAGGGCGACCGCCTGACCAGCAGTCTCACGGCCGGGCAGTTTGTCAAAGCCATTTCTTCGTTCAGCGCCCCGTTTATTGCCGCTTTTGCCGCCATGCAGTTCGGAAACTGGCAATACATTTTCCCCATTTATGCTGTCATCACACTGCTGTCAACCATCTGGCTGATGGCCACGACAATTGAGGAAGAGCCGGTGGCCATTAGCGCGACCTCGTTTGGCAGCGTGTTTGCCATTCTGAAAGATCGAACCATCCTGCTGCTTTTCCTGGGCATTTTGTTCGTCGTTGGCGTTGATGTTGGTGTGAATACTGCCGCTACCAAAATATTGATGGAACGAGCCGGGCTGGATTCCATTCAGGCAGGCTACGGGCCGAGCGTTTATTTTGCCTTGCGTACTTTGGGAGCTTTTTTAGGCGCTTTTCTGCTGGCTAAATTTTCATCCTCCAAGTTCTACCAAGTCAATATTGTCATTGCCGTTGCCGCTTTGGGTGTCTTGATTTTTGCCGGAGACAAGTTCCTGATCTTCGGCTTGTATGGTGTCATTGGCTTTACCATTGCCAATGTGTTTCCCATCATTTTCGGCATGGCGATTCAGAAACGCCCCGATAAGGCCAATGAAATTTCGGGGCTGATGATCACCGGCGTATTTGGAGGGGCGGTGCTTCCGTTTTTTATGGGAATCACATCCGACCTGATTGGTTCGCAAGTGGGCTCGGTGCTGGTTATTTTGGCTGGTGCCCTTTACTTGTTATATGCGGCTTTTGCGATCAAGGTCGGTTAAATAACAGGACCACGAGATAACAAGGAATAAGTAGGACAATCCCTGTCCGCTTGGATAGCTTCCCGTGGATGCAATTGACAAGCCCGCTACGGATGCGTGGATTCATTCAGTGTAGCCTCCTTGTTGTCAACGTTTTCCTTCTTGATGTGAGCCCGGGAAGTGCGTCAGACGATCGGCACAGGTGACCTGCTTTTTATCCGATTCCATCATCCATGAATGATTCAACCGAAACAATCCACCACATCCAGCCTGACAAAACAAGTCCTTCAATTACTGGTTCTCCTTAATGTCAGACAAAATAAATTGAAGCGCCACATTTTTCTGGACGTTAAATAGTTACGCGTAATTTTGCAATCTCATCGTTTCAATTTGATTGCGCTTTTTAGCTATGGTCTTTTTTCTTTTACCCAAAAATAGGAAATCTAAGGTCTCATTTAACTCAATAAGTTTTGAAATGCCAATGGCGATGTAACATATCGGTATAGCGATAGCTGTGCATACGACGAACAGGAGAATGGGATTTAAGTTGTTAAACAATAACATTGGAGAATCCACTGTCAACTTTGTAAGGTAGAACTGAATTACATAGATCCCTAAAGAGTATTTCCCGAAGGTCATGATTTGTTTTGAAATGAAAGGATTCCATTGTGTTCGAATTGTTACATTTAAAAACACAATAAATGAAAAGCTTGATATTAGTACTTTTAAGATGTCATCATATATTGTCCCACGGATATCCCAAAAGCCACACAATGTAACAAACAGAATAAAGCTGAAGGCAAAAACCAGAGGATTCATAATCGTTGCTTCCAAAAAAGGATATTTAGAAACAAAAACAGCCATATAAAAAAATAGGGAATAAAGTAATAATGACGATAAAACTTTGTTTCCCAAAAGGATACTGTACCCACTTGTTAAGATTACAATTACAGCAAATAGAAGAAGATCGATCCAAAAATTGTTCTTTTTAATTGAAGATACCCAAGCAAAAATTCCGTAAAAAGCAAAGATTTCAAAAAGTGTTTTAAAAAACCAAAGATTAGGACGTAAGATGGTATTCGTGATATCTTCAATTGTAATTGAAATTCCTTGATGCTTGAAAAAGATCTCATTTGCTATCAGACTCCAAGTTAACAGCGGAATACATAAGCCTATAAATTTTTTTTGTAAATGCTGCAAAAACGAATTTATATCGGAAACTTTAATTGTTTTATACCCGATGTAGCCACTAATGAAGAAAAATAGAGGCATATTAAAAGAATAAATAATGTTAAGAACACGATTGTCCAGTCCTCCTTGGATATTATTGAATTGTATGATATGCCCGATAACAACGGACAATATTGCTAATCCTCTAATTTGATCGACATACTCCAGTCTTTTTTTCATGGTTTTTTATCTAAATGGGTTTGATTAGTAGTTTGCTTTAAGAAATAGCTATCCGGTCGGAATTAAAATTTGAGCCAATTTACTTTGATTAAAATAAATAACTCTATCTCCAGAACTCAGCATACTGAGGGGTTTCATTTAGTCATTTTAGATGACTTGTATCCTGACCATCCCGTAGCCCAATATGTTGGATACTTACTCAATCGCGTGGGGTTGATAAGGGACTGTAAATCGAGCGGCTAACCTGTTTTGGGGGAGCCTCTTGACGCGATAAGCATGGCAGTACAAAAATACAGAGGTACTGCTTGAAAGGGGTTGATCGTTTTTTGTGATTCCACAGATCCTGGTTTTTTTCCAATCCACAAGTTAATTAATCATACAGAATAAATTATTTAGCCAGCACTAATTTAGTTTCATTCAAAATAAGAAGAAGGAAATCCCAAACTCCATGATTCAAATTCCAAAAACGGCGGAGGTACGCTCGCTGACCAATCAATAAAGGCGTCTTTGCGTGGAGAAGTGCACGCTGCAAGACGCCAGCATCCAGCAGCCCCCC
>TARA_R110002050_G_scaffold49887_6_pt1 | contig 12522 bp, 8 predicted proteins | sample TARA_R110002050 | Tara Oceans TARA_R110002050 (sample SAMEA4396988) | marine metagenome | biome: Polar Biome; feature: [DCM] deep chlorophyll maximum layer (ENVO:01000326); material: water (ENVO:00002006), including particulate matter (ENVO:01000060) such as... | depth 25 m
CCTAGTAACTGGAGACAAAGGCTACCACGATGTAACTGTGGATATAGCTGCTCCTGTAGAAGGTAGAGCTAACAAGCACTGGTGGATAGTTTTTTCCATTGCCTTAGTGGCATTTCTTTGGGGAGTAGGTTGTATTATTTATACGGTCTCTACCGGTATCGGTACTTGGGGTCTTAACAAATCTGTAAACTGGGCTTGGGATATTACCAACTTCGTTTGGTGGGTAGGTATCGGTCATGCAGGAACTCTGATTTCTGCAGTATTATTATTGTTCCGTCAAAAATGGAGAATGGCTATTAACCGTTCTGCAGAGGCGATGACAATCTTCTCGGTTGTTCAAGCTGGTTTGTTTCCAATTATACACATGGGTCGTCCATGGTTAGCTTACTGGGTACTTCCAATTCCAAACCAATTTGGATCATTGTGGGTAAACTTTAACTCTCCACTTCTTTGGGATGTATTTGCGATATCAACATATCTTTCTGTTTCATTGGTATTCTGGTGGACAGGTTTGTTACCGGATTTTGCAATGATTCGTGATAGAGCGGTATTGCCTTTTCAAAAGAAAATTTATAGCTTATTGAGTTTTGGATGGAGCGGTCGTGCAAAAGATTGGCAACGTTTTGAGGAAGTATCTTTAGTACTTGCTGGTTTGGCAACTCCTTTGGTACTATCTGTACATACCATTGTATCTTTTGACTTTGCTACTTCGGTAATCCCGGGTTGGCATACAACAATCTTTCCACCATATTTCGTTGCAGGGGCTATCTTCTCTGGTTTCGCTATGGTAAATACTTTGTTGATCATCATGAGAAAGGTGTGTCACCTAGAAAACTATATTACGGTTCAGCATATTGAACTAATGAATATTGTAATCATGTTAACTGGTTCAATTGTGGGATGTGCCTACATTACCGAGTTGTTCATGGCATGGTATTCTGGTGTGGAATATGAGCAGTATGCATTCTTGAATAGAGCAACCGGACCTTACTGGTGGGCTTACTGGTCAATGATGACTTGTAATGTGTTCTCTCCACAGTTCATGTGGTTCAAGAAATTAAGAACAAGTATCATGTTCTCTTTCTTTATTTCTATTGTGGTAAACATAGGTATGTGGTTCGAAAGATTCGTAATTATCGTTACATCATTACATAGGGATTATCTTCCATCATCATGGACAATGTTCTCACCAACATTTGTTGATATAGGAATATTTATAGGTACTATTGGTTTCTTCTTTGTATTGTTCTTATTATATTCTAGAACATTCCCAGTAATTGCTCAGGCAGAAGTGAAATCTATATTGAAATCTTCTGGTGAAAAATACAAAGTGTTAAGAGATGCTGGGAAACCTCTATATCAAATCTCAACGGCTAAAGTGGAGGTGAAGGAGTCGGTAACTGATGATGTATTGATGGGTGAAGTAGTACCATCTGTCGGTGATAAAGTAGGTGTTTCGGATTTGTTGAGTGCTGTGGGTACTTTTGATCCTGCTACACAAGAGGCGGATGATTTGAAGAAAGTTAAAGGTATAGGGCCGCAAATGGAGGCTACTTTAAATGAAATAGGAATCTATACATTTGCTCAAGTCGCTAGAATGACGGAAAGCGAGTATGATCTTTTAGATTCAATTACAGGTTCTTTCCCAGGTAGAGCACAACGTGATGACTGGGCAGGACAAGCATCAATTTTATTAAATAACAAAAGATAAATATGGCATCTAAGGTTATACATGCTTTTTACGACGATGATGATGTGCTAATGCTTGCCGTTAAAAAGGTTAAAGCGGCAAAGCTTCATATAGAGGAGGTTTATTGTCCTTTTCCTGTGCACGGTCTTGATAAGGCTATGGGTTTAGCGCCAACTAGAATAGCTATCACTGCTTTTTTATACGGTTGTGTAGGTTTAACAGTGGCGGTTTTAATGATGAACTTTATCATGATTGAAGATTGGCCTCAAGATATAGGTGGTAAACCAAGTTTTAGCTATTTGGAGAACATGCCGGCTTTTGTGCCTATTATGTTTGAATTAACGGTTTTCTTTGCGGCTCACTTAATGGTAATAACTTTTTACCTTAGAAGTAGATTGTGGCCTTTTAAAGAAGCAGAAAATCCAGATGTAAGAACAACGGATGATCACTTTTTAATGGAGATTGAAATCCATGACAACGAGCAAGAATTAAGAGATTTATTAATGAATACTGGTGCAGTTGAAATTAGTATATCAGAAAAAAACAGTCATTAAATATGAACAGTTTTAAGAAATTAGCATTAATATTCGGTCTAGCTATTGTGGCAACTTCTTGTCAAGATGATAGTGTTCCTAATTATCAGTATATGCCTAACATGTATGAGTCTGTAGGTTATGAGGCTTATAGCGAGGCAGATTTTTTACCAAACCAGTCCGAAGCTATGTTGCCACCGGCGAATACAATTAATAGAGGGTGGTTGCCATATGAAATTGAAAACTCCCCTGAGGGCAAAGAATTGGCTAGGCTTCAATCAAGTCCATTGGATTCTATGAGTGTAGAAAAGAACTTGGCGAAAGGTGGTCAACTTTACACTATTTATTGTGCTATTTGTCATGGAGATAAAGGTGATGGGCAAGGTACACTTGTAAAAAGAGAAAAAATATTAGGTGTTCCTAGTTATGCGGACCCGGTAAGAAACTTGACGGTTGGATCTACGTATTATACAATCCATTATGGATTGAATTCAATGGGGTCTTATGCTTCTCAAATGAATACTGAAGAGATGTGGCAAGTATCGGAATATGTGATGAAATTGAAACAAGATTTAACCAAATAATAGGTAAGCAATACTATGTATACGTTTTCAAATAGACTTAAAATAGCTTCCATAGTTCTAATGATAGTAGGTGCATTAGGGATTATTGGCGGATTTGTTATGGCTCCTGGAACTATAGCAGAAGCGAAAGAAATGGTAGCAAGTCATGATGAAGGTCATGGTGATGCACATGGAGCTGAAGCAGAACATGCAGTAGAGGAAAATGATCATGCTGTTGCAGATACTCATGGTGAGGAGCACGATGCTTCTCATGATCAGCATTTGTTAGATCAATTAAAAAATAGACCTTGGTCAGCTTTGTATGTTGCAGCCTTCTTCTTTATGATGATCGCTCTAGGTGTTTTGGCTTTCTATGCTATACAAAGAGCAGCGCAGGCAGGTTGGTCGCCATTATTGTTTAGGGTAATGGAGGCAATTACGGCATACCTAGTTCCAGGAGGAATTATTGTGTTCGTTATATTGTTGCTTTCTGTATTACATATGAACCATTTATTTATTTGGATGGATGCAGATGTAGTTGCTCATGATCACTTATTGCAAGGTAAATCTGGATATTTGAATCCAACATTCTTTTTAATAAGAGCTGCAATTTTCTTAGCAGGTTGGATCGGATATAGAGAATACTCTAGAAGATTATCTTTAGCTCAGGATGAGTCTGACGATAACGCTAATTTTAAATTGAATTTTAGAATATCTGCAGCTTTCTTGGTATTCTATCTTATTTCTGAGTCAATTATGTCTTGGGATTGGATTATGAGTGTAGAGCCACACTGGTTTAGTACATTGTTCGGATGGTACATATTCGCAAGTATGTTTGTGTCTGGGATTACAGTGATTGCTATGGTTACCATTTATCTTAAATCAAAAGGTCTTTTGCCAGATGTTAATGATAGTCACATTCATGATTTGGCTAAGTTTATGTTCGGTATTAGTATTTTTTGGACCTACCTGTGGTTTTCACAGTTCATGTTGATATGGTACTCTAATATCCCGGAAGAGGTTACTTATTATGTAACTAGAATAGCTGATTATAAACTACCTTTCTTTGGTATGGTTGCTATGAACTTTTTGTTCCCAGTACTTTTGCTAATGAATAGTGATTACAAAAGAATTAACTGGTTTGTAATATTAACAGGTATAGTAATTTTGGCAGGACATTATATGGATATTTTCAATGCTATCATGCCATCAACTGTTGGTAAGAACTGGTACATTGGTATTCCTGAAATAGGTTCTGTATTGTTTTTCGCTGGATTATTTATATTCTGGGTGTTCAGAGCGCTTTCTACAGCACCTTTACAACCAAAGAGAAATCCGTTTATTGAAGAAAGTAGACACTTTCACTATTAATAGATTAATAAGTAAAGTATAACATTTATATATACGATGACGACATTATTGACTTTAGCTGTTCTTGTTCTTGTAGCAATTGCCATTTGGCAATTGACTAAAATCTTTGAATTATCACAGCTTAAAACTACTAAGTACGAGATAGCTACTGATACCGATAACAAGAATAACGGATATATGTTATTTGGGTTCTTGGTCTTCATATACGGAATTACCATTTTCAGTTTCTGGAAATATGGTAAATTTTTATTGCCCGAAGCGGGTTCTGCACATGGTGAAGAGTATGACAACTTAATGTTGGTTTCCTTTATTATCATTTTTATTGTACAAACAATTACTCAGGCGTTACTTCATTATTTTGGATATAAATATGCTGGTAAGGAAGGTCAAAAAGCTTTGTTTTATGCTGATAATGACCGTTTAGAATTTATCTGGACAATAATTCCTGTAATTGTTTTGGCAGGTCTTATTTTGTGGGGTTTATATACTTGGACCACTATAATGGATGTAAATGATGAGGATGATCCACTAATCGTTGAGTTATATGCGCAACAGTTTAATTGGACTGCTAGGTATGGTGGTGATGATAATGTTTTAGGTGGAGCAAATGTTAGAATGATTGACATTGACAAAGCTAACGTTTTAGGTTTGGATGAAGCTGATACATATGCACATGATGATGTTATCGTTAAGGAGCTTCACTTGCCAGTTGGTAGAAAAGTGAATTTTAAAATGCGTTCACAAGATGTACTGCATTCTGCATATATGCCACATTTTAGGGCGCAAATGAACTGTGTTCCTGGTATGATCACTGAGTTTTCTTTTACACCAATTTATACTACTGAGGAAATGAGAACCAATCTAGATGTCATGGATAAGGTGAAAAGAACAAATAAAATACGCGCGGAGAAAGCAGCTGCTACAGGTGAACCTATAGATCCATGGCAATTTGATTATATTTTGTTATGTAACAAGATTTGTGGTAAATCTCATTACAATATGCAAATGAAGATTATCGTAGAGACCGAAGAGGAATATAATGCATGGATGAAGAGTCAATCAACATTTGCCGAAACGGTGATGAAAGATGAATCTAGTCCTGAAGTTCATTCATTAAGCGCAGTATCAGTAGGAGAATAATCTTTTATTCTTAAGTCATTTTAGCTATTTAAAGAAAATTAATAAAAAATAAGATTACGATTATGTCAGCAACAGCACATGCACATGTAGATGATCACGGACACGACGATCATGGACATCATCATAAAGAAACTTTTGTAACAAAGTACATCTTTAGCCAAGACCATAAAATGATTGCTAAGCAATATTTTATCATGGGTGTATTGGTAATGGGTTTCATTGGTATTGCAATGTCTTTATTGTTTAGAATGCAATTGGCTTGGCCAGGTGAATCTTTTCCGGTATTTGAGGCATTATTGGGTAAATGGGCTCCAGGTGGAGTTATGGATGCTGATGTTTACCTTGCATTGGTTACAATGCACGGTACAATCATGGTATTCTTTGTACTTACGCAAGGTTTAAGTGGTACATTCAGTAATCTTTTGATTCCATTACAAATTGGTGCAAGAGATATGGCATCAGGATTCCTTAACATGGTTTCTTTTTGGATGTTCTTTGTATCTAGTATTATAATGATTATTTCATTGTTTGTAGAAGCAGGACCTGCCGCAGCTGGTTGGACAATTTATCCTCCATTAAGTGCGCTGCCAATGGCGCAACCAGGTTCTGGTATGGGTATGACATTGTGGTTGGTGTCTATGGCAATATTTATTGCGTCTTCTCTTATTGGTTCATTGAACTATATTGTAACCGTAATTAATCTTAGAACAAAAGGAATGTCAATGACTAGATTACCATTGACTATCTGGGCATTCTTTATCACAGCCATAATTGGTGTGATTTCCTTCCCTGTTCTATTGTCAGCAGCATTACTTTTGATCATGGATAGAAGTTTTGGTACTTCGTTCTTCTTGTCAGATATATTTATTCAAGGTGAAGTGTTACACTACCAAGGAGGTTCTCCAGTTTTATTTGAGCACTTATTTTGGTTCTTGGGTCACCCAGAGGTGTATATTGTTTTATTGCCGGCATTGGGTATAACCTCAGAAGTAATGTCAACTAATGCTCGTAAACCAATTTTTGGCTATAGAGCTATGATTGCTTCAATTATGGCAATTGCTTTCTTGTCTACCATTGTTTGGGGTCACCACATGTTCATATCTGGTATGAATCCGTTCCTTGGATCTGTATTTACGTTTACAACCTTATTAATTGCTATACCATCAGCGGTAAAAGCGTTTAACTATATTACTACTTTATGGAAGGGTAACCTTCAGTTGAATCCGGCTATGTTGTTTTCAATTGGTTTGGTATCTACCTTTATTACGGGTGGTTTAACAGGTATAGTATTAGGAGATAGTACTTTGGATATTAACGTTCATGATACGTATTTCGTTGTAGCTCACTTCCATTTGGTAATGGGTATTTCTGCACTTTATGGTCTTTTTGCCGGAGTTTATCACTGGTTCCCTAAAATGTTTGAAGGAAAATTAATGAATAAGAATCTTGGATATGTTCATTTTTGGGTAACTGCTGTTTGTGCTTATGGTGTTTTCTTCCCAATGCATTTTGTCGGTATGGCTGGTGTTCCAAGAAGGTACTATGAAAACACTGCATTTCCTATGTTCGATGAGTTAACTAATATTCAAGTATTGATGACTGTTTTCGCTATTATTGCAGCTGCAGCTCAATTGGTATTCGTTGCTAACTTTATCTATAGCATATTCTATGGTAAAGTAGGTCCTAAAAATCCATGGAAATCCAACACATTGGAATGGACAACAGATCAAAAGCATGTTCATGGTAACTGGGATGGACCAATACCTGAGGTACATAGATGGGCTTATGATTATAGTAAGGTCTATGAGAACGGTGAGTATATCATAGCTGGTCAGGATTACGTACCACAACATATTCCTTTGCAAGAAAATGAAGAGGAATTGAATCACTAGAAAAAATCTTATTCTATATAAAAGCCCAACTATACTTAGTTGGGCTTTTTTTTATATTACTATTGGGATATTATTAAGTTGTTCTATTATTGCATAAATTTAAATACCTTCATTTAAAAATACAGTTATATGAAAAAGTTCGCCATTCTGTTTGTAGCATTAATAGTTGGGGTTACAAGCTATTCACAACGTAAGCCTAAAATTAAAGGTAATAAGAATGTTATTGAGGTAAGAGAGGACCTAGAACCGTTTTATGGAATTGAGTTGGCAGATGATTTGGATATTGTTATTCAAAAGGCATCACATGAAGGTTATGCCCTAGAGCTTGATGACAATCTGGTAGATGTGCTAAAGTTTAAGGTGGATAACGGGGTGTTGAAAATCTCCTCATTCTATAATATTACCTCTAAGAGAAAACTGGAGATTACCATCTTTTTTCAAGAGTTGAACAGTATTAAAATGTTGAAAGGTAAAATTAGTATGAAGGATGTTATCTCTACGGATAAACTCAGGGTGCAGACTTTTGGCACTTCAAGATTGGAATTAAACGCCACTGCTGACATTATTGATGTTAATATGGAGGAAATTAGTTCTGGTGATTTTAATTTGGCAAGTGATTCTTTAAATATCGTTTTAAAGGATAGAATAGATGTTAAGTTATATACCACCGGTGAAAGCAATAATATTTATATGTATAAAAATGCCTCTGCTAAAGTTGAAGGAACTTCAGATTTTTTAATGGCGAAATTATATGGAAATAGTGCCCTTAAAGCTTCTAGCTTACAATCAAATGATGTGTTGGTAATTGCCGAAGATTCGCCTGATGTTGAAGTTCGTGCCTTAAATACCATACAACTTAGTTCTAAAGGTGCTACTAGAACCAAGTTATACGGTGATGCAGAGATTACCATTTTGGATTTTTTAGATACTTCTAGATTGGAAAAGGAGAAGAACTAATTGGCAATAGGTGCAGTCATGAGGTGGTCTGGTATACCAAAACCGTCTATTAAGGTGTTTAAATGAGGTCTAAGTTCGGTACATAGTCGTTCTACTCTTTGGCGTATGGCTTTGGATTTTGTTCCTCTCAGGTAGCCTTGTTCTAGATACCATGATGCATCTTTTCTAATTTCATATAAAGCATGTAATGTTCCAATTTTTTCAAAAAGTGTTTTATAGTCAGGATCCGTAATGATGTTGGTATGCTCTAAGAATGATTTATAGGCCAATTCTGCACTGTAAGCCTTACCAAGTGTCATTAAATGTGTCTGCACCTTTAAGAACGCTTGGTAAGAGGGTATTCCTTTTTTAATATATCCTCTAATGCGCATAGCAAGCGTATAGGTTAATCTTCTTGTTCTATACTCAAGGGCATGTACATGAAATTTAGGATTGTATAAATGATTCTTGTCGGTTTTATTGGAGTACACTGGATTTATTGTCGATAGTTTATCACTTAATTGTGAGCTTAAAAGTTTCAAAACGGTAGAAAATCCTGCGCTATTGAATTCGGCTTTGAAATCTGATAAAACCCCTTTTGCGGCGAGCTGTAATAGCACATTGTTGTCGCCTTCAAAAGTGGTGAAAATATCCACATCGCCTTTCAAGTCTGCAATACGATTTTCTATAAGATAGCCTTTGCCACCGCAAGCCTCTCGGCATTCTTGTATAGTGTCATTGGCATACCAGGTTATGATAGATTTCAAACCAGCAACTTGCGTCTCAATTTTTCTTTTGTCCGGTTGAGACTCGTCACAATATAACGACATCATTTTATCTAAGGTAAAATGGTAAACGTAGGCACTGGCAACTAATGGGGTTAAGCGTAATTGATGCGAGGGATAATCCATTAAAAGGTCTTCCTGTATTTTTACACTATCATTGAACTGTCTTCTTTTTAAAGCGTGTTTTATGGCGACGGTCAAAGCAAATTTAGCACCGCCAAGTCCGGCTCTCGCAACGCAAATTCTACCGCCAACCAACGTTCCCAGCATGGTAAAGAACCTTTTATTCGGATTTTTTATCTCTGAGTAATATTCACCGTTCGCTAGAATAGTACCATACTTGTTCAGCAAATTTTCTTTTGGCACTTCTACTTGATCAAACCATATTTTGCCATTATCTACACCATTTAACCCTAACTTATAACCATTGTCTTCTACGGTAATGCCTGGTAAAAGCTCATGTGCTTTATTTCTTAATGGTACCAATATGGCGTGTACTCCTTCATTTTTTCCGTTAACGATCAATTGGGCAAAAACAGATGCCATTTGTGAGTGTAGGGCATTACCTATATACTCTTTATTGTCATTTCTACCCGGTGTGTGTATAACAATGGTATCTTTTTCCTTGTTGTAGGTTGCTGTTGTTTTAATACCGCGTACATTGGATCCATGACCGGTTTCCGTCATTGCAAAACATCCTAACAATGATGCTGCACCGGCTTTTGCTAGATACGTATTGTGATGTTTTTTTGTGCCCAGTTTTTGTATGCTACCCCCAAATAGACCGAATTGGACACCAAATTTTATGGCTAAACTTCCGTCTGCCCAAATCATATTTTCAAAAATATGAGCGTAACCTTCCATATTATCGGTTCCGCCATAGTCTTCAGAATATGCCATAGCGCCATAACCTTTTTGTGCTAGAAATTTCACTTGTTCTAGAACGTGCTGTCTAAAATCTTCTTTGTTTCGTCGTATCTGCCAAGAAAAAATAGGGTCATTTAATGTAGACCTAAATTGGTCTATCGTTTGGACATGTTCACCTTTTAAAATGGAGTCTATATGCTTTGCTGAATATTGTGCCGATTTTGGATCTAGGTCAATTTGAACATCAAAAAGATGGTTGTAGTGATTGGGTTGTATACCCAAATTGACCTCAATATTTTTTATGCATTCATTAAATGGTATTTCCCCTTGATAGTGTGTAGCCACTTTCTCGCTGAATGCGGTTAAAGGATAGGTGTTGTGCTCCACCAATTTAACATCGCTATTGGCAATTAATTGTTTCCAAGATTTAAGAACACTATCCTTGGGAGGATTATTAACATCTAACCAAGATTTTAATAGTTTCTTGTCGGCAAGTGTTAGTGAACTATCTTCTGAAATAGCATTTTCTGCTACGTTAATTTCCGATGCAGATAAAAGATCATCTGACCAAATAATATAAAATACAGGTATGTACTGTAAAACCGATGCGGTATAAATTTCTGTTGTCATACAATGAAATTACAATTTTTACTTGATATTGAATTCATCTGAATAGACAATACCTATGTTCTATTTTAAATATAACAGATGGTATGTCTTCATTTTGATGGGGCTGCTTTTATGTTGTTTTTAGTTTGGTTAAAATCCTATTTAGGAAAATGATTTGGCTCAAAGTTACCGCGTGTTTGTCTATCTTTGTTAGTGTATGAACGAGTATTTAGACCCATCTGCGGAAGGTTTCTCTAATGAGGAGCTTGATATTGAAAGAGCATTGAGACCTGTAAATTTTGATGATTTTACTGGTCAAGAACAAGTGCTCGAAAATCTTAAGGTGTTTGTTGAAGCAGCCAATAGAAGAGGTGAAGCATTGGATCACACCTTGTTTCACGGTCCTCCGGGATTAGGTAAAACAACCTTGGCAAATATTTTGGCAAATGAACTTGGTGTTGGGATCAAGATTACCTCTGGTCCTGTATTGGACAAGCCTGGAGATCTAGCAGGGTTGTTGACCAATTTAGAGGAAAGAGATGTATTGTTCATTGATGAAATACATAGACTTAGCCCCATAGTAGAAGAATACTTGTACTCTGCAATGGAAGATTACAAAATAGATATTATGATAGAAACAGGCCCAAATGCCAGGTCTGTTCAAATAAATTTGAATCCGTTTACATTAATTGGTGCAACAACGCGCTCAGGTTTGCTAACAGCGCCTATGCGAGCTAGGTTTGGCATTCAAAGTAGGTTACAGTATTATTCTACAGAACTGTTGTCCACTATAGTAGAACGAAGTGCGGAAATTTTACGGGTTCCTATTTCTCAAGATGCTGCTATAGAAATTGCCGGTAGAAGTAGGGGTACTCCTAGAATATGTAATGCCCTTTTGCGTAGGGTACGAGATTTTGCGGAAATTAAAGGCAATGGTGCTATTGATATGGAAATTTCTAAATTCAGTTTAAAAGCATTGAACGTAGATGCCCATGGGTTAGATGAAATGGATAACAAAATTCTTACGACCATTATAGATAAGTTTAAAGGTGGTCCTGTTGGAATAACAACTTTGGCGACCGCTGTGTCTGAAAGTGCCGAAACTATTGAAGAAGTATATGAACCCTTTTTAATTCAGCAAGGGTTTATTATGAGAACACCTAGAGGTCGTGAAGTTACAGAAATGGCTTATAAACATTTAGGAAGAATCAAAGGTGGAATTCAACCAGGATTATTTTGAGTATAGATATCAAATCTAAATGGACCAATAGTATTAAAACCGAAGCCAAACGCCTCGGTTTTTTATCATGTGGTATATCTAAAGCGGATTTCTTAGAGGAAGAAGCGCCAAGATTGGAAAAATGGCTCAACAACAATATGCATGGCGAAATGAGCTATATGGCAAATCATTTCGACAAAAGATTAGATCCGCGAAAATTGGTGGAAGGGTCTAAGTCTGTCATATCCTTGCTTTTAAATTATTATCCTGAAAATACCCAACTAGAAGATTCTTACAAAATTTCAAAATATGCCTACGGTCAAGATTATCATCACATCATAAAAGGTAAACTTAGGCAATTACAAGAATTCATAACTGAAGAAATAGGCGAGGTCCATGGTCGTGCTTTTGTAGATTCTGCTCCAGTGCTCGATAAGGCTTGGGCAGCAAAAAGTGGTTTGGGCTGGGTTGGTAAGAATAGTAATCTTTTAACACAGCAGGTTGGTTCTTTTTACTTTATTGCCGAATTGATCGTAGATATTGATTTAGAATATGACCATGCTGTTACCGATCATTGTGGTACCTGTACTGCGTGTTTAGATGCTTGCCCTACACAAGCTATAGTTGAACCATACGTGGTAGACGGCAGTAAGTGCATTTCTTATTTTACGATTGAATTAAAAAATGAGTTGCCTTATGAAATGAAGGGGTCTTTTGATGATTGGATGTTTGGTTGTGATGTTTGTCAAGATGTTTGTCCTTGGAACCGGTTTTCTAAACCACACAATGAGCCTTTGTTCAATCCTCATCCAGAGTTGTTAAGCATGACCAAAAAGGATTGGGAAGAGATAACAGTGGATGTCTTTCAAAAAGTCTTCAAAAAATCTGCCGTTAAACGAACAAAGTACAGCGGACTT
>TARA_R110002050_G_scaffold139096_3_pt1 | contig 12515 bp, 9 predicted proteins | sample TARA_R110002050 | Tara Oceans TARA_R110002050 (sample SAMEA4396988) | marine metagenome | biome: Polar Biome; feature: [DCM] deep chlorophyll maximum layer (ENVO:01000326); material: water (ENVO:00002006), including particulate matter (ENVO:01000060) such as... | depth 25 m
TTTTTTTAGGTAAGTATTTCGTTCAGAAACTCGTTAATCATTAGAATATTAAGATATAATATCTATTATATTATTATCAATGGATATGGAGATACGCCCCCACGAAAGCGGTGAAGAACGTAGCGACACTGAAGGCGAAGAGGCACCCTTAGTAGAGCGTGATGCCGAGCAAGTAGAGGAGATATTTATTAAAGAACTACCTGAAGCGGATAGCACGCCTAAGAAGAAGCAACTATCTGAGGCACAGATAGAGGGACTACGCAAAGGTAGGGAGAAAATGAAAGCAAGACGCCGCCAAAAAATTAAGGATGAATTAGCAAGAGAGTTAGAAGAGGAGCGTGAGAAAAATGCTATGGTTAAGGAGATAAAGCAGAAAGACTTACCACCGAAATTGGCGAGCGCTAGGCGACGTCTAATGGAGAAGGAGAATGCTACTAAGAAGGCAAAGAGAAGTAGATTTGAGAAACTAAAAACACAGGTGCTAGAGAGTATGACATCTGTTAAGGATTTTGACCACTTAGCAGATTTATTAGATGAAATAGATGAAGAGGATATCTATGATGACGAAGTGCTTAAGACAAAACTTAACACCTTATTTAGGAAGATATCACCAAACAAATCCCTGCTCGGACAATAACTCCCTGTCTGTATAGTCTAGATAGTCTAAGAACTTTTGGGTAGGGTGTATTTTGCTACACGACACGTCTTCGCACCACCTAAAATCCTTACATATTCCCTCTCTACCCACTCCGTGGGTATATAGACATTGTAGACGTATACACCTATCACCGAACTTACATATAGGGCGAAATGACAACTTTTGCTTGTGATTTGCTAGTTCTTCGTCTGTCCATCTATTGTCTTCTGTAGGTATACGCAGACCAAAGTTAATGTTATTTAGTCTATTACGTTCTTCTCTTAGTGCTTTAGCACATTCTAGTTTGGGGTGCTTATAGGACATAATTATCTAATATTATACTAGAAATATCTATGACGTATAGCGACGAGGACTACCATTTTAGTGATGAAGAAGACGGAGTTAATCAGGAGAAAAAAAAGCAGGAGAGAGAAGAGAACCCAGACCTAAAAATCTATCCTATTCAGATAGACGAAGACAAGTTAGGTGAGGACAAATCATTCTACCCCTTACCTAGCACTCCGCACTTTAACGTGTTTTTAGGCAGAATTCGTAGTGGTAAATCAGTGCTAATCCAAAATTTATATCTTTCTAAAAAGAGGTTCTATGGTGGTGCCTTTGACGTGCGAATACTAATCAGTGAGAGTGCTAAGAATGATACACAGCAGAAGAATATGATAGATGAATTTGACTTTTTCTTTGAAGAATACTCAGAAGGATTGCTAGCAGAAATCCTAAAGATGATAGAAATGGACAAAGAAGATAGAAAGTATCTGCTACTGATTGATGATGCTATGAGTGAGAAGGGTATTAGGCAGAACAAATACGGTAGGGACGCATTTACTAGTATGATAACTAGATATAGGCATATTGGTTCTAAGGTGCTAGAAACTGAGGGTAGGTTGTGCGTGGGTCTGTGCTTACAGTATTACAAATTTCTTACATCCACGCTACGTAATCAGATACAGGGGTTCTTTTTACTAGGAGAACTACCCCACTCAGAACTGAAAAAGATAGCAGATGATTACTCATTTATGGGGGGAGATGAGAAGGAGTTTCTACGCTTGTTTAAGGACACACGTAAGGAGGATTGGGACTTTACATATATGAACGTGCCTAATATGGAGATGTATAGAAACTTTGATGAACTGGTTTGGTCTAAGAAAGAAAAATCTAACGATAATGTATCAACAGATGCCGAAGAAAGCGACACAGAAGAAAGTAGCGAAAGTGAAGAAAGTTCTGACAGAAGAAGAACTGTTAGAAAGAAAGGAGAAAAGAAAGGCACAACTAGCAAAAGCAAGAGAGGCGAAAGCACTAAAGAAGGCATTAGCGCTAGCACCAGTAGTGCTAGAAGCGGTCGTAGAAGAGGTGCTGGTAGAACCGTCGCCAAGCGGTGTAAGTGATAAGGTGTCTAACAAAAGACGTGGGGTTCCTAACCAATGTTTACCCAGATAGATTTTTTTTATTTTACTATTGTATAACACTATGTCTTACATATCTCTATTACAAGAGCACGCTAATAATTTAAAAAACAATATAGACGCAGGGCAAGAACGCGAAGAAGTTGGTGCTAGTCAAAAAGCACAAGGATTAGCAGAAAAATACCAAGAAGTATTAGACCACTATAACGCAGGTGCTGGTGCTATTAGCACATTAAGTGGAGCATTTCACCAAGGGCGTAAAATCTACCGTGGATACTCTAAGCAAGCGGCGTCTCGTGCTGCGGCAAAGACACAACCACTAACATCTGCCCCCGAAAATGCTAAGGGCACACCAGTAGAAGCGGCACCAGCACCAGCACAAGAACCAGCGGCAGCAGCGGGAGCAGAGGTAGACCAAGCGGCAAACCCAAACGCTAGAACGGGGCAAGGTTTTAAAAACCTAGTAGAACGAGGTGCTAGACAAGCACCCTTCCAACGCAGAACTGAGGTTCAACAAGCAGACACCGATGAAGCAGATTTAAGAGAAACACCACTAACCGATACACAAATGAAACAATACAGTGCTAGTAGCAGATTTACTGAAACACCAGCAGACCGCTTAGGAGAACCAGAAGCAGGTTCAGCACTACACGCACAACCTGAGAACACTAAACTAGTATCTGGTCGCTTTAGACAGGGTCTACAAGGAGACGACCTTAGCGGTGATATTGGCAACCCAGCACCTAAAAGTTTAGGTAGTAGTTTTACCGCTAAAACTGCTGCTGATATAGGAGAAGATACAAGTAAGGTTGTTAACACCGCCGCTAAGGCAGGCAATGCTGCTAGTAAAGTAGCAGGTAGTATAGGCACCGAAGGACTAGAAGCAGCAGGATTTGGAGCACTAGACGCCATACCAATTGTAGGCGAATTAGCAGGTGCTGGTCTTGGTTTATACTCACTATTCCACGGACTATCTGACCATCCACCATCCGCTCAAGATTTACTAGCAAAAGCACCCACTGCTAGTGAGGGTTCTGCTATAGACCCTAGTGCTTTATTAGGGAAGACATAGTCTTCTTCTTAACGCTTTTTACTAGCATTTTCTGCCTTTCTTTGTTTCATAATTGCCGCAGTTCTTAATGGGGCAATTTCCTTTTCTAATTGTTTTACATCTTCACTAAGGTCTTCTACTCTTTGTCTATTTTCCTCTAAACTTTCCGTAAATTCTGCTATCTCCTTCTTCTGTTTTTTAGTAGGTTTTTTTATCTTAGATGCTGTCTCCAATGCCGCTTCTGCTTCTCTTATTTGTTTTATTCTTCTTACCGTCTGACGCTTTGCTTCCTTTAATGCTTCTTCCTTACCTTCTAATGATGCTTCGTATGCCTTTTGCTTTTTTTGTTGTTCTTTTAGTTCTCTCGCCGCTTGTGCCTGTATCTCCTCAAAGGTTCTTGTATCTCCATAACCAGCATCCCCCTTACCTCTAAATCCACCTAAAGGAGACTGCTGTATGTCGTATTTCTCTATAAAAGCAGGGGTAAATCCAAATTCATATTCTTCCTTGTCATAGTCAGCAAGTGCTGCTCTAAACTGGTCGTCCGTAGTATCTATAGCACTAGTATCTTCTAATAACTTAGCGTATGCTGCCTTATATCTTGCCGCTTTAGCAGCACCCATTGTCTCTCCTAATCTATCTGTTCTGTCTAAGTATTGAAATTCGTTTTTACTTGCTTCCTTTCCTGCTTCATTCTCGGAGACGCTAGACCAGTCTAAGTCAGGGTATACGCCTAGTAATTGTTCTTCTAATGCGAATAGATTTAGTAATGCTAATGGTGTCTTACTATATTTAGTGTCTTCACTACCAAACTTGTTTTTATATAGTTCAAACAACCTACCACCACCAGCAGGTAGTTTGTCTTTAGTCAAAGTAAAATTATCAGATAGTTTATGGACTACTGGATATAGTTTAGAATATCCACGCTTCGCCTTAATTAGAATGGGATTTAGTTTTTTAGCACTTTTTCTCTCCTCTTCAGTTAGCGATGATATTTGTGGTATATCCTTAACTGCTACCGCTGGTCGCTTAGTGCCTTCGCCAGTTGCTCTACCTGCCTTTATTTTACGCTTTGCTAATCTTACTTTCTTTCTAGGTGTTGGCACTGCTGCTGGTGTCGCTGGTTCTGGTGATGGAGACCTAGGTGCTGGACTAGGAGATGCCATACCTTCAAAGAATGACCTATCTTCTACTTCCTCAGGCACTGGTTCTGCTGCTACTGGTTCTGGTGATTTTGCCCTTTGTCTTTCTCTTTCTTCTATTTCTAATGATGATAATTGTTCTACTGCTCCAACTCCGTCATCTCCTTTTTCTCTTCTTGCTCTTAATTCTTCTCTTGTGGCATTGCTTAATATATAATCAACTACTCCTGGCATTCTATAGTCTAATCCTTCCTCATAAGTTAGTGGTCGTTCAACACCTGGCAGCAATCTGTCTTCTATAAATCCTGATAGTCCTAACACTGGTAATTCACCACGTTCCTTCCTGATATTTGCTATTATATCATACTCTTCGTTTAATACGCCTATTAGTTTATTTAGTGGTTCTTCCTGAAAAATCCCTGTATCTAATTTTCGTATTAGTTCATCTCTTGCTCTTTTATTATCCTCTAGTAGACCATCTGCTGTATTAAAATATGCTGCCTCATCATACTCTTTCCTTTCTCTTGCCTGTTTATCTTCTATCTCCCTGTCTCTTTCTTCATTCAACCTTGGCATAAATTCTACTACCTCACCTAGATAACTACCCCTACTCCCGTCCTCCACTTGTCTATAAACAGGGTTAAATCTAGGTGTTCCACCCATACCACCTGCCCTCATTTCCTTTAAGTCGGTAGCAAACATAAATGTCTCAAAGTAATTCTTACCTTGATATGTATACGTTCTGCCGTTTATTACTTTACTAGTTCTAGTTTCTAGTTCATACTCTTTGTGTTTCTGTATCAATGGTCTACCATCTACGTTAAAGTATCCTAGTAATTTATTTAGCAAAACAGCATCCTCGCTGCCTAAGTCGCCTTGCTCTTCTGCTCTTGCTTCTGCTAATTTTTTACGCTCTTCATCTCTTGCTACTGCTATGTTTTTACGCTCTTCTTCACGGACTTCCTCTAATGCTTTCTTCTCTTCTTCGCCTAATCTCTGTCTAAATTCTTCTTGTCTTTCTTTTTCTAATCTAATTTCACGGCGTCTATCAATCTCCTTAGCAGTAGGTTCTGGACTTGGTGTTCTAAGTTTGGGTATGTCAGGTCTATTAGTTTTACGAACCTCTTTCTTTGCTACCTTAACTCTCGCTTTCTTTTCTATATCTTCCGTGGTAATATCTAGGCGTCCTTCTAATCCCTCTGGGTCAAAGTATTCTAAGTAATACGTATTCCAATAGGTAAGAAACGCTACACGTTTCTCTGGGTTTTTAGCAAGAGCACTTCTACTATAAGCAGGTGATTGCTTACCGTCATACTTGTCAACGACATATTCGGAGAAGTCTATGATAGTATCTATAAAGTCCTCATCACTACACATAACTAACTGGGGCATAGCATCATAGCGTAAGAAAAACATACACGCTTTTAGCGTAGTGAATGTATAACTTACCCCACTATCCTTAGATGCGTCTTCTAACTCTGGTAGGATGTCCCTAGACAACTCCTTCTCTGATTGTAGCACATTACTAGGTGTCGCTTCTAATTCACCCTTGTCATCCTTAGGGCATACTCTCTGGACTGCTCGCTTCAAAGCATCCTTTTTGGTTCTAGCAGTTATTGGTATAACTTTCTTACCTACGATTACTTCAAAGGTTGGCATTTAGTATATAATTACTAAACATTAAATTTTGGTTCACCTTGTGAGACACGAAGGGTAGCAATTTCGTCTAACTTAGCACCTGCGTCTATGACAGATTGCTTAATGTTCATTTCTCTAAGGATATCCTGTAGACGATTGTTGCTAGCAACTGTATACTCATCACCGTCTATGTATTCTCTTCTAGTAAATGAAAATCCATAGTAGTCAACGTAGCGTTCATCGCTAACATCATAGACATCTTGTTGTATATCATCGCTATCTACATACCCATAAACTAGACCACTAAGCAGGTTAGCAAACCTAGGCAAATTACTAATCCATTCACCCCTGTCCTCTATTGACTGTTTTATCCTTGTTATATCATCGTCATCCATAATTAGTAAGTAATCACCCTCATCATCCTTAACAGTTTGGACTGCGTCAAATAGGTCTTTTTGTTGTTCTGCGTCTAAATTTCTTGCTAAGGTCTCGGTGTCTACGTCTATATTCGGTGGAGAACCATAGATAGGGAATTCTTCTTCTATTGCGTCTCCTACCGCCATTAGACTAATGCCACTAATAATATCGCTAAGGGGTATATCGCCATTATCCACAGCATCATCTAAACTATCAAAGTCTGTTATCTCATTGTCTTCATCTTCTAAGTCTCTACCCAATATATCCTTAATTATATAATCAGCAATAGCATCTTGTAGTCTAACTTCACCGTAGGGCATATACTCTTTATTCTCGTCGCTATCTAGTGTATTACCAGTAAAATTGTATAGGTATTCATAGGGGTCTTCAGGGTTATCTGTCTCGTTATCATACTCATTAGCAAAACTGTTCTGAAATATCACACCGTAGCAGACGTTAAATACCTCCTGTAGGTTATCTGACCTTTCTAGCACCTCACGCTCTTCGCTAGTAAATTCACCCCTTAGCATAACTGGTGCTGAAATCGCCGCTGTATCACTGCTATCGTATTGGTAGACAGCATTATCGTCAGTCGCCATCTCAGCGTTTGCGGTAGCATCGTAGTAATAACTCTCATAGTTCTCTAATTCTATTAGATTATTTACCGTAAATACATTTAACTTCATTAGTGCCATTGCTCTAACAAGGTTTCTATCCCTGTCTAAATCAGTCCCTGAAATACCACCTGATGTAAGAGCATTCACTACAAAATCTACTACTACTTTTGCTGCCTGCTTAAAGGTCATATTCTTAACTGCCTTTGTTAGCACTTCTGACACTATCTGTGTTTTGTCCTCTGTAAGGTCGTCTAATGAAATTTTAGGTTTCTGGACTTTCTCCTTAGGTGCTACCTTTCGTTTCTTTTTTCTTACCTTAATTAACTTAGGTTTAAGGCGTTCTTGTAGTTCTGCCTTGGACATTTTGTAATATCCCTTTACGCCTAACTTCTTCGCCTTTGCTTTAAGTTCAGTTAGCGTTGCCATTTTTTCTGCTATATAATATATGGATAAAAAATTACCAAGAGTTCCTAAGGACAGCAAGACTGGTTTACCTAAGAAGTATGTGCCTAAAGGTCTGTCTAAGGTAGACAAAGCAAAACAAGTATCCTCTATCAAGAAAGGCACTGACAGACCTAAACTGAAATCTGCTCCACCTTCTAAGCGTAGTAGACACACTGCTGACTTTGAGAAAAAGTATGGCACTAAGATAACTAATGACGAATTCATCGGCAAAAATTTACTAAAAAGAGAAGGGATAAAACAAGTATTATCCAAGGGTAGAGGTGCTTACTACAGTTCTGGTTCTAGACCAAACACATCCGCAGAAGCGTGGGCACGTGCTCGCCTAGCGAGTTTTCTGCTAGGGAGAAAAGCACGTCAAGTAGACAAAAATATCTACGAGAAATACAAAATTTAGGCGTATCCAGATGATGGGTTAGTTTTGCGTGCCTTTGCTTCTCTTGCTCTAGCAAGTGATGCCTGAATACCAGCACTAAGGGCACCCTTCTTCTGACCTACTCTTCTCTTAGGCACTTTTACCTTAATTTTTTTTGGTTCTCCCTTCTTAGTTCCCATATCGCCTTTTAGTGTTCTTACACTAATGACGCCTCTTTCTCCAAATCTTCCGCCTGCTGGTTCTCTAGCAGCACGCTTAACAATTTTACCCTTAGCATCTGTAATTCTACCGCTCTGGTCAAATGACATAATGAGTGGTTTGCTCGCTGCCTTACGTGGAGCACGCTTCTTAGCAGGTGCCTTGCCAATACCTGCTAATACGGCGGCACTTAACTTACCTTTGGTCTGTCCTACTCTACCTCCACCAGTGGTGGAGGCGGAAGCAGCAGCACCGCCTCTATTACCACGGCAATGTTTCTTAACTGGGACGCCACTACTAGTGTGCTTAATGACGCCTACTGGATGACTAGGTGGACATTTCTGACCAACCTTCTTAACTACAACACCTTTCTTAGGTGCTGCTTTCTTACGCTGCTTGGGAGCAGCACGTTTCTTAGGTGCCGCTTTCGCTTTAGAGGAGCACGGTGGACACGGTGGACATCTCTTAGGGGGCATTTGTGTATATATTAACTTTAGAAATTATTTCTTACCTAATGTTTTTTCTGCTTGGGCAACCTCATTACCAATAACCGAAACTACCTGATTATCTAGAACATTCTGTCTAATAACTGTCTCTCTGGGTAGCGGATAGTCTATTCTAACTAGCACACTACTGTCTCCAGCAAGGGTTGGATTAGACAAATCTGGGTTTAGAATGTTAATGTTAATAGAGTTAATTGTAATTGGATTGCTAACAGTATGGACTAAATCATTTCTATTAAATATAAAATCTTGGTTTGCTAGATTACTCTTAGGCACTGTGTCTAACAATATAACTGGGTCTCCGTCATTAACTACATCAGTCATACCACCAATGTTGCTAGTGATTAGAAAGTATCCGTGCTTACTTAATTGTGGTAGTGCTCTTGCTTGGATTTGTTTACCACTAGTTTCTACCATACCCATAACAGCATAGTCATAAAATGAGTTCTGATACTGGTAGACACGTCCAATGGTTGAGGTAGTGGGAGGGTCGCCACCTGGGTTAGGGATAAAGACTGCTTCAGCGTGTCTATTAGGCACATTCATATCGGCATTGTTAAAGTATTGGACACCTGAGTTAAGGTCTGTTTCTACCCCCATATCAGGTGTCTCCTTTGCTTTCTCATTAGTATATTGGGTAGAAATCATAGGGATAACACTAGAAGATACACCAGCATCAGTAGTAAATCCTGGTAGTTGTTCTTTGGTTCGGTTATAAAATTTAACGTTCTCATAACTATCTTGAGAACAAATCTGCTCATAAGTAAAACCTAATCTTGCCCAAAGGGTAGTATTCCAAGCACTCTTTGCCTCTGCTTTTGTGTTAAAGAAGTCGTCAAATGTTAAGAAGTCATCAACGTTAGCAATTCTATTATCTGGTTTTTTTATAGTTCTAAGTTTCTTAGCAGTGCTAAAGGCAAAATTTCTCATCATTACTCCAGTAAGTCTCTGTGCTATGGTATTAAGATTGTTGTTTACTAGACCCACATTTGCTTGAACTTGGTTATTATCTGCCGCTTGCTCGTAGTAAAATAAATTAGGATATGTGCTTGGTAAATCAGGATACTTTAATGTGTTTATATCTTGGTTAGTATCTACTGTTCTCTGGACATAGTAGCACTCCATAGATGGTTTATCATTCTTATTACCAAACTTATCGTGTGTAGGTATACGTCTTGGTTCGTGTAGATGTTCTAGACTAAATAAACTAGTCCTATCATTATCGTCAAACGTAATACTAAAATTTGTAGTGCCAATAGTCATAGCATTCGCTGGGAAATTGTTAGTGTGTTCAAATCTAGCAAAGTCTGCTTGCTTCTGGTAATTAAATAACGCTGGTGGGGTGCCTTCGTTTGCCTTAGCGAGACTATTAAAATACATAGTGTTAGGTATTTCTCCTCTACCTTCACCCATAAAGTTAGTAATTGCTACAGCAGGTATAACACTATTGTTCTCAAATACGTGGCAATATTGGGAGTGGTTGCCTGTATACAAATTCATTTCGTTTGCTAATATATCACTCCTCCAGCAGAACAATGATGGGGCAAATCGTGTAGTGCTATCATTAAAGTGGTTAAACCCAGTGCCAGTAGCATTGTATTTAGGTGCTAACAATACCTTATCTCTATCGTCCGTTATGTAGTTTATAGATTGTGTAAAGAAGTTTGGTCTAACAGCAAATACAGATGGTAGCACATCGTCATCTGGTGTAAGTGCTCTAACATTATCTCTCATATAGTTTAAAACATCCTGCTCCGCATTACTATTCTCTCCACTAATGTAGTTGTCATATTGTGCCGTGGTTAGGGCGTAATTAACTGGAGCACTATAACTTAGTCCATCGCCTACCTGTTCATAGTTAACAATATTGTTTACCTGCTGAGTTGACCCTAAGGGAAAGTAATGATTTCTAACTGACATACCACCAACCCAATCAAAGTTTTCGGTAGTGTTTGCTTGTTCGCCAGTAGTAGGGTCAAAGTAGGTTTGGTTAATACCAGAAAACCCCTGCTGTGAGTGTTCTACACGTGCTTGTCTAGCAAAATTTCTATTAGTTAACACGCCATTAAATACACCATCCTCTTTCTGTTTCTGTAATTGTGTCTTAGCAACATTGTCAGGGAGTTCTAATCCATTTAACTGCTTAGTAATTATATCTGCTAGTCTTTGTAGCGTATAAATACCCTTAGGGATTTTAAGAGTAGACTTGTTAAGTAATGGCACAGCATAACTCCAACCAGTTGTCTCATAAGTATTAGCACTTTGCTGTTTAAAATATCTACTACCACCTGGGTATTCAGTTCTAACAACTGTCATTAAAGGCATAGGGTTTTCGGTTCTACCTCTAGCATATCCTGGTGCCCACTTAGCATTATTGTAGTCAGTTTCACCCTCACTAATAAATTGGTTTAGGTAGTTTTGGACAAAGTTAAATGGTGCTGCTAAGTCAAGACCTACACGCTGTTCTCCATCGTTGAAATCATCATCTAAGTCCATTAGGTCTCCAGTAGTTGGCACACTGTAAGCAGTATCACTCATATAATAACCATAAACTAACTCCTCCTCTATATCTTCGTCTATCTCTATAGAACCACCAGCAATACCCTTCTGATTTATAAATGAACTAGCAACTGAAATCCTAGTGCCAGTAGGTAATTGTAGTCCTCCATTTATCTGATACTCCCATCTATTATTAGTCAACGGGTCTATAACTTTAGCATTGGCAGCATTAGCGTCTATGTAAATGCTTGACATATATAATAAAGAAAGAAATGAATTATCTTTAGGTAAACCAAATCAAAGATTACTAACTGCTATGTTCATACCACCGTTAGGCATACTAATAACATTGACTAGGCGTGTTTGTCCTACGAAATAGTTAACATCCATAACACCTACTTCAGTCTCACAAGCATTAGGTGTGCCTTGTCCTTCACTAGCGACATCTGCTACTGGTGTTCTTTCGTAGATTACACGGATAGGATAATTACCAATCATAGTGCCGTTGCCTCTAATCATACCGCCGCCGTGTGATGTCTGGAGGTCTAGTGCTAGCACATTAAATTTACCCAATAACTGTCCTGATGGTGGTGAGAGTAGGCAGGAGCAAGTGTTAACATCCTTACAGAAGAATGGTTTGTCTAACTGGAGGTCTTGTCCTAAGTTGTAAGACAACTGGTTATAGTGCTGGAGTGGTGAGAATAGTGGTTCAGGGAAAACATTTACACCGTTAATGTTATACTGGACAGTTTGTCTAGTGATACCGTTAGAACGCTGGTCTAAGAGGACACGCTCCCAACCGTTAGCAGATGCTGGGAGTTTCTTAATCTGCTGTAAGTAGTGGAGTTCGCTATCAACGGCGTTAATGCGGTGCTCAATCTGCTGTTTATTGTTAGCGGTTGCTACTGGGATAGTCTTGTCTACTGATACTACATTCATAAAGTCTAGTGTAAGTCCACCATCACTCTGTGTTTCTTGTCTATAGTTCTCTTGAACTGTGCTAGGGAAGATTAGGTAATCAATTAGCAATTCTACTTCGTGAAAGGATACCGCCCCATTATCGGCAGCGAGATTGTTGTTAGCATTGTAGGCATTCTTGGCGATATCATTACACCATAAACTAGACTGACTTTCAAATTCTACTTCAAAGAAAACCTTATAATCTGTGAACAAGAATAGAGGGATATTTCTATCTTCTAATGCTGGGACTAGCATACCAAGTGGTATGGCAACCTTGATATTATCATCAACGTCATTGCTAATAGCAAAAGAGTTAATAGCAACATTACCACCGCCAGTCCCATCGGAGTTGTCAAATAGACCATAGTTAATACCAGATGTAGCATTGTTAGGATAAATCTGACCAGTTAAACCGAGACCACCTGCCGCTGAGATGCTAGTGTCTGCCTCTTCTAAAACCTGTGTGTGTAATTGGTTAGAGAGATAGTGTCCCATCTTCTTAAGTCTGCTATCTGGTCTCATCTTAAGTAGGTGGTTAAGTGTCGCCCACATACCTACGTTATCAAGGTCTTGGATTTCAAAATCGCCAAA
>TARA_R110002050_G_scaffold14313_8_pt1 | contig 12502 bp, 11 predicted proteins | sample TARA_R110002050 | Tara Oceans TARA_R110002050 (sample SAMEA4396988) | marine metagenome | biome: Polar Biome; feature: [DCM] deep chlorophyll maximum layer (ENVO:01000326); material: water (ENVO:00002006), including particulate matter (ENVO:01000060) such as... | depth 25 m
AAAGAAAAAAATTAATTAGAATCTTTTACTTCTATTTTCTTTTCATTTTTTATTTTCTTTTCACAAGTAACACTATGGCCTTTTTACCTTAAAAAAGGTTCTCGATACAATTTTTGCTGCGTTTCCCTTCACAGAAATCACTCGAATTTACATCATGTTCACTTTTCTCTATCCTCTTTATTCTATTCTCTATTGCTCTTTTTCTTGAATACCTTTTTTTAATAACTGACCAAAGCGATACATATCTTCATATGAACAATAAAAAGGCGCTGGTGCTAACCGAATAACGTTAGGTTCACGCCAATCCGTAATCACTCCATTTTTCATTAAAAAATCAAATAATGATTTTCCTTCACCATGTAGAAAAACGGATAACTGACATCCACGATCTTTTGGCGTTATGATTTCAAATGTACTTTCTACCTCAGCATCTATTTCATGAAGTACAAATTCCAAATACGCTACAATTTTATTGCGCTTCTCAATTAATGCAGCCATTCCTACTTCTTCAAACATTTCTAAAGACGCTAAATATGGCGCTACAGCTAAAATTGGAGCATTACTTATCTGCCAAGCATCTGCAGTTTTCATAGGTTCAAAATCTGGCTTCATTAAAAAACGAGTTTCTTTTTTCGTGCCCCACCAACCTTCAAATCTTGGAATATCGTCTTTATTTAAGTGCTTTTCATTTACATAAATTCCAGAGGCATGTCCTGGGCCACTATTCATATATTTATAACTACACCAAGCAGCAAAATCTGCTCCCCATTCATTTAATTTCAGCTCAATATTACCAACACCATGGGCTAAATCCCAACCGACAAAAGCACCAACATTTTTGCCCGCTGCGGTTATGGTTTTCATATCAAATACTTGACCGTTATAATAATTAACCCCACCTATTAACACTAAAGCAAGTTCATCGCCAACTTCATTAATTTTTGCAATTATATCTTCTGTTCTCCAATGGTTTTCTCCCGGTCTCTTTTTTACCTCAACAATAGCATCATCAACATTCAACCCATGAAATTTTACTTGGCTTTTCAACATATACTGATCTGAAGGAAAAGCTTTCTCTTCACATATTATTTTGAACCTTGTTTTTGTGGGTCTGTAAAAAGAAACCATTAACAAATGAAGATTAACGGTTAAGGTATTCATTACCGAGACTTCTGCTGTTTTTGCTCCTACAACTTTTGCTAATGGAGCTGCTAAACGCTCATGGTAATCCCACCAAGGTTTTTCAGCATAAAAATGACCTTCTACAGCTAGTTCTGCCCAATCGTTCATTACTTCATCCACAAATTTCTTTGTACGCTTGGGTTGCAACCCTAGAGAATTACCTGTAAAATAAATAACCTGCTTTCCATTTACCTTTGGAAAATGAAACTCCTCTCTATAGCGACTAAGTTTATCTTCGGCATCTAATTTTTGGGCAAACTGTAAGGTGTTTTCAAAATTCATAAAAACTTTTTTTTCAAAATTACGATTTCAGATTAGATTTTAGGTTGTTGCCTTTCATAGAAATCTAACTTAAACGCATTTCAATAATATGCTTTTTAAAACCTACTTTTTCATATGCTTTTATAGCCGTTAAATTATCTTGGTAAACGGTTAGTCTAATCTCAAATAGATCTTTGCTATGCGCCCATTCTTTCAACGTCTTTATTACCAATGCATTTACACCTTTACCCCTATACGCTGGATCAGTATACATAAAATGGAGGTTCACATAGTTATTATGACTTAAATAATCCTGAGCTTTTAAAATTGTAGCAAAACCACTCCCTATAATTTTTTCACCGATCATTGCTACGACCACTTTACTTGAGGTATCGGATATTAAGCTATTGATATCATAATAACTAATAGGATCATCAGCTAATGTGGGGTCATAAGGTCTTTCTGCAGTAACAATACCTTGTTCAAACTGCAATAGCACAGCTAAATCTTTTGGTTCTGCATCCCGAATAGTTATAACACTCATTTTTAAAATAGTTTTTTTCAAGATACTATTTAATTCTATTTTTGTATAAACTAAATTCATGCATTTTTTATCTCCTCAACTTGAGCATTATATCGCTGACCATTCACAGAATGAGCCTGAAGTGTTAAAAGAACTTACTAAAGAAACGCACTTAAAAGTGATTCAGCCAAGAATGATTACCGGTCATTACCAAGGGCGAGCCTTGAGTTTACTATCAAAAATTATCAACCCAAAATACATCTTAGAAATTGGCACCTATACAGGCTATTCAGCCATTTGTTTAGCGGAAGGTTTGCAAAAAAATGGTACACTGCATACAATTGATATTAATGAAGAATTACATGACATGCAACGTCGTTATTTTGATAAGAGTGGTTATGGCAATCTAATAGTACAACATACTGGAGATGCACTTCACATTATACCAGAATTAGACATCGTCTTTGATCTTGTTTTTATAGATGCGGAAAAAGCGAGCTATGATTTTTATTTTGAAGCTGTTTTAAATAAAACGAAACCGGGAAGTGTAATTCTTTCAGATAATGTGCTTTGGTCTGGCAAAGTAGTCGAGCCTTTGAACCCAAAAGATAAAGTCACAAAAATACTTTTAGATTACAATCAGAAACTGAAGGAAGACCCTAGAGTAGAAACTGTTTTATTACCCATTAGAGACGGACTTACACTGAGTAGGGTGCTATAAACTTGGTGTATATAACATAAAATAATTGTGCTGAAAGTATTCCTACAACGGCACCAGTTATTAAATCTATCGGATAATGTACCCCGACATAAATGCGGCTAAAAGCTAGAAAAATTGGCCACAAATAAAAAGCCCAAATCCATTTTACTTTTTCTTTTAAAAAAAGCACCACCATTGTCGTTAATGCAAAAGAGAATGAGGAATGACCAGAAAAAAAACTAAAACCTTCTGAACCTTTTATAATTCGAATAAGCGTATTTAATGACTCATCTGCACTAGGGCGTAATCTTCCTACCCATTCTTTAGTTACTCCTGTAAGCAATACTATAAACAACAGTAAAAGCACAACGGAGGCCACTTTCAACAAACCTTCTTTTTTAGGTTGTTTAACAGTTAGTAAAATAAAGAAGATAATGTATAAGGGAATCCATGTAGAAATATTGGTAGCTATTCCCCAAAATTGATCGTATTTTTCAATACCAAGGCTATTCAAATAAATAAAAGTCTCCCTGTCCCAGGTTAACAGTTTATCTAACATTACTATAACTTTCTTTTAATCGATCCAGTTACATCGCTAACATTTTCTTTAACCTTATCTATTTCTTTTTTGATATCTTTTGTGAAGTCTGTATTGATTCCTTGCTTTTCAGCACTCTTTTGTATCTCTTGCTTAATATCTTCGGTAGCATCTTTCAATTGACGCATACCTTTACCCAAGCCTTTAGCTATACCTGGAATTTTATCTGCTCCAAAAACCATAACCACAATAAACATGATGAAAAATATTTCTCCACCGCTTATAAATAAAAATTGAGTCGTAAACATACTACAAATATAATCAGAAGTTTGTCAGTGTAATAAAAAATTGGTAAAAACTACTAAAGCATTCTTAAGTTTTAACAAAAAAATAAATCCCATTCTCGAACGTGCCGAAAATGGGATTTATGTATTGTAAAATGTACTTACTTAATCTTTGATTGTATTTTTAAATTTATCAAAGTCAGACTGCTCATCTTTCTTAGGCCAAGCGTTATTAGTCACATCAATATCAGCAGTTTCTGCTTTTGGATCCACCACAACACCTACTAACTCTTTTTGTACTGCAAGCATACGAGAAACTTCTTTATCATTCTTTCTCCATATTTCTGCTGGATAGGTTATATTTTCCGTAGTACCATCCGCATACGAATATTCTACAATCAGTGGCATTGGAATACCTCCTGGTTTTGTAAAAGTCACTTCATAAAAGAATTTAGGTTCTTTAACAGCTGTTCTTTCCGCTGCTGTCATATTATCCATCATAAATTCTTTCAATGGAGTTGATACTTCAGAGGGTAATTTACCTTTTAAAGATTCGTCATAATCTTCAGTACCTTCTTCCGCTAAATACACCAAGTCTGGAAAATCATCCATACTTTGGTTTCTTGCTGCAACATATTCTTTCATTTTTGCTGTTGGCTTATCAGTAACAATATACTTCTTAACACCACCTACACCAATATCTACAAAATTAGTGGTGTAAAACCAACCTCTCCAGTACCAATCTAAATCAACCGCAGAAGCATCTTCCATCGTACGGAAAAAATCTTCTGGAGTTGGATGCTTAAACATCCATCTGTGCGAATATGTTTTAAACGCATGATCAAAAAGTTCTCTACCCATTACTGTTTCGCGCAAAATATTTAACGCTGTTGCAGGCTTACCATAGGCATTGTTTCCTAGTTGGAAAACATTTTCTGGATTCGACATAATAGGTGAAATATAATCTTGATCACCACTCATATAAGGAACAATCTTAGAAGGCTCTCCTCTTCTAGAAGGATATTTATCGTTTGGAGCAATAGCTTCCGGAAATGCTTCACCAAATTCTTGCTCAGCCATGTACTGCATAAAAGTATCTAAACCTTCATCCATCCAACCCCACTGACGCTCATCAGAGTTTACAATCATAGGAAAGAAGTTATGACCTACTTCATGTATAATTACACTAAGCATTCCGTATTTTACTCTATCTGAATAGGTACCATCTTTTTCTGGTCTACCATAGTTCCAACAAATCATCGGATATTCCATCCCTTGATTTTTAGCATGTACTGAAATTGCTTTTGGATAAGGATAATCAAAAGTATGTGATGAGTATGATCTTAAGGTATGCGCTACTGCTTTAGTAGAATATTCTTCCCATAATGGATTACCTTCTTTTGGATACATAGATACCGCCATAACATCTCGGTTACCTAATTTTACCGCTTGCATATCCCAAATGAACTTTCTTGAAGTTGCAAAACCAAAATCACGTACATTTTCAGCTTTCAACTTCCAAGTTTTTGTCTTTTCAGAAAAACCTTTTTCTGCAGCTTCTGCTTCTGCCTGTGTCACAATTACAACTGGCTTGTCATATGATTTTTTAGCAGCTTCATAGCGCTTCATCATTTCTTTTGAAAATACATCTTTCGTGTTTTGAAGCACACCTGTACCGTCTAAAACATGATCCGCAGGTACTGTTATATTTACTTCATAGTTACCAAATGTCAAGGCAAACTCTCCATTGCCCCAAAACTGGTGGTTTTGCCAACCTTCCACATCGCTATACACCGCCATTCTTGGGAAAAATTGAGCAATTACATAAGCACGGTTACCATCTTCAGGAAAATATTCATAACCAGATCTTGCTCTATTTACAGTATGATCAGGGATATTATAATTCCATTTTACAGAAAAAGACATTTGAGAATGTGCTTTTAAAGGCTGCGGTAAATCTACACGCATCATAGTTTGGTTAATCGTATAGGGTAATGCTTTACCACTAGCGTCTCTAACATAATCAATATTAAAGCCACCATCAAAAGGTTCTGTTAAATAGGCTCCCTTAAAGCTTTCCATGGTATTAGCCACAGGTGCACTACTACCATTTCTTAAATCGGACTTGGTATTTTTTGTTCTTACATTTTGATCTACTTGTAACCATAAGAATTCTAAATCATCAGGAGAATTATTAAAATAAGTAATTGTTTCTTCCCCGTAGATTTTAGCATTTTTATCATCTAACTTAATATCCATTTTATAATCAGCTTGTTGCTGATAATAATCCGGACCCGGAGCACCAGAAGCCGATCTATAGGTATTTGGAGTAGCAAACTCTTCATACATTTGTTTAAACTTGTTCACATTGCCATGTGGCAATGCCTTTTCTTTTACTTCTTGTTCTTGCGCACTAAGCATAGTAGCAAACACGAACAGAAGTGTCGCGAAGTAATACTTGATTTTATTCATTTCTTGAATTAATTATTAGTCGATTGAAAATTAAAGCTTTTTTAAGAATCTGTTAACGGTTTACTACAAGTTTAACATTCCTTTATTATTCTCACGGGTAAGTACAAAGCTCTTTTTTTTACCTTTAAATTTAAAATGAACTACATTCTGCTGCTCTTCAAACATATCGGTCAAAATTTCATTGGTTACCGAAATAGACTTTAGTTTTGGCAAATTAACATTCGGGAGTTCTAAATAACATACAACCACATCATTATCATATTTTTTACCAATAAAAGTATAGGTTTGCGGTTTACCATCGAAATACACCACAAACTTTGATTTTAAATATTTCTCGATATAGGTATCCACTGATTCCAGCTCTTCCGATGTTGCCATTCGGGCATTGACATCATAACGCTCCTTAAAGGTTTTCTCTAAATCGTCTATAAATATTCGTGAGGTAATCTGTATCGCATCCTCTTTTTCGGAATACGCAATATTAGTAACCGTTACATAAAACTTATGTACTACTGTGAATGCCATAAGAGGCAATAGTAAAATCAAAAAACTTTTCTTCAATATATTCATAGTACTATTTTCTATTGTAAATACTTGCAAATCACATGCCAAAAAATCCTTAATCTAAATCATTATTCTCTCTAAACAGTTTGCTTTTATGTTCTAAAAACTCCCAAATTGTCAACACATCTTTTGATTGCACTAAAGAAGCAAAATTAACATCCACCTCACAGTAAAAGAAAAATTCATTGATTCGTAGTTCTGGTATTTTTAATTTTTTAGTAATGAGCGTATCTGCATAGAAGCTGTTCAATTGCGCTATCAATTCATTTTTTTCATCACGAGCCACACGCTCTTTTAACATTTTTGTACGCCCTGAAACTCGGTTTAAAATTTTATGCAAATTTACTGCCCCGCCTACGCCACCAATTCCACCGCCAACAGAATTAAACCATCCACCACCATCAGCTTCAGCTAATTTACGTTCATTCTGTGTTTTCTTTTTCACATAAGCATTTGGCAATCCTAAGGTTGATGCAGTAACCACTTTGTCTTTAAGATTGTCGGCATCTTTAGATAAATCTCCTGACAAATTATAAGGCATCACCACTACTTCATCCAATTGGTTATCTGCCTCTTCCATCAGTACCACAATACTTTTGCTTTCTAAAATTGATTGCGTGATAACAAATTCTTTTTTCTTAAACTGAATTGCAGAAAAAACTAAAGTGTCATTCAATTGAACAAGAATTGAAAAAAAACCATAACCATCAGTAATGGTCGCTTTATTACTGGTGGTATTCTGCACATGAATACCATCAACATCATTACTTTCAACCCTTATGTTGCCTTGTAAAGACACTCGATTGTCTTGTGCTTCAAGTGCCATGCAATTAAACAATAACCACATAATAAAACAGTATTTATTATGATTCTTCAATTCGTTTCAACGCTATTATTCTTTAGATATACCAAACTTTTCTTCCGCATAAACTCCCAAATTTTAATGTGATCATGGGTATCTACAATACCAGAAAATACAGGATCTACTTCGCAGAAATACATAAAATCATCGATTTTCAATACTGGTATCTTTAAAGCATTGATATATAATGAATCGGCATAAAAATCACGAACACGTTCCGTTCTTAAATACTTAAGATCTCTTTTATAATTCGCTTTAAGCATTTTTGTTCTACCAGTAATAGCGTTGATTATTGGCGCTAAAGGAATTCCACCACCACTAGAAGTTGCCTCTATTAGTAAACGCTCACTCTGTGTTTTCTTTTTTACATACGCATTTGGCAATCCTAAGGTGGCCGCAACCACCACTGATTCACTTTTCATATCACGTGATAAATCACCCGTTAAATTATAGGGCATTACGACTACTTCTTCTAGCTGGTTAACTGCTGGTTCTAAGGTAATAAATATGGTTTTACTTGCTAAAACAGCGGTAGTTACAACAATTTCTTTCTTTTGATATTGAATTGCCGAGAATACTAATGTATCATTTAAAACAGCCGCTATCGTAAAATAGCCGTCAATATCTGTAATGGCTGCTTTTTTAGTAGAAATATTCAATACATGCGTTGCGGCTACATCACCATCAGCACTTGATACTTTACCACTTACTTCTTTACCAAAAAAATCCTGAGCATGCATACTAAGAGTACACACCAAAAAACAAGCAAAAAATATGCTATTTTTTTTCATTTAGCTCTTTTCGAAAATCTTTGCTTTGGTTGACTAAAAAGTCGATTAATTCAAACTCATTGGTTTTCTTAAGTAATGACTGTGCAGGTAATCGAGTATCGCAGTAGTATAAAAATTCGGTGATTTTATCTTGTGGCAATTCTAAATCCCTAACAAAAAATGAGTCATCATAAACTTGTCGTAAAACATCGCTTACTTTCAAAGGTTTAACTTCTGTAGTTTCTCCATGTTCGCCTTTCAGGCCTTTAGCGATGGCTTTAAAAATATTTACAAAATTAAGACCGTTTTGCATCCCCCTTTCTGTTTCTGATAGAGCAATATTTTCGACCGCTGCAGTTTCATCTAGTTCATAATGATACTCTTTAAACTCTTCATTTTTTACTTTAATGAATGCGTCTTGGTTTTCTGGGGTGACTACCACTTCATCTAACTCAGTCACCTTTTCATTGACCTCGACAACCAAGCGATTGTTATCCAATATTTCTTGTGTGATCACCACCCTCTTTATTTGATAATTTAAAGCCGTAAAGACTAATTCATCACCAACTTTAACATGTATAGCATATTCTCCATCATTATTGGTAATAACCCCTTTTTCAGTATTTACATTGATCACATTTTCGTTTTGCACATTGCTATTTCTGTACATCACTTTCCCCCTTAAGAGGGTACGATCTTCATCTTGACTGAAACCAAGAGTAATACTGAAAACAAAAAGTAAAAAAAGTATGCTATTTTTCATAAATAAGAGTCTAAATCATAAAGAGATGCACGTTTACTGTAAAGTAATGCATTGGTTAAAAAAATGTGCTTTTGCAATCTCTAAGGTAGTATAAAGAAAATGTAAGTTGGGCTCAAAAAAAAATACTATACCATTAAACTTTTGTTAATTTGTATTCTTAAAAATATTTTGCTTTGAAAAACCTATTACTTGCCAGTACATCAACATTATTTGGAGAAACCTATTTATCGTATTTATTAGAAGAGCTAAGCGATTTCTTTAAAGGTCAAAAAACCATCACATTTATCCCTTATGCAAGGCCAGGAGGATTGTCACATGATAAGTATACCGCAATTGTTTCTAAGGCTTTTGCAGTACTTGACAAAAATGTAGTAGGCCTACACACTTTCGAAAACCCAATTAAAGGTATTCAATCGTCAGAAGCTATTTTTACTGGTGGTGGCAATACTTTTTTATTAGTACAGCAATTGTACCAACAGCAATTAATGGCAGTATTGCGACAGAAAATAGAAACTGGAACCCACTATTTAGGTACAAGTGCAGGTAGCAATATTGCAGGAATAAATATGAAAACTACGAATGATATGCCGATTGTATATCCACCAAGTTTTGACACATTAGGTGTGGTGAATTTTAATATAAATGCCCATTATTTAGATCCTGATTCCGATAGCAAACACAATGGTGAAACTCGAGAAACAAGAATTAAAGAATTTCATTGTTTTAATAGCACACCCGTAGTTGGTTTGCGAGAAGGTAGCTTTATACATGTAAAAGGAGAGAGTATAGCTTTAAAAGGAGCAAAAACTGCTCGTATTTTTAAGCAAAATGAATTGCCTTTCGAAGGTAAAAACCTACATTTTTAAGCACAATAGAACACCAAATAATCTGTTTTTCTAGTATAGCTTTGCAACATTATTATCAATTGGACTAGTGCAATTGCATTTCATCTTATAAAAGAGGAGATAAATAACTATAATCGTATTTTTAACCCTAATAACCCTAAATGAGTGCTTAAACGTATGCGACCATTCTATTTAAGATTTACATCAGTATTATTTTTTTTATTGATAGGAGCTGCTGCTACCTATGGTCAGGTAAAAATTGGTACTAATCCACAAAATATAGATTTAGCTTCTATATTAGAATTAGAAAGCACCTCTAAAGTTATTGTTATCTCTAGAGTGAATACGGTGCAAATGAGTGCTATTGTTCCGCTAGAAGGTGCGATGGTCTATAATACCGATGCGCAATGTTTACATTATTATGATGGTATTGAGTGGATTAATATTTGTGAAGCTTTTGGTAATGCGCTAACCTTTACCAGTAATGCGGTTGCCAATCCTGGCAACTTTGAAACAATAAAAATTACACAGACCGACAATAATTACAATTTTGAAGTAGGTTTACTAAATGCAAGTAACATTCAGGATGGCACGATTGATACGCCAAAGATTGTAAATGGAGCAATTACCTTAAATAAGTTAGCTACGAACTCTGTTAACTCAACAAAAATCGCTGACAAATCGATACAAACCATAGATATCGCACCAGGTTTACCTAATACTGTATTGCAAACAAACAATACAGGCAGCAATGTATTATGGGCGCAACTAGATGCAAGTACGATAACCGGTAGAGACCTTACAGATGGAGATGGCTCTATTACTGTAACCAATGGACTAGGTGCCACTTTAGTAGATTCAGACCTTCGTGTGACCGATTTAGGGATAACTACTACAAAACTTGCTGATGCTGCTGTAGAAAATATAAAGTTAGGGCCAGATGCAGTTACTACAGATAAAATATTAGATGAAACAATACTTTCGGAAGACATCCAAGATTTAACTATTGCAACAGCTGATTTAGCTGATGGTGCTGTTACAACCATAAAAATAGTAGACGCTAATGTAACCGATTTAAAATTGGATAAAGCAAATATATCGCTAACAGGGTTTGGAATTCCTACTGCTGACCTATCGATTGGGACTTTCAAATTAATTGATGTGGTTGACCCAACAGTGGCACAAGATGCAGCAACTAAAAATTATGTCGATACTGAAATTAACGCTTCAAATGTTCTAGCGGATGCCAATATATTTATTGGTGATGCTTCGAATATCGCTCAGCCTTTGCTTGTAAGTGGAGATGCTACGTTAGCCAATACTGGTGCACTTACTATTGCTAATGATGCGATAATTACTTCTAAAATTTTAGACGCTAATGTAACCGATTTAAAATTGGATAAAGCCAATATATCGCTAACAGGGTTTGGAGTTCCTACTGCTGACCTGTCAATTGGGACTTTCAAATTAACTGATGTGGCTGATCCAACAGTTGCACAAGATGCAGCAACTAAAAACTATGTCGATACTGAAATTAACACTTCAAATGTTCTGGCTGATGCCAATATATTTATTGGTGATGCTTCGAATATTGCTCAGCCTTTACTTGTAAGTGGAGATGCTACATTAGCCAATACTGGTACACTTACTATTACTGATGATGCGATAATTACTTCTAAAATTTTAGATGCTAATGTAACCGATTTAAAATTGGATAAAGCCAATATATCGCTAACAGGGTTTGGAGTTCCTACTGCTGATCTGTCTATAGGGACTTTTAAATTAACTAATGTGGTTGACCCTACTTTAGACCAAGATGCTGCTACTAAAAAATACGTAGATGATATGGTAACTGGTTCTAACACACTTACTGATGCTAATATATTTATTGGGGATGGTGCAAATTTAGCTCAGCAACTACTTATAAGTGGTGATGCAACATTAGCTAATACTGGTGCTTTAACTATAGCTAATGATGCAATTACAACTCTTAAAATTATTGATAATGCTGTTACCACTGACAAAATCGGTACCGCGGGTGCTATTGATGCTAATAAAATATTAGGAACTGATATTACTGGTGATCCACTGTGGTTAGATAAAACCACTATAGCAGTGAGTGATTTTGGAGCTGCCACTGCCGATATTGATTTAGGTTCAAATTACATCACCAATGTGGCAATGCTGCCATCCAGCGATCCTTCAAGCAATCCGCTCGACGCTGCCAATAGAGCTTATGTAGATGGTGCAGTAGGAAGCTCAATGCAAACTATAGTTAGTGGTGATGCTGGAAACTCTATTACTATTAGTGGTACGGATCAGGGTGCTTTTTATGATGATTCTGCTGTAAATACAGCAACTACTGCAAATGCAACTGCTATTACAGCAAAGGAAGATACACTTAATAAATCTACAGATGTAACTCTTGCTGATGGAACAAATGTGAAATTCCCAACAGAATTAGCTGTAAAAACTTATGTGGACAATGCTACAGCGGATATTGCTACAAATACAACCACTATAACAACTAAAGAGAATACTGCCAATAAATCTACAGATGCAACCTTAGCTGACGGAACAAATGTGAAATTCCCAACAGAATTAGCCGTAAAAACTTATGTAAATAATGCAACCACAGGAATTGCAACAAATACAACGGCTATAACAACTAAAGAGAATACCGCTAATAAATCTACAGATGTAACCTTAGCTGACGGAACAAATGTGAAATTCCCAAC
>TARA_R110002050_G_scaffold135508_2_pt1 | contig 12499 bp, 14 predicted proteins | sample TARA_R110002050 | Tara Oceans TARA_R110002050 (sample SAMEA4396988) | marine metagenome | biome: Polar Biome; feature: [DCM] deep chlorophyll maximum layer (ENVO:01000326); material: water (ENVO:00002006), including particulate matter (ENVO:01000060) such as... | depth 25 m
TCTTAGGATCCTGAAAAGCTTCGTGGGTGTGTCCGAATACTGAATAGAAAGAACGAATGCCATCAAATTCCTGCCACCAGATCAGTGGGTGGTCTTCCATTTTCCACTTGTCGTTATCTGCCTTGGTAATGGTCGATTCGTCCAGACGTGCCAGTACATGTACCTTTTCGCGTGGATTGGACTTGAAGCTGTACCACTCATCAAAGGTGGTGTAGCTGTCCATTCCTTTAAACGGTTCCATGGAAGGGTGGTCGAAATCTTCAAAAATAACTTTTCCTTCCTGTGCCGGAGGATGGGTCAAAAAGTAGGCACCGTTTAATTTTCCGTACCACTCCCAATCATATTCGCAATCAGCCGAAGCATGGATACCAACAAAGCCTTTGCCGGTTTCCATAAAGGTTTGAAAAGCTTTCTGCTGTTGCTCACTGAGTACGTCCTGTGTTGGATTTAAAAAGACCACCACATCAAAATTAACCAGGAAATCCACTGTAAATAGCTTGGCGTCTTCGGTAGCCGTCAGGTTCCAGCCTTCTGTTAGGGCCAGGTCGCTAAACATTTTAATTCCACTTGAAATGGATTGGTGTTTCCAACCAACAGTTTTGGAGAACACCAACACGTTCAGTGTTTTTGTCGGAAAGTCTTTACTGGGTTGTGTGTGCGCCGTAAAAAGGAAAGCAATAGCAATCAAAGCGAGGATAAATTTCTTCATTGGTATGGTTTTTTTAGGTTTACGAATACAATAATACAAAAAAAGGTTGTTCCCTTTCGAGAACAACCTTTTAAATTATTGAAATGGCTTTTTACATCAAAAAACTGAGCAGGATCCCCGCACCAATTGCTGAACCAATTACCCCTGAAACATTGGGGGCCATAGCATGCATCAGCAAGTGGTTGGTTGGATCTTCTTTCAGTCCCATGGTTTGCACTACGCGGGCGCTGTCGGGAACGGCAGACACACCAGCAGCTCCAATCATAGGATTGATCCGGTTCTCCTTTTTATAGAACAGGTTCATAATTTTCGCACCAATAACACCTCCGGCAGTTGCAATAACGAATGAAACTGCACCAAGAATAAAGATTTTAATGGATGAAGGAGTCAGGAAAATATCGGCTTGCGTGGATGCGCCAACGGTGATTCCGAGCAAGATAGTAATCGTGTTGATCAGGGCAAAGTTTGCCGTATCAGCCAAACGTTTGGTGACTGTCGACTCTTTCAGCAAGTTTCCGAAGAACAACATACCCAGCAGCGGAAGGGCTGAAGGTGCAATGTAAGCTGTTAGAATTAAACCAACAATGGGGAACAATATCTTTTCCAGTTTGGAAACTGCCCGTGGAGGTTTCATCCGGATCAGACGCTCTTTCTTGCTGGTCAGCAATTTGATGACTGGTGGTTGAATTACCGGAACCAAAGCCATGTAAGAATAAGCAGCAATCGCGATGGGTCCAATCAGGTTTTGAACAACTTGACCATTGGCCATGACGTTAACACCATTGGCCAGCTTCGATGAGATGAAGATCGCAGTAGGACCATCAGCGCCACCAATAATACCAATGGCACCCGCTTCGGGTGGAGCAAAGCCCAGCCAAAGTGCTCCCAAAAAAGTCAGGAAAATACCAATTTGCGCGGCTGCTCCCAGCAACATCAGCTTAGGATTGGAAATGAGCGACGAGAAGTCAGTCATGGCACCAATGCCCAGGAAAATGAGCGGTGGATACCAGCCTTGAACCACCCCTTGATACAGGATGTTCATCACCGAACCAGGCTCGTAAATTCCCAGTTTCAGGTTGAAGTCAACAGCCTGAAACATCGGAATGTTACCAATCAAAATTCCAAAACCAATCGGCACCAACAACAGCGGTTCAAAGTCGTATTTAATAGCCAGAAAGATAAAGATGAACCCAATACACATCATCAGCATGTGCTTCCAGGTGGCATTGGCAAAACCGGAGAACTCATAAAAGTTAAACAAACCCGAGATAGCACCCGAATAGTTTTTGTATTCGTAGCCATCGCCCGTCAGCTTGCCATTGTTCAAACTTAACTCACGCTTGCCCAGGTCCAGCAATTCGTCTGTGGTTACATACGCGTTGGTTTGGGCATTCGGATCCATATTCTTGTTCAGATGGGTCACCACCTTTGGATTGAAATCCATGACGATCTTTCCGTCGTCTAGGTTCCATTTGCCTGAATAGCGTTGTTTCAGCGAATCCATCGTGAAGGTATAGTCGCTTGAAAAAGAAAGCGTTTTGTAGCGCTTGGCCGAATCAAAATCTTCCTTTTTATCTACTTTGGGATTGAATGTTGGCGAAGCCACGTAACCGTCGCTTCGGTTAATCCATTTTCCGCTTATGATCGTCTTCGCTAAATCACTGTTTTCATCAGCCCTCATAAAAGAGGGGAGAAGTAACAGTAACGCAGCGATTATAAGGCCTATTTTTTTCATTATTCGCAGGGTCTTTTAGCTAATTTCCAATAAAACATCATCCTGTAAAACGGCATCTCCTTCTTTGACTTTGATGACAGAAATTTGGCCATCTTTTTCCGCAAGGATCTGATTTTCCATTTTCATGGCTTCCATCACCAGCAGTTTGTCGCCCGATTTCACCTGGTCGCCAACCGCAACATTGATTTTGAAGATGGTCCCCGGCAGGGGCGCTTTTACAGTGGTTCCTCCTCCTGATTGTTGTTTTTTAATCAGGCCTTCGCCAGGTTGCTGAACAACCGGTTTACGCACGAGCCTTGGTGTTTTGGTCGATTTCACTTCGCCTTGAATGACGACTTCGTACTTCGTACCGTTCACTTCGATGGTGGCAATGTTGTCCTCGATCTCTTTGATATGGACATCGTATTCATCGCCGGTTATGGTAAATTTATATTTTTTCATTTGTTATCTTATTTAGCAATACATGGGTTATCGCGGCCAGTTGTTGGTCACACTATAAATTTTTGAACTCCAGGGCGAATAGGCTTTGCGAACCTTTTTAATAGTTACAATATTGCTTTCTTCGTCGTGTTGATTTTTGAAATAGAGAAAAAGAGCCATGCCAATGGCAGCTGTCACATTTCCTTCAATGTGGCATTCTTTGTCCTTATCTTCACAGTGGTGCTTTTTAGGCTTCTGTTGTTTCTTTTTGAAGTTCATGTTGATCAGCTTCGGAAGACGCAAAAATACAATGACCAAAAGGGCCAGAGCGACAAATACGATCATAAAGCCAACCAAGGCAACAGTCCAGCCGAAATCCATGAGTGGTGACAAAAAGATTAGTAGATTATTCATACTTATTCGGTTATAATGGAATGTTTGAATGTTTCTTTGGTGGATTGACCAGTTTTTTCGTGGCCAGACTTTGAAGTCCGCGAATAATACGGATTCGGGTGTTTCTCGGTTCAATCACATCGTCAATGTATCCGTAAGCAGCAGCTTGGTATGGGTTGGCAAACTTTTCCTTGTACTCGATCTCGTGTTGGGCTTTGAATTCAGCCCGTTCTTCCGGATCTTCAATTGACATGAGTTTGCGTCCTTCCAGCACTTCAACAGCTCCGGCAGCGCCCATCACTGCAATTTCGGCCGATGGCCAGGCGTAGTTTAAGTCGCCGCGCAGTTGCTTGCACGACATCACATCATGTGCTCCACCGTACGATTTACGAAGGGTAATGGTAATTTTTGGAACAGTAGCTTCGCCATAGGCAAACATCAGTTTGGCACCATGAATGATAATTCCACCGTATTCCTGTCCACTTCCGGGCAAGAATCCGGGAACATCAACCAAGGTGATGATGGGAATGTTGAAACTGTCGAGGAAGCGAACAAATCGAGCCGCTTTTCTTGAGGCTTCAATATCCAATACCCCGGCGAGGTAGTTGGGTTGGTTGGCAACAATACCAACGGGTTGTCCGTCGAATTTGGCGAAACCTACAACGATGTTCTTCGCGTAGTTGCGGTGTACTTCCAAAAACTCACCATAGTCAACCAGCGAATAAATCACGTCTTTCACGTCGTACGGCTGGTTCGGGTTATCCGGGATAATTTCATTCAGTGAATCTTCCAGGCGGTCAATAGGATCGTCGCACTCGGTTGTCGGTGCATCTTCCAGGTTGTTTTGCGGAAGGTACGACAGCAGTTTGCGTATCACCAAAATTCCTTCTTCTTCATTTTCAACCAGGAAGTGCGAAACACCTGATTTAGAAGCGTGAACTTTACCACCACCCAAATCTTCGATGGAAATGTCTTCGCCGGTAACCGTTTTCACAACTTTTGGTCCGGTAACAAACATATAAGAGTTTTCCTCGGTCATCATGATGAAGTCGGTAAGGGCAGGAGAGTAGACGGCGCCACCGGCACAAGGGCCGAAGATGGCGGAGATTTGTGGAATCACCCCTGAAGCCAAAATGTTGCGTTCAAAGATTTCGGCATAACCTGCCAAGCTGGTTACTCCTTCCTGGATTCGAGCACCGCCACTGTCGTTGATTCCGATAACCGGCGCGCCAACTTTCATGGCCATGTCCATCACTTTGCAGATCTTTTGTGCAAAAGTTTCAGAGAGCGAGCCTCCAAATACGGTGAAGTCCTGCGAGAAGACGTAAACAACGCGTCCGTCAATGGTTCCGTGTCCGGTGACTACACCATCGCCCATTACTTTGTTTTTTTCCATGCCAAAGTTGGTACAGCGATGAGTGACAAACATGTCGAACTCTTCAAAGCTGCCTTCGTCGAGCAGCATTTCAATGCGTTCGCGGGCGGTAAATTTACCTTTGTCGTGTTGGGCTTCAATTCGTTTGATGCCGCCGCCAAGCTTGGCTTCCGCACGCAACTCAATTAGTTTGTTGATTTTATCTTGATTGCTCATTATGTAGTAATAAATGTTTGGTTTTTATTTTTCGCTGCAAAACTCGGTCAATACACCGAGGGTTGATTTAGGATGTAAAAATCCGATGTTTAAGCCTTCGGCTCCTTTTCGGGCGGTTTGATCAATCAGCTGAATGCCGTTGTCCGAAGCTTGTGTCAAGGCTTCATTCACGTTGTCGACGGCAAAGGCCAGGTGATGAATTCCCTGTCCTTTCTTTTCAATAAACTTCCCAATCGGGCCTTGCGGATCGGTCGACTCCAACAATTCAATCTTGGTGTCACCTACCTTAAAAAAGGCGGTTTTCACTTTCTGGTCGGCTACTTCTTCAATCGCGTAGCACTTGAGCCCCAGTACCTTTTCATAGTACGGAATGGCTTCTTCCAAGCTGTTGACTGCAATTCCAATGTGTTCAATATGTGTTACTCCCATGATCGATTATTTTTTATAAAGTGATTATTTTGAGTTTTAATGTGGATCAATGGCTTGAATGCATATTTTTAAACAAATTGCTCAAAAATTCGAAAAAGAAAGAAAAAAAATTGACGCTTTTGTTTCGCTATGCAAACTTAACAAGAGGCAGGTGATCGTCCTGCCTCTTGACCTGTTCTATGATTGTTATTTTTCTTGTACAAAATGAAAGTGTGAACCAAAACGCTCAAAGGCAGCCTTGTCCAGCTCTTCGCGGTGGGCAGGGTGTGCAATTGAAATTAAAAGACGGGCGCGTTCCTGCATGGTTTTACCATATAAGTTAACCGCTCCATGCTCCGTAACCACCCAGTGCATGTTGGCACGGGTACTCACTACGCCTGATCCGGGCATCAGAATAGGGCTGATTTTGGAAACCCCTTTGGCTGTTACGGATGGTAAAGCGATAATGGGTTTTCCGCCTCTTGAATGGCCTGCGCCACGGATAAAGTCAATCTGTCCGCCAACACCAGAGTAATGTTTAATTCCGATTGAATCGGCACAAACCTGGCCGGTCAGGTCAATAGCCAGTGCAGAATTGATTGCAGTCACCTTATCGTTTTGACGAATCACATGAACATTGTTGGTATGGGCCACATCCATCATGGCCACCATCGGGTTATCATCAATAAAGTCATACAATTCTTTTGTCCCCATCAGGAACGAAGCTACCATCTTGCCTTTGTCAATGGCTTTGTGTTTTCCGGTTACCACACCTTTTTCGACCAACGGAAGAATCCCATCAGCAAACATTTCGGTGTGTACTCCTAAGTCTTTGTGGTTTCCCAACTGTGCCAATACAGCGTTTGGAATTCCACCAATACCCATTTGCAGGCAAGCGCCATCTTCCACCAGCTCAGCGACATTCTTACCAATCTGAATGTCGGTGTCTGTTAGAGGAGCCATGCCGTGGGCGTAAAGGGGGCTGTCGTCTTCAACAAACAAGTCAATTTCATCAATGCTGATCATGGCATCGCCCCAGGCTCTTGGTACGTTAGGGTTAACGGCTGCAATCACCACGTCGGCACATTCAATAGCCGCTTTGGTGGCATCAACCGAAGTACCCAGCGATACAAAGCCATGCTTGTCGGGTGTTGAAACCATAACCATAGCCACATTCACTTTCAGGTAGCCTTCGCGAATGAGCTTTTGTGTTTCGCTCAAAAACACCGGGATGTAATCGGCATAGCCAGCCTGGGTTTGCTTGCGCAGGTTTCCGCCAACAAAAAATTGTTCCGAAACGAAAATGCCTTCAAACTCGGGGTTGGCATACTCAACATCGCCTTCAACGTGAATGTGCTGGATTTTTACATCGTAAAGTTCTCCGGAACGTCCGCGCTCAACCATTGGTCTGATCAGCGTATGGGGTGTGACAGCCACACTGCTGAGGTGAACACGATCGCCGGATTTTATGACTTTTACTGCTTCTTGTGGAGTAATGTATTTTATTTGCTTCATAATAGTGAATTAGAATAAATAGTGCTCTGAAGTTTGCCGCAAATATAAAGATTTCTCCAGCAACGGTCAGTGAATAAATCCTTATTTAAAAGGGGTCTACACAAGGACGCCCTTTTGTAAACTCAATGTTAAGGAAGAACGAAAAAGTCGCAGTTTTCAGGCGCAGTCGCCTTTCGTTTTATCCAACCACCAGGGATAAACGATCTTAATGACCAATAACCATCTCGTGAAATTCCAAAATCTATGTTCCAAATTCTAAAGGTCCAACCATGGGTATTGGGATCGAGATTGCTGACGGAAAAATTAAACACAATGACTCGAAGGCACGAAGAATTTCCCTGGAAGGGGAGAATAAAGTGTTCAGTCGTTTTCAGTTTTATCAAGTATCCAACATCGAGCATCTCCAATCTTCCATTTTCCAACTTGCTGGCAGATCCCGAAACGAGTTAAGGACTACTCATCAAGCAGGCATCCAGTTCCTGTCTTAACCACAGTGGTACACAGACGGATTCATAGCCATTGAGCAGATTGATTTCTTTGATTATAGTGGGGCCGTTTACGGGTCACTCTAAATTCTTAGGGTGGAAATCTGAGCTGCAAGATCAAACAATCTTCTAATAAAACCTTTTTTCTTCTTCCTTAAACCTTCGAAGCTAGGGATTAACATAGAAACCACAACCTTATTGACCTTATTTGACGAAGACTGAATATAAAAATAAGGCGAATAAAGTGCGATAGGAGAATTTTTAACAAAGCTACATAAGAGGTCGGAACAGGGAATAAGTCTTTTTGAATAGGGTAATGTCAATTATCCACAAAATTTTAAAGTGATTCCCGCTTACCTGGTTTTTAGTCGATACTTCATTCCCACGGCAATCGACAACCCATAATGTCTCATTTTGCTATCTTCAAAGTAGTTTGAGTTCGAAAAAGTGCTTAGACTATGTCGGTACGTCAGGGCCGGACAGAAAAATAGATTGCTGGTTAATCGACTTTCAAATCCCAATTCAAGGAGCCCTCCGAAATCAAATTTAGAAATAGCATACCTGGCATTAACTGTTTCATGACCAATAACATTTCCCGAATCGTCAAATCTGGGAATAATTGATTCTGCCTTGATCAAGAAAGATGGAACCAGGCCAATCCACGGGATGATCTTTATTTTCTCGCCCATTTCATAGCCGATTTTCAGGGGTAGGCTGAAATAGTCATGGTTGAATTTAGAATCTTCAACTCCGGTCTGATGCCCATATTCTTCTATAGCAATGAATTTGCTAATATATCCTTGTTGTGCATATAAGGCGTCCACTCCGATTTGATATCGATCAGAAATCTTGATGGTATAATTGATCCCTCCGATAAAGCCGGTTTTTGTATTGCTGTTATCAAAGAACGCGTTGTCGGTGATATTGGTCAAATTCAATCCACCTTGTACCCCAATCAGGTGTTCTTGTCCAAGGGTGTGGATTGAGATTGAAAGTAAGAAAAGGAACAGCGTTTTCTTCATGGTAGTATTTTTAAACTTGCCAGTCATCCGGAAAGTCTTATGCATTGGTTTCACCCGTATTACCCAATTCCAAGTCTGCATCCGGCTCATTCAGCACCACTTTTATTTTTCGTTTTTTGAACGCCTTGTCCAGGTAGTAAATGCAAATCGCAATCACGACCAGTGAGGCGGAAATAGCCAGGATTAACTTGCCGGTTCCACCATACGTTTCAATCAGCGAGTCGTTCATGGCCGCATCAGCATCCATGAAGATTCTTGCCAAAAATCCGTTTAAATTGGCCGAAGCATGAATAATGATGGCTGCCAGTAAACTACGTGTTTGATAGTAAACCCAGCCAGCGAAAATACCAATCACAAAACCGGAAACAAATTGCCATGGATTTAAATGAACGAACCCGAAAAGAAAACTGGACACCAATATCGATTTCAGGGGGCTGTACTTTTTTAGCAGTCCATCAAGTATGATGCCCCGAAATAGGATCTCTTCGAGAATGGGGGCTGCGATAACCATGAGCATAAAAGAATAAAACCCGGTTTTACCAGCAAAGTCCATGAATGCTTTCTTAATTTCATCCGACATGGGTATGGTACTCGCAATTGGCGAAATGACACCCCAGAGCAGTGCGATTGTTCCCAAAATAATCCATGGGATAATCCGTTTGTTTTCAATGGTTAGGCTGAAGGAAGAATTGCCTGTCTTCGATTTTTTAATTTGAATTACAATCCAGCAAGGTATTCCAATGGACAGCAGGTAGTAGATGAGCATGGAGGCCTCTTTGCTAATTAGGTTGTTTAATGCAACCATCACCGGAATAAGCAGCAGCATTCCTAATATTACGATTCCGGTTACCCCAAAGCTCTGAGCAATGGAGGGGTAATGTTTGGGTGTCGGGTCAGTCATTTTGCCATTTCAATCTTTATGGGATTTCATCATCATCTTGTTTCCCATTCCACAGGCTATGTGATTATCTATAATCATTCAGCAAGCGAGCATAATTTAGTCTCATTCATAATAAGTAGCGAGCTGGAAGTATCCAGAGTTCAGTCCAAGTTTTCGGTTTCGGCCAGCCACTGGCAGCGGGTTTATATTATATCAAGCCTTCTTTTTCAAGTTCTGCTTTTAGTTGCAGGTATCTTTCCAGTTCCTCCTCATCGGTTGGTGCAGGACGCTCGCAAGTAAATGGGCCCCTATTTGTTGGAGGCTGTATTGCCCCGACTTCTTTACATGTAATAGTTATCATCTCATCAAGCGATAAGTTGCCTTCGTGGTAGTCCAGCATTTCCATCGCTTCATTCATTCCTCCAAACCGCAGTTCCACTTTGTCATTTCTCCGTTTGGTGATGGTGATGGTTAGCACTCCCTCATAGTCAAAAGGTGCTGCGATTAGTTTGGCTGATTGTTTCAGCTCTAAGCCAAGATTAGATAAGTCCTTTTTCATACAATCGTTGTTTTAGTTGCAGGTATTCTTCCAAGCGGTGATCCTCGAGGGGAGGCTTTTCACTGATCGCTACCGGTTTCGAACGCGATTCAATTGTTGTGAAATGGATCTGCAGCTTATCGCCCGGCTTTACCGGATAACCGTCTGTCCATTTATAGATTTGGTTCGTCACGTCATCACTTCCCAAAAAATCAAGTTGTATTTCGTCGCGAACCTGGGTGACCAACAAGAAAACGGTTCCCTGTTCAACGCCTCCTGAAATGGTGTGATCATTGATTGTTAGTTTAAATCCTTTCATTCTGTCATTTATTTTCATTCAGCCATTGGGCATAGTTTATTTTCATTCAAAATAAGCTGCTAGCATCCAGCATCCAGTCTCAACCACAGAGGAATTTACCATGTTTAACAGCGATCTTTAGCAGGTGGATCATGATCTTCTTGATCTTGGGTTCATATGGAAATAAGCAATTGACCCGATGATGGGGCAGAAGATGACGACTAAAAGCCAACTCAAGGCTAAGCGGTTCCGGTTTGCGGAACGAAGAATGTCATATACTGCCCAAACCCAAAGAATGGCCGTCAACACGATTAAGAGTATTGTTAAATCATCCATCCGGCGTTGTTATTCGTTGCGGTTTAACGTTCCATCTGTTGGGCGATCCATTTTTTTTACGATTTCCCGCAGCAAGTCGTTATGCTCCTGTTTGAGCCGAATAAATTTGGCCACCCAAGTGTAAATCAAGTAAAGAACTCCGGCAATAATTGCCAGGTAAACAAAGCCGATCAGAATCGGAAGAATAAACATTGCACCCATCTTTTTTAGTTTTTGGTTTATGATTTAATCTATTTTGAATCGAGTTGTGTTATCTACTTGTTGTGTTTTGGTTTCTTCTATAAGGTATTATTGTTACTAACTGTCGCCCCACTTAAGCATGTTTTCAAAGAACAAGGAGGTTCCTATTCAAGCCTGTTCTTCTCCAAAACCTTATGAGCAACCTTAAATCCGATGCCAATAAAGATGATGATAATGCCAAAAGTCAGGTAATCCCATTCGCCTCGAAAACTCATGGTGCCCATGCTGTTGTGGCGACTGTTAATTTGTGAGAACAGAAATTGAAAAACATTGGCGATGACAAAACCAAAACCCGAGACATAAAATAATTTATTTAAGATTACCAGCAGGTCTGAGATATCGTCCTTCTTTTGATTTGGTTCGGGAAGAATGAATTTATCGCGCAGGAAATTCAACACCATCATCAGCAGGTAAACGGCGATAATTACAAACACCAATTTCATAAAAATGGCGCTGAAACCACCCATAAAATCAGCATTGAGGTTAAAAGATTGTTTTTGATCCATTTGTGATTGTTTTTTTTGGTTTAGTTATTTTATTTTTATCAAAATGTGTTAAGCACATACATCCCTATATTATTCTGATTATTGTTTGCGGTTTCGAAGGTTTGCTTGATGCAGACAATATTTCTGAATCACAATCAAACAAAAGCTGTACAGCCAGTTGTTCATCGTATATGGTTTGCCGAAGCCTAATGTCATTTTGTAGTTTCACAAATTCAGTTTTTCGGTTTCAGTTGCACAAGTTACATAATCTTACAGAATTAATTATTTAGCCAGTGCTTATTTGTTTTCATTCAAAATAAGAGAAGCCAATGATCAGTCGCAGTTTTCAGCTTGTCCGATATCGGGCATTAACTCGCTGGCAGATCCTGAATCAAGTCCAGGATGACTCTTCAAATGGGCAGCATCCAGTGTCAAGCATCTTTCCGGAAAATTCTGTCTGCTGGCGCCAGGCAGAAGAAAGGCAACCGATTGCGGAAACGCTGGTGTGTATCGCTGAAGCCCTTTTTTGCAATATGGCGAAGGGATTTTTGTCGTGCGGCAGACCTACTCTATCTGGAGGCGAGGCGTTTCACTCGTGCGGCGAAGCTTTTTTTGTCTTTCAACGCTGTTTTGGCTGTTTATCCGGTCGTTATGGCTGGTCATCATATGGGTGTGTCTGTCTATCGTGTGTTTTTGTTCAACCACTGGGGAAGAAATTGCAGTGTTCCTTTAGATTAAATGCTATGAAGCCTTTTCCATATACCCGGATAGGCTACTACCAATCCCAGTCGATCCACTTCAATAGTCCTTGTAAATCCGGAATCAAGATTTTTATAGGTGTAATGAGTATCATCGAGCCAGGTATAACGTTGATTGGACAAATCGACTTCCGGTTGGAGGACATCAACAAAAACGACTTTTATTTTGTGTTCAGCACTTTTGCTAAAATCCAATTGGTTGATGGGTAGGGAATTGGTAAATGGAGAAATATTGATGTCGATAAACACACAATCCGCCAGATCGGATCTTTCCTGATTGTTAACGATCCATTTACCGTCTGATTTGAGGATCGAAAAGAGGTCTGTCCCGTTTTTTACAATAGAGGCACTGATCAAATGCCAATCGGATGATAAGCTCATCGCGTAGTGAACATTCAGCGCAACACGATTCTGATCAAGCCCGGTAATAAAGCCTTCGACGATAAGCTCTTTCCCAAATGTCAGGATATTCTGTTCGACTGTTTTTAGATATTGACCTTCCCAGAAAGTCCTGATTTCCATTTGTTGTTTGGTGCTGTTTATGGCTAAAATCTTAAATTACTGCGATTGCCAAGAATATTTCCTTACAACAGGGCAAGTTGAATAGTTGCTCATTTGGTTTTCACCCGGTGTTCTTCAAGCCGCTGGATAATGAGTTAATTAAACTCAGCAATTTGGTTAGCATG
>TARA_R110002050_G_scaffold16093_6_pt1 | contig 12490 bp, 9 predicted proteins | sample TARA_R110002050 | Tara Oceans TARA_R110002050 (sample SAMEA4396988) | marine metagenome | biome: Polar Biome; feature: [DCM] deep chlorophyll maximum layer (ENVO:01000326); material: water (ENVO:00002006), including particulate matter (ENVO:01000060) such as... | depth 25 m
ACAGGCCTTTTTTTAATAAAATCGCCCCTAAGCGCTTAATCGCCTCTTTCCGTTGATCATTCCATGGATGGGCAAAGCTAATACGTAAACAGTGTTTAAACTGGTCTTGTGCGGTAAATAGATTGCCAGGGGTAATAACAATACCTTGGCGACGCGCGTCTAAATAACACGCCGCCACATTAAACCGCTCCTCAAGCTCAACCCACAATGCCAACCCACCTTGCGGCTGACTAATACGTATCTCGCCTAACGATTGCCAAGACTGAAACAACAGTTCAATAAGCTGATCCCGTTGCGCTTTGAGTAAAGGTTTTAACTTACGAAGGTGTTTTTCATACATACCCTCATTTAAGTATTCAACGAGGCCTTGTTGCGTAAATCGACTTAACGCTAATATATTCACCATTTTCAACCCCATTAAGGACGCTTGTCCATGGCTCGCAATAACCCAACCTAGCCTCAACTCCCTTGATAATGACTTGGAGTAGGAACCACATAATATGACATGTTGGCTTTGGTCCAACTGCTTTAACGGTGGCTGACGCGTACCAAAGGACAAGTCAGCGTAAATATCATCTTCAACAATCGTAAATCCGAACTGTTCTGCGAGCTGAATGAGCTTTTTCCGTTCGTTCACCGGCATGACGGACCCCAATGGCGTCGCAAAAGCGGGCGTTACTACACAAGCGGCAATCTCCCATTTACCTAACGCGTTTGAAAGCGCTTCAATAGAGAGCCCCTCGTGTGCGGTAACCGGAATTTCTAACACCTGTAGTCCCATGCTTTCTAATAATTGCAGCACACCATAAAAACCGGGAGATTCTACCGCAACAATATCCCCAGGCTTACAACACGACTGTAGCGCTAACGATAATCCATGCTGACACCCTGCAGTAATCAGGACATCCGCTTCATTAACATGGCAGCCTAAACGTTGATAACGTTGCGCAATCTGCTGACGTAAGCTCAGTAGCCCAGCAGGTTCATCATAATATTGATGGGCAGAACCGGCTTGTTGGCGGAGCGCCCTGGCTAAGCAGCGATTCAAATCTGTGATACCCACTGGCCGCTGGGAACGCTTATCCATTTGGGGAGCGATATCAAACGCCGCATTATGCGTCATGATATCCCTCATCACGTCGCTCATATCAATCAAGTGCGGTTCAGTCATCACCTGCGGAAGCGTTGGTTCAATCGCGGCTAAACCCGGCTCCGCGTCCTGCTGGGCTGAAACGAAATAGCCGGACTTTCTCCTCACCTCAACAAAACCAGCCGCTTCTAATCGCTCATATGCATGTATGACTGTCGCTTTAGAAAAGCCCGTTTGCTGACACTGTAACCGTATTGATGGGAGCTTGCTCCCCACAGGAATCCGGCCTGAAGATATTTGCTCTATCAGTTCTCGCTCAAGTTGTTGATACCGATAACCCATCGCTCCCCCTTTATCTGTACCTATTATAATTTATTTTTCTATGCCTGTTCCTATTTTTTAATTGCTATACATTGGGCCCCTATCAGTCATTACAAAAAGTACCGGCACCCATGAAACATACTCAGATTCCACTCGTCACATTACATGAATCCCCCCCGCTACCCGGTAATGGTAAATTTCATGTAAAACTTATCGAAGGGGTTTACCAAAACTTACGCCGTTTGGTGAGCTGGCCACTGCTCGGGCTGTTTTTTATCTTAGTGTGGGTACGCATTAACGGGCAGCCGCTAATCATGTTTGATGTCAACGCCCACCGAATTTTCTTATTTGGTGCCGAACTCTCGTGGTACGACTTACCGATACTTGCTGGCATGATGATCTGCGGCGCGAGCTTGCTCTTCTTTATGGCCGTGGGCTGGGGACGTGTCTGGTGTGGATTTGCCTGCCCTCAATCTATATGGACATGGTTATTTATTCGTATTGAAGAGATGGTTGAAGGGCGCGCTGCCAAACGTGCTCAGCTTGAACAAGGTTCACTCCGAGGTCTTACCCTAGTTAAACGCATGGTGAAACATAGCTTGTGGCTGTTACTCTCGTTTGCCACTGCACTCACCTTCAGTGGTTACTTTGTACCTATCGACCTATTAATCGCCGATCTGATTCAGTTAGATCTCTCACTTTTCGGCCTCTCATGGCTGATTATTATGTCCCTCCTCACTTATGCCAATGCAGGTCTCGTAAGAGAAAAGGTCTGCCTACACATGTGCCCTTACTCCCGCTTTCAAGGGGTGATGTTTGATGACAAAACCTACACGGTGACCTATGACCGTGCCCGCGGAGAACCACGATCACACCTTCGCGGTAAAGATGAAACCCAAGGTGACTGTGTCGATTGTTCTATTTGCGTGCAAGTGTGCCCGACAGGTATTGATATTAGAGATGGTCTACAAGCAGCCTGTATCGACTGCGCCGCCTGTATCGATGCCTGTGACACGGTGATGGTAAAACTGGGTAAGGAAACAGGCCTGATCGGGTTTTATTCAGAGCAATCGTTCACTGACCGAGCGCCGAAAAACAACCGATTCACTCCACGCGTCAAGACTATATTAAGACCGCGACTACTGGGCTATTTCTGTATTTTCATTACAACGCTGTTGGCTGTCTCTTATGCATTACAAACAAAAACTGAATTAATCATTGAGGTCGCCCGTGATCGTGGGGCGCTTTATCAGATCATTAATGGGCACGTCTGTAACCACTATCAAATTGAACTGGAGGCGTTTTCTCCTCAGCTCACGCAGCTTTCCATTGCGGTTGATAGCTCGTTACCACTGGGTACATTAGCATTAATCGGGCCTGAGCATATCGATCTATTCGATCAAAATACAAGTACGCACTACACCGTTTGCGCAGCCAATGCGCAGCTACCGTCAAAAATGGATATCGCATTTACATTTACATCAGGCGCGTTTAGCGCATCAAAAAACAGTACTTTTTTAGCCCCTTACTAAGTAAGGGGTTTACTGCTCCGTAGGCGTCGAGTAGTTACCTCAACCTAAGGTGAGTCATAAGCATCAATTATACTGTTTAACAAGCGCTAACTTATCAGACCGGGAGAGCTTTTTGATCGCAGCTTCTCGCTGGCAAGCTGCCGACCGGTTCTGTTGCGATTCATTCCACACTATACGGACCGGTCGCCTGACCTGTGTATATTTAGCACCGCCCACTAAATCGCCGTTATGCTGGCGCAAGCGACGCTGAAGATCGGTCGTTACTCCGGTATATAATGTGCCATCAACACACTCCACTATATAAACATACCAACTACTCAAATTCTCGACCTTTAACCCTGCGGTTTTCTAACCCTCAAATACGGAAGTTACTCCTCCCTCCTGCGCCCCTCAACGTTGCTAACAAAACCCTATACCTAGCGCACGTAAAAAGCAGAATGTGAGGACATACTTTTCATGTATAACCGATCGTTTCTAGCATCTAAAAAGTCAAGATAAAAAAATTAAATCCACACCTAAATCGTATAATATTTTTTTGGGGATAAAAAATGATCATTTTTTAATACTCAACCCCATAAAATTATAACTTGTTGATTTCAATAAACTTTAAAAAAGATCATATAAACACCAAAAGGCTTAAACCCTGATACCATCAGCCTTTCAGCAATCTACCCAAAACTTATCCAACAACTTATACACAGATAAATGGGGTAACTTAAATCTCTATTTTGGAGGGAATCTATATCTCTATTAAATCAAGCCGTTATACCTATAAAGCTCGAAAGATATTTAGATAAGAACGCTAACTGAGAAAAAGCGTTTTAAATCTCGGTTTTATCTTTAAATTCGCATAGATCTTCAATCATACACGCACCACATTTGGGCTTTCTCGCAACGCAAACATAACGCCCATGTAGTATTAGCCAGTGGTGAGCATCTAAAATAAACGCCTTAGGAATAAAACGCATGAGCTTCTGTTCAACCTCATTAACATTTTTTCCCGGCGCAATCTTCGTACGATTAGACACCCTAAAGATATGCGTATCGACGGCCATGGTTGGCTGCCCAAACGCTGTATTTAAAACCACATTAGCTGTTTTACGCCCCACACCCGGCAACGCCTCTAGCGCTTCACGTGTATCTGGCACAACAGAGTCATGCAGCTCCACCAGCATTTTGCATGTCTTGATTACATTCTCTGCTTTAGCATTAAACAGACCAATCGTTTTGATGTATTCCTTTAGGCCATCCACACCCAAGTCATAGATAGCTTGCGGGGTATTAGCAACCGGATATAACTTACGGGTAGCCTTATTGACACCCACATCGGTGGCCTGTGCCGATAAAATGACCGCAATAAGTAATTCAAAGGGGGAGCTATATTCAAGCTCAGTTGTCGGATGAGGATTATCATCTCGCCAGCGAGAAAAAATTTCGTATCGTTTTTGCTTATTCATTATGTAAGGTCGATCGCAAAACGGTTATACGCTAAAAAGCGTTACCCCATTTCGGCCATTTTGTTTAGATTGATACAGCGCTTTATCCGCTTGCTCTAACCACGCGGTTGCACTCTCAACATCCTCATTAAGTTCAGATACACCTAAACTAATCGTACAGTTAATCTGATACTCACCATGTTTAACCAAAAGTGATTCGACATTTGCACGCAACCGTTCCGCAAAGATCATAGCGTTTACGCCGTTGGTGCCGGTTAACACCGCACCAAACTCTTCACCGCCATACCGTCCTGCAATATCAGTCTTTCGAGCTTGTATCTGAAGAGCCTGAGAGATGGCACGAATAACTTCATCCCCCGCTTGGTGGCCATAGGTATCATTCACTTTTTTAAAGTGATCAATATCAAACATCACTAAGGAACTGACTAACTCCGTCCGGTTATAACGCTCAAATTCGCGATTTAAACACTCTTCCCAATAACCCCGATTATTTAAACCGGTCAGCCTGTCTTCACGGCTCAATTTTTTTAACTTCTGGTTAGCATTTTCTAAGGCAATCTGGCCGGTAGCCGTATCCGTTACGTCATAAATCAAAATGCCAATATGATCCACATCTCCTGTCGGTGATGTCAGCGGAATTAAGGTTATATTTTGATACATAAATTTAGAGTAACCGGTAATCGGGCGGTTATTCTTAAAGTTAAAAAGGTAGGGACGCTGCTCCCACGAAATGTAAGCAGGGTTTCTTAATAAAAAAACAGTTTCAAGTTTTTGATGTAGCCAGTGCGTAGGCAGGTCAGGAAATTTATCAAACAGCTTTTCCCCTACCACATCTTGAGCAGGCAACCCCGAGTGGTTTGCCATAAAGCCATTCCAAAGTTTTATGCAGGCTTTTCGATCAACAACAACTAAACCTACTTCCAAATTCTGAATTAATCCCAGCGTCCAATGTAAATCATCGATCTCATCTAAGGCTGTCCCATTCATGAGAAGTAGCTCGCTATGTTTTGTAATTTAACTAATGAGTCCTGTGTAAAAACTAACATAAGTTCACACTGTGTATCATGTTCATTCATCTGATAATCAATCGTAATCATCAGACTTTTATCCCAATGCTCAGCCTGCTCATTGAAACCGATAAAATCACGTAAAATATGGGGTGTGGCTTTACTAAATACGATATCAATTTGTTTAGAAAAACTGGTGAGGAACGCACCGATCAGCGCATTTGATAACGACATAAGCAGCTCAGATGTCCTAAATTCCCCCCCATCGTGGAGGTCCATCAGGGTGGCGACTTTATCTAAGTTACTTTTTTCCAGCAGTAAAAATGCCTCGCCAGCAACACCTCCACCAATAAAGCCTTGACTGACCAGCTCATACTCGCTGTCTTTCGCGGTCATAAGCCGATCTTGTAAACTTTGTGGGTCAACCATACTGACAATAGGAATGGGGAGGTGAACAAATGTATTCAGCAATCGAGCCAGCATTTCACCTGCTTGCCCCATCGCCACGTTTGCGATCTCTTTGTAATATTCAGGTAGGTCTATCTCCGCTTCAGCTTCAACGGAGGGCGCTGTTGTGCCTTCCAGCTCAGTGAGTAAGCCAAAACGGTTTAAAACTTCAGCGATATCTTCAGAGGTTGTTGGTTTACGAATAAACTCAAGCGCGCCCAATGCCAACACGCGCTCTCTTGCCTCGGCCTGTACATCACCGGATATGACAATAACCATGGTGGGTAAGTCATCTTTGCGAATACGTTCTAAAACTTGATAACCATCCATAATCGGCATCGTTAAATCAAGGAATAGTATATCCCCCTTCCCCGCACGGACGGCTTCAAGCCCTTCTAAACCATGTTCAGCAAACGTAACTTCAACATTCCACCCCCGAAGGACAGAGGCCATTTGTTTACGTGCTAAACGAGAATCATCACAAATAACAACCGATACAGGTTGGCTCACATCACATCCTTAGCTACAACATTAAGAAAATGCTTTTTTTCAAACACAAAGCCTAAAGGATACATAGAGAGAACACAATTACCACTGAGTATATTTTATACTGTCCTCTCATCCTGTAACACGGACGCGCTCAGGGCGCGCACCGACATCAGGTTCAACTTTACGCGCCTTAATGCGCGCATCAATAATATTTTTAAGCGCAATAATTAACCCCATGCCGACAAATGCACCAGGAGGCAAGATTGCGAAAAGGAAGCCGGGATAATCTTCTATCAACGTGATTTTCCAGCCTTCTGCCATAGGGCCAAATAGAAGGTGCATATCGCTGAACAGCGTCCCCAAACCTAAGGACTCTCTCATTGCGCCAAGCACAACCAACACGGCGGTAAAGCCAAGCCCCATCATAAAACCATCAAGCAATGAGGCTTTAACTGGATTTTTACACGCGAAGGCATCGGCACGCCCCATAATGGCACAGTTAGTCACAATCAGTGGAATGAAAATCCCTAGAATAAGATAAAGTTCATAGGTAAAGGCCTTCATAAGCAGCTCGATCGCCGTTACAAATGACGCAATAATCATAACGAAGATAGGAAGACGAACCGCATCGGGAACAAACTTACGAAAAGCAGACACTGTCAGGTTAGACCCCATCAATACCAGCGTACTTGCTAGACCTAAGCCAATCGCATTGACAACCGAGCCAGTGACCGCCAAAAGGGGGCATAAACCTAGCAATTGCACGAGTGCCGGATTATTTCCCCATAATCCATCATGGGTTATTTTTTTATAATTAGCTGCCATTAGTTAGTTACCTCTACAGACTCGTCTGCTGTTAGATCTAACAATTCGGTACGGTGTTGCGCAAAATAATCAAGCGCGCGCGACACGGCGCCAACCACCGCTCTCGGTGTAATCGTTGCACCCGTAAACTGGTCAAAATCACCGCCATCTTTCTGTACCGCCCAGCGCGAATCCTTTTCACCCTGTTTGGATAAGCCATTGAAGTTATATATCCAATTAGACTTTTTAATATCAACCTTATCGCCTAAACCGGGGGTTTCTTTATGTGTCAAAACACGAACACCCGCCACAGAACCATCTGCATAGACACCGGCGATTAAGGTAATAGCTCCACTATAACCATCGGGCGCAACAAGCGGTAGGATAACGGCGGTAACACGCCCATCTTTACGCGCACGATACACTGACACCGGATTCGAATGACCCTGCAAGCGAGGGGCGACAATCTGAATCGTATCTTCAAGTAGATCATTATCGATTGAAGAACGGGGAATAATGTCATACAACGCTTTGGCTTTTTGTGTCCGCTCATTCTGCGCAATACGATCTACCGTTGTTACTTGTGTGGTCGCGATAACAGCAGCACACACCACCGCAAATAAGCTAATCGCAAAAGTACTGGTACGAAGTGCACTCCACATCTGCATTATGCGCCCCCCTTCATGCCGCGTTTAGCCTTAGCATGGCCATAAGAACGAGGCTGTGTATATTGATCAATAAACGGTGCAGAGAGGTTCATTAACAAAACCGCAAAAGCAACGGCATCGGGGTAACCACCCCAATCACGTATAACAAAAATTAAAAGACCAATACCTATTCCGTAGACAACCTTACCTTTGTTACTGGTCGCCGACGTTACTGGGTCCGTTGCGATAAAAAACGCACCTAACATCGTAGCCCCTGCAGTCAGGTGGAAAAACGGATCTGCAAATTGATAAGGGTCTATGGCATAAAAGATGGATGCAACACCCCCTAACGTAGCGAGAATAGCGAGCGGTGTATGGACCGTTAATACCTTCCGATAAATAAGGAACACGCCGCCCATAAAGTAGGCAGCACTCACCGCATGCCAAGCACCCATACCTTGAGCAAGCACAGGCACATTTGCCCAAACCTCTTCGGTTGTTTGACCGCCACGATGACGCATCGCATCCAACGGTGTTGCCCCCGAAAAGCTATCAATCATGGGCGGTTCAATACCTGCAAAAATAAGTTTAAAGGTGTCAATGAAGCCCATGACATTCCAGCTTTGCCCATCATCCACCATTAAGAAGGGTTGTGTCCAACTGGTCATGACGACAGGAAAAGAGATCAGCAGAAGCGCATAAGCGACCATTGCTGGATTAAATGGATTTTGACCTAAGCCACCATATAGGTGCTTAGCGATCACGATCGCAACAAAGACCCCAACCACCATGACCCACCACGGCGCAAAAGGCGGTAGCGCTAACCCCAATAACAGACCTGTCACTAGCGCACTATAATCTTTCAGATAAAAACCTAATGGCCGTTTACGCATTTTTATAATAATGGCTTCAAAACCGACCGCCAATAAACACGCCCAAATTACATTGATTAAGGTTCCCCAGCCAAAAAAGAACGTCATCGCTGCAAGGCCAGGCAGTGTAGCAAGCACAACTAAGCGCATCACATCCGTGGCGTTTACGGCTTTATGAAGATGAGGTGAGCTGGTATGTATCAGCGCCATTGGTTAAATCTTCCTCAATCGGTAAAACGACTTAGTGTCTGGTTCAATTGTTCGGCGTCCTGTTGGGCAACGATCAACTGCTGCTCTATATCTGACAGGTCATCCGACTTTTCTTCTCGCGCTTTTTGCGCAGCGCGTTCCGCTTTTGTCACCGCCGCTCGAGCCATCGCTGCATCAATTTTTAACTGTTTAAGATCGATCCCTTCGGCAGCGGCTTTATCGAGCTGGACACTCTCATAGGCATCAAAACTCGCTTTTGCCTCATCGTGGGCCGTAGTAAGACGCTCAACCTCAGCGGTAAGTTCAGATAAATTGCCGTCTTCAGCATCGTCTAATGCGGCTTGAGCTTTTTTCAGCTTGGTTCTCATAATGGAAACCTGCTGCTTAAGTGCTTTAGGGTCTACAGGTTCAGGCTTAGCAAGCACACCACCCGCGTCACTATATGACTGGGTCAACTCATCTAATTTTGCTTGCAGCTTTTCAACACCCGCTTTCATTTTTTCTGCCGCAGGGCTGGCTGATGCTTCGGCACTCGCTAACGCACGTTTGGCTTTTTCAACTTTAGACGACAGCGTTGTAATCTCTTCGCTTAATGCGTTCAACTGTGGGGCATTATCCGTAACACTCAATGAGGCCTGCGCTTTATCATAGCGTGCTTTAGCATCAAGATATTTAGCCTGTAATTTATCGACCCCTGCTTTCATCTTATCTACCGCGGGGTTGGCTGATGCTATCGCGTTATCGAGTGCCGCCTGCGCTTTAGCGACCTTGCCATGCAAGGCATCCGCATCGGCTTTTAATTCAGCAACTTGCTCAACCGTTGGCCCAGCAGGCTCTGGCGTTTGCTGATTGTTTGCCTTTTCATAGTCGGCTTTAAGCGCTTCATATTTAGACTGGAGCTTATCCACCCCAGCCTGCATTTTTTCGACTGCAGGGCTGTTGCCTGCAACAGCAACCTCAAGTGCTTTACGCGCTTTTTTGACTTTATCTAAAGCGGCATCCATATCGGCTTTAAGTTCATCTAAGGCCGCGTTTGATGGAGACGATGCGGCATCCCCTGCTTCCGCTTTGTCATACGCAGACTGAGCGGCTTCAGTTTTAGCCTGTTGTGCGGTTAATTTAGCTTTAAGCTCCGCTATGTCGCCTTCGCCACTCTCTTCCGCTTTTGCGAGTGCTTTTTCTGCTTGCTTTAATTTTGTACGCGCAACCGCCGCATTGGTTTTCAGCTGTTTAATATCAACAACCGCAGGTGCTGCAACAGGTACATTCTGCGCTTGATCATACGCGGCCTGCGCCGCCTCTGCTTTTTTAGCCAACTCGGCAACGGTAATGGCTAGCTTATCCTGCCCTTCAAGCCCTTTTTCTTCTGCATTTTGTAAGGCTTTCTGGGCTTTCTTTAATTTCGTTCGAGCAACCGCAGCGGCCGTTTTAAGGGTTTTAATATCGGGTTCAGCCGACGCCTCAAGTGTGGACTCAGGCTGCGTTGCCACTTTGTCTTTTTTAACTGCTTGGGCTTTAGCCGCTTCTTCTGCCCGTTGTTTTCTACGCAGCTCTTTTTCAATTTTTTCTTGCTCTAAACGTGCCTGTCTCGCTTCAAAGCGCTGTCGGGCATGGTCCGCTTTTCGATGTTCCGCTTCTTCCTCTCGGATCTCCGCTTTCGCATAACGGTAGTACTGAACCAAAGGTAAGTTACTTGGACATACGTAAGAGCAGGCACCACATTCAATACAATCAAAAAGGTTGTGGTGTTTTGCTTTTTCAAACTCTTTCCCTTTCGCAAACCAGTAGAGTTGCTGAGGTAATAACTCGGCGGGGCATACCTGCTCACACATACCGCAACGGATACAGGGGTTAGCCGGCGGCGCGGGCGGCATCTCGGCATAGGTCGCCGCAATAATACAGTTGGTTGTCTTAATCATTGGAATAGACTGACTGTCTACGGTAAAGCCCATCATAGGCCCACCGACAACGATTCGGTACAACGCTTGTTGATTAACCCCTGCCGTCTCAAGCAAGGTTTTCAATGGTGTACCGATCAACGCGCGCATATTATGCGGATGCGTTAAAGCCTCGCCCGCTAAGGTAACAATACGTGAGATCAAGGGGACCCCATGATAGACCGCATCATAGATAGCGGCGGCAGTTCCCACGTTTTGACAAACAATACCTACATCAGCCGGAATCTTACCGCTCGGTACTTCAACGCCGGTCAGTAGTTTTATTAACTGTTTTTCACCACCGGAAGGATAGATGGTAGGCACAACTATAATATCTAAATTAAGGTCAGTGTTTTTAGCCGCCAACTCTAAGGCACGAATGGCTTGCGGTTTATTATCTTCAATACCAATCATGACATGATGAGGCTTGAGAAGATGAGCAATGACTTCAATCCCTTTGATCACATTATCCGCATGCTCGCGCAACAACATGTCATCGGCGGTAATATAAGGCTCACACTCCATCGCATTGAGTACAAGCGTATTAACAATATGATCATCGCCTAAATGTAATTTTACATCCGTAGGAAACCCCGCGCCGCCCATACCACTGATACCGTGGTGACGAATAAAGTCGATAAGCGCTTGCTTTGGAATAGCGGCGTAATCATCTAACCCTTGATGATCAACCCATTGCTCCTGTCCATCTGTTTCAATCACAATACAAGGTGCTTTCATACCCGAGATATGAGGTACACCGCGCTTTTCAATAGCAACAACGGTCCCAGAACTAGGCGCATGAACATTAACACTGATACGTCCAACCGCTTCAGCGATCACCTGACCTTTTAAAACACGATCACCGACAGACACAATCACTTCGGAGGGTGCGCCTATATGCTGCGACAACGGCACGACAAGTTCCGCTGGAATCGGTGCAGTTTGAATAGCGAGCCCAGTAGTACGCTGTTTATTTTCAGGTGGGTGTATCCCCCCGTGAAAAGAGAACTGTGTACTCATAAAGCAGCCTCCTCATCGGAAACTTCACCGCGGAGGTCAGTCACTATCAGTTGTACACCCGGCTTGGGCATCTCCCATTTCCAGGTATTCAGCGTCGTTTCAATCGGTAACATATCTATACAATCAACAGGACAGGGCTCAACACACAAATCACAACCCGTACATTCTGATTCAATCACGGTATGCATCTGTTTTGCCGCACCTAAAATGGCATCAACAGGGCATGCCTGAATACATTTAGTACAGCCAATACATTCATCTTCACGGATATAAGCAACCGTTTTGACCGGTTCCTCTTCAACCCCGCCTTCCAGAGGCACAACCTCTACATCCAGCAGGTCCGCCAGCGCTTCTACAGTGCTTTGTCCACCCGGTGGACACTTATTGATAGCATCCCCATTGGCAATCGCTTCTGCGTAAGGGCGGCACCCTGGATAACCACACTGGCCACATTGTGTCTGCGGCAAGATAGAATCAATTTGTTCGACAATGGGGTTGCCTTCAACCCGAAAACGGACTGAGGCAAAGCCTAATAACAAACCGAAAGCTAAAGCCAGTCCCAACAGAGCAAGAATGGCGATTAAGATGTAATCCATTATGTACTCCCTAGATCTGAACCAGACCAGTGAAGCCCATAAAGGCTAGAGACATTAAGCC
>TARA_R110002050_G_scaffold103844_2_pt1 | contig 12488 bp, 10 predicted proteins | sample TARA_R110002050 | Tara Oceans TARA_R110002050 (sample SAMEA4396988) | marine metagenome | biome: Polar Biome; feature: [DCM] deep chlorophyll maximum layer (ENVO:01000326); material: water (ENVO:00002006), including particulate matter (ENVO:01000060) such as... | depth 25 m
CATCGCCATGGCCTCGGCCAGCCAACGGTTCATGTCCTTTGCGCAAGGGGAAGGTGATGAACAGAAACAGAAATACATTTTCAATGTCTCCATTACCCTGCACTTTCTGATTGCTATTGTTATTTTTTTACTCTTACAAGTGGCCGGCTATTTTCTATTCAATGGGATTTTGGAAATCCCTGAAGAACGCATGAATATAGCCAAGTTGCTCTTCCAGTTTATGCTGGTGAGTACCTTTTTTACCATCGTTTCAGTTCCTTACAATGCGGTAATTAATGCGCACGAGAATATGCTGTTGGTTGCCATTTTGGGAATTATTGAGTCTGTTTTAAAGTTGGCCATTGCCATTTATATTACTTACACAGCTTTTGATAAATTATTGACTTTTGGTATTCTAATGGTTTCGCTACCAATTCTTCTATTGGTGTTGCGGAGTGTTTATTGCCACCGAAAATACGAGGAAGTTGAACTAGCCCCACGAAAATATTATAATAAACGATTGTTTAATGAAATGACAAGCTTTGCCAGTTGGTCATTGTTGAGCAGCACTGCAAGTATTGTCACCATGCAAGGGGTAACGATTATTCTAAACTCCTTTTTCGGTGTTGTGGTGAATGCTGCACAAGGGATTGCAACTCAAATCTCGGGACAGCTGATGGCTTTTTCAAATACGATGCTAAAAGCCCTAAACCCTGTCATCGTAAAAAGTGAAGGGGAGAAAAATAGGACACAGATGTTGAAAGCTTCGATGACTGGAAACAAGATCTCATTTTTTCTGCTCGCATTTTTATCAATTCCTGTTATTATCGAAATGCCATTCATCTTGAATTTTTGGCTAAAAGATGTTCCAGAATATGCGATTATATTTTGTCAGCTTAATTTGTTCAGAGCCTCCCTGAACCAGTTGACGGTTACTTTTCCAACCGCAATTGGAGCAACAGGAAACATAAGGAGAATGAGCTTTTGGAATTCCTTGACTTTTCTGATGGTACTACCATTGAGTTACCTCACTTTCAAATTGGGGGCACCTCCCGTGGCAATCTATATCAATTTGATCATCATGGTTCTGGGCTTATTTGTGGTCAATGTCTATTTCGCTCATAAAGAGTGTGAATTAAATTTGAACGAATTTTTTAAAGATGTAATTTTACGCTGTTTCTCCACAGCATTTATTACAGTTATTTTCGCCTTCATCCCACTACTCTTTTTGGACTCTGGTCTGGTTCGTCTAATTTTCGTTGTTTTGCTTAATACCATTGTATTTTTAAGCCTTTTATTTGCAATTGGGTTGAAAGGGGATGAAAAGAGACTCATTCTATCGGTTTATAAAGCTGCAATTGCTAAGTTAAAAAAATAAAGCTATATGCTGCAAGAAGAAAGCGCAATTTACGAAATACTGAATAAGTATAAAATTGATTATCAGCGGAATGTGTCACTCAGGGAAATAACAAAAGTGAGCGGAGGATATTGTGCCTTCTACTGTGTTCCGGAGTCCGAGAAAAAGCTTGTTCTACTCTTAAGATTCTGCTTAACAAAAAACATCGTTTTTGAAGTTATTGGCGGATCTACTAATACATATTTTTGTGCCCAGTATAATCCACTGGTTGTAATTTCCACAATAAGAGTCTGTCGTATTGTCGCCAGAGAAGATCATATCATTTGTTCTTGTGGTGTCGGCTTATCGAAGTTTAGTCAATATTGTGTTAATAGGGGAATTGCAGGTTATGAAGGTTTTGTTGGCATTCCAGGAACCATTGGAGGTGCAGCTATTTGTAATAGCGGTGCCTTTGATAGTGAAATGTCTCAAGTTGTCTCGTCTGTAAAGATTCTAATGGAGGATAATCACATTGAAGTATTGACAAACGCACAATTAGACTATTCCAAGAGAAGCAGTGCTATTAAGTCAGGTAAAATTCGCGGATATATACTAAGTGTCTCCATGGATAGCACACAAAAAAAAGATATCAATTCTTTGAAAACAAAGGTTAGTACAAACACGAAGTATCGGAAAAGATTTATTGATGGCAAAAGGAAGAGTTTGGGAAGTGTATTTGTTTCCTCCTCCTTGCGTTACATAACAAAACAATATAGATTTCGACTGTTTGTAAAGCGTATGATTTATGGTTTGCTTAAGGCTTTCATTCAAGATTCTGAAAGATTGAAGACGATCAACACTTGGCTGTTTTTCTTGGTTCTTGGCGCCCCTCATTTATCACAACATTGTGATAATATTAATCGTTTCTGCTGGAATCAGCAAACGACAGAAGATGATTTTTTTGATTATATAAGTACAATGCAGCGATTGGGTCTAAATAAGCTGGAATTAGAAATCGAATTAAAAGAAAAGGAATGAAAATAGGTATTGTCACCGTTCATAGTGCATATAATTATGGTGCGATGCTACAGGCGTTCGCGACTCAGAGAGTGCTGACTGAAATGGGACATCAAGTTCAATTTATTGATTTTTATCCTTATGAATTAGAGAAGGCTAACAATAATCTAAAAATTGACTTCACCCTGAAAGGCATTGCATTATTTTTATATCTTAAATCGAACATAAGTCACAAGAAGAGATTAAAACGATTTCGAGAATTTAGAGAGCAGTTGCACCTGTCAAAGAGGTATTTTACAAAAAAAGAAATTTACGAAGCCCCACCCAAATTTGATGCTTATTTGGTAGGAAGCGATCAAGTTTGGAATGTGGAACATGGAATGAATACCTTTAATTTTCTTGACTTTGTCAACGAAAAAGCCTCTAGGAAGATGAGTTATGCCTCAAGCTTTGGAACCGAAGAAATTCCTGATGAATACAAAGTAAAGCTGAAAGAACTTCTCGCGGATTTCAGTGCGATTTCGGTGCGTGAAGATGATGGAGTTAAAATTGTGAAAGAAGCTACAGGAAGGTGTGCAGCGCAGGTCCTGGACCCAACACTTTTACTCTCTAAGGATGAATGGGAACAGCATATTGAGCAAAAACCGAAGATTGATCGTGAGTACATATTAATTTATGCACTGACGAATACCGAGAAATCAGTTCAGATGGTTGAAGCACTTAGAAAACGTTATAACCTTGATGTTGTGGGCGTACCTATGGGTCATCGAGTTCCCTCTAAATTCAATGTAAATAGAGAAATCAAGGATGCTGGACCTTTCGAATTTGTCTCCCTCTTTCGAAATGCGAAGGTCGTGTGTACAAGTTCTTTTCATGGACTAGCATTCGCAATAAACTTTGAAAAGACCTTTTTTGTCGTTCCACATCTAACTCGTAATTCGAGATTGAATAGCCTGTTAAAAGTGTTGGATCTTCAGGATCGCCAAGCTTATCTACCTTCAAAAATCAAGGATATTAGTGACTCAGAACTTTTCATGGACTATTCTTCAGTTGTCCCCGTTTTAAATAACTGCAGGGATAGCTCTATGGCTTTTTTAAAAAAGAATTTTGCGGTTCCAGCCGAGATCTCATGAACCGCTTAAGACTAATGTTTCAATGTATGAACGTTTTAAGATAAATTGAATAAGAGATGAATGAAGCCTTAAAGTTTAACCTGAAGCTTATACGCAAAATTTATCTACAAAGCTTTATGGATTCAAAGCTAGAGAGACCAAAGAGTATTGGGGATCCTCACACTGTAGCTCGTATTATTCAGGTGGCATTGACGGGCAATAAACCATGTATGATCGCTCGCTTCGGTGCCAATGAACTTTCTTGCCTCGCGAATTATTTGGGAGTACACCAGCGAGAACGGAGTATTATAAAATATATTAAAGGAGAGACGCTTGAGTGGTGGTGGAATCAGAACATTATTAAGAAGATGCACGAAGGAGCAGGCTTTTTTCCAGCCCGAATCGATAAGATCGAACAATTTTGTCAGTTAATGCTAGAAGATATTCCTTTGGTTGACATTCTCGGATCCTGGCTACCTGGTGAAAGGTATTTTGAAGAAGAACTAAAGCATGCAAAAAAAGTTCAGTTACTCTCATTGGATCCCTATTGGGCAACAGAGCCGTGGACCAGGGCCTTGGAAGGGAAAAAGGTTTTAGTGGTCCATCCTTTTTCAGAAACAATTAAAACACAATATCAAAAGAGAAAACACTTGTTTTCGAATAATTTGTTGCCGGCATTCGAGCTGAAAACAATCAAAGCGGTACAAAGCATCGCTGGGGAGAAAACTCCCTTTGCTGATTGGTTTGACGCTCTGGATTATATGAAAGAGAAGATCAATCAAACCGATTATGACATTTGCTTGATTGGAGCAGGTGCCTATGGTTTCCCTTTGGCTGCACATGTTAAACGCATGGGGAAGAAGGGTTTTCATCTTGGAGGAAGTTTGCAATTGCTATTTGGAATTAGAGGAAAACGGTGGGAGAGCCCAGATTATCACCATACATATAACTATCCGGGACTTGTTAATAAGTACTGGGTTAGTCCGAATGAGCAAGAAAAACCAACCAATGCAAATAAGGTAGAGGGTGGTTGTTATTGGTAATTTTGCGGGGAACCCAAGTTTATCAATTCGATGCTCTTTTGTATTTTCTATATGTAGAATGAGCAAAGGCTTTTCTTTCCTTCCCAATATTGAGAATTAATAAAACTATAAAAATTGGTTTGGAATGAAGCATATTATTTATCTCAAAAATTATTATAAAGCCTATTTAAAAAGCTATTTAAAAAGCTATCTGAAACTGAGTCAGAATGGGGGAAGTTCGGGTGAGTATCTTGATATTGGGATACTGAACCCCACCATTGGAACATCTAATCTGGGAGATTTTATCGTTCACGAAAGTGTTTACAAATATCTTAGGGAAGTATATCCAAAGGATGTGTTTACAAATTTTCCAACACAGCTTTATACCTCATTTGACACAAAGTACATCATGAGTCAAAAGGATTTATTGTTTGTTGCTGGCACGAATCTACTGGCATCAAACTTGGAAAAAAGGATGCAATGGAAAATTAGCCATTCACACAGGCCGTTTTTGAAAAATAAGGTGGTATTGTTTGGCTGCGGATGGTGGCAATATCAGCAAGCTCCAAACAGTTATACAGCAAAAATCTACCAATCAATTCTAAACAGGGAGTTGCTTCATGCTGTACGGGACAATTACACGGCTGAAAAATTACACTCAATCGGGATCAAAAATGTCATCAATACGACTTGCCCAACGTTGTGGGGGTTAAGTCCTGATAGATGCAGGAACGTTCCAATTCAACGAAAAGATAAAGTGATAACCACATTGACTTCCTACAATAAGGATCGAGCGGATGATTTAAAAATGCTTGAATTGTTGAGCAAAAGTTATGATACCGTTTTTTTATGGATGCAGAGTTTCGAGGATATTCAATACTTAAATGAACTGAAGCCAAAGATTAACAACATAAAAATCATACCTCCTGCTTTAGAAGCATTCGATGCGGTGTTGGTTCAAGAATCTGTTGACTACATTGGAACTCGTTTGCATGCTGGTGTGCGTGCACTTCAAAATAATATTCGAACGCTTATTCTGGCTGTTGACAACCGGGCGATAGAGATAGGTGAAGATACCAACCTAAATGTCATTCGACGAGATCAGGTTGAAGAAATCTCCTCGTTTATTAGGGGAGAGTACGTAACCAACATTAAACTACCGCATGAGAATATCCTGGCTTTTAAAAATTCGCTAGCCAATTATAAGTCGGCACAGCTTTTTTAGGAAGATCTCATTCAAGATCTTTAGAATATAACCCTTTTAGACCTTTTTAAACGATTAAAAAATTGCGATTATGGATTACACGAATTTACTTACAATCTCAATGCCTGTCTATGAGCGGAAGGAATTTTTTCGAGACGCGTTGGAGAGTGCATTAAATCAGACGGTGAAGTGTAAGGTTATCGTTATTGACAACTGCTCTTCACACGATTACTTTGAACAGATTTGCAAAGAGAAAGGAGTGACCTATTATCGGAATGACCGTAATATTGGATTGGCTCCAAATTTTGCCAGGGGATTTGAACTGGCAAAGACAAAGTATGTCACGAACCTCCAGGATGATGATCTGCTTTCTCCTGATTACGTTGAGGCATTTGTGAATGCACTAGAAAAATATCCTGACCTGGATATTTTTTTTACTGATTTTGTTCGGCTAACTCCTAACGGGAACTTGCCGCACCATCATACCCTCCCCTTTGGGTACATGGAGAATGGGGATAAAGTTATTGAGTACGGGATCAGATACAAATTAGGATTTCCATACATCTCAAGTGCAATCAAGCGGACAAATGTCAATGGATTTGACAAATATGATGGCGGAGGAAGTTATGACTGGGCTTGGCTTTATTCGAACGCCAATCATTTTTCCTTTTATGGTGATTCCCGAAAACTCTACTCATTCCGTCAACACGAGATGCAGCATACCCAAAAGAACGCTGTTCATTATAATTTGTCGACTCCTTATATTTACGAAGCAATATTAAAGGAGAAAACTTCTGATCCAGAACTTAAAAAGTTAGCTGCAAAACGGGCATTTTGGGAACTAGTTCACTTAAAATCAGTTGCTGATAAGGAAGTGATCTCGAGTTTCCTTCAAAAAGACAATATTTACAGTCACTATCTCAAAGATAAGCTGGAAAATGATCTCAGGCTTAAGACTATTTTTTTCGTTCCCCAGCCAGGCATTGATTTCCTTTACCGGTCAATGAAAAAGATTGCCTTACTATGAGATCCCCGGATGAATTCCGAAGGACCCAACATTCACTAACATTGTATTAAACCTTGACTATGAATTCAACAGATTTACTTACGATCGCTATGCCTGTCTTTGAAAGGAAAGAGTTTTTTCTTGAAGCTTTGGAAAGTGCCATGAACCAGACCGTGAAGTGCAAAGTAATGGTGATTGATAACTGTTCTTCGCATGACTATTTTGAGCAGGTTTGCAAGGACAAAGGAGTCACCTATTATCGAAATGAACGCAATATCGGGATGGCTGCAAATTTCTCCAAAGGCTTCGAACTATCGGATACTCCTTTTGTGATGAACCTGCAGGATGATGACCAATTGGCACCAAATTACGTTGAAGCTTTTCTGGCTGCGATTGGGGAACATCCGGACATTGACATTTTTTTCACGGATTTCATCCGGCTGACTGATAAAGGGAAGTTGCCCCACAAGCATACACTTCCATTCGGATATATGGCAAATGGCGATAAGATTATAGAATACGGAATTAAATATCGGTTGGGTTTCCCATACATGGCAAGCGCCATCAAACGGACAAAGGTGAATGGATTCAAATGTGCCTACGAAGGAGGTGGAAGTTTTGACTGGGTTTGGATTTATTCCGAGGCCGATCACTTTTCTTTTTATGGTGATTCCCGGATCCTTTATACATTTCGAGAACATGCGATGCAGGATACCAAAAGAAATTTATTACACTATCGGCTGACAATCCCGTATATCTACGACAAAGTTCTGAAGGAGAAAGTCGCTGACCCACAGTTAAAGAGGCTGGCAGGAAAAGCTGCGTTTGACGAATTGGTACGCTTAAAAACGTATGCAAACAACCGAGTAGTCAGGGAGTTTCTCAAAAAAGACACCATATTCAGTAATTACCTGAGAGAAAAATTAGAAAATGACAAACGGATTTCCTTCGTTTTTCGCCTACCAACACCAGGAGTGAAGTTTGTGTATAAGTCACTGAGGAAGCTCGCCGCTATTTTGTAGGCATGTTCTTAAAATTGAATAAAATGAAGATACTTTGGGTCACAAATTCGCCATTCCCGGAAGTCTACGAGATGTTAAACTTGAAAGCTCCAGTAACGGTGGGATGGGTGCATTCAGCAGCAAATGCCTTGCTTGATCAAAGTGAGGCAATCGAGCTGGGGGTGGCTTCTTTTTTCAAAGGGAAAACACTGCGAGAGTTCGATGGTAGTCGGATAAAGCATTATCTCCTTCCCGACGTTTTGAAAACAAGGCCAGATGATACGAGCAATGACAATCTTTGGCACTCTTTAAAAGAAAAGTTTAAGCCTGATGTCATTCATATTCATGGAACGGAGTATCCACATACCTATTCTTTTGTTCGGGCATGTGGTGCCGATAATGTGGTGGTCTCCATCCAAGGGCTGGTGAGCGTATACGAACGTTATTACTATGGCAACATCAGTAAGGCCGATTTATTGAAATCCACCACGATCCGGGATATCGTCAGACTTGATACGCTTTTCTCTCAGCACAAAAAAATGAAGAAGCGAGGCGTTTTTGAACGCCTGTTGGTTGAAAGAGTCAATCATTTTATTGGGAGAACATCCTGGGATCATGATCATATTTGGGCCATTAATCCAAATGCAGAATACCATTTTTGTAACGAAACACTACGTCCATCCTTTTACGGAAAACAGTGGTCATTGCAGAATTGTGAAAATCACAGCATTTTTATAAGCCAAGCCCATTACCCAATCAAAGGGTTTCATCAGGTAGTCAAAGCTCTCCCCTTCATTTTAAAACATTTTCCATCAACGAAAGTCTATGTGGCCGGGAACAATTTTTTTTCCAACAAGGGAATGCGGATTAGTGGATTTGGCCATTACATCAATTCTTTAATTCATCGGTACAATCTTGAGAATAACATTGTGTTTACCGGATTATTGTCAGAAGACGAGATGAGTCAGCGATTTCTTCAATCGCACGTTTTTGTCTGTCCTTCTGCGATTGAAAACAGTCCTAATTCGGTTGGTGAAGCCCAATTGTTGGGCGTGCCATGCATCTCTGCCGTAACAGGAGGTACAGCTGATATGATTGAACACGGCAAAACAGGATTGCTGTATCGATTTGAGGAAGTTGAAATGCTTGCTTCGAATGTATGCAAGGTGTTCGGAAATAGAAAACTGGCATTAAGCATCTCAGAGGGAGGAAGGGCTTGCTCCCAATCAAGGCATGATAGAGACCGAAATGCAGAACAACTCCATCAAATTTACGGAAAAATCGTAAGACAGAAGTAGCAGTCATCCTTTTCTGTATCAGGAGGAGTAACTCAAACAATAATTCCTAATCAAGCGTTTATCTGCCATAGTTCATAAGTACAAGCACAATGCAAGGACAAGTGAGATAACATGTTAAAAAAGTCACGGGTAAATCGCTGACATAGATCAAAAAAAATATGCTTACTAAAAGTTTATCAAAAATAATTCCCTTTGCAGTTTTGCTGATTGCTGTCTATTCGGTACAGCGCTATGCTGTCCGCCCTATAGGCAATACCGTAATTTGGTGGCCTATTGAAGCACTGATTCTATTTTCCTTTTTTGCTGTGGTTCGATATAGTCAAATGAGACAGGAAGACCGGCAGGCGATGCAAGCCGTAAAGTGGTTTATGCTGTGGAACGTATTCAGCATTATCCGTGGTATTTTTGTCGCCGAAAATTACTGGGATTATAAAGGTCTAATTGGTATGTCTATGGGCCTATTAATTGCAGTCGCAGCGTACATTGCTCTAGATAAAGAAAGGGTTCGGGCAATCTTTGCATTTTTTATAAAGTATGCTTTGCCTCTGGCCATCGTTTTATTTCCACTTCAAGGCTCAACTTCCTGGGGCTGGTACTTATTCCCGGTTAGCGTGTTGATGTTTTTTTTGCCGGTTCTGCCTATTCGAGGAAAGATAATAGTCATCATCGTGACTATCATCGCAGGCTTTGCGGATTTGGGCACCAGAAGTCATGTCATAAAATATGGCCTACCGATTATTCTTCTATTGGTTTTTTATAGTAGCCGTCACTTCTCCCTATCCGGAAAACTAATGAAAGTGGCTCAAAAAGTATTGATTGTTATGCCTTTGATTTTTTTTACTTTGGCTATTTCTGGCATCTTTGAAATATTCAAGCTTGGAGATTATATTCAAGGAGACTTGGTTGAGACAAAAAAGAGTAGTGACGGAGAGGTCGTGGAAGAAGATTTAAAGATGGATACGCGTACCTTTTTATACGTCGAAGTTTTGCAATCTGCAAAGAAACACAATTATTGGTTAATTGGACGAAGTCCGGCCAGAGGGAACGATACTGTAGCCTTTGCTGACTGGGCTGAAGAAATAACCGGACGCCCGGAACGCTTGAGGAACGAGGTAGGCATATTGAATACTTTTACCTGGACTGGAGTCGTAGGAGTTGTTTTATTTTTTCTTGTTTTTTACCGGGCTTCTTTTTTAGCCGTTTACCGGTCAAAAAATATTTTTTTAAAACTGATTGGGCTGTTTGTAGCATTTCGGTGGGCCTATTCCTGGGCAGAAGATTACCAAGGATTTGACATGAACAACTTTGTACTCTGGTTAATGATAGGAATGTGTTTTTCTTCTTCTTTCCGAGAAATGAATGACACACAAGTTAAATTATGGGCATGGGGCATTTTTGACCGGAGCATATCGCAGAGATTTAAAAAGTATGAACAGGAAAAGCTAGTAAACAGCATTCAATGAACAAATAATGGATCAACAGATGAAGTCTGATTTTAAAATAGCAGTACTGCTAACCTGCCATAACCGTCGAGACAAAACACTCTCTTGTTTAGAAGCACTTTTTCAGGCCTCACGAGCACCGAATGACAAGCTTGATATTTTTCTGGTTGATGACGGTTCAACAGACGGGACAGGAGAGGCAGTAAAAAATAGGTTCCCAAAAGTCATTGTCGTGCTAGGCGATGGCAGTCTTTTTTGGAATCAGGGGATGCGGCTAGCTTGGAATACCGCAAGTCAAAAAGCGAAGTATGATTTTTACCTGTGGCTCAATGATGATACTATACTAGATGAATCCGCTCTGGAAGAGTTATTGAATTGTTACCAGGAAGCGTCTGAAAAAGATCAAGAACCAGCCATTGTTGTCGGAGCCTGTGAAGCACTGGCGGGGAGCGAAGATTTTTCATACGGAGGGAGAAACGAAGACGGGGCTGTCATTCCAAACGGTAAGTTACAGACTTGCAAGTACATGAATGGAAATGCGGTGCTGATTCCCCAGATGATCTTTGAGAGACTAGGTAATCTATCTGCAGACTACACCCATGGAATGGGTGACTTCGATTATGGCTTGAGAGCCCAAAAAGAGGGATTTATTTGTTACACAACAAAAAAATACATTGCTGTATGTCCCAGAAATGAGGGCGTGTCTGCTTGGTGTAATCCCCAAACACCCATATCGCAGCGGTTAAGGTTAGTAAATTCTCCAAAAGGACTTAATTTAAGAGAATACAACACTTTTCGCAGAAAGTTTTGGGGATGGAGATGGATGATCTTTGCAACTAAGGTCTATTTAAAGATCTTATTCCCATCATTCTATTTCTCATTAAAAGAATCAAAAAAATAGTAGTTATGCTTGCTCCAATTTGTCTTTTTACATACAACAGACTAAGCGAGACCCAACAGACCATCGAGGCTCTGCAAAACAACTTTTTAGCCTCCGAAAGTGAGTTGTTTATTTTTTCTGACGGGGCTAAAAACGAAAGTTCCAAGCTTAAGGTTGATGAAGTCAGGAAGTATGTCCGCTCTGTTTCCGGATTCAAAAGTGTTTCCGTTATTGAGTCTGACAAGAATAAGGGACTAGCGAGATCGATCATTTCAGGTGTCTCGGAGGTTATTGAAAAATTCGGGAAAGTCATTGTAGTTGAAGATGATTTGATTACTTCAAGAAACTTCTTGCTGTTTATGAACGAATCGTTAAGCCGATTTCAAAAGGTTGATCAGATTTTTTCTGTTTCTGGATTTTCAGTCCGGATCAATGTTCCGGTAAATTACCCTTACGATGCCTATTTCTGGGGAAGGGCGCATTCCTGGGGATGGGCAACTTGGCTAGATCGCTGGAAAACAATCGACTGGGAGTTTTCTGATTTTGCTTCCTTTAAATCAGACAAACAGCTCCAGAAGGAGTTCAACAGATACGGAAGTGATCTTACCAAGATGTTGGTCTCCGCTCAAACAGGCAAGGTTGACTCCTGGTATGTCCGCTTCACTTACAATCAATTTTTGCAAAAGCGCTTAACGGTGTATCCTGTTTTATCGAAGGTAATCAACAATGGTTTTATGGAAGGAGCGACCCACACTAATTCTTACAATAGAATCAAAATTGAATTCGATAAAGGAGATAGGATTGATTTCAAGTACCCTGATAACATTGAAATGAGCGAGGCTATTTCGAAGCAAGTATATAAGTATAAGAGTTTGTCTTTTCGTGCAGTTGGAAAAATATTGACATACTTAATGAGATTTGGATTCATTTCACAAAGAAAAACCACAATTTAACATGGGATATTTAAGCAACTACATCTCAAGCTTTGGAGATAAAAAGAGATACTACAAAGGAGTTTCTCTTTTTGCACTTTGGGATCGGAGTACAGAATTTCCGAAGAGGATATATCTGGCCGCAGGCGCACAGTTAAATGAAACAATTGTCGGTGATTATACCCGAATCAGACAGTTTACGACGATCCATAAGACTACGATTGGAAAATATTGCAGCATCAGTAGAAATGTCAGAATA
>TARA_R110002050_G_scaffold176131_10_pt1 | contig 12477 bp, 11 predicted proteins | sample TARA_R110002050 | Tara Oceans TARA_R110002050 (sample SAMEA4396988) | marine metagenome | biome: Polar Biome; feature: [DCM] deep chlorophyll maximum layer (ENVO:01000326); material: water (ENVO:00002006), including particulate matter (ENVO:01000060) such as... | depth 25 m
TGTTCTATGTGGTTTGAATCTGCTTTATTTTGTTAAGCAGCATTAGGTTTATAGGGACTGGAATCCCTGCACTTTTAGCGGTCTCGCAAAGGTAGCCGGTGATACTGTCGATCTCTGTTTGACGACCTTTCTGTACGTCCTGCAGCATTGATGAGTAGTTTTCGGCGGTAATTTCCGCCACATGGCAGGCTTGTTCGATCAGCGGGCCGTCAAACAGTTCAATATGGCTGGCTTGGGCGACCAGCTCTACTTCCCGACAGATAGCAGCCATGGTTGAAAGGTAATCAGGGTTATTAATTAATGCGCCATTTTTACAACGGTGAAGCGCCGTGAGTGGATTGATCGCGCAATTGATGGCGAGTTTCCGCCATAGGGTTAATCTAATATCACTGTCCTCTTCAAGCGTAAGGAAGCCGTTTTTGAGGGGAGTTATCCAAGGTAAACACTGTTGTTGAGGTGAACCTATATGGGTGATACCTTGCCCCGCATGGTGGAGGTGAAAAGGGGCCTTTAGCCATGCACCATCGGTAGTGGATGCCCAAGTAACATCCGTATCGGGACGTTGTGCTTGAACCCACTGCTGACTCCCCATCCCATTTTGTAGGACCACGAGGCGGGCTCCCGGGTTAATACGTGCTTGGATGCTGTTAAATGCGGCGTTTGTATCCACTGTTTTTGTTGTGATGAGAAGTTGATCAATAGTGTCGGTTGCATCGGCCAGTTCCGCTGTCATTGGATAAGCGCGATCAGCGAGGAGAATCGAATTTTTTTGTTTAAAAATATCGAGTTTCTCTTGGGTGTGCAGAATTAACTTTACGGGAAAACCTGCATCAACAAGATGACAGGCCCATAATGAACCAATAGCTCCAGCGCCAAGGATATGCCATTGTTGTGTCATTACTACTCCATTAACTCGTATGTTGTCGCGTTAGGGTAATCGCCGATTGTTATTGTCTATTCTAACGTGATTTACATCTTTTATGGCTATTGTGGCGTGAAAAGCGTGCAGAGGTCGGCTAAAATCGGATAAAACTAGAGGAGTTGATAAATGCCATCGTTTGATATCGTTTCTGAATTGGATATGCACGAAGTTTCCAATGCTGTTGATCAATCTAATCGCGAAGTACAGATGCGTTATGATTTTAAGGGGGTCGACGCTCGTTTTGAACAGAACGATAGTTCAGTCATTATGCATGCGGAAGTGGAGTTTCAATTACAACAGCTACTGGATGTACTGCGTACAAAGATGGTGGGCCGGAAAATTGATCTGCGTTGTTTAGAGGTTAAAGACCCCGAAAAAGCAAACATGAGAGCGCGTCAGGAAGTGATTCTTAAGCAAGGCTTAGAGCCGCTGTTTGCTAAAAAAATTGTCAAAATGATTAAAGATGCCAAGCTCAAGGTACAATCCCAAATACAGGGTGACCAAGTACGAGTAACGGGTAAAAAGCGTGATGACTTACAATCGGTGATGGCGTTTTTACGTGAAGCCGATTTAGAGCTTCCGCTACAGTTTAATAACTTCCGTGACTAAAGCACTCATGAACATAGGGTAGAGAGGTTTTACCCCTCACCCTTCTGTTCTAAGCAATCCAGCAAAAAAAGCTCCTTTACTAACTCTTGTGAAGGCGTATCTGAAAAATCCTCCACACAGATCGTACCCTTCTCAAGCTGTTTCCTCAGCGCGTTTCCTTGCCAATGTACGATAGGTATCCCCGTCGCGCGATGGGTGACTCTAAGGTAGGGATTGCTTCTTTCAAACCAAGCATCAATCACATAAGTCATGTTCCTCTCCTTGTTTAATCGCAATGAAGTGGAACAAGAATAGGACATTATGATCCGGATGTAAATGATATTAATTCTCATTTTCATTTGATGGTTTTATGTTTCTCGCGGCAAGTACGATTAGCAGCAACACCGGTAAGCCAATCAGGGCCACAGATATAAAGAACCACTCATAATCATAGGCATCCACAAACCCACCCGAGAACCCCCCTAAAAATTTAGGGAACAGCAGCATGACCGAGCTAAACAACGCATACTGCGTCGCAGAATATTGGATATTGGTTAGGCTGGAGAGGTAAGCAATAAATGCCGCGGTTGCAATGCCTCCGCTGAGATTGTCTAGGGAGATAACAATGGTTAACGCGGTTGTGTTATGGCCAAGTGTGGCTAACCAAGCGAATAGCAGATTTGTCAGTGATACGAGTAACGCCCCGGAAAATAGAATTTTCATCACGCCAAAACGGTTGACCAAAATGCCCCCTAAACCGGCGCCTACAATCGTCATAACCACACCGTAGATCTTTATGATCTGTGCGATATCCCCTTTAGTGAATCCCATATCGACATAAAACACATTTGCCATGATACCGAGAATTACATCCGATATACGATAGGTCCCAATCAGGGCCAAAATAATAACGGCCTGTTTACCGTAACGTTTTATGAAATCGATAAAGGGGCAAGCCACGGCAACATAAGCCCAGCTGAGAAAGCGCGAAAGAATGTTCGGAAGGTGAGCATATTTTTCACTGTATTGGATAACCTTATTGCGTTGTTCTAAGGTTTCCTCGTCCATTAAGATGGCGTTTGGTTCGGATACGGATAAGGTGGTCACAATGCCGATAAGCATAAGTGAGGCCATGGCCAGATAAGCTACTCTCCATGAGCTTTGATCGTAGCTGTCAGGCGTAGGTGATACCCATGCCGCAATGGCGAGTGCTCCTGCACCCGCGACAATCATAGCGATTCTGTAGCCCGCCATATAGGTAGCAGCCATCGCGGCTTGGAGGCGGTCCTCTGCCGATTCGATACGGTAAGCATCGATCACAATGTCTTGTGTTGCGGAGCTGAATGCCACTAATACCGCCATCAACGCCATGAATTCTAGATGTTCAAGCGGGTTAGAGAACGCTAAACCAGCAAGACCCGCGAGTAACATGGTCTGGGCTAAAAAGAGCCAGCTACGGCGGCGACCGAGTAAGCGCGATAAGATTGGGAGTTGCAAGCAGTCAACTAAGGGCGCCCAAAGCCATTTAATGCCGTAAGCGAGTCCAACCCATGAGAAGTAAGTAATAACACTACGCTCAACACCGGCTTCTCTTAACCAAAATGACAATGTGCCGAAGACCAACAGTAGCGGTAATCCAGATGAAAAGCCTAAAAAAAGTAAGGTGATGGCTCTCGGGTGTAAATAGATTTTGGCCGATTGTAGCCAAGGTGTGGGCTGAGGTTCGACTGATGACATCTTAAACGCCTTCCATGAATAAGCGTCTATTGTCCCTGTCTGTTGTTAGCAAGGCAATGATTTGAAGGTATGTTTATAGCAGCGGGGATAGATAAAAACAAAAAGGCCCAATATCTACATAGATGGCTCTATATAGATCATTGGGCTTTTTATACAAACCAACCTCTACTGAAGGGGGGAAGTACAGGTTGGCTTATGCGCTACTTAGAACTTGATGCGCATACCTGCTAGCACGTCTAGCTCGTAGTCAGTGCCTGCATCGTCATCACGGTTAGTGATTTCTGCAAAGACAGAGACGTTTTTCTGTGCTGGGAATTTGTATACAACGTTAGCGTAGATAGCATCTTCATCACTGTTAGCTGCATCGTAGTCGTGCTCAACATAACCTACAGCGATTTTTGTGGTTTTTGATGCTTTAAATGTTGCTACAAGGTTTGTCATCGCAACATCGTTGTTTGATCCACCTTGATCAGATACACCGTAATCCACACCAAACTCAGCGAAGCCTGCGTCATATGAAGCGCTTACACCCCAGATATCAACAGAAGATGAGGTAGGTGTTGCTTTCAATGTTTGGTACGCAGCGCCTAGTGTTATCGCATCAAAACCGCCTTCAACATAAATTTCAGTTGATTCGCCGTTTTCACTTTTTTCGCCATCAGCTTCAAGCTCATGAGAGATCGCAACGTGTGCGACATCGAAATCCGCATCAAAACGAATAACATCATCGCCATCTACAGAGCCGAACTCATCAAAAACGTCATCGCCTAGGGCATTTTCTTTCGCATTTTCAACACCAAAGTCATCCGCTGCATTGTCCATTTTACCAACTTGAACAGATACACCGTGTGATTTAAGGCCTAGGTACGCTTCTTCTAGCTGGTCGCCATCAATTTCATCTTCTGCTGCTTTTTTGAAGCCGAAATCTAATTGGCCATATGCAGTAAGGCCATTGCCTAGATCGTAAATAATAGAGTTTTTGATTTCTAGGTCGTCAAATTCAACTTCAGCGTCTTTGGTTTTGCTCGCGTTATCACGTAGCTGAACCTGCCAGTCACCTTTAATTTTGAAAGTTAGACCTTTATCTTCATAAATAGTCGCTGCAGTAGCAGAGTTTGCTGCAATAGCGGCAATAGCGGAAGCCAGAATCAGCTTTTTTATTTTAATACACTCCAAGAGTTTTAAATAAATATTTAATTTTTAAATATGTGATTAATGTTTTTTAATAAATTCTTTAAAAGAGTTGCGTGTTTTTTCATCTGCCTGGTTGTACCAAAACATAAGCATTTTGGCGGGCATATTTTCCTTGGCACTTGTATTGTTATTGTTTGCTGTTGCCGGGTTTATCATTACGTTTTTTGAATCGAAGAGAGGCGGTTTAGGTAGTGCTGCCGCTGCATCTGTTTTGTTGAAATCTTCCAGTTCTCGCTCATAATCTCGGCTTAACTGAAATCCACTGTTCTTTATTAAAGAGACTTTGTAGTTGATCTCTTGGCCGTTATTGTCGGTTAGTATCCAAGCGCCACTGTTTTCTAATGCTTTGATATCTTTTATCTTGTTGATTTTAGGCGCGGATAAAAATAGCGTTTTGTCTTGTTGTTCAAATAAAAGAACGAATGCGTTGCTGTATTCCAATTCGTATTCACTGCCGTTTTTGATTTCAGCGGTATAGTTAATGACGATCTGGTTTGTTCCATTAGGTAAAGCGTAAGCGCTTTTATTATTTGAAAAACCTCCATTTTCTGCTTCCTTTCCATTAACTACGATCAAGCTAACGCCATCGGAAAGGTTTAATATGTTCTCGGCAAAAATAAAAGATGAATAGAGATAAGTGACCAAGAATAATGTGGTTTTTAGAGGCTTTAAAGAAAACAATGTGAAGTCCTTGCTGATGCTTGTTTGTTTTAATTGATCTATTTTGCAGCGCAATAATAGTTATTATTTATTTCAATTAGGTTTCAGTTTTGTTTATTTTTGTTACGGTTTTTTTAAAGTTTTTATTTGTTTTAAAAAGGTGTTTTTCGGTAGCAATTTATTTCTTCAGAGGAGCGCAAGGAGAGCATCTCCAAAGGTAGGGCTACCTTCGGAGATGTATGGAGATCGGACGTTATAGTTGTCCTGCGGCGAAAAATAGCGTTTCACCCGAGCTGTCATCGACACCGTCATTGTCAGTAACCGCAAAGGCCTGACCTGATGCATCAATGGCAAAGCCTTCGATCTTGTCTGTGACATACCCGTTAAGTGATTTCAGGTCTGGAATAAAGTTTCTTACCTGTTCTTTCGTCACTACCGGTAGCTTGCCGCCAATGGGGGCTGGCTTAAGGCCTGCTAGGTTTACTTTACACAGCTGTTTGATCGTTGCGTTTTCATCTAATTGATTATCACGCTCTATGATATATAGCGCACCGTTGTAGGCAGTGATTTCGGATAACCCAACCCAGCCGGATGTGGCTTTTTCAAGAGGGTAGTGGACTGCGCCCCATTGCTCTGTTTTCAGGTTGTAGGCGAGTAGTTTTACCCGTCCTTTAGGGTCATCAGACCATTCCCGTTGAATCGCAATCCATAAGGTATCGCCGACTTGGGTAATACCTTCTGCCCCAAAGCGTTGCTGGTGGGTTAAGAGGCTTGCAGGGAAGTTGATGGTTTTGTCGATCTCGCCGTTAGGCGTTACATGATAAATCGCATGGGGTACTTCTTTTTTAGCGTTACCTTCAGAGGCGAGCCAAAAACCGTTTTCACCATCGATGGATATGCCTTCAAGATCTAACTTTTTAGCCGGTTTTCCATTACGAGTTACGGTCATTGCTTGCGTGATAATAGCGGGCTTTTGGGTCGCATCAATAGTAAAAATGGTGGGCTGGTTAGCATAAAAACTATCGTTAACGGCAAAGAGCTTTCCTGCTGTTTTAGGGTCAGCGGTTAGGCCTGATAATGCACCCCAGCCTATAGGCATACCCTCACTATTTTGTTGTGAGATGAGCTGTGGATAAGCCGCTTCTTTATCGCTTAGTTCATAAATCATAACGTGCGCACGCGGGCCTTTATCTTTAATCAGGTCCTTTTCATTGGCACTGATTAATAGGTTGCGACTAGGTATAGTCACGGCGGATTCTGGTGCAATACCGGAGGGTAGCATCTGTATAAATTCAGGTGCTTTACCTGTGTCACGATACACCCCGATCATGGACGCGCGTTCAGATAAAATGAAGATATAGGTCTCATCGCCAAATGTACCGATGGCAACCCCTTCCGGTTCATTGCCTTTTTTACCTGAACGTTTATCTGGGTAGTGGCCTGTGGCAATCACTTTGTGTTCAAAGTCTGAGCCTGACTCGTACATGACATCGCCATTTTTATGGAAGATGGTAAAACCACGTGACCCGCCTTGGAAGTCGCCTTCGTTAGCGGTGACAAAGCGGTCACTATCAATCCATTTTACGGAGTCAGGTTCGCGTAAACGTGTTTGTGTTTGAGAGAAATCAAAGGCTTTATCTTTCTTTGTATCAATCATTGTTAATTCAGCTGAACCTGCTGAAAAGTGATTGATGACCTTACCGCTCTCTGCGGCCACAATAACAATGTGGTTGTTCTCTTGTAGAGTCACAACAATTTCATTGTTGTCGTTGAAGTCTACAAATTCAGGCTCTGGGTCTTCAGAACCGATGGCCGCTAACCCCGTGAGTTCTACTTTTTTCATTTGGTCGCACATGGGCTGACCATTTTTTAGTGGGAAAATCGTAAGGAAGCCTGCAGGCAGCTGCGGTAGCGCGCCATCATTTAAGTCTTCATCCCGTTCATTTTCGATCGCAACGGCGACATACTTTTCATCTTTAGAAACAGCAACTGAATCGGGCTGGCCTCCTAGATCGCAGCTCTGACTGATTTTATGATCTGTCAGCGTGAGAGATACGAGTTTTCCGCTTGGCTTAGTGTAACTTTCGGAGGTGTTAACCCCAGCCAGTACGGTGTTAGTCGTAACGGCAACAGAGGTGGGTTCTCCATTAAGAGAAACAAAGCCGCCGGGTTTAGGTTTGGATGCATTTTTGATATCAATAAAACCGATACCGCCCAAAGGGCTATCGGAGTAAACAAGTGAGTTACCGTCATGTGTTGCAGCAATAATCTCTGCTGACGTTTCAGTCGTAACATCAGACCCGGCAGGTAAGTTATGAATGTTAGCGAAGGTCGCAATACGGTTAAAGGTATCGGCCTGAGCAGTAACGGCTGCAGAAGCGAGAGCGAGTGCGATTAAGGTGTGTTTACCTGGATGGCGGAACATCTGTTTTAGACTCCTATAAATAAATAGCATCAAAGATTTGAGGCGCGATCCTATGTGGCTTATGTGACAGTTCGGTGAAAGGTGATGGCTTTGGTAGGAGTGGCTTAGCTGCTTTATATTTTTTATCTTATTGAATATTAAGGATTTGTTTGTTCTTGTGTCTGGTGTTAAGTGTCATATGAATGATTGGTTAAACTTTTGTTTCAACTATTTTATTCCTTGTGATTGTCATGTTGTTGTCATTCAAATCTTCTATTTTGCAGGACTTTGATTAATTGGTTTCAAAGAGTCTTTAGCTGCTGTGCTTATACAAAAACTCAAGTTGGGCCGCTTATTAACATTTAATGGTGAGTAAAATGGGTTACGACAATTCACATGATCGATGCAGTAATTTGAATCAAGAGCAAGATTCAGACTTCACACGGATGGCGGATAAAGCCGTTAGTCGTCGTGGTTTTATGGCAGGGATGGGGGCGTTGGGAATCGGTGCCTTCATCGGCATGTCGCCTATTGCGCAGTCGGTTCAAGCGGCGATGTCCGCTTCTGTAAAAAGCAAACTGATAGGCTTTGATCCAGTGCCTGCAAGTACCGCTGATACAGTTGTTGTGCCTAAAGGTTATAAAGTCGATAACTTGATCTCTTGGGGAGACCCTCTTTTTGATGGTGTACCCGCGTTTGATCCTTCCGGCGATGCACCTGCGTCGAGTCAGGCGTTACAGTTTGGCGATAATACCGATGGTATGAGTTTGTTTCCGCTTTCTGCTGACCGTGCTGTGATGGCGGTTAACAATGAATACACTAATGTTGAATACCTATATGCCCATCAAGGTAAAGCGATTACCGCTGATGATGTGTTGAAAGCGCAGAATGCCCATGGCGTCTCTATTTTTGAGATAAAAAAATCCTCTACGGGGTGGGTAGTTGACCGTTCCGGCCAGCGTAATCGTCGCATCACTGCAAATACACCGATGCAACTGACTGGGCCTGCTGCGGGTGATGCTTTACTTAAAACAGCGGCAGATGAGACGGGCACTGACGTGCTTGGAACATTTAATAACTGTGCTAATGGTCAAACGCCGTGGGGGACTTACCTGACGTGCGAAGAAAACTTCCATAAATACTTTGGCTCCAATGATGATACTTATACGGTGCCTGCGGCGCAGCAGCGTTACGGTATTAAGGGGGCTGATAAGACCTATCAGTGGAGTAAACACGATAGCCGTTTTGATTTATCGAAAAACCCTAACGAGCCAAATCGTCATGGTTGGGTTGTTGAAATTGATCCAATGGACCCAAATTCAAAACCTAAAAAACGTACGGCCTTAGGGCGATTTAAGCATGAGAATGCGGCGTTAATGGTGGATGGTAGTGGGCATGTGGTCGTTTACTTAGGTGACGATGAGCGTGGTGAGCATCTGTATAAATTTGTTTCTAAAGACAAGTATATTGCTAACAATGCAGTACATAACCGTAACTTGCTTGATGAAGGTACACTCTATGTGGCCAAGTTTATGGCGGTTGATGGTGAGCTAAAGGGCCAAGGACAATGGCTAGAGCTTACGTTTGGTAAAAATGGCTTAACGCCTGAAAATGGCTTTAATAGCCAAGCGGAAGTGTTGATTCATACACGTTTAGCGGCGACTCAGGTTGGGGCTACCACAATGGACCGCCCTGAGTGGGTTGCGGTACATCCTAATAAGCAGACCGCTTTTTGCACCCTTACCAATAATAAAAATCGTGGTAAGAAGGATAACCAACCGGTTTCTGGGCCTAACCCACGTGCGAATAACGTATATGGACAGATTGTCCGTTGGGCACCCGCGCAAGGGGATCATACGCGGTCTGACTTTGTGTGGGATCTTTATTTGATCGCGGGTAATCCATCGCTGCACTCAACAGGCTTGTTGGGCGGTAGTGCTAATATCACGCCAGACAATATGTTTAATAGCCCTGACGGCTTAGGGTTTGATGAGGCTGGGCGTTTGTGGATTATGACTGATGGTAAGTACTCAAATAGCGATGAGTTTGCCGGTATGGGTAACAACCAGATGTTATGTGGCGATCCAGAAAGTGGTGAAGTCCATCGTTTTCTTACCGGTCCTATAGCGGCTGAGGTAACAGGGTTAACCTTTACGCCGGATTATAAAACTATGTTTGTTGGTATCCAGCATCCAGGCGAGAAACTGAAAGCCTCTCATTTTCCAGAAGGTGGAATGAGTAAACCTCGCTCAACCGTTGTTGTGATTACCCGTGAAGATGGTGGTGTGATTGGCGCTTAATTGAGCTTATCCCCCAAGGGGATCATAAAAGGGCCGTAAGGCCCTTTTTAGTTTGTTCTGTTCACATATTATTGTGTAAATATCAGGTACAAAAAAACCGGCCATGGCCGGTTTTTTATAGTTCGAACGTGGTTAGATGCGTAAGCCGCCATCCACTTCGAAACAACGACCGCTAACATAATCATTTTCAAAAATGAATGTAACGGTTTTTGCGATCTCTTCTGGTTTACCCAGACGTTTAGCAGGGATACCCGCAGCAATTTTATCAAGTGCTTCAGGTTTCATGCTCATTACCATCTCGGTACCGATGTAGCCTGGTGCGATTGATGCAGCGCGGATGTTATAGCGTGCTAGCTCTTTCGCCCAAGTAACAGCCATGGCTTGTGCGCCAGCTTTCGTCGCTGTGTAGTTGGTTTGGCCCATGTTGCCAGAACGAGAGATTGACGAGATGTTAATAATACAACCTTCAACGCCTAAATCGATCATCTGTGCAGCGGCTTCACGTGCGCAGAGGAACGTACCTGTTAGGTTCACATCGATAACCAAATTCCATTGGTCCATAGACATTTTCTTCGCAACTTTACCGGTTTCGCGATCTACTTTTAAGAATAGGCCGTCACGGGTAATACCCGCATTGTTTACTAAACCGTTAAGTGAGCCAAAATCAGCTACAACTTGTGCGAATGTTTTTTCAACTTCGTCTTCTTTTGCTACATTACAAATGTAAGCACGCGCTTCAACGCCTTCTTCCATGCAAAGGCCTACAGTCGTGTCTAGGTCTTCTTGGCTAAGGTCGATCAAAGCCAATTTAGCGCCTTGTGAAGCGAGTTCAAGCGCCATTGCGCGACCAAGACCGCGGCCACCGCCAGTTACAACAATTACTTTATCTTTGAGTTCCATTGAGGATTACCCTTACTTCGGTTTTACTCTGAATGTTATTGTGCATTGCGTCATTGTGCAGAATTTAAACTTATAACGCTTTTGCAAAAATGTCCACAATTTGCATGTATGTTTAGTTTATCAATAAGTTTCATATACTTTTGACCGTGTAATATTTGATTCTTTCGCATCTGCTAAGTCTATGTTTTTAGGTTTAAATACCGCGCTGCGGTGTAAATTTGTACTTTGGTACTAATGCTGCTTTTTATTATGAATTTTTTATCACAAAGGAGGGTGTTTACGACTTTAAATAGCCTCAAGGCTTGAAAAAGTAGCTCTTAGCCCATAGAAATAAGGGATATTGCTGTTGGCGGATATTGATAGGCTTCCATTTGCCGCAGTCTCTTTCTTTACGATGGGGCGTCCATGAGATTTCTTTTTTTGCTGTTTATTATTATTCCTATTATTGAGATTACGGTGCTTATCAATGTAGGTGATGCGATCGGTGTATGGAATACGGTCGGTCTGGTGTTGCTGTCGGCGTTTATTGGCGTGAATATGTTGCGTTATCAAGGAATATCAACCTTGATGAGGGCTCAGCAACGGGCTAATCAAGGTGAAATTCCAGGCCAGGAGATGGTTGAAGGGATTGTGTTAGCCGTTGGCGGGGCCATGCTTATTACGCCGGGCTTTGTAACGGATATTCTAGGGTTTTGCTGCTTGCTGCCTTATACACGCAAAGCCTTCGCATCTAAATTAATGGGGCGTTTTGCAATTATGGCGTCTCAGCAACATAGATCGGGTTCCGCTCACTTTTATTCTAATGATCCTTTTAATCGTTCTGAAACCCCCTTTGAGCATCATGGTGAACAAAAGATACCTCCGAAGCCTGGGGCTGATGTAATTGATGGTGAGTTTGAGCGTAAAGATTAATTGTTCCTAAGAAACTTTTTTTTCGATGGGGTGTTGAATTCATTTTTAATGCCCCAATTTAGCTATTCAAAGGGTGATTCTTTAAATCTATGAATCGCTCTATTTCCTAACATAATGTTGATTTTGGTCAGACAGAGATCAGGAGAAAAAACAAAATGAAAATTCGTCCACTTCACGACCGTGTAGTTGTTCGTCGTAACGAAGAAGAAGCCACTACTGCGAGCGGTATCGTGCTGCCAGGCTCCGCGCAGGAAAAACCTAACCAGGGTAAGGTTATTGCTGTAGGCGAAGGCCGACTTCTAGATAACGGTGAGCGTAGTGCGTTGACTGTTCAGGTTGGGGATACAGTACTATTCGGTGGTTATGCCAATACTGTGAAAGTAAACGGCGAGGAACTACTTATTCTTAGCGAAGGCGAAATTTACGGTGTGCTAGAAGACTAATCTTCCAGCTTAACTTTTCGCAGGTATCTACGTTCAGTAGAACGTTTTGTTTAAAGAATTTTTGAATACAGGATTTTCAAGATGTCTAAAGAAGTATTATTTGGGAACGATGCTCGTCAACGTATGCTTAGCGGCGTAAATATTCTAGCTGACGCAGTTAAAACGACACTAGGTCCAAAAGGACGTAACGTTGTATTAGATAAGTCATTTGGCGCACCAACCGTAACTAAAGACGGTGTATCTGTAGCGAAAGAGATCGAGCTAGAAGATAAGTTCGAAAATATGGGCGCTCAGATGGTTAAAGAAGTTGCGTCGCAGGCTAACGATGTTGCGGGTGATGGTACTACAACAGCGACTGTTCTAGCTCAAGCGATCGTGAATGAAGGTTTGAAATCTGTTGCTGCAGGCATGAACCCA
>TARA_R110002050_G_scaffold19938_3_pt1 | contig 12476 bp, 12 predicted proteins | sample TARA_R110002050 | Tara Oceans TARA_R110002050 (sample SAMEA4396988) | marine metagenome | biome: Polar Biome; feature: [DCM] deep chlorophyll maximum layer (ENVO:01000326); material: water (ENVO:00002006), including particulate matter (ENVO:01000060) such as... | depth 25 m
ACCACGTTCCAAAACAATAGGTTTGTAACCCATTTCTAAACAACGTAGCGCAGCCCACATACCTGCAGGTCCAAATCCTACAATATGTATGGGTTTGGCATTTGACACATCTTTATATTTAAAGTTAAGGTCATTGCTAGGTGCGGGTTCGTTAATATATACCGCCAATTTGTAATTGAAAACAATTTTAGGTTTACGTGCATCAATAGATTTACGTAAGACTTTAAGGGTAAAAGACCCTTCTTCGAGTCCAAGATATTGCGCTGTACGAATTTGTAATCCGTTTGGGGTTGCTTCTTCCTTTAAAGTTAACCGTAGCTGTACATTTCTAACCATAGGGCAAAATTAAAGTAAAAAGATGATGTAAAGCTGTAGCGGCTTAAAAATGCATAAGGTCTGTAGCGGTAAAATTATTTTTCAACGATGGTTCTAAATGTGAGGTTTACTCTTGGCGTTTTACTTTTAGTAGTGGGCGGCAATCTATGTAACCAGTGGGTCTGTGTTGCATCTTTCATAATTAAAAGGCTACCGTGCTCTAAAACGAGTTCAACCTTTTCTTTCGTTTCTTTGTGTTTAAATGCAAATTTTCGCTCAGATCCAAAACTGACTGAAGCTATTGCGCCATTTTTTTTCAGGTCTTTTTCTCCATCACTATGCCACGCCATGCCCTCGCTGCCATCATGATATAGGTTTAATAGGCAAGAGTTAAAGGTTTCGCCACTTTCTTGCTCTACTTTAGATTTTAATTCAAGCAACTCTGTAGTCCATGGTAGGGCTAGTTTAGTAGTTTTAGAGTAGGTATATTGATATGGTTTTTCGCCATACCATGCTACTTTTCTTTTGGTTATGATCTTTTTGCCAAAGATGATGGCTTCATCATTCTTCCATTTTATTTTGTTCAACAAGACATTTAGGTAGTGTATAGCGTCTTCCTCATTTAATATTTTACCAAAGTAATGTACCGTTCCGTCACGTGGAAGTAGGTTTTTCATGTGGTCAACCTCAATGTCAAATAATTTCATAATGCTTGCTTTCTAACTCTACAGGGAACTAAAGTACTTGGTAATGATCTTAAAAGCAAAAGCGAATAGTTAACCTTTTTTATAAGGTTTTCTATTCGCTTTTATAATTAAAAAGAACTTTGATGATATATACTAATTGCTTTTGAGCAAGTTTTTAATCGCCTTGTTCCATTTTTCTATGGACTGAAATTCTCCACTTAATTGATAGTTGACTTCAACATCATAAAATTCAAAAACTACATCTGGTGCATCGGTGTTTTTGGGGAAAAGTTGCAGCAGCAATCGCTCTGTGATTTTCTCTTTTCTGGCAAAGGATTTACCAATGTTCGCAATTTCAGTAGTTTTAATGGTGGCTAAATCTGCATACTGTTGATGTAGTTCTTCGCCATTTTTTGAGACAAAGAATACAAATTTCTTTTCAGTGTCCATACCTATGGCATAGTGACCAAAAATTTCATATTCCGTTAGTCTACAATGATGTGTAGTTGCGATGTCGTTTAAAGATGACATCATTTTTTTTTTCTTTTATTTTTCTGTTTCTGTTCGTTAAAACAAAAGGCATTGCACATAGTGCAACAGATGCTAAACCAATAGCAGTTACTCCAAATTCCATGTTGTAAATTTTAATTTTTTAATACTGATTATTGTATGATGTAAAGTGATACATCATAAGACCTAGTTGTTTAGCTATCAAATTGATAGCCTATATGAAGAGGTCTACCAGAAATTATGGAAAGGATAAATAAGATCAGTTTTTCTAAACTTGATCAATAGCGTTTTGGCATAAAGAATATATTGCCTATATCTAGAAATAGAGGCAAAATCAATACCGTTAAGGCTAGCGGTAAAGCCAGTAAACGGAAGCTTGTAATTAGGCGAAACAACTTCGGCAACATCTGAAACCGAAACTTCAGTTTGCTGTGCATGTGGAGATAAAAGTTTGTTGGACGCTGTAAAATAGCTTTTTTGCTCGCTATTTTCGCTTAATGGTGTTTGGTTAAAGTTGGTTAAGGCATCTGCAGAATTAACTAGCCCGAAACAATAAATTGTAACGAGGAGTAGAACTTTTACTATGTTGTTAAAACTTTGCATTTTACGCTATAACTACTTGGTCCAGTATTTCATTAACTTCTTTTAAGCTTTCTTCATTATCTAGAAGTAAAACCAAAATATCATTTGCTTCAATCACCGTAGCACCGCCCGGACGTACAAATTTACCATTTCTCTTTATCATGACAATAAAAGCCGACCTGGGAAAATGTAAATCGATAATTCGTTTTTCTACAGCAAAACTGTTGGGAGCAACCGTAACTTCTTCCATAGCGGATTTAGGTAGATTAAGTATGTACCTATCATTTTCTGCAATAGGTTTTACTTCCTCCGGTAAAGCAACATTAAGCCATTTGGCAAAAATAGATAAAGTAGTACCTTGGATTAAAACCGATGAAACCGATATAAAGAATACGATACTAAATATAATATTGGCCTTATCAATGCCTGCCAATAGGGGATAAGTTGCAAATACGATAGGCACTGCACCACGTAAGCCCACCCATGAGATATAGAAACGTCTCCCTAGTTTCATTTTAAAGAACATAAGGCTTAATAAAACACTTACAGGCCTTGCCACAAGAATTAAGAATACCGATATAAGGAGACCAATACCTAAATAAGGTAAAATCTGAGAAGGGAAAACGAGTAGACCTAAGGTCAAGAACAATACGATCTGCATTAGCCAAGCCATACCATCGAACATTTTTAAAATGGTAGACTTATGTATTAAATCTTGATTGCCTAAATACACGGCACAAATGTAAATAGCCAAGAAGCCATTACCGCCAACAGCGTCTGTAGCGGAAAAGGTTATGAACATTAAGGCAATGACCAGCACAGGGTACAAACCTTCAAAGCCTAATTTAATTTTGTTTATGATAATTTCACTGAGCTTTCCAAATACAAAACCGCCAATGCCGCCCAATATCATTTGTTGTAAAAACAAGGGAATAATAGAGAGAACGCTCAGGTCTTGATTAATGACCAAGGTCAAAAAAGCAAGAGTAAGCACATAAGCCATGGGGTCGTTACTACCACTTTCAAGCTCTAACGTGGGTCTTAGATTACTTTTTAAAGCTAAATTTTTAGAACGTAAAATGGAGAAAACCGCTGCGGCATCTGTAGAAGATACAATAGAGCCCAACAACATGCTTTCGTATATGGTAAAATCGGTAATATAATAGACGAAAGTTCCAAGGGTGACCGCTGTGAGCAAAACCCCTAGGGTAGATAGCACAAGTCCCTCTTTTAAAATAGGTTTTACAGCGTTCCAATTGGTATCTAAACCACCAGAAAACAATATAAAGTTAAGAGAGACAATACCAATGAATTGGGCAAGCTTAGGATCATCAAACTGAATACCGCCAATACCATCAGATCCGGCAAGCATACCTATGGCTAAGAAAAGAATCAATGTAGGTACCCCGAATTTGTAAGAGGTCTTACCGACTATAATACTGATAAACAGTAATATAGATCCTACAAGAAGTATGTTTTCTATGGTAAGGTTCATTGGTGGTCAGTTGCCTTAATTTTAAGGCAACAAAGTTAGATTTTTTATCAAAAAACCAATACAAATGTTAAGGTTTGGCACAATGTTAACATGTTGTATTATAACCCTGATTAATTAAAAAACTAATTAATTTTTCTAATGAAGGCAGTTATAATATTGATGGGGTATAGTAATTGTACACAGACTGCCGCAAGTGTAGATAAAGTCACGGTTAAATGAGAACCAAAATCTTTATTTGAATCTGATAAGAAAAATGGGATGAATAAAATTAAGCAGAAGCCAATAACGGTAATGATTAAATGAATTATGGTCAGCCAATTTACTAACCTTCTGTTCAGTTTAATTACGACCCAGTATCCAAAACCTATAATTGCAAATATAATAGAGATTAGTACGGCTAAATTGATTAACCCCAGTACATAATAGGTGTCATGAATATTAAAGTAGAATGTTTTATCAAGTTTTAGAAATCCTGTGAGCAGTATTATGGGAATCAGGATCCAGAAAACAATATGGGGTGTTTTGGTAACTTTAGTCATCTGTTGGTTGAAGTATTATTCCTAAAGTCAAGTTAATCATTATTAAGAGAATCACAATTAAAGTTTAGTATCAATATTTATCTATACATTTACATATATCTATATAATTTATCATCATGGAGCTAAAACAAGTGGAGAAAATATCTAAAGCATTAAGTGATGTAAATCGTTTAAAAATACTGCAGTATATGCAGAAAAACCAGGGCAAGGTTGAATGCACCAAAGCGTGTAACCTGCTGGATTTAAGTCAGCCTTCCATCAGTCATCATATAAAAAGGTTGGTTGAGGCAGAACTCATCAATCAGCATAAAATAGGACGTAATTATCACTATTCCTTAAATCATGAAGTTTGGGATAATTACATGTTACGACTGAAGCAACTGTAGTTTTTCTGATAAAACATATAGATACTTTTAAATGTATTAATGAAATTATTTCAATGAAAAATATTAAATATTCTATATTGGATTTAGCCATTGTATCAGAGGGTACAACGTTAAAAGATACTTTTGACCACTCTTTGGCATTGGCACAAGCTGCGGAAGAAGTGGGGTACAACCGATTTTGGTTGGCAGAGCATCATAATTCTATAGCTATTGGTAGTAGCGCCACGTCTGTATTAATGGGCTACATTGCCGAAGGAACAAAAACTATAAGAGTGGGGTCAGGTGGTATAATGCTACCAAATCATTCCCCATTGATAATTGCAGAGCAGTTTGGAACTTTAGGAATACTGTACCCAAATAGAATAGACCTAGGTTTGGGGCGTGCACCGGGAACCGATCAATTAACCGCCCAAGCCATACGATCAGATTTTTTCCAGGCGGCACAGTCTTTTCCTTTAGAAGTGGAAAAAACACAACTCTATTTCTCTACGGAAAATGCAGACGCAAAAGTGCGTGTTACACTGGCGGAAGGGGTAGAGGTACCTTTATATATTTTAGGTTCAAGCACGGATAGTGCACACTTAGCCGCCAAAAAAGGATTGCCCTATGCATTTGCGAGTCACTTCGCTACGAACCATTTAATGAACGCCTTGCAAATTTACCATCAGGAGTTTCAGCCTTCAAAAGTTTTGGAGAAACCGTATACTATGGCCGGCGTAAATATTATCATTGCGGATACAGATGAAGAAGCGGAACGCATTTCAACATCCCTTTATAAAATGATTATTGGTTTGTTGACAGGAAAAAGGGGCTATATGCAACCACCGGTACCCATGACTTCTGATTTACGTGAATTGAGTAAAAATCCGTCTGTACAGCAAATGTTGAAGTATTCCTTTATTGGTAGCAAAGAAACCGTTAAAAAACAAGTGCAACAGTTTATAAACGATACCCAAGTAGACGAACTTATTGCGGTTACCAATATTTATGACGGTAAAGACCGTATAAAATCATACCGCATGTTTGCCGAGATTATGAAAGAATTGAATGGGGAGAAGGGATAATTCTCCCCCTTATTAATCCTTGATTTCTATGGTAGACTGTCTTTCTCTGTTCACGGAAAGTTTAGTGACATCTGGTCTAGAATAGTGTCCCACGGGATCAAAATTCTGACGTTCTTCTAAAACCCTATTGAAATCTATAGTTGTTGTGATCAATCCCTCTTTATCAATGACCGGAGGTAAAATCCATTCCCCATCCGGTCCGGCAATACAAGAACCACCGTTTGCCAATGTTTCCGGGCAATTTTCAAGAATGGCGTTTAAATGTGGAGTATCATCTGGAAAATCGGTTTTGCTCATTAAGCTAGATACGGAAACTACAAAAGATCTGGATTCTCGTGCAATGAACCTGGTGATATCGGCTGTATTGTAATCCGATCCGGGCCAAACGGCAATGTGTAAGTTTTCTCCCAATCCGTACAGGGTAGCTCTAGGTAAAGGCATCCAGTTCTCCCAACAGTTTAATCCGCCAACACTAAAGTTCTTAAGATCATGTACTTGTAATCCGTTACCATCACCCGGTGCCCATGTCAACCGCTCTTCGTAGGTAGGCTGTAATTTTCTGTGAACCGATTTTATTTCGCCCTGGTTGTCAATATATGCAAGGGAGCAGTAAATACTATGACCGCCCCTGTTTTTTGCTCGTTCCATGAGGCCTAAGTAGATGGCAATCTTATATTGTTTTGCAAGCGCACAGATATCATCTAATTCTCCAGCCTCAATTTGAACCGAATTTTTAATATAATGCGCATGAATCTCTTTCTGAAATTTAGAATCAAATTTTGCACCATCGGTCATGGAAACCCAAAAAGGATAACCCGGCAACAAAGCCTCACCAAAAACAACGAGCTCACAATTGTCTTTGGCAGCTTTTATAATATTTTCCTTAATTCTATCAATTGTAGCAGATTTGTTGAGCCAAACCGGTGCTATTTGTGCCATGGCAATTTTTAGGTGATTTTGCTCTGGTGTATCTATAATTTTCATTGATAAAATGTTTGGTAATTTTATTTAAGAGATGTTTTTTAAAGCTTCTACAATTTCGTCTGGCTCTGAACGTGTACGGTAATCAACATTAACGTAGCTCCATTGAATAGCACCATCTGTGCCAATAATAAAGGTAGCCGGTATTGGTAATGCCGTTCCATTACCATTGTTTACTTGTTTTAAATCAAGATTTCGGTCAACTCGCATGTGGTCTAACAGAAATTCTGGAACCTCCCAAGCTACGCCGTACTTAGACGCTACTTTTGCATCTTGGTCAGACAAAACTGTAAAATCCATCTCGCTAATTTCATTCTTGGTCATTGATGCATCTGGAACTTCTGGACTAATGGCGACCAGCGTAGCACCAAGAGATTGAATTTCCGGTAGCTTAGCTTGTAAAGCACGTAATTGTAAGTTGCAGTATGGGCACCAGCTACCACGATAAAAAGTGACTACCACCGCACCGTTTTCCAATAAACCGGATAATTTTATTTGATTGCCTAAAGCATCCGGTAACTCAAAATTTGGAGCTTGTTCTCCTACCTTTAGCGCATTCTTACCTTTTTCAAAAGCCTTTGCTTCTTCGATAATCTCATCGACGCCTTTCATGAATTCAGGATTTTTTTGTCTGCCAAAAGCTATTTAAGCATCGGTCTGTTCTCTTAGTTTTTGCATTATGTAAGTCTAAATTTTCTATGTATATAGCTACTAGGTAGTCTAGCGTATTTTTTCGAAATATAGTGAAAACCCTTTGTGCTATTGGTCTGCATTAGGAATAATATAACATTGTTCTTTTGGGTAAGATGAGCATATATACCTTTATTTTGTCAAAATTGAAACGTTGTGGTAATTACTTTTAGCTTTGCCTTATAATTGTGCGGATGGTACAAGAAATCTATTGTTGAAAATTTAAAAATTCCGCTGTTGATTCCATTAAACTGTGCATTGACGTTTAGTATATCTCGTATTTCTTTTTGTATGCCAAAGGGGTTAATTTAGTGATATGCTTAAATTGTTTGTTGAAATTTGAAAGCGTTTGATATCCACTTTGATAACAAGCTTGTGAAACATTCATTTTCTTCTCGATCAAAAGTTTACAAGCATGACCAATTCTAATTTCACTTACAAAATCTGAAAAAGGTTTATTAGCGTGTTGCTTAAAATATCTACTGAATGATGTAGGGGTCATATTCGTTAGTTTGGCTAAATCTGTCAAGAATATTTTTTGCTTAAAGTTTTTCATGACAAAAGCATACACTTTGAACATACGTTCCGTATCTGCTTCCCTTAGGGTGTTGGTATAACCAGCGCTGGCCAAAAGATTAAATTCGTTGGTTGTACTTATAAAATTTAAAATTTTTAGTAATTGTAGCACACCATCAAATCCGGTCATGGCTACAAGGTCAATCATCATTGTTTTTAAGGTTGCAGCGGTCTTATGGGTAAACTCAATTCCCCGTAGACTTTTATGGAAAACATTTCGTAAACGTATGGCTTCATTGCTCTGCAAAAGATTTTTTCCTAAAAAATCTTTATGAAAATAAATGACGATCCCTTCAGACCAAGCAATGTTCATTTCTTGCTCTTCCTCATTTTCACTACGCCAAAGATGTGGAAGGTCAGGACCTATAAAAGTGATATCACCAGCAATATATGATTTAACGCTATCGCCAATAAATCTTGTGCCACTGCCTTTTAGAACTAGAAAAAGCTGATGTTCTGAATGAAAATGCCATTGAGGATCAAAAACAGGCTCTTTAAGCATTCTAGCTAAATAGGCATGATGCTTGGGAATCGGTGATTTTTGTAACGCAGATTTCATGACATAATGTTGGCTTAATACAATCCATTTTTAAATGGAATTTATACTAATGTATCAAAAAAATATAGTTATTATGATTTGAATGACAATATATAGTCGGTTTGTGGTAAATGAGAGTAATTTTTCAGCTTGTTTTTTGGGTAATATTGACCTAAGAAAAATAGACTACCTATGAAAACCTATTCTTACCCATTTTTATTTTTATCACTGATAATCTTTCTATCGGCTTGTTCGCCAATGGGTAAAGAACGGTTAGATGATAAGCCGAGAAGAATAGAATTACTTTTTTTAGGTCATGAATTGGAGCATCATAATTCAAGAACCTATTTTCCCATTTTGGCATCTGCATTAACTAAGGATGGTATAAATATTACATATACCGAAAAACAATCTGACCTTAATGAAGAAAATTTAAGATTGTATGACGGACTTATTATGTATGGAAATCAAGAAGAGATTTCTCATAATGAGGAAAAAGCATTATTAAGTTTTGTAGAAAATGGTAATGCATTCATTCCTATACATTCGGCTAGTTTTTGTTTTAAGAACTCCAATGAATACATAAAACTAGTCGGTGCGCAATTTAAAAGTCACCAAACAGGAACATTTATAGCAGATATTGTTAACAAAGATCATCCTGTGACTAAAAATTTGGCTCCATTTAGAACTTGGGACGAAACTTATGTTCATGATAAAATAGCTGATGATATTACCGTTTTAATGGAGCGTGTAGAAGGTGATCACCGTGAACCTTACACATGGGTAAAAGAAGTAGGAGAAGGCAAAGTATTTTATACAGCTTTTGGTCATGACGATCGTACATGGAACAATAAAGGATTTCAAAGCTTAATTAAATCTGGAATTCTTTGGGCTGTAAATAAAAAGGTTAAAAAGAATTGGACAGCATTTATGACCAATATGCCAATATTATCCTATGAAGAACGAGCAAACATACCAAACTATGAAAAAAGAGATCCTGCGCCAAAATATCAACTACCGTTATCTGCAGAAGCATCAAAAAAATTAATTCAGGTACCTGCGGGTTTTGAAGTACAACTGTTTGCATCTGAACCAGATATTATAAACCCAATTGCTATGGATTGGGATGAACAGGGTAGGTTATGGGTTATTGAAACGGTAGATTATCCAAATACGGTTCGTAATGATAATAGTAAAGGTGATGATAAGGTAAAAATTTTGGAAGATACCGATGGTGACGGAAAAGCAGATAAGGTAACCATCTTCGCAGAAGAATTGAATATACCTACAAGTTTTACTTTTTATGATGGCGGTATTATAGTTTCACAGGCACCTTATTTTATTTTCTTAAAAGATACTGACGGTGATGATAAAGCAGATGTAAAAGAAATACTAATAGAAGGATGGGGAACTTTTGATACACATGCAGGACCATCAAATCTACAGTATGGTATTGACAATAATCTGTACGGTGTAGTAGGGTATTCAGGGTTTGATGGAAATGCTTTTGGACAAGATTTAAAATTCAATCAGAATGTCTATCGTTTTAACCCAAAGAAGAAAACTTTTGAAGTTATTACTAATACCAGTAATAACACTTGGGGGTTGGGCATAACGGAAGATAACGAGATATTCGCATCTACAGCGAACAACACGCATAGTGCATTTGTAGCTATTCCGAATAAAAACCTAAAGGATGTAAAAGGAATTGGGGCTGACGGAAGTGCTAAAATAGACGGTCATTATTATATGCAGCCAATTACTCCAAATGTAAGACAAGTAGATGTTTTTGGAGGGTTTACTGCAGCGGCGGGTCACTATTTCTATACTGCACGTGCATATCCGGAGCCGTATTGGAACAAAATAGCCTTTGTATGTGAGCCAACGGGTGGGCTAGTGCACCAAGCTAAAATAGTCAATAATGGTTCTGGTTATGCTGAAGAAGATTATGGTAATTTATTTGCATCTGCGGATGAATGGAGTTCACCGGTAGATGCCAAGGTTGGACCGGACGGAGCTGTTTGGATTGCAGATTGGTATAATTTTATAGTACAGCACAACCCTACACCTAATGAAGATCGTGGCGGATATAACGCAGAAAATGGAGACGGTAATGCCTATGTAAATCCTTTAAGGGATAAAGGTCATGGTAGAATTTGGCGTGTGGTACCAAAAGATAATGATACCTATGAGCCAAAAAAATTGTCAAAAAAACATCCAGATACTTTATTAAAAGCGTTAAGTGATGACAATAAATTTTGGAGGTTAACCGCCCAACGCCTTATAGTTGAAAATGAGTATGTTGACTTGTTAAGTGGTCTTTATGAATTAGTGAATGACCAACATGTTGATCAAAACGGATTAAATAATGCTGCAATACATGCCCTTTGGACTATTGATGGATTAAATGCTGTTGAAAACAACAATGAAGCACTTAAAGTTGTACGTAGTGCATTATATCATAAAGCATGGGCAGTTAGAAAAGCGGCATTGCAAATGTTACCTAGAAATACACAGACCGATGCAGCTATATTAAAAGCCAATACACTTTATGATACAGACCCTCGTGTTCAATTGGCAACATTACTTTATTTTACAGAAAGACCCTCTTCCACGAAAATGGGGCAACTAATGTATAACCTTTCACAAGACCATAAGGTGATGAGTGATCCTTGGTTATATAAGGCACTTTATTCCAATGCGGCCATTCATTTAAGCGGGTTTTTAAATGCGTTTCATAAAGCCAATCCTACACATGAAATTTCTTTTGAAAAAAGAGTTGATATGAGTTTGGTCAATTACAATGACAGCGATTGGGAAACTATGGAGTTGCCCCAGTATATTGAAAATGCCGGACTGGATATTGATGGTGTTATTTGGTTTAGAAGAGAAGTACATATACCCGCCAACATGGTTAAGGGTGCTGCAATATCGTTAGGTCCCATTGATGATTCAGATATTACATATATCAACGGAATTGAAGTAGGTAGTATGGCATCAAGTTATAGTTCCAATAGACATTATAAAATTCCAGATGGGGTATTAAAACCAGGTAAAAATACTATTGCCATTAAAGTTGAAGATACTGGAGGCGAAGGTGGTATTTATGGTAATTTTTGGCAGATGTATATAGAAGCAGGTGAATCCTTGGTTAGGATCAATGGAGCCTATAAATATAAAGTCGAAAAAAGCTTTTTGGATCAAGAGGAAAAAGTAACTAACGTTTTTGATATGGTCAACCTCTTATATAAGTACTACGATAATCAATCTAACAAAATTGAAGCTCAAGAAAACATTGATCAAAATGACGCTAAGGTGATTGAAATCAAGGTTTTAAAAAATGAAATGAAGTTCAATGTTACCAGGTTTGAGGTAAATGCTAGTGAACAAGTAGAATTGGTATTGCGAAATCCTGATTATATGCAGCATAATTTGGTCATAACTAAACCCGGTAAAAAAGATATTGTAGGAAAAGCGGCAGATAATATGGCTGCGGATCCTAATGCTGCGACACTTAATTATGTACCGCAAATGGGCGATGTGCTATTTGCAACACCAATTTTGAATCCAGATGAAACGTATTCCCTAAAGTTTACGGCCCCAAGTAAACCAGGTGAATACCCATATATCTGCACCTTTCCCGGACATTGGAGAATTATGCAAGGGGTAATGATCGTTAAATAGATGAGAGATTTGAATAAGAATAAGTTGGTTTTCGGAGTCAGTACTTGGCTGTGGCAATCACCATTTTCCACTGAAAGTATTGGATTGTTTCCAAAAATTAAAAAAATGGGTTTTGATGTTGTTGAAATCCCCATAGAGGATCCGTTATTGATCAATGCGGCAGAAGTAAAAAAAGCGCTAGATGATCATGGTTTAAAAGTTTCTATTTGCGGGGCATTTGGACCAACTAAAGACCTGACCAGTAAGGATGAGAAAGTGCATTTGCATTGCTTTGAATATTTAGAGCAATGTTTTGAAATCTGCAGTGTACTTGGCGCAACATCTTTTGTTGGTCCTTTATATTCGGCTGTAGGAAAGGCGCGTATGTTATCTACAGATCAAAGAAAGGCAGAATGGGATTTAGCGGTAGCCAATGTAAAACATGCTTGTC
>TARA_R110002050_G_scaffold240205_1_pt1 | contig 12476 bp, 19 predicted proteins | sample TARA_R110002050 | Tara Oceans TARA_R110002050 (sample SAMEA4396988) | marine metagenome | biome: Polar Biome; feature: [DCM] deep chlorophyll maximum layer (ENVO:01000326); material: water (ENVO:00002006), including particulate matter (ENVO:01000060) such as... | depth 25 m
TGAAGAAGTTGTTGTTGATTTTGTGGATCATAATCCATAGTAGGTTCTGGAATAAAATTAGTTACTTTAGCCATTATCTTCTACCATCAGGTTGTATGTCTGCTCTAAAGGTTCCGTATCTCCAAGTTTCTCCACTAGATAAATTAGCTATTTTTAAACTAGCCGCTCTTCCTCTAGCACGAGTGTCTATTTTTTGAGTACTTGATGTTACAGAAAAAGGTCCTAAAGAAGAACTAGCCGCTGTATCTGATGGGTAGTCTTTTAATAAAATTGTAACTGTTGCAGTTCCATCTAGTCTTTGAAAATCAGGTATAAATCTTCTAACTTTTGTAAAGTATTCCCCGTCACCATCTAGGTGTATCATAAAATCTCCGGTTTCAATGTAAGAAGAAATTGCTGTAGTCACTCCGTTATCCAATTGATCCACTCCCGTCTCATGTGTCCAATATGTAGCAGATCCAGAAGTATTTGTCACTCCCTGTATAATCGGGAAAGTAGGTACTCCCGCATCGTAAAAAGAAGTAGCATAAGGTTTATCAAATAAATGAGCATCATAATAAGAGGTTCTATCTAAAGAACTTGTGTACCAAACTTTTTCTGAATAATTATATGTAACACATCTATCTATTTCAGTAGATGTACTTGAAGGATAAAACCAATTTATTTCATTAAATAATGAGTTGTGACTAGCGTAAACTATTTTTCCAGCATCATAATTAAAACCTAGATCTCCTGGGTTAGCTGTATTAAATACAAAATCTTCTACTGAACAAGGTATTTTAACAACTGTTCCATTGTAGGCGTTAAAAGAACCTGCGTCATCCATCCAATAAACAACACCATCTACGAAAGACACAGCATGTGAGCTCATTAAACCACAATTAGATCCTACCTTTCTAATACTAAAAGTAAAAGGTGCTCCAACATATTGCATTGTATAAGCTGCAGTATCTGTAAAAACTAACATATAATCTTTTGCTTTTACAGCACCTATAATTTCAGTTCCATCGTCTATTCTAAAAGTACCTGCTGTATTGACAGAAGTTGGTTGATAATCAGTAAAGTCTTCTTGATCAGAAAATCTTATTAACATTGCATCAAAACTTGAAGTATCTCCAATTGTTGTTTCCGTTCCTAGATGTATAAAATGTCTGTCTGTGTCTGATACAACTGAAACAGTTGTTTTAGTAGGGGCTCCTGACATAAGAGTACATCTAACAGATAAAGCGTTATTATTATTACTTATAGGTTGCCAAGTAAAAGTTCTTCCTCTTGATATAGTAGCTGTTAGTATTTGTCCAAAATTATCTAAAGCCCAATCAGCTGGATCTAGTCTAACAGAAGAAGATAAAGATGCTGCACCCCATGCAGTGTAATACTCTACTCCCGAAAGAGTTAAATGAGAAACTGCTGTAGTTCCGTTTACCCCTCTTGTGCATCCCGTTAAATCATTTGTTGAAATTCCTGTATAACTTATAAGTTCATTATCTATTTTAATAACTCCTGTTGTTGGAAAACCTACGGTAGAAGTTAAAGTAATAGTTGCAACAATATTATTAATTGCTCCATTTAAAGTTGTAGTAAGTCCAGATGCTCCTCCATAAGATGCTGTACCAAAACCAAAACCAAATGTTTGTCCAATAGGACCTATTTTAACATATCTGTTTATAGTGCATGCACCTGACGTTGCAACAGTAGTTCCAGCATTAGTTGCCATAGTTATTGTAAATGTATTAATTGTTGAACTGGTTACTTCAAAAGTTTGATCAGTAAAATTAGTTGCAGTGTATCCTGCACCAACTGGTGGAGTTACACTTGTAAAAGTAAAGTAGTCTCCTGCAATCATGTTGTGGCCTGTTAGGTTTACGGTGACCGTTGGCGAGGTGTTTGTAGTATCAAACGTTCCTCCCGTTTGCGCTGTCTCTAATGGAGTAATATCGTAATACGCTCCTCCATAATAAATATATAATCCTTTCTGAGAGCCAAGTGCTACATATCTATGGCCATCTAAGTCTGCCCATTGGTGTTGTGCTCTTACGGCACCCGCTAAGGTATCTGAAGTAATCGAAGACCATCCTCCTATTTTTTCAGGAAATCCATAACGAAATCTTACAAAATCTCCATCTACGTATTGCCCTTCAGCAGCAGTATCTGTAATTTGTTTATTAAATCCTGGTCTTATATTAATTAAATTTAAAGCCATAAAAGTATTATACCTCAAAATATAACAGAATAACAGAATAGAAGACTACTTAGTTTCTATATTTTGACCTATTTCACTAGTAAGTTTAGAAGTTTTACTATCAAATTTTTTGTTGCATTCTATTGCTAATGAAACAAACGTATTAGTACAATGTTTCAAAGATTCAGCGGGTAATAATATTTTTTTCTTTTCCTTAATTATTTCGATCTCTTCGTCAGTAAATACTATTTCTCCTGAACCATATTTATCATTTAATTGATTAATTTTCATAAATTTTCCTATTCAATGCTTTTTGCAGTATCCTCTGACATACCCCAAAAAGGTCTTGTGTCTAAATAACGATCTGCATTCTTACCATTTTTATTTACATAATGCAAGAAAGCTTGTATACAAAAGTCTCCTTGAAACTCTTCTCGATAATGTGGCAGCTGTCGTCCAAGATATATTACTGCTTCACCTTTATCTAGATGTATTGGTTCTCCATTTATATATATTGGCCATGGTGTGTTATCACTATTAATATTTAACGTCACACTAATTTCACAAGAACGTCTATCTACGTGATTTGATAAAGAAGAAAATTTCGTATAGCATCTCCAAAAAGCATAAGTTGGTAACAGTTCTGTACCAGTTTCTTTTTCCATAAGTGGCAATTGTTTAAGCATCAAAGACTCCATAACCAGATCTCCATAAAACTTAGAATCTGGTATCCCCATTTCTTTTGATTGATCAAAATTTGTAATATTTGTTCTATGCCTAATTTCACAATAATTACTTAATAATTTTACCTCATCCTCAGATAAAAAATTTTTTATTTTTTTATAAGTAAAATCTTTTCCTATAATGCCCATGCTACTACCGAATACCTTTCTCCCTCAGTCACAGGCATAACACAGTGAGGGTATAAATAATTGCTAGGCCATATTATCATTCTATTTTCTTTCTTTTCAATTGTTGTAGTTTTTTCTGAGTTAGGATACTTAAAACATAAATCTCCCCCCTCGTAATTATCATTAACCATAAATATACAACTATATTGTCTTGGAATTCTTGGGTTATGGTCGGTATGAAATTTGTAATGTCCTCCTTTTCCATACTTTAAAACTTGTATATCATCAATAATAAATTCACTATTGAGATTATGAAAATAGTTATAATTAACTATGCAAGTTTTTAAATGTTTTACTAAGTAGTTACACCATAAAACTTCAGTGTAAGAATTTGTCTTAATATTATTTAAACCCCAAGTACCTACTTTTCTTACATCTTCATCAAGGAGAGGCTTGTCAGTACCTATTATTGTAGCCCCTGTAAATTTATCAGAATTTTTACATATCTTTTTAAAAGAATCTAAAGTTTTTTTTGGAATAACATCATTAAAAACTGTAATATATTTATGTAAATCAAAATCTACTTCCATGATTTTTTCTTCCAAAATATTTTTTTATAGTTATGTACTATGTGTTTGATCATAAAGAATCTATCTTCTAGATATTTTTTGTCACTTTTGGGTTTAATTTTCATTATCCAGTTCTCTCTTTTAAAAGGTATGCATTGAACATAAGGAGTCCCTCTTTCAATAATAGTATCCAATATTTCATACTTATCCCCATTAATCACAATTGGAAAATTTACTTCATTTTTAAAAGTATCTGTATCAACTATACCAGCAATAATTGAAAAACGAGTATCTGTATTATTTAAAGGTGGAACAAAGAGAGTAGAGTATCCAGGTGGTGTTGTTATTATCCATGGATTTAAAATCTTATGAAAAGCTAAATTTTTATTCTTACTTACTAAAGGACTTCCAGCTAGTTGGTCGGTACCATGAAATTCTGGTTTACCTTGATAATTAATATTTATTCTTTCAGCAAGGCTATTCATCATTTGTTGAGCTGAATCAAAACCAGCTTTTTTCTCTCCGTCAATTTCAACATTGTGTTTTATTTTATAATCGGTGGCTATTTTTAAAAGATACCCTGTTGTTAGTGTATCTAAAAAAGGCATACAACCTTTTACAGTCTGATTTTCGTAACTATGTGTAAGTTTTTTATACCATTCTGGTATATTAGTTTTTGTAGGGATTGGTAAATTATCTTGATTATTTCTTATAAATTCTTTACTCGCTGAAAAAGTAATTAGATTGTCTAACATCTAAAATGTTTAACACATTTATGGAAGTTGTAAAAGACTTAAATAAGTAATTCCATTATCTTGACAATATTTTTCCCAATTAATAATTGGGTATGTCACAGTTGAAGTGTCAAAAGTATCTAAATAATTACTATAGCTTACAAACTGAGTATATAAAGTTTTACTCTGAGTATTGGCGTTTGCATTTTTAATAAAGTTTTTAATAGATGTATTGATTGAGCTTAAAACTGTATACAATTCATCTGCATTTGCAATTTCTCCAGGCTCTGGATTATCAGAAAATGTAATCGTACTTCCATCGATAGTAAATAGATCTATATTTTGTTTAAATTTTATAAAATCAGAATCACTAATATCTACTACTGAATGATCTGTATTTAAAGCAGTTAACTCATTTTCTTCAGTCTCGTTTGCTGCGATTCTTAATAAATTATTATTTAATGTAATTGCGTAAGCCATTATGCGTTCCCATCATCAAAGTAGTATATTCCACCAGCACCACCTACATCACTAGGAGTTGTAGTTGGACCACCATTGTTAGCACCAGAAAAGTTCACACCAGGGCCTAAGCCAGCTGCTCCTGCAAACATTGTTCCTTCAGGTAATAAAATTCCACCTGGAGCTGTACCCGCTGCACCTTGGTTTGCTCTGTTTGGTTGGAAAGCAGGTCCACCTGCTACTCCTCCTGAACCACCATTTGCAGTAAAGTTTCCTACTGTTGATGCTCCCCCAGCATTTCCAGCACTACCACCAGTACTTGGGCTACCTTTATTTCCACCTCCTCCAAGAGAGTATGAAATTGTTGCTCCACCAGAAGTTGGTCCAGAGAAAAATCCTAAACCACCACTACCGCCTGCTCCACCATCTCTTCCAGGATTCTGAGTTGAAAATCCACCAGCACCGCCTGCGGCACCAGAAAGGTAGGCATAAAAATTATTTGCAGCTGGATTTGCAGTTATGTTACCACTATTAGGGCCAATCTCAGCTTTGTGCATAACGTAAGCACCATCTCCACCTGCTCCACTCGATGCAGCAGTCAGTCGTCCTTGAGCATCTACAGTTATGTTTGCAGTTGTGTAAGCACCTGCGGTTACTGCAGTGTTAGATAATTTATCTGGCGTAACTGAATCGTTAGCAAGCTTAGCTGTCGTAATTTGTAAATCAGAAACTTTTGATGACGTAATTTGGTTATCAGAAATTTTTGCTGTCAAAATTTGGTTATCAGAAATTTTTGCTGTCGTAATTTGGTTATCCGAAACTTTAACTGTTGTAATTGCATTATCGGCAATTTGTGCAGTTGAAATTGTTCCAGTAATATCTGCAGCCGCAATACTTCCACCTAAAGTATCTAAAGATATTTCATTTAAATTTGTTCCATCTGAATATGCAGCAAATATTTTTGCAGCATTTAAAGTAAAGCCCGTTCCACTTGCAGTTTTAATAACTAGGTTAGCTGGGTTAGTTAATCCTGTTGCATCAAAGATATAAAATTTTTCTATGCCATTTGGAATAGTACAAATTGTACTTGCTGCAATAGTTGCAGTAGCAAATTTAATAACCATATTTCTAGCATTAGACAAAGTTGCGTCTGTCATAGCAAGAGCTAAAGTTGAACCTGAATTTAGTGTTACTTGTTCAAAACCTGCAACAGATTGTTGAATTAAATTTATATTTTGATTAGTTTTATCTCCCCAAGTACCAGCGTTTTCGCCAGTCACCATAAGTTCTAAACCGAGATCTGAATAACTTGATGCCATAAAATTTTATGCTCCTGTTTTTATATATTACAATATTACTATAATTATGCTGCTAGATCAATAGGTGTCCAAACAACAGATGTACCTACATCTACTTCAGCCCACGCAATTATATTAAATGGCCCCACTTCTTGTGTCAACCCTATGCCTGTAGGAGTCACTAAAGCACTAGCGTTAATGGTTACTGAATTTATTACACTAGATAAAGGTATCCCATCTACTGAATATATGCTCTCTACAATAATATCTCCCAAAGCATATGTAGTAGATATTCCTGATACTTCTACAGTAACATTAGTAAAGGCTTCCTCATTACCTATTGCAGTAGCTAAACTACTGCCTGTCACATCTACTGGAGTATTAAGATCTACTACAATTTCTGGTTCTGCTATAGTTAAAGCAATACCTGCTTGAGATATAACTACATCAGTGAATGATTCTTCATCACCAATAAATGTATTAAATTGAATTCCTTCTTGGAATACTTCTACGGCAATGTCTATAATTACCGAACCTATTCCTGTATCAAGAGTATGTTCATCTACTTGAATAGATATATTTCCACCTGCTTGAATATCTACTAAACCTACTCCCGTAGAAAGTCCTGTACCTTGAATAGTTAAAGCTTGAGTTTCCCCTATTGAACCTGTTAAAGCTATTCCACTAGGAGTTACGATTGCATCTGCTTGAGGAATCTCATCCCCTATAGCAGTAGATAGAGCAATACCTTGAACTGATATAGATACATCAGTGAATGCAGACACTGAACCAACTGCAGTTTGTGCAGAAACAGATCCTGTTTGTACAGAGTAAGCCTCACCCCATACAAGGCTGCCCCATTCGGCTCTTCCCCAACCTGCGTTTATTTCTGCAGTTGTAGTAATTATTCCTATACTAGTTGATAAAGATATTCCAGATAGATCTACGGTAGTATCAGTTAGATCTCCCCATCCCTGATTACCCCAGGTAGCTCCTCCCCAACCTAAATTTATTTCACTGTCAACAACTACAGTTCCTGGAGATAATGTTAATGATATGCTACTTAGTTCAATAGACTGATTGCCAAGTGTACCCCAGCTTCCAAGTCCCCATGTTTGTTGTCCCCAAGTAGCCATATCATTTTAAGTCCTTGATTACGATATTCTTAAAATCGCTTGAGTATCGTTTGCATTAGGGAACTGAATAGTAAATGTTCCAGCTGTTGCAGTTTTATCTCCACCAAAGTCAAGTACACATACAGATTTAGCAGCTTCAGATGTATTGTAAATCAAAGCTCCTCTTGCTGTTAATGTAACTCCAGTGAATGATATATCATTAAAGTCAGTAAAAGCTGTAGTTCCATTTACAGAAACTAAAGCGTTAACTAGCGCTCCGCCACCGGCTGCGTATTGTCCACTGTCACCAACTTGTCCACCGATACCTACTGCATATGAAGTAGTATCAGCTCCGATAGTTGCTGCACTTGTGTATAGTGCTAATTTAAAAACATCTCCGCCTGATGCGGCAAAGTTGTGTATCCCTTGAAAAGTTTGTTCTTTAAAAGAGTTCGTGATTGCATTTGTAGTAATAGCCATAATTTTTCTCCTATTTTATAATTTTTATGGTGATGGAGAAGGCACTTTAACTCGTGGCACTCCATCTGTGTATTCATCTCTACGTCTTCTACCCATTTGTTGTAAAGCAAAAGATTGTATTTGTTCATTATACTTGTCTGAATACAGTTTGTACATATCAGCAGGTCCTTTTAAATAAGCAAAAGACTCGACTAAAACTCCGTACAATATTAACTGTTGCTGCTGTTCAGATAGGTAAGTATTTTTAGAACTAGTAAAATGAGGGGGATATATAATATAATTTATTTGAACTGTTATCGCAGCATTTGGTGTTGGAGCAACTACAATATTTTGCTCATCCCAATTAGCGTAGTATAAAGGAGTTCCGGTAGCCCCATCGTTATTGTATTCTGATATAAAAGAAGTATCTCTTTTTTCTAAAAATTCTCTATTTCCTGATATAATAGTTTGAACAGATCTTAGAATAATTAAGTCTGCAGGCATTGTAATATATCTTTGACCAGATACAAAACTAGCTGTTGAATATTTTCTCAAGTCGTCATAGTCTACTTTACCTGCAATATCTAATTCTATGTTGCTGATAAATTGATCAATTAAAGTATCCGTTAATACATTGGAATCTACTTCTGTATAACTTCTTATTTGAGCTAAAAAATCTGTGTAACTAATTGCCATTATGAAATCTCCACTGTTATTTGCCCTATTTTAGTCCCTATTTGTCTTGCTCTATTTTGAGCAGCACCATCATCTGGAATCATTCCATTTGAATTAAAAGCAAATAATCCAGGTAAGGTTAAATCTACTGTAGTAAATCTTGCTCCTCCTGATTTAAATGTAAAATCTTGTGCTCTAGGATTCTGTAGAGCTATAGCATCTCCAACAACTCTTCTACGTCTTATCTGTGGATGTTTAGGCTCGAACTCTGAAATATGGACAAGTGCTCCCGTCCACTCTCTAACCATTTCTTTATATGGAAACGCCTGACCTGAACGGTCAGATATTGCTCTTGATCTTTTACCTTGAGCGTAAGACATTATACTCCATCTCCAAAGTAAGTCATTGGCGAAACATATAAAGAAGTTCTTTGACCATCTTCATCTAAAGCTCTAATCATTTCATCTTCATAAGTTTGTTTTAAAAGAGGCACTCTATCTGCTGCATATTGAAAAGACAGGTAATAAGCCAGCCCTGCAATCATGCACGGTAAAAATCTAAATACCGCATCTGGATTATTTGAATAAGCTCCAGCATCTTCAATTCTTTTAACTACATAAAATTTTACATAAGTATAAGTCGAAGCATCGGGTGCTTGATATAAATAAATTTTAGGAGTGGTTTGTCTATCAACATAATATTGAGAAGGTTGACCTTGATTTAGTTTATTAGGAAGAGCAGCATAATTAGATCTATCTACTTTAGTTAAAGACACGTCTTGAGTATTAGCTGTATCATTTCCTCCTCCAGTAGTTGAAACAAAAGCTTCTAAGACATCACTTACATCTGAATTACAAGTATATTCTGCTTGTCCTGCAACAAGAGCTATTTCATCTAATTCAACTTTCCATAAATGAACTCCTCTATTACCCCAGTCAGAAAACAATACGTTTAAATTTCTTCTAGCTTTTCTTAAATCATTTCCAGAATTAGGTCGTACTCCACATCTGTTAAATGCCTCATCTATAATTTCTTCTATAGTTAAATTAAAACTAGTTGTTCCTGAAGTAGCCATTATAATATATCCCTATAATAATTTAATTTAATTTTTTCTAATTTAGATAATTTTGTAGCACCATGTAATTTTATAGCCTCAACTTTATCTGCTTTACCTAATTTTGTAGATTGTCCTTTAGTTAAATCAATAAGTTTTTTACCACTAGCTTTAGCATATCTCTTAACTCCATATCTAATGCCGGCACTTAATAATCCACCAAGTAACATTTTTTCTTTTTTCACTACACTAAATCCTTGTAATAATCTTGTTGAGTTTCTTTACTAAAAGAAAACTCTCCTCCTTTAGAAAGTCTTTGAACACACGTTCCACCTTGCATTACTTGTCCTGGAGGACAAACCATAGGATTTGAACCACTTCCTTGTTGTTGAACGGGAGGTTTATTTTTTATTCCCATAGCTTTATTACCTCTATTAGTGTCTCTAATAGTTTGTAAAGTATTTATTATTTGAGCTCCAGGGATTAAATTTAATCTACCTTTTGCTTGAAAATTAGCTTTATAGTTATCTGTAAAAGAAGTAATGGACTCATCGCCTTGAGGTCCTGTATCTCCTAGATTTACATTGCCTTTTGCTGCAGCAGTTGCTCCTACGTTACCCATAGCAGCGCTAGCGGCTTGATTGGCTGCATTACCCATGTCCATTCCACCACCTCTAAGCTTTTTAACTTTAAGTTTATTTTTTCTCACTACAGAATATCCTTATAGTAATCCTCATATGATTTATTATTGTAAGTAACTCCATCTATTTCTGAATTAATTAGAGACCCATTATATTCCATCTCTCCACCTTTTGATTTTTTAGGTACACAATTAGGAACCTTACGCCCACCTTTAGACTTCATTCCAATCATTTCATAACCGTCCCAACAAGGACCTTTTGATTTAGCCATTTGTTTCTCCTTTATTTATAGCGGCCGCTTTGAGAGTGTAAAACTTCTCCTTTTTGCGGTTGTACAACTTCTTAGATTGTACCACTTGATGACGGTAAGTTCTAGACCTTAGGTTTTTGGCTATGGGGTTTGTAGATTTTGCCATGAGTTTTCAGTAAAACCTTTTTAAATTCTGATTTTTCTTTCTTAGTCCAACCTTTATTACTGCTGCCTAAACCCGGTTCTAGTTGTTTAGTCATTGACCCTCTAGTTATTGCCATTATTTTATCTCCTTTGTTATTTTTGTTGTTCCATTTTTAAAAGGTATAAAATGGTTGCCATGTAGTTTAGATCCTACAGAACCCAGTGGTATGATATCAAAAGCAATTGTAATTCTAGGTCTATTCACCTCTTTCCATAAAGAGGTCCTATGTTTGTCTCCGTCACTTTTGCCAAATACAATTAAGCCCTCCTGACTTTTTATTTTTATAATTTTTTCAATACCAGGTATTTTATATTCAGTATAACTTTCACCAACTTGAACACAATAAAAACCGTGCCAAACCTTTTTTTCAGGTTCCCAATGGCTATGCCAATTAATATTCTCTTCTTTTCTAAAAACATTTAACCAGCTTTTTATTAGGTATGTTTTATTTTCTAAATAAGGAGAAATTAAATTTTGTAATTCATAGTATAAATCTTGTATTTCTTTAGTAGAAAAAGTTAACATGTTGTATTTTTCATGATGTGCTGTAGATAAACAGCCATACCCTTTTCTATCAATATTAGTAAAAGTTGTTAACAACATTTTTTCTATATCTAAGCAGTCTTTGACTAAGGTATGATTGTCAATATTATTTACTTTATTACTAAATAAATAATTAGGGCTATGTGAAATTACCATTATATTCCTTTATTAAATTATTTATAAGATAATACCACACTATCCTTTACTTTGGGAAAATTTAAATTAAAAGATATTATTGTTTTTCTTAGATTATTAATAATTTTTGGAGAACGATGGATAATAAAACTAGGAAAAATTACCACATCCCCCTCTTTAGCATTTATTGTTACTTTATTTTTAATATCTATTTGGTCTAGTAATTCTGTCTTTGGTGAATTTTCTGGTAATTCTAAATAATAAACACCTGTATAGTTGTCTCCATGGACGTGCCATGTATGAGTATTGTCTTTTATATACTGTTGGTACCACATTCCATTAACTTCACATTTTTCATAATTTAAAGTTTCTGCACATTCATTAAAATGTTTTTCTAATTTTGGTTTAATAAACTTAATCCATTCTCTATTATAGTTTAAATTTTTTGACCAATCTAATCTATTTATATTATCCCCGTAAAAATGGTTTTCCATATGATCACTATAAGACTCATTAATCATAGATAGTAGTTTTTCTTTTACTTGTTTGTGGCAGTCAAGTTGTTTAAGTATGGCAGCACAATTTAACTTTATTACCATTTAGATTCTGGGTTATTCGGATGAATAGTTATATTACCTGATATAGTTACACTGTTATTTATTTTTTTAACCATATGTTCTAGAAAACTTGGGAATATGACTATTTGATCTTTTCTACATTTAGGTAAAAACTCTACTTGAAAAAAATTAGTTTTGTCAAAAAAATAAGGTGCGGGATAATAAGATTCTATTAAATTAATTGCAGGATTAAAAAATATTGTTTTACCTTCAATTACTTCTTTATAAATAATAAATGAAAAATGAGCCTGAGGATGAGTATGTTTTTCTTGAAAGTCATTATCAGTATATCTATTTTCCCAAATATTTAATAATTGAATTTTTAAAGTCTCATTAAATTCTTTTGAAATTGAATTAGATATAATCCCTAAAAGATAATTAACGGATTCCTTATCTAATAAATTTGTAGAATTAAATGAAGATATAGTTTCTGAGTTCCATGTTTTTTCAAAATTTTGATTTTTAATATCTATCTTAGAGCTATCAATATTATCAATAAATATTGGAACAGAAAATAAATTTAATTTCATATTAAATCAACAGCTTTGCCAAGAATAGGCTTATACTTCGTTTTTCCTTCTTGTTTAAATGCGTGTAAGAATTGTTTTCTAGGCTTATCTTCAACATAACTACAATGACACCATCCGCTGTTGGGTTCTCCTTTTTTATAGAACTCGAGAATCATTTGA
>TARA_R110002050_G_scaffold149251_2_pt1 | contig 12473 bp, 11 predicted proteins | sample TARA_R110002050 | Tara Oceans TARA_R110002050 (sample SAMEA4396988) | marine metagenome | biome: Polar Biome; feature: [DCM] deep chlorophyll maximum layer (ENVO:01000326); material: water (ENVO:00002006), including particulate matter (ENVO:01000060) such as... | depth 25 m
AATTACGAAACTTTCATCCATATTCTCACAAATCTCTTCGAATAGAGGATAGGTCAGGGTCATCGAGGTGATGTCTTTAGGAATTTTACTTCGTTGAGAAATATCATGAAATCCCCAGACTGCTTTCTTTTCACCTTTTTCTGCATATTGTATCGGAACGGTAAAAACTGACATACAGGCCGAAGCAAACCGAGTGACAATTCTTTCTTCCTGCGGAGCTTCAAAACAAATAAGATTTTGTAGTGCTGATATCTGGTCGGCATTGACAAAGAAAATAATCAACTCAGGTTTCTCATCATCAGAAAAAAATTCAAGGGGTTTGAAAACAATGGCACCTTCTCTGTGCGGATTCCGACGGAAAGATTCCAGTAATTTCTTTGCCATCGCTGGCGTTTTGATGAAGCGTTCCGGTTCCCTTCCCATAACGCATTCGTTGGAAAGATATTTTTCAATGCCATCAAAAATCCAGTCGGTATAACCCAGATAAAATGCCGAGCAGGGCAGTCCGGTAGTGTTTTTATCAAATGCAAATATTTTTCCTTTGGCGCTGTTGTATGGCATCTTGGCCATACAACCAGATCCTTTTTTTTTAAAATGGAGTGCATCTTCCGGTAACTTTTCCGTGAGAAGCACGCCCACCGGGGAAAGGCTCATTCCCAGTTTTTCCTTGATGTTTTGACTTAGTGATTTGAAATCCTTCATAATTATCCTTTTTATTTCTGGAAACTTCTGAAATCTCATTATTTGTAAGTATCAAGTTTCACAGAGTTTTTTATGAAAACCTGAATTATAATTTGTTTCAAATTTAGTATTTTATAATTAAGTTCTGACGGATTTTGATTAAAAATTCCTTCCACTGATTTTGTGTGTCGTCATTCGGCAATACTCAAGCAACCCTTCGATTCCGTTCACAGCGTTGGCCTGGCATTGCACCCATTTCTGACAAAATTCCGGTTTTAGTTCAACCCATTTTTAAATAGCGTGATAGGGGGTTAACATTAAGTTCTCTCCTCAATCCACCGTGTCTTTTTAAAGTATGTAATGCACAAGAAAAGTCATTAATGCATTATTCATTTCTTCTTTGTTAGTGTATTTTCTCTTAAAATAGCGCCGTTCTTAATAGTTCCATTTACTCTCTCAAAACATTTGGGTTATTCCGGGAGCAGTTTATAGAAAAAGAACCATGTAAAAGCCGATACAAAGACTAAACTAATAAAAGAGTTTATTGTTACTGATACATCTGTACAACATTTGTATCAGTCTGACAAATTTGTAAACAAAAAGCAGGTGAATAAAAATAGGTTTTTAGAAATCCAAACAATATTTTTGTTTTAAACAACGGCACCGGAAAAATGGTATTTAGAGGTGCCATTAAAAATTGAGAAAATATGAAATATAGAACATTAGGCGACACCGGAATATTAGTGTCAGAATTATGTTTCGGCGCTATGACTTTTGGCGGTACCGGTACATGGACCCCGGTTGGTAAAACTCAACAGGAAGAAGCCGATCAATTGGTTGGCTTAGCCCTCGATGCAGGAATCAATTTTTTTGATACCGCCAACATTTATTCAACCGGCATTTCCGAGCAAATACTTGGGAAGGCATTAGGAACTAAAAGGAAAGATATTATCCTGGCTACAAAAGTCAGGGGTAAAATGGGTGAAGGGGTAAACCAGACAGGTCTGTCACGGGTGCATATTATGCACCAGGTTGATGAGAGTTTGAAAAGACTCGGTACAGACTATATTGACCTTTATCAAATCCACGGCTTCGATATACTTACCCCGCTTGAAGAGACATTGCGCGCTTTAGATGATTTGGTCCATAGCGGAAAAGTCAGGTATATAGGTTGTTCTAATCTAAAGGCCTGGCAATTGATGAAGAGTTTGTGGATATCCGATAAAAATAGTTTCAATAAATTTAAATCCCTTCAGGCTTATTATTCAATTGCCGGAAGGGATTTGGAAAGAGAAATTGTTCCATTACTTGAAGATCAGAATATGGGTTTGATGGTTTGGAGCCCGCTTGCCGGTGGATTTTTATCCGGTAAATACAGGAGAAACCAAATGCCGGAAGATGAATCAAGAAGAAAAGAATTTGATTTCCCCCCAATCAACAAAGAAAAAGCTTTTGATATTATCGATATAATGGATGAAGTAAGTAAAGCGCATAATGCTTCAGTTGCCCAGGTTGCCTTAGCATGGCTACTGCACCAAAAGGTAGTTACCAGTGTAATACTCGGGGTAAAAAACGAAAAACAATTGCGCGACAATCTAAAATCAACCGAAATTCATTTTACAGAAGATGAGTTGATCAAATTAAATGAAGTAAGCAAACTTACACCGGAATATCCCGGCTGGATGGTCGATTTTATGCAGGAGGACCGGATTGTGAATTAAATTTTTAAAAACCGTGATTAATACAATAAACAAGTAATTCCCAAAATTATGGAACCCGAATTTTATAATCTTAGTGTAAAAACGCCGAAAGGAGAAAAAATTGATTTAAAGAATTTTAAAGGGAAGGTTGTCTTAATCGTCAATACAGCTACAAAATGTGGTTTGGCGCCACAGTTTGACGGATTAGAACAACTACATCAGAAATATATGGATAAAGGGTTGGTTGTTTTGGGATTTCCTTGCAACCAGTTTATGAACCAGGAGCCGGAAACAAATGAAACAGTTGAAGAAACCTGCAGGATAAACCATGGCGTAACCTTTCAACTGACTGAAAAAGTCGATGTAAATGGTAAAAATGAACATCCGGTTTTTACTTATTTAAAAAGCAAGAAAGGTGGATTTTTATCGGGAAACAGAATAAAATGGAATTTTACAAAGTTTTTAATTAGTAAAGATGGCACTCCCTTTAAACGCTATGCTCCTGTATATAAACCCGAAAAAATTGAAAAGGATATTTTAAGTTTACTTAACAAATAAACAACCAATTATATATTGCCGTTTATTGCTCAGGTATTTTTATGTTGTTTCAAATGTTTTTGTTGAATTTGAACTGGATTAAAAAAGTGATCCTCAGCGATAGTATTCATATAGATATAAAATATGAGAATAGTAGTATCTTTCAATACAATACCGGGACAAAGACAATTGCTGGAACAATTTTTTAAAACAAAAGCAGAAATTGTTTTCGTGGAAGACTATCCGGCAGAAATGAAGAACAATCTTATTTCCGGGGGAGATATTTTATTAACATGGAATCCCGGAAAAGAAGGACTTTATAGTTCTGATGACAATTTGTTCAGTAATGTACAGTTTATTCAGCTTCTTTCTGCCGGCTATGATCACGTTAACCTGGATATGTTCTCTAAAAAAATAAAAATAGCTGCCAATCAGGGCGCTTATGCAGGGCCAATGGCTGAGCATGCCGCTGCTATGATATTGTCACTAAGTAAAAAGTTATGGGTTTATCATAGTGAATTGGCAAAAGGAATTTTTAATCAAAATGAAAGTTTGACAAAGTCTATAAAAGGATCAGTGCTTGGAATTGTTGGTTTCGGTTCAATTGGTAAAAAAACAGCAGAACTGTTAAGAGGGTTTGATGTAAAAATAATGGCAATAAACACGACAGGTAAAACAAAAGAAAAGGCTGATTTTATAGGCACTTTAGACGATCTGGATCATGTACTTAAAAATTCCGATATGTTTTTGATTTCATGTCCTCTTACCAAAGAAACAAACGGGTTGATGACTAAACGAAAATTTGAACTGATGAAAGACGATGCTGTGCTGATAAATGTGGCAAGAGGGGCAATAATAAATCAAAGAGACCTATATTATCATCTGAAAACTCATCCGGATTTTTATGCCGGGATTGATGCCTGGTGGATAGAACCATTTAAGGATGGAAAGTTTGAAATAGAGTATCCCCTGTTCGAATTACCAAATTTGCTTGGCTCGCCGCATAATTCAGCAATTGTAAAAGATGCTATAATATCGGGAACTGAAAAAGCTGCTTTTAATGTGGAACGTTTTATTAATAATGAAAGCATTGCCGGATTAATAAATTAATACAATGAACTTTAATTTGTATTAAAGAAAGCTCGCTTATCCGTTTTCGTGCCAGTAATTTGTAGCCACTGCAATAGCTAACCTATCGAAAAGTCTGTCACCGAAGTATCTTCGGTTCAGTTTGTAACAAAATTCATCCAGGTAAAGCTGTAAATATTTGCCTTTGATTTCATGGTATATGCCCAAAAGAGTACGTTTGGCATTACTTATTGCTATGTGCACCCATTGCAGGGTCGTTTTAGTTGTTTCTTTTGTCGATTTCTCTGTAATATGTACTTCAACAAAATCAGCGATGTTAATGTAGCTTTTACTTTTATCGCTAAAGACGATACTTTCTTCGGCAATATTTTGTTCAACAAATTCATTGACTTCATCTGAAGTGTGACCATCAAGGACTTTCATTTTAAAATACCTGCAATGTTTCTCTTTCTTTCCTGTTTCGAGGTCTTCCAGTGGAGTTGATTCTGCCGCAACTGCAACATTCATTTGTCGCTGACTACCTTTTACCCGCTTTAGGTTTTGTTTGTCCTTTTCACTGGTTTCCGTTTCAAAATAGGCCTCGTCAAATTCAACCATTCCTGCCAGTTCATACCGACTGTCGCGTTTTCACCTCGCCTCCCGGATACGGTGCATCATTACCCAGATCGTTTCATAACGGCTATGATCTAACTGCCTCTGCATTTCGGCTGCCGAGATCCCTTTCTTACTAAAACTCATGAAAGCCATTGCTAAATACCACTTGCGGACTGGAAGCCTATGATTTTCCATCATTGTTCCGCTGCGAAGGGTTGTCCTGAAACGGCATTCAGAACATTGCCACTGCCATTTATCTTTTAGTCAGTAATGGTGCTTGTTCCCACAGTGCTTACAAACTACACCTTGAGCTTCCCTAATCCTATGAAAAATGCTCTCTACTGCTATTTTATCAGGAAAATCCTCTATAAATTTCTCCATTATCGTGTCATTCTTTTTTCCCCAATATAGCTTTTTATTTATTTTGTGGCACTATTACGGATGAGCATAATGTGAAATGATTTAATAAAGAATAAATATTAAGTGATCATATCAACTAATCGATTATCTTTGTACCATTATTGAATTTTAAATAATGGAAAAACAGAATCTATCACTATTAGAATTGGGGAAAATGATACGCGAAGTATTTCGGGTATTTAAAAAACGTATAGATGAGCAAACGTGTGAAGAAATAAGAATTTCGATAGAACAATTTAGCTTGTTGCGTGCCATCTGCAGTCATGAAGAGGATGTAATCCAGAAAGATATGGCCGAAATGATGGGGAAAGATAAGTCTGCGATATTGAGGCTCACCGATTCTTTGGAAGAAAAGGAATTGGTCAGAAGAGTTGTTGACCTGAAAGACAGGCGAAAGACTTACCTGATGGTTACAAAAACCGGATATCGGGTAATTGATCAGTATATCGAAATAATTCAGGAATTAATGGTCGAGATTCAACAGGGCCTTACTCAATCTGAGATAGAAACCTTTCATAAAGTTATTGATCACATTAAAAGCAACGTCAAAAAACTGTAATTTTTTTTTTACTGAAAGTTGATAATTACAACTGTTGATGTTGTTGCCTATTTGATAAGACATTAGTTCAGAAAAAAAATCAAGGAATCAAAAAAATGAAAAAAATTCGAATGAAAGATACGTTTAAAGTTATTCTTAGCGCTATTTTTTGTATCAGCATTTCATCGCTTCAGGCACAGGAATCGTTGGTGCTGTCGTTGGATAGTGCAATTAGCTATGCTCTAAATCACAACAAGACATTGGCTAATTCAAAATTTGAAGTCGATAAGTCAGCACAGAAGATTAAAGAAACCATTTCGCAGGGCTTACCCCAGGTAAATGCTTCAATGGATTATTCCAATTTTTTAGGCGCCACAGCTTCTTTGCAATTAGATCCCAGTGCGCCTCCGGCTGTCATTACATTTAATCCTACCAGTAACTTTAATGCAAGTGCGAGCCAATTGATCTTTAGCGGAAGTTATTTTGTTGGTGTACAACTTTCAAAACTTGGGAAATCCATTGCTGAGCAAAGCTACCAAAAGGATGAGCTGAATGTAAAGGAACAAGTTATCCAGGCCTATTACATGGTTCTGGCGAGTGAGAGGATCCTGTCGATCATATACGAAAACAAAGCCAATGCACAGCTTATTCAGGAGAAAACACAGAACCTGGCTAATGCAGGCGTGATAGAGCAAACGGATGCAAAAAAACTTTCGGTTATGGTCGCATCCGTCGAGAACGCGCTCAAATCAACCGAGCGACAGGTTGAATTCGGGTATAATCTGCTGCGATTGCAACTTGGCATCGACTCCGAGCAGAAGATTAAACTTTCCTCGACGTTCGATGATGTTGCAATGAAATTCATCAAGCCAGCGCTGACCAATGATTCGTTCGATATTCAGAATAATCAGGATTTTAAATTGGTTTCAATGCAGGTAGAAATTGCAAAGAAAAGTATTGAACTTAAAAAGGCAAGTTATTTGCCCACGCTGGCCGCTTTTTATTCCTATACCGAAAAGTTGAAAAAGCCGGTTTTCGACATTTCGCCGAAACATGTACTTGGGCTGACCTTAAATATTCCAATATTTTCGGGTGGTTTGAGATCTTCCCAGTTAACCCAGGCCAGGATTGATTACGATTTAAGTAAGAATACTCAATACCTTTTGACCGAACAATTAACCCTTCAGGAAAGACAGTTGCGCTACAATTACAACAATCTGCTTGAGCAGTATCAGAGTCAGCAAACGAATGTGGAAATTGCAAAAGAAGTTCTTGATAAAATGAAACTGAAGTACCAACAGGGTATTATTTCGATACTGGAACTTACAAGTGCCAACAATGATTACCTGAATGCAGAATCTAATTATACCAGCATTACACTTCAGCTGCTCAATGCCGAGGCATCCTTACGGAAAATAAACAGCAAACTTTAAAAAATTAATATATGAATCCAATGAAAACTTTAACCCTGGGAATCGTTGCAGGAATATTATTCTTCGGAACAGCTTGCACTTCAAAAAATGAGAAGAAAGAAGATGCCGCTAAAGCCGAAGTAAAACCAGCCGTGCCCGTAAAAACAATGATTGTCAAGCATGAATTAATAACCCGTAATATTGATTATACTGCAAGTCTGATACCTTTTGAAGAAGTTCACCTTGCGCCTTCATCTCCAGGAAGGATAGAGAAAATTAATGTTGAAATTGGGGATAATGTTAGTAAAGATCAGGTTGTAGCTCTTATGGACCGTACAAATCTTGAACAGGCCCGAATTAATTTAATGAATCTTGAAACCAATTTCAGAAGGTTAGATACGTTGAAGAAAACAAACAGCATTTCTGATCAGCAATATGATCAGGTAAAGTCGGCTTACGATATTGCAAAAACCAGTTTTCAATTTCTTCAGGAAAATACACAATTAAAAGCTCCGTTTAGCGGTGTTGTGTCAGGAAAATATTTTGAAGACGGGGAAATTTATTCGGGTACGTCGGTTGCTGCGGTAGGCAAACCCGCGCTGGTGTCGATCGTTCAGATCAGTCAGCTTAAAGCATTAATAGGAATATCTGCAAGTTATTACCCGTTAATTACTAATGGAATGAAAGCTGATGTGAAATCGGAAATTTATCCTGACCTAACTTTTGACGGAGAGATATACAATATTTATCCAACGATTGACAATGCTACCAAAACGTTTACCGTCGAAGTGAAAATTCAGAACGGTAATCTGAAGTTACGTCCAGGAATGTTTTCTAAAATTCAGCTAAACCTTGGGAAAGGCAATGCCATGCTGGTTCCAAGCATCGCATTGGTAAAGCAGACAGGTACTAATGACATGTATTTGTTCGTCAATAAAAATAATATTGCCCAAAAGACGCTAGTAAAAACAGGACGTATGATTGACGATAAGATCGAAATTTTAGAAGGAATTACCGAAGGTGATGAAATTATTGTCGTAGGGCAAAATAAGCTCGAGAATCTTTTACCCATAACAATTAAACAATAAACCTTCTGGAAGTAGGGAAGGGTCATCAATTGAATTTTTAAAAGACATTTTATGAGTTTATATAGTACCGCAGTCAAGAAACCCGTCAGTACGATCATGATCTTTATTGGCGTAGTAATTTTTGGAATCTTTTCCTATCTCCAATTACCGGTGGATTACTTTCCCCAAATAGATCCGCCTATTATTTCTGTATTTACCTATTACAATGGAGCAAACGCTACCGACATAGAGCAAAATATCACGCGAAAACTCGAAGATGGTTTCGGTTCACTCAGCAACCTTAAAAAAATCAGTTCCTCGTCAAAAGACAACATTTCTGTAGTTACATTGGAATTTGAGTGGGGAGCAAACTTAGACGAGGCAACTAACGAAGTACGGGATGCCGTAGGTCTGGCAGAACGAAATTTACCGGATGATGTTGAAAGCCCGATCATTTTTAAAGTCAGCACCAGCATGATCCCTGTCATTATGTTTACTATTACTTCGACTGAAAGTTATGCCGGAATATATGATATACTGGATAAAAAACTCATTCAGCCCCTTAACCGGATCGATGGTGTCGGAAATATTATTCAGATTGGCGCTCCTAAAAGGGCTGTTATGGTTGATGTGGATCCGAGAAAACTGGAAGCATATAATTTAACAGTCGAACAGATTGCCGGAATACTGGCTGCAAACAACCTAAATTTACCCTCAGGAAGTCTGGAAATGGGAAAATCAGATTTGCCGCTCAGGTTGCAAGGCGAATTTGAAAATAGTAATATTATTAATAATATTATTGTTAGTAACTCAAATGGAAAAACAGTCTATTTAAACGATATAGCAACTGTCCGTGACAGTTTAAAAGATATAAAATCGTATGAGCGGGCAAATGGCGGGAAAAACGTTCGTGTTATGGTTCAAAAACAATCCGATGCCAATACGGTGACTGTTGCAGACAATATAAAGGAAAAACTTGAGCAGATTAAAAAAACCTTGCCTCCCGATGTAAAAGTTGAGATTCTGATGGACTCATCAATCAATACGATCAATTCAATTAATAATCTTTCAGAAACATTAATCTACGCTTTGATATTTGTAGTAATTGTTGTAATAATCTTTTTAGGGCGGGCGAGACCTACTTTTATCATTTCACTTTCGATACCAATTTCGCTTATTGTAGGATTTGTTTACATGTACTTATCTGGCGGGACCATCAATATCATTACCCTTTCATCTCTTTCAATCGCCATTGGATTGGTTGTTGACGATTCTATTGTGGTTCTTGAAAATATCACGAAGAAACTGGAAAAAGGAGGCTTTGCCCGGGAGTCGGCAATTTACGGTACAAGTGAAGTGAGTTTAGCCGTAATTGCATCCACGCTAACCATCATAGCAGTTTTTCTCCCTTTAACCATGTTGGGTGGCATTACGGGTATCCTTTTCAGACCATTGGGCTGGGTAGTTACAATTGCGGTTGCCACTTCAGTCGTAGTTTCGCTGACTCTGGTACCTATGTTATCTTCTAAAATGCTGAATACCAAAACTCCCGGAAAAACAAGTATAGGGGGCAAAATATATTGGTTCTCGCAAGACCTGCTTGAAAAAATGGATAAATTTTTTGAGAAAACCCTTATCTGGGCGGTTGGTCGCCGCTGGTTAGTTATTGGTATTGCTACCGTTGTATTTATTTCATCCATGTTTCTTGTGAAAGTAATTGGTACTGAATTTATGCCAGCTTCTGATAACGACCGGATATCGGCACAGGTAAAGCTGGCTCAGGGAACTAAACTCGAAGAAACTATCAAAACTGCTCATTATCTTGATTCTGTTTTCAGAAAAAAATATCCTGAAATTGAGATTGTTTCGACAAGTGCCGGCGTTGGAGATGGAAGCAGCTTGGCAGCTATTTTTACTGAAACTGGCAACTATATTGTTAATTATACCTTTAAGATGAAACCGTTGAATGAACGCGACAAGGATATTTTCCAGGTCGCCAATGAAATGCGGGATGATATAGAAAAATTACCAGAGATAGAGAAATATTACGTCGATCCGGGGAGCACACGTGCATCCAGTGCCTTAGGAATGGGTGGTGGAAGCAACCTGGAAGTAAAAGTTTTCGGAAACGATTTTGACGAAACCAATGTTATCTCGGAAAAAATTGCAGCAGCTCTTAACGGGATTAAAGGGACAAAGGATATTCTGATAAGCCGTGATAAGGACAAAACTGAATTGCAGCTTGTTCTGGATAATGAAAAAATGACATCGTTTGGATTAAATACAGCTACTGTAGCCACAGCCATTCGAAATCGTATCACTGGCATTACTGCAACGAAATATAAAGAAGAAGGCAATGAATACGATGTCGAAGTGCGTTACGATGAAAAATTCAGACAATCAACCGAAGATATCCAGAACATCAGCATTTTGACACCGCAAGGCAAAATGGTGAAATTGAGTGAAATTTCCCAAATGAAACCTTTTTATTCACCCCCAAATATCGAGAGGGAAAATAAAGTACGTGTCGTTACAGTTTCGTCAGCCCTTTCTGGAGCCGATATGGGAACAGTTAAAGCTTCTCTTGAAAATGAAATTGCCAAAATGGATATTCCCAATGATGTTTCAATCGATTTCGGCGGTAGCGCAGAGAACATGCAGGATTCTTTTAATGACTTAATCTTGTTAATACTCCTCTCCTTGATTCTTGTCTATATCGTCATGGCATCTCAATTCGAATCGTTAAGCGAACCTTTCATTATCATGTTCTCCATTCCTTTTGCATTTACCGGGGTCTTCGCATCGTTATACATTTTTGGTGCTACGATCAACGTCATTTCATTGATTGGGGCAGTAATGTTAATTGGTATTGTGGTAAAAAATGGCATCATCCTGGTTGACTACACCAATCTGCTGGTAGATAGGGGATATTCACTGAAAGAAGCCGTTGTTTCGGCAGGTCGTTCACGTTTAAGACCAGTTCTTATGACATCTTTGACAATGATTTTAGCAATGATACCGATGATCGTAACATCAGGAAGTGGTTCCGAAATGTGGAAACCAATGGCTATAGCAATTTTTGGCGGTTTAACCTTTTCAACACTGGTAACCCTCATTTTAATCCCAACGATCTACACCATTTTTGGAGTAGGGAAAATGAAAAGAGAGAAAAAGGCATTATTAAAAATTTCGAAATAATAAATTATTAACACATGAAAGCAGTATTTATAGCATACAACCAATCTATTACCGAAGAGGTACAGGAAATATTAGACAATCAGTCCATTCGGGGTTATACCCAATGGACTGAAACATTTGGGCGGGGATCAGTTAAAGGCGACATGCACGAAGGAACACATACCTGGCCAGAAATGAACAATGTGCACCTGACCATTGTGGAGGATAAAAAAGTTGATGCCCTGCTTCATGACCTGCAGGAACTCAACAGCAAGGTGGAAGAGCAAGGCTTAAGAGCATTTGTCTGGAACATCGAAAAGACAATTTAAGAAAAAGGCAACTTAAATTCTGGCCTTAAACTTAACTTACTCCAATAGCCGATTGGTGATATGGTCAAATTAATTTATACGATAGTGAAGTTATGGATGAATATTTACCGTTTATTTCAAATCTGTTTAAAAAGTATGGAGTAAAAAGCATATCAATGGACGATATTGCCAGGGAACTTAAAAAATCAAAGAAAACTCTTTATGAACATTTTGAGAATAAAGAGGATTTGGTTTATCAAGTAGCGCAATTTGAAATTAAAAATGAATTCAGCGAATTAACAAAACTGTGCATCAGGCACGAACATGCAATTAACGAATTGCTAATGTTTAGTAAATACATAATTCAAAGAAATGTTTTGATTAATTCTTCACTAATATTTAGTATGACTAAATACTATCCTCTGATATGGGAAGGGATTATGCGCGAAAGAAAAGAATCAATCCTTAGTTTTATTAAACAAAACATTCAGAAGGGGATAGAACAAAATATTTACAGGATAGATATAAACTTTAATGTTATTTCAATCTTTTATTCTTTTCTGCTCGACATTAAAAGTATTGAAATGTATAATAATGAATTTAAAGATGGCTTTGAAAAAGCTTTTAATTTAATATTCATGTATCAAATTCGCGGAATAGCTACACAAAATGGAATAGAATATTTTGAAAAACATTTCAATAAGCTAAGTAATTATACATAATTGATCTTCAAGTTAGGCTTGCTAATAATAGGGATCAATTCAACCCAAAATCCACCAATCCTCACCACAAGCGCAATTTTCATTTGACAGCATTTGTTTTATTTATTAAGTTTAATCCTTCGTAACCAGGGCTGTTGACAACAAAGAGAACAGAAAATGGATGCACTAATACGCAAAGCCGGGCAGATTTTGTACCTGTTGGATTTAAGGATCAGGAAGCTGCTTTAT
>TARA_R110002050_G_scaffold213666_1_pt1 | contig 12471 bp, 8 predicted proteins | sample TARA_R110002050 | Tara Oceans TARA_R110002050 (sample SAMEA4396988) | marine metagenome | biome: Polar Biome; feature: [DCM] deep chlorophyll maximum layer (ENVO:01000326); material: water (ENVO:00002006), including particulate matter (ENVO:01000060) such as... | depth 25 m
CCGCTACGCATTCTGGATTCCAAAGATGAAGGCGACCGCGAACTGGTGGCAAATGCGCCGTTATTCGCCGAATATCTGAACGAACATTCACAGACCTTTTTCAAACAGCTGACCGACGGGCTGGGCGATATTGGTATTGATTACCAGCTTAATCCGCGTTTGGTGCGCGGGCTGGATTATTATTGCCATACCTGTTTTGAATTTGTCACCAGCACGCTGGGCGCACAGGGCACCGTTATGGCCGGTGGCCGTTATGACGGGCTGATTTCAACCATGGGCGGGCCGCAAACCGCAGGTGTGGGCTGGGCTGCCGGTGTTGAACGTTTGGCCATGATGGTGGGCAATGCCCCGGCGGCAGTAAGACCGGTTGCCTTGATTCCAATGGGCGATGCGGCCGAAAGCCGTTGCCGCACATTGGCGCAGCAATTGCGTGAAGCCGGTATTGCCGTTGAGCTGGGCTATGCGGGCAACATGAAAAAACGCATGAAACGTGCCGATAAGGCCAAGGCCCGCATGGCTGTCATCATTGGCGATGACGAATTGGCAAAAGGTGTTGCCATGGTGCGTGATCTTGATGCAGGTGAGCAGCATGAAGTTGCCATCGACAGCCTGATCGGTGTGATTGGCGAAAGGTAAGTGCCGGGTGAGTGAGGCGGCGGGACGCGACGAAGCCGGAGACTGGCCGCTGGACCGTTTGATGGTGGTTGGGACCAACCACCGGCGATCCAGTGAGGAAACGCGCGACCGCCTTTTTATCGATGAAACCCGTTTGCCCCAGTTCCTTGGCGTGATTGATCAGGCCCGGCTGGGGCAGGCGGTGGTTGTTTCAACCTGCAACCGCACCGAAATTCATTTACTGGCATTTGAGGCCGAGCGGGGCCGCGAACGCGTGATTGATCTTCTGGCCCTGTGGGCCGATCTGGACCGGGACCAGCTGGCAAGCGAACTTTATATTCGGTCCGGGCGAGAAGCCCTAAGGCATGTTTTTGCCGTGGCCGCGTCGCTTGATAGCCTGGTCATTGGCGAACCCGAGGTTTTTGGCCAGATCAAGGAAGCCCATAAAATTGCCCGGATGCATGGGCTGGTGGGCCGGGAACTTGAACAGGTTTATCAAACTGCCTATGCCATTTCCAAACGGGTCCGCAGCCAGACCGGGATCGGGCAGGGGGCTGTTTCGATTGCCGCTGCTGCGCAATCGGTGGCGCGCGACCTGCACGGGGATATTGCCAATTGCACCTTGCTGTTGGCCGGTGCGGGCGATATGGGCGAGTTGATTGCCGCGTCGCTTGCCGAACGCGGCATGGGCCGCATTATGGTGGTGGACCGTTTGGCCGCCCGTGCGCGCCTGGTGGCCAAGCGACTGGAATGCCACTGGTCGGATATGGGGGATCTGGACCGTTTGCTGGCCGAGGCCGATATTGTGCTAACGGCGGGGGGATCGCGGCGCTATCTGATTAATCATGACATTGCGCTGGCGGCGGTTAAACGTCGGCGCTATCGCCCGGTTCTGATGATTGATACCGCGGTTCCCGGCGACATTGACCCGCAGGTTGATGATATTTCCGAGGTGTTTTTTTACCGCCTGGAAGATTTGGAAAATATTGCCGCACAGGGTCGTGGCGGGCGCGAGGAAAAAGCCGACGAAGCCTGGGCCATGGTCGAGGCGGAAGTTGACCATTTTGTGCGCGTGCGCGCCGAACGGGCCGCCGTGCCAGCCCTGGCCGAATTACGCCAGCATTTTGATGCGGTGCGGGCGGCGGCCCTGGCCGAAAGCCACGGCGATGCGGAAAAGGCAACGCGGCTTTTGGTTAATCGCCTGTTGCATGCACCTACACAAGCCCTTAAAGACCTAGCAGCCACCACCGGTGGTGCCGGAACGATGGAATGGGTCAAAGCGCAAAAATTGTTGGGGCGGCTTTTTCCGCTTCAGCCCAATGACGATGATCGTTCTGAGCCGACAGATAAAAATCAGGAGACGAAAGAGTGAGTTTGGACCCAGGTAAACTGCATGGTGTTGTTCGCCGGTTTGACGAGCTTAAATCCCTGTTGTCGGGCGGGGCAGGCGACAATGACAGTTTTGCCAAACTGTCGCGCGAATACGCCGAATTATTGCCCGTTGTTGAAAAAATCGAAGCTTTTCAGCGCTTGCATGATGACATGGCCGGGGTGAAGGAATTGCTGGCTGATCCGCAATCCGACCGCGATATGCGCGAGATGGCCGAGGCGGAACGCCAGGAATTGCTAGAGCAACTGCCGGTGGCCGAACATGCCGTAAAGTTGATGCTTTTGCCCAAGGATTCGGCGGATGAAAAGAACGCCATTCTGGAAATTCGTGCGGGTACCGGCGGCGAGGAAGCGGCCCTGTTTGCCGCCGATCTGTATCGCATGTATCAGCGTTATGCCGAAAACAAAGGCTGGCGGTTCGAATTGATGGACGCCAATGAAAACGACCTTGGCGGGTTTAAGGAAGTTGTCGTCAATGTGTCAGGCGTTGGGGTTTTTGCGCGGTTGAAATATGAAAGCGGTGTGCATCGGGTACAGCGTGTGCCGGTGACCGAAACGGGCGGGCGTATTCATACATCGGCTGCCACGGTTGCCGTTTTGCCCGAAGCCGAAGACGTTGATGTGCATATCGACCCCAAGGATTTACGCATTGACACCTATCGGTCCCAGGGGGCCGGTGGGCAGCATGTGAATACCACCGACAGTGCCGTGCGCGTGACCCATATTCCAAGTGGGGTTGTCGCGGCCTGCCAGGAAGAAAAATCGCAGCATAAGAACAAGGCCAAGGCCATGAAGATGCTGATGACGCGTTTGTATGATCACGAACGCGAAACCAAAGATGCCGCCCGTGCGGCAGATCGCAAGTCGCAGGTGGGCTCGGGGGATCGGTCCGAACGCATTCGGACCTATAACTTCCCGCAAGGTCGGATATCGGATCATCGTATTAACCTGACCCTGTACCGCCTCGATGATTTTTTGACCGGCGGTCCGTCGGTAGATGACATGATTGATGCGCTGATTTCCGAAGATCAGGCCCAAAAACTGGCTGAAATTGAAGGTTGAGCCCAGGGATGAACCCGCAGGATCAACCAACATTAGGGGCGCTGATGGCGTTGGCTACGGCGCAGTTAAAACAGGTCGGGTGCGATACCGCCCGGCTTGATGCCCGCCTTTTGCTGGCAAATGCGTGTCATGTTGACGCCAGTCGCATTATGGCCTGGCCTGAAGACCCGGTTGATTCCGTAAAGGCCGCCGCTTTTCTTGAAATGATTCATCGCCGGGCCTTGCGAGAGCCGGTGTCGCGGATTTTGGGGCAGCGCGATTTTTGGCGCCATTCATTCAAGATTACAGCCGACACCCTGGACCCAAGGCCCGATAGTGAAACGCTGGTTGAATGGGCGATTGCCCAGGCGGGCAATTTTACTCGGCCCGATCTGGTGGATTTTGGCACGGGCACGGGATGTTTGTTATTGTCGGTTCTGGGCGACGTGGCCGACAGTTTTGGGCTCGGCGTCGATATCAGCGCCGGTGCCGTGCAATGTGCCACCGGGAATGCCGTGGCACTGGGCCTTGATCAGCGCTGCCAATTTGTGGTGTCGGACTGGGATCGCGACCTTGATGCGCAGACAAAGACGGGCGGATTTGATATTATGCTGTCGAACCCGCCTTATATTGCGCACAGTGAAATGGCCGGGCTTGAACCCGAGGTCCGTGATTTTGACCCGTTTGGTGCGTTAAGCGATGGTGCCGACGGGCTGGGGGCCTATCGCATTCTGGCAGGTGTTGCCGCCCGCCTGGTGCGACCATCGGGCTGGGTGCTTTTTGAAATTGGTCGGGGCCAGCACGAGGTAGTTTGCAGCCTGCTTGAACAGCAGGGGTTTGAAAGTGTTCAATACCGGCGTGACCTGGGTGGTATCATCCGCTGTGTGGGCGGTCAAAAACCGCGCTCGTCGCATTTTAACGTTTCGTTTTTGCCTGAATGACCCCTTTGTCACCCTTCAAGTTGGCGGTGCCGGATGTTTGTGCCCTCGTAAGCATTTGGGTTTGCACGCAAACATTACCTGTGCGGCCATTGCGGCCAAACAGATGTAAAAAAATTGAAAGAACGGAAAAAAACAGTTGGAATAAGCCGTCAAGCCATATAGTTTGTCGTGAGCAGGCCGGGTGCCTGACGCGCTTTCTTATTGCGCCGTGTTCCCCTGTAAACAGTAACAAATCTCCGTTCCTCAAATTGGTCATCGGTTGATTTCTGACGGTACCGTTGGCCGGTACTGTTTTTCGGGAAATGTGTTTTTTCAGACGGATTGGTTCCGGGGCACGATTACGATGCCGCCGGGTGTCCTCAACGCCAACAGTATGTTGATATGAGAAATAACAATAAACGTCCGCGCGGGCGGCCACAGCCTAATAAACGTCCTGTAAATCCGAAATTTCAAAATTTTGACAGTAACGGTCCGGACGGGCGTGTGCGCGGTAATGCCCAACAAGTTTACGAAAAATATGTTTCGCTTGCCAAAGACTGCACCGATGATCCTGTTCTGGCAGAAAATTACTACCAGTATGCCGAACATTATTACCGTATTATGCAGTCTGCGATCGAATGGGAAAATCAGCGCCGTGATGCGCAACCCCGTCCGGAACGTAACGAGCGAAATGATCGGAATAATAACGATCGCAACAACAACGACCGCAATAATAATGGCGATCGTAACAACAATGACCAGCGTGGCAACCGCCACACCAATGCTGATGCCCGGGCAGATGACGCGCCGTCGCAAGACAACGTAACGTCGCCCAACACCAGTAATGGTGCCAATGGTGGCAACAGTACCAACGGTGCTAACAATACGAACAGTACCCATGGTGCAGAAGGCGATGCTGGCAGTGCGCCGGCACAAAACCAGCACGATGATGGTGACCGTCGCAATGACGGTGCGGCCAATGCCCGCCAGGATGATGCAAAACCGGCACGGGCACCGCGCACACCGCGTGCGCGCACACCACGCCCGCACAAGGCCGATATTGCCCCTGCTGCTGCTGCCGATGATGAGGCCGCCCCTGTCGCGCGCGCTGAAAACACGGTTGCTGTTTCTACGCCGGTCGCTGTTGAAGCGCCGGTTGTGGAAAGTTCGGATGCAGGTGAAGAAGCCGCACCAAAACGTGTCACGCGGGCGCGTCGCACCACAACGCCACGTGCGCCGCGTAAAACCGCCGCAAGTGCCAAAGCGGGTGACGATGCCAACAGCGATGAAAAAGCTGCTGTTGTTGCGAAACCTGCTGCAAGCGATGGTGATGTTCCGGCGGATGCTGTTGCCAATGGCGACGCCGATGCAGATGGCGACGATAAAAAGCCGCGCAAGCGTGCTGCTTCCACCACGCGGACCCGGGGGCGTCATCCGACTGCCCGTCGGGGCCGTAGCCGGGTTGGTTCGCGCGAAGACGGCGAAGACGGTGGCGACACCGACACCGATACTGACACCGAAAAGGTTTCAGCCTGATTTATCAATTTAATGGCATAGCCATGATTGTCTGAAAATCTCCCCGGCCTTAAATGTGGCCGGGGATTTTTTGGTTCAGCACCAAATTTTCCCGGTGCGGGCCGTTTTTTATGCCATTCATCACGGTTCGGAGGTGCCGCCTGTAAACAGCGATTGTGGAAACTTGCTGCCTGCAGGTATAAATTATTTCTCTGCAATCCTGTGGGGTATGGGGGGTATGCCGGTGCGATTGCATCGACCCGCCGTGAAAAATTCAGGGTGGTTCTTTACCAGCAGGCGACAGACATACGGCAACGGGCGATAAAGCCGATGCGCGGGCAAACGGGCGTGCCCGCATAATGGCGAAAAAGGGTATGGGCCTCTTAGGCGGGGCACACCATAAACTTATATAAAACAGGGCGATTGGGGAGGTTGCAATGGGGCCATCCGGCTTCCGGGTCATATCGGTGTTGCTGTTGGCACTGGGCGCGCTGGTCGTGGTTATTGGCATGATGGCACGCGATAATGCCCTGGTGCTTGCGGGGATGAGCTGTGTTGTTATCCCGATGGTTGTGCGGCTGTTTATCGCCATCCTTGGCCCGTTTTTTAATGGCCGACCGGCAAGTCAGACAACAGCCAGCACGGGTGTAGCGCCTGTTGCGCCCAGCGAACCGGACCAGGATGAACCGCAAGGTCACTGGGCGACGGAAGACGGTTTGGAACAGGCTGGCGTAATGGCAGCTGATCCGCAAATTTATTTGGCCCGGTGGCGCAATACCACCAAACTGATTGGCTTGCCGTCGGTGCGTCGTTTAATGACATTTTGCAATCAAGCGACCGATTTTTATCAAAGCAGCGTGATCCCCAATGCCCTGACATCGCGCGATAATTTGCTGGTATTTGAGGCAAATGGCCTGGTGTGCAAGGCCGTGCGCGACCGGCGGACGCAATTGGGACAGAAAATGATCGTGCTGGACCCGTTTGGTCGTTCTGGCAGCACCCCGGACCAGTTTAATCCATTTGATTTTATGCGCCCGCAGGGTGACGGATTGGTGTCGGATGCCGGAATGCTGGCGGAATTGTTGCTGGCGCCCCATTTCATACGCGAACTTGACCCGCAGGACGCCAGGGTTGCCCGCGTGTTGCTGCAGGGCCTGATCATTCATACCTATCGCAATGCCAGCGAGGCCAACCGGCATCTTGCAGAAATGCGCCGCAGCCTGACATTACCGTCGCACCGGTTTTACCCCTTGCTGGGTGAATTGATGGATATCGATGCCACAGAAGGGCGGATTTCCGACATTGCGCTGTCGATCATGGATATGTCGGACGAGCATCGCAGCGCCATTATCGATGCCTGTCGCAGGGCGACGGCGGTATTTGAAATTTCACAAATCGAACATGCCAGCAGCAAAACCAGTTTTGAACTTGAAGATATATCGCTGCGTGACGCATCGGTTTTTATTATTGGTGACCCGCCCGAGGGCGACGACCAATCCCTGATCGCATGGAGCCGGGTGGTATTGGGATGTTTTTTATCGCTGATTTCCAGGCGTGATCTGGCGCAAAAAATACCGTCTTTTCTGGTGATGCTCGATGGTGTTGAAAAACTGGGGCGGCTGGTACAGCTTGAACGGTTGCTGGGCGGCGGGGGCGGCAGTAGCAATGAAGGGCTTACATTATGGCCCTGTTTTAGCGGCGTTAGCGCGGTTATGGATGTGTGTCACAATTGGGAAAATGTGGTTGGCCGAAGCGACGTTTTGCAGATATTTGGTCAGGATGGCGCGTTTGATCTGGATTGGACCGCAGGGCTGACGGCGATGTCTCGTTTTGTCGATACCAGCAACCGCAGCGGCACCCTTGATGCACCGGTGCATTTGCGCAGCCGGGACAAACAGCCAATGTTAAAATCGGTTGAAGTGGCCCGGCTGCCCGATATCGAACAGTTGCTGTTTTGCAAGGGATTGCCGCCCATTCGGGCCTTGCGGCTGCAATGGGCGGATGACGATGCCTTTCGGTTGCTCGCAACCCGCCCGCCAACTTTTTAACATCACCTGGCGGCTGGCGCTGCCCGGTTAACCGACTGTAAGGTGATCACCGGCTTTAACGGTGCCGCCGCTGGTTGCTTCAAGGTAAACCCCCATAAACAGGTGGTTCATGCCCTTGCGCAGCAATAACGGCACATTGATATCGGACTGGGCCGTGTCGGGGTTGATGCTGGTGGCCTTGCACCGGGTAATAGGGTGGACCATGCGAAACGTTACATCACCCAGGGTGATGGCCTGGTTTTCGGCCCATTCCAGTTCAGACCAGGCCGGGAGGCCATCGACCAGAAAATTGCCGCGAAAGCGCATAGGATCGACAAACTGGCCGACGATACGGTCGCCAAAATCCTGGATCGATGCACGATTAAGCAGCGAGATATAAGGTTGTTCCATATCGCTAAAATGGGTGCCGGGCACCGACATGATCCTGGGGCTGCCAGCAATATCATTTTTCAAAAAGGCACTTAGGAAATCCTCGATCACGGTGCGGCCCATCGCCTCTTCAAGGTTGCCCTTGCATATGGTACGGCCGTTGCGTGAAATGGTCAGGGTGGTGGTGGCATCGTCATAATCAATGCCCAGTTCGGCCAGTTTGGGCGTGTTGACCAATTGCAAAAAGTTTCGTTTGCGCGCCCAGCCCGCCAGTCCGTCTTGGCCAAGCGATGTGCTTGTTGCCAGAACATAGCGGCGATCATGTTGTAACATATTTTGGGCATCAATCGTTGCCGATGCCATTTCAACGCCGCGAAGTCCCTTGACCGGATAGCGCATGATCGCGCCAAGTTCACCGTTTGCCATCGTTATTGCCTGCTTTTCTGTCACGGGCAGCCCCGCAAGGCGCTGCATATTCATTATGTTTCAAGATCAGACGTTACTGATTGTTTCTGCCTGCGGCAAGGGCGCAATTGTCCTGATTTTATCGGGCAATGATGGCGGCAATCGGGGCGGAAACATCGCCTCAAACCGTGTTGAATGTGGTATCATAAAATGATGCTTCAGGGATGTATGCAAAGTACCGCAAGGTCCTTTCATCATTGGAAGAATGGCTGCCTGAAAAACCCGCCCGGATTTCCCAGTTTGGGGCTTGCGCCTGGCAATACTTGAGACATATCAAGGACGTTCACCTGATGTTCCTGTATCTGTAACGCAGGATGAATACCCAAAATGGTGACGGATGCTTCAGTCAAGGTCCGCCAAGTACCCCTCTGTTGACTCAAGGAGTGACAGTTAATGGAATTTGAGAATTTTACCGACCGGTCCAAGGGATTTTTGCAATCGGCCCAGTCTTTGGCCTTACGCGAAAATCATCAGCAATTTGTACCAATTCACCTGCTTAAAGTGCTACTTGATGACGAGGAAGGCCTTGCGGCCAACCTGATCAAGGTACAGGGCGGGGATGCGAAACTTGCCCTGCAACGCACCGAACAGGAACTGGCAAAGCTGCCAAAGGTTTCTGGTGCCAATAATCAGGTTTACCTTTCCAGCGAATTTGCCCGTCTGATCGACGAAGCGCAGAAAATTGCCAAAAAGGCCGGTGACAGCTATGTCACGGCAGAACGGCTGTTGCTGGCGTTAACCCTTGATACCAAGGCGGTTGCGGGCAAAGTGTTGGCTGATGCCGGGGTGACGGCGCAAAATCTGAATGCCGCGATCAATGAATTGCGCAAAGGCCGCACGGCAGACAGTTCAGGGGCCGAAAGCCAGTATGACGCCCTTAAAAAATATGCCCGCGACCTGACCGAAGCCGCGCGCGACGGTAAACTTGACCCGGTAATTGGTCGTGACGAAGAAATTCGCCGGGCCATTCAGGTGTTGTCGCGTCGGACCAAGAATAACCCGGTGCTGATCGGCGAACCCGGCGTTGGTAAAACCGCCATAGCCGAAGGCCTTGCCTTGCGGATTGTGAAGGGCGACGTGCCCGAAACCCTGAAAACCAAAAAGCTGTTATCGCTTGACCTGGGGGCGTTGATTGCCGGTGCCAAATTTCGCGGTGAATTTGAAGAACGGTTGAAAGCGGTTTTATCCGAAATTGAAGCCGAAGCCGGACAGGTGATTTTGTTCATCGACGAATTGCACACCCTGGTCGGGGCTGGCAAATCGGAAGGGTCGATGGATGCATCGAACCTGTTAAAGCCGATGCTGGCACGCGGTGAATTGCATTGCGTAGGGGCGACAACGTTAGATGAATACCGCAAATATATTGAAAAGGACGCCGCCCTTGCCCGTCGTTTTCAGCCGGTATTTGTCAGCGAGCCGACCGTGGAAGACACGGTTTCGATCCTGCGTGGCATCAAGGATAAATACGAACTTCATCATGGGGTGCGTATTGCGGATGCGGCCCTGGTGGCCGCAGCGACCTTGTCGAACCGGTATATTACTGACCGGTTTTTACCTGACAAAGCCATCGACCTTATGGACGAGTCGGCATCGCGCCTGCGGATGGAACTCGATTCCAAGCCCGAGGAAATCGACGAGCTTGATCGTCGGATCATTCAGCTGAAGATCGAACGCGAAGCCTTGAAAAAAGAGGAAGATCACGCTTCGAAAGACCGGCTGCGCCGCCTGGAAAAGGAATTGACCGATCTGGAAGGTAAATCCGCAGCGCTGACAGCGAAGTGGGAATCGCAGAAAAGCGAACTGGCGGCATCGACCCATATCAAGGAACAGCTTGATCAGGCGCGCGGCGAGCTTGAACGTGCGATGCGCGATGGTCTTTTAGAGCGGGCCGGGCAGTTGCAGTATCAGGAAATTCCCGCCCTTGAACGCTTGCAGGCCAAGGCCGATGATGATCCGACCCACGGCATGAAAGACGAGGCCGTGACCGAAAAGCATATTGCCTCGGTGGTGTCGCGCTGGACCGGCATTCCGGTTGATAAAATGCTGGAAGGCGAGCGTGAGAAACTTTTGGACATGGAAAATGTGCTGCGCAAGCGCGTGGTGGGGCAGGACGATGCCGTGCGTTCTATTTCCAATGCCGTGCGGCGTGCCCGTGCCGGGTTGCAGGACCCCAACCGTCCGATCGGGTCGTTCCTGTTTTTAGGCCCGACCGGGGTGGGTAAAACCGAACTGACCAAGGCATTGGCACAATTCCTGTTTGATGATGAACAGGCAATGGTGCGCATTGATATGTCTGAATTCATGGAAAAACATGCGGTTGCGCGTTTGATTGGTGCGCCTCCGGGCTATGTTGGCTATGAAGAAGGCGGATCATTGACCGAAGCTGTGCGTCGCCGCCCGTATCAGGTGGTGCTGTTTGACGAGGTCGAAAAAGCCCATCCCGATGTGTTTAACGTTCTGCTTCAGGTGCTTGATGAAGGGCGCTTGACCGATGGGCAGGGCCGCACGGTTGATTTCCGCAATACGCTGATCATTCTGACATCCAATCTCGGGTCCGAAATTCTGGCCAATCTGGGTGAAGGTCATGATACCAGCGAAGTGCGCAACCAGGTGATGGAAGTGGTTCGGGGATCGTTCCGGCCGGAATTCCTCAACCGTCTGGACGAAGTGTTGCTGTTTCATCGTCTGGAACGTGCCCAGATGGATTATATCGTTGATATTCAACTGGGCCGCCTCGAGAAGCTTTTGCAGGATCGCAAGATCATTCTAAAACTTGATGATTTTGCAAAAAGCTGGTTGGCCGATAAGGGCTATGACCCGGTTTATGGTGCCCGTCCGCTCAAACGTGTGTTCCAGCGTTATTTGCAGAACCCGCTGGCAATGCAAATTCTCGAGGGAACCGTCAGCGATGGTGCAACGGTGCCGGTATCGGCCGAGGCAGGTGTTTTGCTGTTAAATGGCAAAAAGGTTGAACTGGTCGATTAAAGACCTGTTTCGACGTGTCGCCAAAATCGTTTTAAGCCCCCGGCATCGCAGGATGAACTGATGCCGGGGGTTTGTTTTACAAACATAATTTGGCCGCGAAGATTTATGACATACAACAGGTGTTTCGTTTTTTATTGGCCGGGGAGCCTTGAATGATGTTGTTGTCGCGTAAAATTGCTCTTGCTGCGGGCGCTGCCTTTTTGACAGCGGGCATTGTGTTGGCAGCAGTGCCAGCCCAGGCAGAAAATTCGTTTTTCAGTTCGGCCAAAAAGGCGCTGGGCGACGTTATCAGCAACCAGTCTTCGTCCGGTTCCGGGTCATCATCCTCATCCTCATCGAGCAGCTCTGGCGGGCAAAACGCGGCCCTGTCGTCGTTGTCGCAAGGCGTGGTGGATGACGGTCTGCGCCAAGCCCTGGATAAAGGGATTGGCACGGTAACGAAAATGCTGGGGGCCAAGGATGGTTTTAACGCCGACCCGGTGGCGCATATTCCGTTGCCTGATACCGTGAAACAGGTGCAGTCGTTGTTGAACAAGGCCGGGATGGGCAGCTACGGCGATGAAATCGAACTGCGGATGAACCGTGCAGCCGAAAGTGCCATGAACAATGCAGGCAGTATTCTGGCCGACGCGGTTCGCAAAATGACGGTGGCCGATGCCAAGGCGATTTTGCAGGGGCCTGATGATGCCGCGACCCGCTATTTGCAAAAAGTTTCCGGCACCAGAATTGCCGATGATATGCGCCCGGTGATGAATGACGCACTTGCCGATACCGGGGCGTTGCAGCTATATGACCAGATGTTGGGGCAGTATGATAAATTGCCAATGATGCCGGATGTTAAAACATCCCTGACCGATTATGCCACCGGTGCCGCCATGAAGGGGCTGTTTCATTATTTGGCCGCACAGGAAGGCGAGATTCGCAATAACCCAGGCCAGTGGACGACAGATGTTCTGAAGAAGGTTTTTTCGGCAGCACAGTAAGTTTTGTTGATTGTCGTTTAAACGATGGGGTCTTGCGCCTGGCGGATTAGGCCGGCGCAAGACTGGCATGGCCTGTATGGCTGTGGCGCTATTTTTGGGGCAGTTTTTCCCAGCGGTTGCGCATTGTGGCTATGCCGCGCT
>TARA_R110002050_G_scaffold124313_2_pt1 | contig 12455 bp, 14 predicted proteins | sample TARA_R110002050 | Tara Oceans TARA_R110002050 (sample SAMEA4396988) | marine metagenome | biome: Polar Biome; feature: [DCM] deep chlorophyll maximum layer (ENVO:01000326); material: water (ENVO:00002006), including particulate matter (ENVO:01000060) such as... | depth 25 m
AGGTTATCTCCGAGAAAATGATATTGAAATACCAGACGATCAATATCAGCAACTTTCGGAGCAAGGAAAGACGGTTGTGTTTGTTATAATAGATGACAAACTACACGGAGCTATTGCCTTAGGCGACACCATTAGAGAAGATTCCAAGGTGGCTATAAAGCAGCTCCATGAAATGGGTATTGAGTGTATCATGCTCACTGGAGATAACAAACAAACCGCCGCCTATGTGGCTAAAGAGCTAGGTTTGGATGACTTTTTTGCTGAAGTACTTCCCAACGAAAAAGCTGATAAAGTGAGAGAAGTTCAGAAACGTGGGCTAAAAGTAGCAATGACAGGCGATGGCGTGAACGATGCGCCAGCTTTAGCTCAAGCCGATGTTGGCATTGCCATTGGAACAGGCTCTGATGTAGCAGTAGAAACGGGAGACATCATTCTTACACAAAGTAATCCCAAAGATGTAGCTGCACTTATATCGTTAGCCAAAGCAACGTATAAAAAAATGGTGCAAAATCTGTTTTGGGCTACAGGTTATAACGCGGTAGCCATTCCCTTGGCCGCGGGAGTGCTATTCTCCTACGGAATCATTCTTAATCCAGCTGTTGGTGCAGGTTTGATGTCTATAAGCACGGTGGTTGTGGCTATAAATGCACGATTGTTAAAAATTGACCGTTGAAATTTTTAAATCAAAACAGGAAACTTATGAACAAAGAAGAGAAAGCCACCACTAACAAGATTAGCAGAAAAACATTTTTTCGCTATACAGCAACTATTGGAGCTGTCGCAGGATTGTCAACCATTCTTCCGGCATATGCTTTTTCAAGTTTCAAAGAAAGAGATGTGCTGGAACCAACCGGTGCAGAAAATATTCTGGATTTGATTATAAGTGAGATTCCTATAAACATTGATGGAAAAAAATCTACAGCCATCGGGATAAATGGTACAGTTCCTGGACCACTTATTCGTTTAAAAGAAGGAGAAGACGTACTTCTTAGGGTTAAGAATGAGTTGGATGAAGATAGCTCTATTCACTGGCATGGAATTATTTTACCGTTTCAAATGGATGGAGTTCCAGGTATAAGCTTTGACGGTATTAAACCGGGAGAAACTTTTGAGTATAAATTTCCTGTCACCCAAAACGGAACCTACTGGTATCATAGCCATTCAAAATTACAGGAACAACTCGGGCATTATGGGCCTCTGATCATTGAGCCAAAAGACACGGATCCGGTAGAGTTTGATCGGGAATACCCAATTCTGCTCTCAGATTGGACATTCGAGAGCCCCTATGATGTGATGAAGAATTTGAAAAAAATGGATGGCTACTATAATTTTCAGAAACGAACTTTTGGGGAATTTTTCAAAGATGCTTCGGAAGATGGTTTTGTAAGTGCATTTAAAAACTATACATCATTTGGACGAATGCGTATGAGCGCAACCGATCTTGCCGATGTAACAGGTGCTACGTACACTTATTTAATGAATGGTCGAGGGCCAGAATCGAACTGGAATGCTTTATTTAAAAAAGGCGAGAAAGTTCGACTACGATTTATCAATGGCTCTGCAGGTTCTATTTTTGACGTTCGTATTCCAGGATTAAAAATGACGGTAGTTCAGGCAGACGGTCAGAATATTGATCCGGTATCTATAGATGAGTTTCGTATTGGGATTGCCGAGACGTATGATGTAATTGTTGAACCCAAAGAAGAAAAAGCCTTCACCATTTTTGCAGAGTCTTTGGATAGAAGTGGATTCGCACGGGGTACATTAGCTCCAAGTGAAGGAATGGCTGCTGCTGTTCCTATTCTTCGTCCACGCCCAAAACGCACTATGAAAGATATGGGCATGAACATGGGCGATATGAAAATGGACGGTATGGAAAAGAAAGAAGATTCCATGAAAGGAGATAAGATGGAGGGAATGAATCATGGTGATGATCATAAAAAAGAGGAAATGAATCATGACATGATGAGTATGTCAGGTATGAGTTCTGAGCCAGTAAAACATGGACCAGATCGGCATGGACTTGGTGCCGCTGCTATTGCCAACAACCAGTTTAATCGATTAAGTGAGCCAGGAATTGGTTTAGGAACGGATGGTCGAAAAGTGCTGGTATATAATGATCTCAAAAGTCTGGAACCTAATATTGATAAAAGAAAACCAGAGAGAGAAGTAGAGCTGCATCTTACCGGAAATATGGAGCGGTATATGTGGTCTTTTGATGGTAAAGAGTTCAATGAGGTAGATGGCCCGATTGAATTTACACAGAATGAACGACTGCGTTTAATATTGGTAAACGATACCATGATGGAACATCCTATACATTTACACGGAATGTGGATGGAGTTGGAAAACGAAAACGGAATTTATAATCCGCGTAAGCACACATTATTGGTACAACCTGCTCAACGAATTTCCGCACTTATTACACCAAGAGATAAAGGAAGATGGGCGTTTCATTGCCATATTTTATATCACATGGAAATGGGAATGTTTCGTGTTGTACAGGTTAGCGATAAAAATGGAGGGATCTACTAATGAAATCATTAAATGAAATTGTAAAGCGAATCCCAAATATTTTCAGCTACAATATTTTGTTAAACATAAATTTCCGAAAAATAGCACTTATTCTGTTACCCCTACTGATTTTTACCGGTAATTCAGTGAAAGCTCAAAAGGCTCCGGAGTTTAGTAATAAGATTCTTCCCGATAACAAAACCTATTTCTACTTCGCGGCAGACAGGCTTGAATATTATTCTATAGTTGGCCTTAATCCGATAGTAGGTGATGTTCAGGGATATATCGGAAAAGACTACAATAAATTCTGGTTTAAAGCAGAAGGGGAAGCTCTTACTTCAGAAAAAGAAGGAGAAATGGAATTTCAGGGACTCTATAGTCGTCCTATAACTTCCTATTTCGATGTTCAGGTAGGGCTTAGATACGATGTTGCCTATAACAGCATTACTAGCAATTCAAGAGGTTTTGCAGTGTTAGGTTTGCAAGGTTTAGCTCCCTATCTCTTCGAAGTGGATGGAAGTATCGCAGTAAGTGAAGATGGAGATTTATCGGGTAGTTTTGAAGGTGAGTTAGACTTGCTGGTTACTCAAAGGCTTGTCATTCAGCCCCGACTTTCTACAAGTGTTGCTGTGCAAAAAGTAGAAAAATTTGGAATAGGTTCTGGGCTCAATAATATACAACTCGGCTTGAGACTTAGATATGAAATTAAACGCCAGTTTGCTCCCTATGTTGGAATTTCATGGAATAGAAAATTAAGTGAAACTGCGGATCTTGCAAAATTGGCAGGAGCAGATATAAGTGTATTCGGAGTGGTAGCTGGGGTAAAGCTATGGTATTAAATAATGATGACAAAGAATTCTATAAATAATAGTAATGATAAAAAAGAGGTTTTATGAAATTAATAAAAGCTTACATACGTCCAATTTTATTGGAAGATGTTTACAAGTTACTTAGGGAAAGAGGGCATAATAATATTACCGTGTTCAAAGGAGAAGGAGCCGGTAATTATTCTGACCCAACTCATGTGCACGGATCACTTAATTTTCCGGCAATGCATTCTCATGTTGTGAAAATTGAAATTGCGGCTCAGGAAGCAGATGTGAATTCTATAATTGAAACAATTATAGAAAGAGCTTCCAGCAATTCTACAGGAGACGGAATTATTTTTGTTTCTCCCATCGAATATGCTGTACGAATAAGAGATGGAGAAGAGGGTGCGAAAATTCTTGTTTAACTAATAAATTAAGGTAACGATATGAAATCACATTTCTTTTGGATGCTAGTAGGTTGTGGTGTTCCACTTCTGCTCATCTTTCTAGCACCAAGCTTTGGACTCGATAACTCAATTACGTTCTTTTTATTCATCCTCATCATGTTTGGTGCTCATCTTATGATGCTTCGCTCCCACAACGGGCACGATCACAATGACACCAATTAATAAATAACACAGGAGACAAAAATGAAAAAATTAAGCATAAAGCGACTTGGAATGGCATTTGGATCAACCGGAGCTATACTCTATTTGGGATGCATATTGCTTATGGTAACAGTAGGTAGAGAAGGAACAATTTGGTTTTTCAACAGCCTACTTCATGGTCTTGATACAACTTCAATCATTAGAATGGACGTTCCTTTTTGGCAGGCACTACTAGGTATCGGTCAAACTTTCATACTTGGTTGGTTGATTGGCGCACTTACAGCGTCTATTTATAATTTTGGTTTGAATACAGAAAACAACTTGTAAAATATACTAATCAGGGCGTCTAATTTATTACAGCCCAACGATTAAGTATTTATTTATGTTAGAATAAGTAATAGTAATAATCATTAACAGGAGAACAAATGGATTATCTAAATAAAATAATCTTAATAGCAATATTCAGTGTAACTATGTCCGGACTGGCTTTGGCTCAGGAACATAAAATGGATAAAAAAGAGCAGAGCCAAATGATGGAGATGATGAAAGATTCAACCATGAAATCAATGATGATGGATCAAATGATGAAAGATCCTCAAATGCGAATGCAAATGATGCATAAAATGATGGAAACTGATTCTGAAATGGGTATGCAAGATGGCCAGAAAATGATGCAGAACCCCAAAATGAAAGAACAGATGCAAGCTCATATGCAGATGATGCAATCTATGATGGATGGCAAGCAGATGGATGAGTCTAAAATGAAGGAGATGATGAACGATCCCAAGATGAAAATGCATATGATGTGTATGCAAATGATGCAAAATAATATGGGAATGAAGGATTCAAATAAATCCGATCATGACCATCATAAATAAGATGTAAAAGTGCCTGGTTTTTCATTATCAGGCACTGCTTAATAAAAATGAACAAATACAGGAGTAACTATGCATTGGACGAACGGATTTGGAGGAGGCTGGATGATGATGTTTTGGTGGATTTTAATAATCGTAGCCATATTTGGCTTATTTCGACTCATTAATAATAATAACACTTCCAACTCTGTAAAAGAAGAAAGTGCTCTTGACGTTTTAGAGAAACGATACGCAAAGGGCGAGATTGACAAGAGTGAATTTGAACAGAAAAAAGAAGATTTAACCAAAAGAGGAAACCTATGAATTACTATATCTCAAAAAAGGTAGACATGAGCTTTGAAGATGCTATTCAACGTGTAACTGAAAAACTTAAAGATGAGGGCTTTGGAGTCTTAACAGAAATCGATGTCAAAGAAACCCTTAAAAAGAAGCTAGATGTAGATTTTAAAAAGTATAGAATTTTGGGAGCCTGTAACCCAAACTTCGCTCATCAAGCACTTTTAAAAGAGGATAAAATTGGCACTATGCTTCCCTGCAATGTAATCGTAGAGGAACATGAGGATGGCAAGGTTGAGGTATCAGCCGTAAATCCTATGGCATCCATGCAAGCTGTGGAGAATGAAGAATTACATGCTATTGCTGATAAAGTCCAAGCTAGCTTAGCTAAAGTAATTGAGTCGGTTTAGGCTCTCTAAGAACTAAAAGACATTGAAAATGATGTTTGAATGATTTCATAGGACTATACATAGAATCAACTAAAGCAGCACTAGGTTTCTTTCGAAAATCTGGAGGAGCTCTATTTAGCCCGATATGATAGTATCTATGGTTCACATCAACGAAAGTATTACGGTTGGAAAGCGTAATGTTATATCTAGCTGGAGTTATAAGTGAACCAGACTAAATAAGTAAAGACCGATTTATTTAAGCTTCCTTTAAGCTCTCTGCGTGTATGTTACTGTCGAGAAAATTCTGGAAAGGTAAATAGCTTTTTAAAGAAGGAAAGGCATTTAAGCAAAAAAATAAAATCATCTAGGTTATGAAAAAGATTAAGGTAGCCATTTGGGAGGACATGCTAAAAGTAGTAGGTAGTGAACTTTATTACGCCTATTTGGTAGACAATCAGGCGATTGTGATTTCCGAAATTATTGATGCTATCAGGGCTTTCACTGGAATAGAACCTGATGCCAAAAAATCGATTGAAAAAACTAACCTGTCTCTGGGTATAACCCAACGATTCATTTAGACAATGCTACTTTCATCATAAACATACTTTTAAACTAAACGGAATGATTACATGGAAAGAGGAATTGAACATTCAGGTGCTTGGGGAATAGCACTATTTGTTATCGTTATTGCCTCCTGGCTTTTGTACAAATATATGGCTCCAAAAACGTGGCGGGAGTGGACTGGAGTCGGGTTGATTCAGGCCTTTATTATTGCATTATATGCTGAAATGTACGGTTTCCCGCTTACTATCTATCTAATGGCGCGGTTTTTGGGATTAGATAGTGGTAATCTAAACGCCAACCTTTGGTCCACATTATTGGGCATCGGTGAAACTGGCATGATGATCTCGATGATCGCTGGTTATATTCTTCTTTTTGTTGGGTTTGGAATTTTTATACAAGGCTGGCGCGAGCTCTACCGTGCTAAAAAGGAAGGCCGGTTAGTAACAGATGGATTATACAGTTTGGTGCGGCACCCGCAATACACGGGTTTATTTATCGGACTTTTTGGAGAGGGAGTCATTCATTGGCCAACCATATTTTCGGTAGGATTATTTCCCATTATTGTACTGGCATATGTGCTACTTGCCAGGAGAGAAGAAAAGAAAGTAATCGAAGAGTTTGGAGAGGAATATCTGGAGTATAAGCGACGGGTTCCAGCATTCCTTCCTGTAAAGGGCAATTGGAGACAATTCATTCAACGGTCCAAAAATTCTAACAACTCAGAATAATCAAGTTTACTTTTAAAGTAGAATAACAAATTAAGCTTGGCTTAAGGTAAAACAGTTAGAAAGTTTACATCCTATTGGACATTTGGGAGAACCAGATGACATAAGTTTCGAAGTGGTGTATCTGGCCTTGGATGAGTTGAAGTTTATGACCGGTTCCGAATTGGTAATCGACGGTGGTTACACTGAACGATAAATACAAACATAAAATTTAAAAATTATGGAAAACATACTCGTACCTACAGACTTTTCAGAAAACTGCAATAAAGCAGCAGAACTCGCAATTAAATTAGCTCAGCTTTATAATTCCGAAATCCATTTTTTGCATTTGATAAAAGCCCCTGTCGATTGGAAAACATTGGATAAACAAAAAGAAATGCAGTATCCGGAAACAGTGAAACAAATAGGAAGTGCAAAATCCTCTCTAAGAGAACTGGAGAAAAAAGCAGAACGACAAGGACTTGAATGCAAAGCATTTCTGGAATTTGATGGCGGGCAGGCGAATATCCTTAAACATTCTGGTCATTTTCATCATGATTTTATAGTTACGGGAAGTAGCGGAACCCACGGCGGAGTGCGTGAGTTATTGGGGAGCAACGTAGAAAAAATTGTAAGAAAAGCTGATGTCCCCGTAATCGTGGTCAAGGACCATGAAGTATCCTTTCCTTTCAAGGATATTGTTTTTGTTTCAGATTTCCTTCAAGATGTGAACGAAGCATTTAAGAAGGTTATTTCAATTGCTGAAAAATGCGGAGCGAATGTCCATTTATTGAGAGTCAATACTGAAACAGATTTTAATAGTATTGAACAGGGGCTAAACCCAATTAAAGAGTTTCTAAAAAAATTCCCCGATTTGGATAAATATTCCATGAATGTATATAACGAACCTACTGTAGAAGCAGGAATAAATAATTTTTTAAAGTATAAAGATGCCGATTTGATTACAATGTGTACCAACGGACGTGCAGGCTTTCTAAGCCTGTTCTCCAAAAGTATCGTTGAAGGAGTAACCAATCATTCCGATTTACCAGTTATGACCATTAAAGTATAACGATGAATAAATCAGTTCTAATAAAAAAATAGTTTGGTGAGTACCAAGCTTTTGATGTTATACTGCCCACCCATGGGCATATGGATTATACAAGATTTCTTCTCCTGTTGATTAAAAAGGGTTTTAAAAGTCCAATCTTGGGAACTGCACCCACGCTGGACATCGCCGAAATCATCCTTCGCGCCAAAGTTAAAACTAGGCGGAAGATGCTCACGAAGCAAATAAGGAAAGTCTCACCAAGCATGAACCCGCCGCCGCCAATCATCTGATGCACTACGAGTAAAACTGAAAGATCAGCTGGGGAGCGGAAATATTCAACCTGCATGATAAAAAATAAATAAGATTTAAGTTGTGATATAATAATCACCTGGAATGCGGAAATATTTAAAATTCATTAACTAATAATATTAGTATAGAATAAAAAACCGAGGAGCTAAGTAAACAAGTACCAACGCTAATTATTTACTGTAAAGCGTGGTGTAACTATTTAAAGAAGTTGACAAACTTTTTGGAGATTGAGCATTTTCTGCATCTGTAATACCAGCTGTGAACTCTTGGATTAAAGCTGTGAGCTCAACAAAAAGTAGGGGTAAACTTCTTGCGTGGGCAGGCGGGGCTGCTAGTTTAGGTGTTATTTTTGGTCCCGCTTTAAGTTCTTATTTTATAGGAATAAATTGGCTTAATGAATATTCTTGGGTCATGCTGAAATCAAATTCATACACTCTTCCATTTGTGATTGCTGGTAGTTTTTCTTTGATAGCTCTTTATGTAGCTGCATTTTTATCATGTGACTACTTTCTACCTGAGAATCTTAAAAGACCAGCAAATTTAAGCTTGCTTTAAGCTTAGATGTGATATTCTGTAGCTTATAAGGTTCAGTGTAATCTGGCAAACCGAAATATTATCTAATCTCTCTAGCGCATGTTAAACGCACAAAAAAGCAAAGAAAAGTTATCACTGATTAGTTCAGTTTCACTAGGAACGGGCGTAATGATAGGAGCTGGAATCTTTGTTCTTATGGGACAAATAGCCGAACTCGTGGGAGATTTATTTCCCATTGCTTTCATTGCAGGAGCGGTTGTAGTTAGTTTTAGTGCGTATTCATATGTAAAGTTTTCAAATGCATTTCCTTCCTCTGGTGGAGTGGCAAAGTTCTTAACAAAAGCGTACGGTCCCGGTACGGCAACAGGATTATTTTCATTACTAATGTATGTATCCATGGTGGTGTCAGAAAGTTTGGTAGCCGGAACTTTTGGTGCATATACACTACGATTATTTCCAGAACAATATGCAGGTTACACTCCAGTATTGGCCGTAGGCCTTATCACTATTGCTTACATTGTAAATATATTGGGAAATAAAGTAATTGGAAGCACAGCAACAATTACTGCAGTAATTAAAGTGCTTGGGATTTCCTTGTTAGCAATAGCGGGGCTTGCCGCTTCAGGATTTGCAGATATTTCCGGAAATTATATACCTGAAAGCGGACAGAATTTACCCAAAGGATTTGGCTTTATTGGAGCTCTTGCTTTAGCAATTCTGGCTTATAAAGGTTTTACTACAATCACCAATCAAGGAGATGATATTGAGAATCCACATAAGAATATCGGACGCTCAATTATTATTTCGGTTGTTATTTGTACACTCATTTATGTAGCTCTTGCGTTATCAGTAGCCGGAGGTTTAAGTATTTCAGAGATTATTAAAGCAAAAGATTATGCACTAGCTGCTGCCGCAAAGCCCGTTTTTGGGGATTGGGGAACATGGATCACTATCGGAATTGCTATAATTGCAACGGTTTCTGGAGTTATAGCCAGTGTGTTTTCAGCGTCCAGATTATTGGCCATGCTGAGTAATATGAAACAAGTTCCAAGCCTGAATATAGTTGAAAAATTAAAAAACCCAGCTTTACTATTAACGGTTTCTTTGGCCATCTTACTTACCATATTTTTCAATTTGACCAGAATAGCATCTATTGGTGCAATCTTCTATCTGATAATGGATATCGCAATTCACTGGGGACTTTTTCGATATTTAAAAGAAGAAGTCGATTTTAATCCTCTAATCCCTTTAATTGCTATGTTTTTGGATATCGTCATACTTTCTGCGTTTGTTTATATCAGATATCTAGACGATCCTTTTGTTTTGATTGTAGCGTTTGCAGCTATAGTGCTTATAATAATTGCTGAGCGTCTTTTTATGCTGTCACATACTGATAGTGATGGTGTTATGCATATGGGAATGGACGACGATGAAAATGGACTGATGTAGTTTTAAGCAGTTCCTTATTCATATGAAAACTATTTGAGCTCAGCTATTCGTTAGTGAAAAAACAACAGTAAAAGTACTACCCTTGCCTATTCCTTCGCTGCTCCCACTGATACTTCCATCAAATAATTCCACAATAGCCTTCACTAAAGCAAGTCCAAGACCGCTACCGGCTTCTTGCTGTACAGAAGGTTGATTAGATCTGTAAAACCGGTCAAATAGACGGCTTTGTGCATCTCTGTCAAAACCATAGCCTTCATCTTTTATGGTAAACTGTACTGCATTTCTCTTCTTTTTAAGTATAATAGTGATCGTTTTACCAGAATCACTATATTTTATTGCATTAGAAATAAGGTTTCCGAATACTTCTTCTAGGTATTCTTTTTTGCCTTTTATTTTTACACTTGAATCGATTTTGGTAATAAGAATAAGATCTTTTTTTGTAATACGATCCGTAGATCTAGAAATCGTTTCTGTTAGGACGTCACTTATATTTATGAATTCAAAATCAAGTTGTTCGTTAGCTTCTACGGTTGAAAGTTGTAGTAACGATTCAATGATTGACGACATTCGGATTGTTTCCTGATGTACATTCCCAAGAATGGTTTCATATTCTTCATTTTCTCTAGGCTTACGTAACGTTACTTCAACTTCATTTCTTATGGAGGCCAGAGGGTTTGATAACTCATGGGCTGCATCAGCAGTAAATCTTTTTTCTCTCTCAAAAGCTTTTTGTAAACGACTTAGCATCGTGTTAAAAGTATGAGAAAGTTCTGTAAGTTCATCTTCAACCTGAGGGTTTACAGGTATTCTTTTTTGAAGTTCAGATGCTTTAATAGAATTTACAGAAGAAGTAATCGAGCTAATCTGGGAGAGAGCCTTTCTAGAAAGCCAGTACCCACCAAGGATTGAAAAGACAACGCTTATTATAACCAACAAAATCAGATATTTTCTAAGTCGGACTAACTCTTCGTGCAATGTCCATTCAAATCCTGAAACTTCGAGCCAACCAGCTAACTCGTTTTCATAATTTATAACAGGATGATAATAGGTTCTTAAAGGAAGATTTTGCCAGTTCGTACTCAGCGATATTTGAAATGCTGAGAGAGGTATTTTAACAGCTAATTTAGATTGCCCGTTAAAATTTGGACTTTGGTAGATTAGATTCTTGTTAGTGTCAAATAACCGGACGTAAGTCCCAAAATCTTTTTCTTCTTGAAGGTTTTTGTTTCGACTGTATGTACTGAGATCAATTTTAAGACTATCTGTAGATGTTTGTATAAACGGGATTATTTGCTCTACTTCATATCTCAGGTGTCGATCATAGTTGTGATGTATAGAAGAATGGAATGTTTGGTATAAAAAATAAGCGAATACACTTAAAAGAATAAAAAGGCTTAAGCCGTACCAAAGTGACAATTTTTTAGAAATGGACAGCCTCTGAAAAGCAATAAAAGATGAATTACTCATTTGTATAATTCAAGCTCTTAAGTATTCTGGTATTCAGTCTATATCCTGCACCACGTACTGTTTCAATTAGATATGTTTCATCATTAAATTTGATGCCTTTATTCTCATAAACTTTGGCCAGGCTGTTTCTTAACATAGATATCGTTGCTTCAATAGTGTTATCATTTACTGTATCAGACCCCCAAACACGCTCAGCAAGCTCATGTTTTGAAAAAACACCTTCTTCTACACTTACAAGAAGTTGTAGTATTAAAAACTCTTTAGCTCTCAGAGAAATAGAATTGCCAAAAATAGAAATTTCTCTTTTTCTTTTATTGAAATGAAGAGCCCCAATGTCGATATCGTCAGTATTAGAATAATCCGGTTTTCGACGTAAAAGAGCTCTTACCCGAGCCAATAATTCATCAAAAGAAAATGGTTTGCTCATATAGTCATCGGCTCCAGAGTCTAAGCCAATAATTTTGTGTTCAGTATCGCCTAAAGCGGTGAGCATTAAAACAGGGAATTCTACACCCGATGCACGCCATGATTTAAGCACAGTTTGCCCGTTTTTTCTAGGAAGTCTCCAATCCAATATTGAAAGGTCGTAAGAATTAGACTTTCCCAGTAACTCTGCTTCTTCACCGTTTCCAGCTAATTCTACCACAAACCCTTCTTCTTCTAATCCCTTTTTTAAAGATTTGGAAAGAGAGACTTCATCTTCAACTAATAAAATCCACATAAAATAGCCAATTCGATTATTGATTTCATGTAAATATAAACTATTTGCAACTACTTTAAGGTAGTTTTAAGGTTGGGTGTTGTATAATGACTTTAGAATAAAAAATAGATTCACTTAAACTAATTAAATCTGACATTACTATGGAATTTATACCAGAATGGGCACCAAACTTACACCCCATGATC
>TARA_R110002050_G_scaffold6871_4_pt1 | contig 12443 bp, 16 predicted proteins | sample TARA_R110002050 | Tara Oceans TARA_R110002050 (sample SAMEA4396988) | marine metagenome | biome: Polar Biome; feature: [DCM] deep chlorophyll maximum layer (ENVO:01000326); material: water (ENVO:00002006), including particulate matter (ENVO:01000060) such as... | depth 25 m
ATTTGGGTCGCCTTCCTGCTTAACTTCAAGGATATACCATATGGGGACATCTACAGTGGAGTCAGATATAAAACTGATTTCAACTATACCCATTGCAGGGTAATGCGAGATAGTTAATTCTGGTACTGGAGGTATCTCTCCCCAGTGGTCATCTGCTTTTAGTGTTGAGGTGGCGAGCAGTAATAGTATCAGCCATTTCACATCAATGATCCTTAGATACTCCGTTGTAAAGTTTAGATAGAACCTTATCCATATCGCTTTCTAGCATCCCTATCTTTAAGTCCTGCCTAACGTCGGAAGGTAGTGACCCACTCCCCCATTTTCCTGCGGGCCAATCACTCACAAAAATTGAGTGCTTCTCCACATCCTTTGCCATCATTTGGATTTGAAAATCATTATGCTGGACAGAACTCTGTAAATTACTTGCCCACCATACTATACCCCCTGCTTGTATTGCTAGACCCACTACAAGAGAAACTATAAATTTTGAATCCATGTTAAGTAAGCCTACGCTTATCTTTGATCTTATTCCACGTAGACTCTTCAGACAAATGAGTCACCTTTAAAGCTTCGTGGTAAGCATCCCCTGTAACATGTAAATAATCCAAAGCATGTTCGGCTGCTAACCTATATTGGGAACACCTGTGGCGAATCTTGACTAAATCAATAGCCTTCTCCTTGTACAGGCGTTCCCAATCGACTGGGACGGTCAGGTTTTGGTGGTAGTCAAAATTAGAAATATGATTTGAAGGCATTACTCACCTACAACATCAAGGCCAATACAAAACTTAGGGGGGAGTAATTTAGCATTAACATCAAGAGCTACTCTAACAGGAGACCCAGATCCATTGTCAGTAAAAGGAACAGCAACTCCAGCTCCTGCATTAATAGTTTCACAAGACACCCCGCAAACAAGTAAGAGCCCAACACCCAATAATAATTTAATAATCTTCATTCATATAATGTTTACGATTATTCAAAATTTGCAACTACTAACCTGTGCTGCCTAGAGCAGCTTCTATAGCAGATGCAAAATCTAAGTCCTTAGACACTCCAGAAGAATCAACAGCAGCAGCCCCCGACATAGTAGGTTCAGCCCCCTCGAACTCAGCAAGCCTGTCTGTTAAAGTGTCATTCTCTCTAGCCGTTTGAAAATATTCTTTAACAAGAACAGGTAGTAGTTGTGCCGCTACAGAATTATAAGCAAAATCTACAGGATGAATGACATTAGGTACTTCAGCAGCAGTTTTTTCCCTAATACTTTCCATATTCAATTCTTCAATACCTTTTAAAAAAGGCAGCTTCTCTAAAACACGGTCCACGACCGTTCCAGTCACCGTAGCCCTATGTTTAGCCTCTTCAGCAGCTACGGCATTTCTTTTTTGCTCCTCAAGTAATTTTGCTTCATTTAAAGCCTCCCCCGCATTTTTATGCATGTTATCCCTCTTTTCAACAATAGGCTCTATTTCATCAATTAACCTATAAAGTTTGGCTTTGTCTCTGTCAGAAGCACCTTGAAAAAGATCTGATAATTTATCGTCTTGATCTTGTTGTTTGTCTAAACCCAAAGCATCTAGAACATGGTCGGGTTCTACGTCATACTTTTCCGATAAGTTATTTATAGAGTCAAATATTGAATTTAAAGGAGTAGAAACCGCCTCTTTATAAGCATCAGTGTCCTCAAGATTTGTTAACGCTTGCTTTTGTTCATACTCCGCAACTTTGGTTTTTAGTTGTTCAAGGTTTTCCCCCTCAACTAAACCATTCATCTCAGATATTTTATTTTCCTGCTCCTTTACTAATTGCTGGAGCTGTTCCATTTCCGACCTGTTTGTTTTTAATTCAGACTTTAACTGCTTAAATCTATTAGCTGCTTTAGGTGTCCAGTCGTCTCCTATATCCTCAGTTAAACTTTCTAGGGAATCCGAAGAATCTTCCCCAGTAACTTCTTCAGAAGTCTTTTCAACCTCAGGTTCAACCTCCGGTTCAGTAGGGGTTTCCTCCACAGGCTTTTCAGACTCAAGAGAGGGCTCCTCTTCAACAACAGGTGGGTTTTCCAAATTAGAAAGGGCGCTTTCAAGAGCGTCCGCAAAACTTGTACCCTCCCCCAAAGAATCGGGCTCAGTGGGTAAGTTATCTATCGATGATTCCGACGGTTGTTCTAAAGTTGTTGTGTCTGAATGTGCGTCCATTCTTCTTGGTGGTTGTTTGGCGATGCCTGTTTATGTTTAGTTAATCTATAGAGATCATTGAAAGCGTCACGATATCCTGCGTACCAAGCGTAATTGTGACTATTTGAAACTGCGTCGGGGCTAATAGATCCGTTGCTTGGTCCTGCAATTTCTTTGAGTACTGCAATAGCCGTCTGGAGAGCCTCAACGTCCATGACATTTCGTAATTCTTCAATTCTTTTGGCATCGTTAAACCACCTCTCTAAAGGTATTGGTAAAGAAACAATTTTTTTAGACGCTGACTTTTTAGATGGCACTTATCTCCTATGACAGAGATTCACGCATTTTCAAGACATTTTCTGCGTCTCTCATCGCTTGCTCCTGCTCAAACTTAGCCTTCTTTATCTCCATATCAAGCTGCGCCTTCTGTTGGGCCATCTGCATCTTTAACTGATGTTCCTCCATTTTAGACTGTGTTTCAGGGTTAATTCCTTCACCTTCTTGCTGTTGTGGAGCTGATTCCCTCTCCATTTTCTGTACTTGCTTAGAGGTATTATTTATCATTTCCTCAGCATACTGAAGAGCTTGGTTTGTTTCAGAAACTAACAATTCAAAAGCAGGGTCCCCCACAATTAACTGAACAGTCTCAGATATGTGCTGGTAGAACGCTTGTAGAGCAGGTAACGATTGAACAGGATCAGCAGCCCCCACATTCAGTTGTTCAATTAATTCCAAGAGAGGGGGGACGTGCGCTTGAAGATGAGCACCATGCATTTCCGTAGGTAACACAGGAACAGGGACTCCTCCTACCAACTGCTGGTTTTCAAAAAACGCAATCTTGTCATCCACAGTAGGTCTAGGATCAACATTGGCTGGAGCGTACCTGTCTGCCAGATCATGACCTACACGAGTAGAAACAATGTCGCGGGTGAGGTTCTTCCTCCCCACTTCATCAAACGAACCAGATATAGCTTGCAACTCACGCAAAGCAACCAAGCGGTTAGCATAAGAACCATTACCAATTGATCGGACAGCTTTCGTCCTACCCAAGTCCAAAGTCTCAATGAACTCAATAGGAACTCCACGATTATAACATCGAGTATAAAATTCATCTAAAGCTGGGTCCTGTTTTTTACTTTCCACTATTCGCCGAACCACTTCCCTAAGAAGTCTGTTCCAAGAAGAATAAAATAAATTCAGTGATGCCCCGGACAGACGGGTTTGTACATCCATGTCTGCCACAACCTGCATCTTATTCCTGTACGGTGAACTCTGTTCAGGCCCATAAGTGCTCACCGTATCAGTGTTCAAGGCTAACTGATTGCCTATATCCTGTAGGGCTGGTTGTACAGCCGTACTCAAATTGGGTACAGCCTTCTCTATGATATTGACATTGGGGGATAGGACGGCGTATGCTCCGTAGTAGGTGAACCCTAATTCATCTAGCGCCCTCTGGCTCTCCGGTTGGATCATAACCGCCGATCCTAACATCGCACCATCTATCATCTGACAACGCAGTCTATTGCTTGTCTGAATATGGTTGAAAATACGATGCCCCAATCCCCTTATGGAATGGTAAGTCCCATTACTCCCTGTTCCATAAGTAAATAAAATATACGCCTGCTCAGGCTTCTCATACCTACTCAGCCGCTTATACAAAAATTCTTCAGGCTTGTCCTCAGCACACAAATAGTGACTCACCGAACCGTCCATCTCCCGCACCCAAAAATGAAGCACGGAAACAGTAGGGTTTTGATGCCCAGTATAAATATCATTATTTTTAAGCTCCGCCTGCACAGTCTCCCAAGTCTCAGCAGCAGTAGCATTACCACGCCTACCAGAAGTAGAAGTATTCTTCATAATAACACGCTTAACCTCTTCAACATCCCAACCTACTTTAGAGGCAACATCAGGGCTCTTTATAAAAGCATATAATTCGTGTAAGTGATACTCCCGCCTACCTATAGCCACATCAATAAAATTCTCATTAGCTGGTGTTTGCCTAGGTATTAAAATATCAGCAAAAGAACCCACCCTGAAACGCCACTCATCAGGAGTATCAAAATAAGAAAAGGCAACACCGTGTTTAATAAAAGTCGTGCACAACCTCAAATAACTACTGTGAAACTCAGGCCAACTCCTCATCAAATGAGTCAACTCCTCAGCAACTATATCTTCAAGAGGAGCTATCTTTGAAGGCTCCCCCAATGTGCCCTTTACCTCAACCAACTTCTCCAAAGAAGAATAAAGATCCACATACGCCGAAAGAGAAATATCCAATAACCTCTGCGCCTCCCCAAAATTTAAGTTGGTCTTCAACGACTGCCCACTAGAATTTAACTGCGCTTGATTGTACGGATTTTCACCATCAAACATAGCGTCAACCCGTGCACGATTCACCGAAGAGCGTTCATCGGCTTGTAAAAGACCACTATAAATACTTAAAGCACTCTTAACATCTTTCAATCTAGTGACTACAGGTTTACCTTTAGCGTCTAAAGATCCTAACTTATCTAAAGCATTAATCTCAAATTGAGTTTCTGGTGGCATAACAACAAATTTAATGCTCTTTTTACACACCAGCAAGGTCTAATAGTTCCACGTGGAACGTATTAAGTCATCCACCTTTAAGGTCTTACGAGTCATTTTATCCTTATAAAGAGTCACATACATATCACCACGTATAGGTCTATCGGTAACAAGGTAGCAACCACGGGCTTTAAAACCCCTCTTCGGTGGTTTGATACAGTAGACGGCTCCGTATGATGTTATAGCATATCGAGGCCAATCAAGTAGGGGGCGGGCATCCAAACGGTTGAGAATCATATCCTCAGTCAAAAGGGGGGTCTCCTCCTCCGCAAAGAGGTCGTCTGCAAGTTTATCTATATTTACATATCGGCGAACGTGGTCGTCGCACTGCAAACTAGCGTAACGGGCTCCACTTCTAACCCTCGTTCTTATCTCTCCCCCGCAATAGTTATATAATCTTCTGTTTATAGAAACTTTATAACCCTTAGCGTAGGGGATTTGGCGGTAGTAGGGGTTGAGCATTTTCGTTGTTTGGTTCATAGCTATATATAATCTTTTATTAGATCTGTTCTCACTTACTTCACCATAGCAGTAAGTGAGAACATATATAATAACAGCTTTTTAGACCCCCCACCCCCTCCATATACATCGGCCAACTGAATATTGCAAACCTTTTATTAATGTATTAGATGAGCGGTTGTTTCGTGCACACCCTATTTAGACCGCTCATTAAGTTTGACCGCGCACTAAAACGAGCGGGCGCTCATTAAAAGGGTAAAAACTACAGCAGCTCTACTAGAAAGACGTGCGATTTTCATTAATTTTTTCCTAGAGGGGTATATATATAGAGGGACCCCGCCACAAAAACCCGCCCTCCCCCCGTGGCGTACCTTTGATTCATAACTTCTGACAAGATAGATAACATGGAGTCCACTCCTCAGTGTAACTGACTCAGGCTCAGTGACTAATGAATCCTGTACCCTGTACAATGCACAATTGGTCACCATATATCATTGGGGATTCAGGATTCAGGGTGAGCGGTTCAGCATATCTGATCTCAGGGGGTTGAGCCGTATTGATCCATTCCTAATTGATCCCTGAACACTGCACCCTGAGCACTGAACGGTGATCCCTGAGTCACCCTAACTGATCAGTCATAATAGACACTCAATACATGGCTAATAATAAGCTAATAAAGATCTGGCGTATATATGTCAGAGCAGATATATTTGTGGCCTATGTTCAATGATATACGACCAGACGATACGGAGGCATCAGCAATGAGGTCTCAGCAATTAGAGTTAGACGGGGCTGACCAACCTGATGTGGCTTGGTTCAATGTGGGGGGCGATTCCTATGTGGCTAACCCTTGCTACGTTGGGCCAGCAGTCCCACATCCAATGGAGGCTGAAGCTAACGAGATCCCTGAGCCAATGACGGCTGATGAGAAGGCTGAGTGGTTGCAGGTGAAGTTTGAGGAGTTAGATATGCAGGAAGCTCAGGAGCTAGAATCAATTGCTCTTGAAGGTGGCCGGATGGCTAGCCGTAAACGATGCGTCCATGCAAAGTATTTTAGCAGACGCATCCGACTGATGATCGATAACAATTAACTCTGAAGGGTGCATCCTGCGCAATGCATGGTGCACCATTCAGTGTTCATTCTGAACCTGAACCTAAACCATAAACTACTACTACCAATGATTACTAAAGTTGAAAAACTAACTGACCGTATCGAGCTCATCGGCTCAATCATATTTGAACTAACTGCGCCCCTCTTAGCGATGGCCCTTATGTCAGCCATGCTCCCATTTACCATGTCACTCTGCTGGGTGTTCATCGGCTGGCATGACGGCTTACTGCCATTACTAATCTGCGTTCCAATTATCGCTGTGCTTGGCGGTGTACTCATCTGGGTTGCTTGCGTCACGTTCCAAATGATGCATATGGCCGTTGAGGATATAAAAGAAAAGCTCACTGATTAATTCTGAAGGGTGCATCCTGCGTCACGCATGGTGCACCATTCAGTGTTCATCTTGAACTCTGAACTAACAATAAAATAAATATATGAAAACATCTGAAATCACATACTTCACGCTGTCAGCACTGTTACCCGACTGGCGTTTCTTCAAGACGGCCATTGATGACCTGAGTGCTAAGGGGCTCGCGATCGTTTCTATTGATGATTTGACCATCTGGAAACAAGATACTCCTCACACTGTGACTGCTCATCTATCCGCTATTCATTCAGACTACGTCCAGATCGTTCAGCGGTTGATCGGCTCACAGGCCAATAATGAACTGGAAAGCATCTCACTAAGAGTAACTGATGGCCCGCCTTCTAACGTCACAGAAGACCCCGCTGGTCTGACAATGACTAATACATCCCTCAATATAGAAATCACCAGATCTCATAAGCAATCCGATGGGTACTGCACCAACGGACTGATGTTCAACGAAGATAAGACGATCTACGGGGGTTGGAATTAACACTGAGCGTTGTGCTGGGGGCAACCCCAGTGCATAGCTCAGTGTTCATCCTGAATACTGAAACTAACAACGAAACAAACACATGAAAGAAAACGAAATTGAAACTAAGTCCTCTGCGGTTTTACACGGAGGCATCCCAGCCACTGATCCCAATTACTGGGACTGTGAGTGCAAAGAAAACTACATTCATCATAAGTCAGCCCGTAAGGAGTGCCCCAAGTGTGGCACGTATCATGAAGATCAACCTGACAGTCGAGTCAGTGAGATTGTAGAGGGTATCGACATTGGCACTGATGCGATTAATATTGAGCCAAGTCGGAAAGCGATTGCTCAAATACTTATCACTATCTTGCAGGATTCAGAATCACCTAAGGATGTTGAGTGGGCTAAGAGTGAAATACATAAAATGGCTGATGACATTGAGAAGCTCCGCAAGGTTGAAGAAAGGGTAGAAACGAATACTATACTTGATTGGAATAGTGCTGATGCTGGTGCTGAGTTCGCTAGCATTTACGACTTCATTAAAGGCGGTGAATCAGATGACTGGCAATATGATGAGTCAGCCTTTGATAACTCAACTCACACTGATATTCAGATGTCCCTTCGCTATGATGAGGGCGAGGATGAATACCAAGTTGATTCACGCTTTGACGTAGTTAGAACCCGTGACGGTGAGCCAATGGGTGAGGCTTATGAGACGGGGCAAATCTTCAGCACATATGATGAGGCCCTTCACGCTTACTACAAGCTGGGCCATGAATATGAAAAGGCTCTCACTGATGCTGGTTGGAGCATGATCGGTGACGGCACAGTGCCTGACAATCCAAAGAAAGTGTTCTGGTCTAATGAGGTTGAGGATAGTATCAGGAGTGGTTTTAATTGGCATACCAACACTTCAAAACGTAAAAGGGATGTACTCATCAAAAAACATTTAGGAATAAAGGAAGCTTGAGCGTTGTGCTGGGGCTCTCCCCAGCGCATAGCTCAGGTTTCAATACAATTTTGAAACTCTGAACTTAACAAATAGAAATAAATAAAATGAACACTGAATTACTGGCCCAAGTTGCCAGCACCCCAAGGTCTAACAATGAGACAGCTAAAGTCCAATCGTTAGAGGAGCTTGAAATATCAATGAAGCGCCACAAAGAAGATTGGATCTGCCCGTCTAGTGATGCTCTCTTTGACTTCAACTCATCAATGGGTACGCACGGTCGGTTTACCATCCGGCTTAGAGATAGGTTGACCCTTCCTACCAATAGGAACTTCAACTCAACCATGTACAGCCGATTAGCAACGGGGCTCAAGTCCTACGCTTCTCACTTGGTTGATACTGATCAAATCCCATTGCTACTTCAGAATGCTAACGACCAGTTAGATATTAAAGGTAAGAAGTACATGATCAGAGCTCAAGAGAATGCCAATGGCATTATGATTGCCAGAGCGTTCTTAGGTGACACGTACAAACGCATTGATGATGAGCTTGTATTTGATGTTATCAAAAAAGAACTCGCTAACTCTGATCTCGATTTTGAGATCGTAGGTGGTAGACGCACAATGGATAGGACGTACTTCAACATCATATCCAAAGAGCCCGTGCTTACGTTAGGTGACCGTTCAATTCACATCGGATTTACGGTTAGCACGTCAGACACTGGTGGTGCATCAATGCAGTTTACTTTGTTCGCTTGCGATGGGTACTGCCTGAACGGAATGCGGTTTAATCAGATTGATGCCTACGGCTTCAAAGCTGTGCACCGTGGACCAAGGCTAGACAAAGAGTTTGGCTTGCTTCCGTCATCTAATATCATTGATAAGGATGATGTGAAAGTTGAAGACGTGATTGAGAAAATCAAAGCTGGTGTCCGCAAGGTGACCAACCCTGCAAAGCATCAGGAGATCATCTCACTCATTACCAAAGCTGATCAAGCTGAGGTCACCGGAGAGTCTATTGCAATCATTGAAAAAATTGCTGAGGATAACAAATTCTCTGATATTGAAACTGCAATGGCAAGGGAAGCATTCAGGGAAGGTGAGGACACATTGCTAGGCATTCAGTCCAGTATTACTCGCATGGCTCAGGAGTCGCATTCGTTCACTCGCAGAGTGGAGCTAGAGCAGATTGGCGGTCGCTTGCTGACCATGCCTGAGTCTCGCATCAATCGTTTGTTGGCAACCGTCCCAGCTGATGAGGAGGAAACTGGAATTATCTTGTCTAGCTAATATGGCTCGCACTGGTAGTTACTTAATAAGAGTTGGGGTTGAGTGGGCTTTAGTTAGCCGACTCAACCCTTCTTATGAGATCCCATTCGTATCTCGTAAATGTGCTCTCAGTTATGCACGTCAGCTAGGCTGGCCCGTTAGCCGATTCCCAGTATGGGACAGGCTCACACCGTCTGATGTAGACGTGCTAGATTTAGAGGGCAAGTCACTTACTCCTGATGAGCGCAAGCAGGTCAGACGTAATTTAGATAAGGTTAGAAAACTAAGGAAGGTCCGCAAGTTTTTAGCACCGTTAGGGCTGAAGCAATTTGTGAACCGCTTAATCAAGAAAACATTGAGACATGGCAACTAAGAAAGCTAAGAAGAAAACAAGTAATCCTAAGCACTGCACTTGCGGTGCTGATGATGAACCCTTGTATAAAGTGAATGGTAAGACAGTTGAGGAGATCACACTGACAGTCGTTTGGGATCACGGCCACTTTGGCAGTGATGCCCCGTACCCGTACTCCTGCGTAGACGCTCTCGCTAGATATATATCTGGGGCGCAATTACATGATGAGTCCGGAGACTATCACGGTGAGGTCAGTGCTGTTCTTGGGACTAATTCTGTGCCTTTGCTTTTACGCAAAGTAGAAAATACGCATCAGGGGAACCTTGGTTTGATTGAGGACTGAACCCCGTATCCTGAACACTGAACCCTGAACGGTTCATCACGGAAGCTGACTCCTGAAAAGGGGTCAGCTTTTTTTGTGCCTTTTAAAGACGCTGAGATTTAAACGGGGTGACCAATGGCCCGTGCCGGATTCATCTGAGCTATTCTCAGGGTCTTTAAAATGGTACTTTGGGGGTATATTGGGCCTCCGGTGGTTTGCTAGGCAAATGGTTTAACGGCCTGAGGATCGCTAAAAAGAGGGGGGTCTAAAACAGTTCGTAAATGTACCCCCTTTTTTGCCAAAGCGATTTCTGAGAGATCCTCAAGTTTTTTTTGAAAAAAGCAGTTTTTCTCTTACGAACACCCATCCCGCCCCACAAAAACCATCCCGCCAAACAACCCTTTATTAAGGGTTGCATATATTTAATAGGAATATTAGGTTTATGTATGCAATTTATTAGGGAAATTTATCCTAACGGGATGCCTTTGGTTTTGGATGCGGTCCATGAGGATGGTGTTGTAGACCCAGATTCTGTAAGAGTATTCTCAATAATACACCAACACGGATATTTAGAACCCTTTATAGGGGAGCAACTTCCTTGGAAGGGGAATAATCTCGCTAAACGTCTCAACAAAATATTAAAATTAAGTAAATGATATTACACAAGAAAACATCTCCTGAGTCCATTATCGAAGCTATCTCTAACGTATCAGGGTACTCAGTATCAGAATTAAAAGGCCCCGCCCGCGATGCTGCTCTTTGCCAGTGGCGGCATGTGGGTATGTTCGCTGCCCGACAAAAGGGATTTACTCTTGTAGAAGTGGGGAAGTTATTTAACAGGCATTTCTCCACCGTGATTATGGCAGAAAAGAAAGTGGATCAATATAAGAACACGATATCTGACTCTTTAGAAGCCGTTGAACAACACGTAAAAAGATATGAAGACAGCAGAGGCACTACCTAAATCGACTGTTATAAGGGAGCAGTTAATAAAAATGGAGAAGCCTGAGGCGGGGCCTTTCAAGGGGGTTTGCATGTATTCAAAGACGGGTTTTGAATATCCTGTATACACAGTAGTAGGCCATGCAAACTTTGACATGGTGGTTTACGAAGGAACCTCAAAAGAAAAAGCTAATGACATTTACTACAGACTGTCCAGTGCTTATGACCACGTTGATGTTATATCTGACGATGAATTATAATTAAATAGGCCATGCCCATCATAGAGTACGAGATAGACACCCTTGATATAATCAGGGCAGCAGTAGCTTCCAGCCGTACGTTTGCCCCCCTTGAACCTATGACACGCTCCCATGAAATGGTGGAGCGTATAACAACCAAGGAGTACCCCTATAAGCTGACCCTCGCGGATGAGGAGCTACAGGAGAGCCATCTCGTCCAGTTTGGAGCCTCTTGTACGTCACTGCCCTCAAGTGTCATGTATCAGATGCAGCACCAACTGTATCATAAAAGGCATTAAGGGCATAACTGTGTACTGAGCACATTAATTGAGGGCATAACTGTGTACTGAGCACATTAATTGAGTGTATAACTATGTACGGAGCACATTAATTGAGTGTATAACTATGTACGGAGGGCGTACTTTTCGCATTACGGGTATTATTTACGTATTGACTATATATTATTAATAGTCCAGATTATGTTAAATATGTGTTATAACATCGTTTTAATATGTATTTCTAATTGTTAGGTATTAAAGGGGCTGGGGGGCCCTGAGTGATTTCAGAAGTTATCGTTTTCTCTTCTGGTCACATAGATCCCTGTACACTGTACATTGTATGGTGTGCAGGGTTTCTTTAATCTAAATAGAGGGTCCCCTCACCATTAGTCAGATCCTCAGCCTCTTCATCGTATATTTGGTCTGCCTTTTCAGCTTTGTCATCAAATTCAGCAGTACCTTTTTCGTAAAGACGGTCTATCACTTTTTGGAAAGACCCCTCTTTCATCGCAACGGTATCAAACTCACCATAAATAACCATGTCTTTCCATACGTTAGGAATTCTCACGCTGGTCATAATATCCTGAAGTTGGGATTCGTCCAAGTGACGCATAGCTATGTTGTACGCACCGTGTAGTTCTTCAACTCCCCGAAGCATCTCTTCCATCTCTCCTCGGACTATCCCCCTGATATCACTATCATTATAACTCTTCTTTTGTAATATCGAAAACTTATCATCTAATGATTGATCGAACTTACCCATGATTTCTCGGAAGCGGCTTCTGGCTGCCTGTTCAGGATTGAAAGGATAAAATTTAAGCGGGGTCACGTGTCTTAATATCTCTCCAGCAGGGCTATAAAAGTCGTGCCCGAATATTTGTTGGCCTCCTCTCTCGTAGTTTCCACCCCCTGCTTTAACAGCTC
>TARA_R110002050_G_scaffold777_4_pt1 | contig 12428 bp, 11 predicted proteins | sample TARA_R110002050 | Tara Oceans TARA_R110002050 (sample SAMEA4396988) | marine metagenome | biome: Polar Biome; feature: [DCM] deep chlorophyll maximum layer (ENVO:01000326); material: water (ENVO:00002006), including particulate matter (ENVO:01000060) such as... | depth 25 m
GGTTTTTATCATTATTAGTTAGACTAGATTTAATGAGAAACATTTTATCTCTTTGTCTATCGAAATGATTAGAATTATTAAAATCTTCCCAAAAAGCTTTAATTACCTCTAAAAAGACGTCATTATTTGATGAAATAGGAACATTATACTTTATTTGAGAAATTATCCTTTTAGAAATATTATCTTCTTCGACCTTTAAGAACAAATCATCAGTTTGATACCCTTTATTTTTATTTTGAAATCCAATTTCTATAATATTACCGTTAGGAAATAATGGAACAACACCATTAATTATCATTTGTAATAAAAATGATGCTTGTACATAATTTTCATAATTAAAACCGCCTCCACCAGTTTGAAATACACTTGCCTCTCCAGCCATTTAACTTACTTTTTCTGTTATACCTTGTTTAAACTCTTCCAAAATTTGAACAGCATATTCTAAATCCCATTCTTTCTTGCTAACCCACTGTTTTGCTATTGCAGAGCTTTTAGGATCTATAATATTATCGTTTAGAGTTTTTAAAATTCTATTGCTAATTGCCTCTGAAATATTTAAAAACTGACTTGCTTTTCTACCTAATACTCTTGCTGCAATTTTGAGTTGGTCTAAATCACCTTCTTCTGGAAAAGTATCGTTATGGTACTCTACTATTTCATCAAAATTCAAATTGAAATAATGTTCTATAATTCTTAAAACATCATACAAGTCACTATCACGTTCTTCTGGTCTATCACTCCAAGCAATTAGTTTTAAAATGATCATTCCTGATAAGGATGGAATTTGTACTGATTTTTCTTCTATTTGAACTGTTATTGGGTTTTGTAATACTTCACTAAAACCTAAAACGTGTAAATCGGTATAACGTTCATCGAAATTAATCGTAAAATTTTCTTCAATTTCCCCAAAAGGTAATAAATCTATAGCAACATTAAACTTATCATTATATAGTGTCCAAGGTGCTTTCACTTTGTTAAATCCATAATTGCTTAACTCTTCTACAATTGATTCAAATTCTTGTATTGAGGATATCATTATGGCAAAATCTATATCTTTTGTACCTCTGCTTGGTTTAATACCATCTTTCAATAGTTCTAAAGCTATTGCACTTGCGCCAATTAAATAATAAGGCACATTTAGCTTAATCATTACTTTATCAATACAATCAAAAACTTCCTTGAAATACGGAATTGATAGTTGTTTATATGTTTGGTTTAATGTGCTCATTAAAAATTAATTTGGCTGTTTCTTTGCTTCTTTTATCGTCATTAATCATTAAATCAGCATACACTAATTCTTTTGGGGCTATATTATTAAAATCAGTAGTCCAAAATTTTTCATATACCCAAATATTCCCTTCATCATTTGGCAATAACCTATAATTTATCATTAAATCCTTTGTTGCTTCTTCGGTGTATAAGATAAATTTTTCCGGACGTAAATGATTGGTAATAATATCTCCTGCGGGTTCACCTCCCCAAACTGTTTTATCTGTGTTAAGTTGCAAAGCTCTCCAGTCTTTATTTTCATCTTGAAATCTGAAACGTTTCTTGAATAGAGTAGGTTTTAATGTTTGTTGAAATTCTGCAGTCCATCTGTTTAGTAGTTCTCCATAATCGTTAATTATATATTCATTTTTATTCAACCTTAAAATGAAATTGTTATCTAATAAACCATTTATGATTAGGGGAATATTACCTAAAGCTACATTGGCAATGTCTGCAATTTCTCGTTGTGTTTCATTTAATAGCCGTGGATTTAGTAAAAAATGAAATACTACTTTTAATCCAGTTTTTGTAAAAGCTCGATTCCCTTTTTCTTTTTGATTTTTAATGGTTTTGTTCGTGTCTATATAAAGGAAAATATCTGCTTTATTTATAAAGACATTTCCATTCCCTTCAAGGTAATTTACTTGGTTTTCCCGAAGTTCTTTTTTTACTTTTGGGTATAACTTTTCTGCTACCAATAAAAAGTTTTCAAATCTGTTATTGTATTCAATAATTTTAAAAAGTTGATGGTTTTTAACGTCTTTTTTAACCTCGACCAGCATTATAACATTTTGATTGTTTATTGTTAAGTCCAACTCTCCATCAATATCATTATTATAATCCATCAACTTCCAATCCCAAGTTATTGGGATATCCTTTTCTAAATTATGAACTGCATTATTTAAAATATCTATTTCATTCATCCTAAACAGTTTTTGTTGTTCATTACTTTTTATTGTTCATTATTCGTGAACAGATTAAAAATATGAACAAATGTATAAAAAGTATTTGAAATTAATAGGGAATGAGAGTATTTTATTGTTAAAGCAAAAAATCAAATAGGCTTGTTTTAGAATTTAAGTTTTGGCAAATCTTGCATTTCTTGCTAAAGTTTAATTTAATGTTTATGTAGAATTGGCGGTGTTTTGTCGGTGTTGTCCTCTATTTTCTTTTATCAACACTTTCTTTATCAAAAGCATTAGGCTTAAAAATTTACTTTTTTTGATCATTCATTTTGTAATGCAAGTGAAACCAAGTATTTACTCTGAAAATACTTATTGAACCCAAATTAGTTTCCCATGAACGACCTTCCCAATCTTCATCTTTTTTTATTTCATCAATCATTAAACAACCTTGGTCTTTAATATCTGCTCCTAATTCATCAACAAATAATTTTATTACTCCAACTATTTCCTCATAACAAATCACGAAACTTGTTGCAGGGTTTTCTTTACTTAATATGAAAAATGAATCACTTTCTTCCGGTTTAGGCATTAATAGTTTATTAAAAAAGTTAAAGAAATATTCATTTGTGAATTTTACCAATCCAAATACACTTCCATCTTCATAATCCTGCTGTTTAAATCCTTCCCCCTTTTTTATAACATTAATGATACTCGTAAAATGTTCAGCTAGATTATTATAATTTAAGTACTCATTGAAGTATTTAATAAATTCTTCTGTTTTTAAAACTTTAGTATTAATACCTAGTTTGTTATAAACTGCTTTAGCCTTGAGATAGTTCTTATTGTCATTGGTAATATAAAACTCGCATTTTGAAGCAAATGCAGTATGAAAAGCGTCTTCTGTGGTATTTTTAAAAGTCTTTTTCTCTTTTGCATTAACTTTTACTTTATCAGACTTATATCCATGAATGTCTAACACTACATATTCATTAACTATTTCATTAAACCATTTAGGAGCATTTTTAGAATTTTCAAATGGCTTATTAATATCAAAATCCTCTATACCAAGTTTTTTATATGCTTTGGAAATAACATCAAATGGATTTTTGTCATCATTAAAATGGCCACTATTAATACCTGCTTTCTGTACTGCCTCTCGAAGCTCCTTATATCCCTCTTCTTCATTCAAATTCTTCAACATTTTGCCAAAACTTTTAAATAACCCATCAATTGTAAGATCTTCTTTAAGACCTGGAAACATTTTATCCATCATTTCACTACCCTCTGGGTTATCGTATGCTTGTTTAATTGCGTCATCTATGGGCAACGATGAAATGAGATTTTTATAGGCATTTGTCATGATATTCAAAATTGGTTCATCTTCAAATGTTGGAAACAAGCTATCGATAGACAGATTATTAAACATTGGCGCCTGTTCAATTCTTTGATCTAATAACTCTCCTGGATCAGATCTATCAACAATTATTTGATCTGAATTGTTGTAAATACAAAGATTATTTGTTAAAAATCTAATATAATCTAAATCTGCTCTAATCATTTCTTGTTCTTCAATACTATGATTTTTTACACTTGCAAAAATATCTCCTATATGAGCTGTGGAGTAGATTAATAAGAATTTGGTTTTATTTAAAATAATGTCCCTAAATTCATCTAGACGATTACTTTTCATTGCAGACATCACATTCCAATCTAAATAAACCTTTATCATTTTTATTACAACATTATGAGACTTAAAGCTAACTAAATTATTTCCTCTTATCAACACTTTTTTCATCAAAAGCTATTAAATTGAAGAGCTGACGCATTCTGGATCGGACACGTTTGCCATAGTGATCTTTAAGTTCTTGAGCTTTGAGGTTGGGTGTTGCTGGGTTATGGGCTAATAAACTTATTGGCTTTCCACCCACCTTTCTACCCACTTAAGGATGTATATAATTAATTTTCCAATGACCTCCTTTTGCACTACCAACTCTTTCCACAAGACCAAAATCCTTTAGAGCATCTAGGTTATTATCAATAGCAGTAGAACTTAAGCCAATTATTTCTTCAAGTTCTTTTTTGAAACTTTATTATTCTATTATTATGAATAGATTTAATAATATTAACTCTATTATCAGTAAGATTATCTACCCACTTATCTACCCACTTATTAAAATCGAAAGGGCTTCTAAATGTAACCGTTTGCAATTTACCTCGGAATGTATAGTTAATCTCAAAAGATATAAACATGGGCGTTTTTTTAAGTTTTTTTACTCTCGTTTAACTTTTATAGATAAAATTTGCCCTCGTTGGATTTTAATCACATGAGAAGATTTTACACTCCAGATTTGAGCAACATTCCATGAGAAACTTATATTTCTATTTCAAGAAGTTTCTACTATTTTGGCAGTTTTAGGTCTTTACACACTTCCTTTAATAATTCACCTGGATCTTCATCAATAGCAAGAGAAATCAGATATAACTCTTTCACTTTCAATTGTGTGTTCACATTATTTGCAAGTTCACTTAATCGTGTTTTGCTAATGCCTGTTTTACGAGACACATCAGACCGATTAATTGATTTTTTAGCAAAGAAGAGTCCTAGTTTAGTCATGAATTTATCCTTTTTCAGTACATAAAGTTAATATTTAAGATAAAGTTTTCCGATTATCTAAACTTTTATTTGTGATTTTATCATATTATATGTACATTAGTTCAGATTATATGAAATATATATCCGAATATGTAAACTATTAAAGTCATGAATCAAAAAGCTAACACAAATAGAGAAGAGGTCATAAATAAACTTACTACTTTTCTTGAGGTAAAATACATTTACAAGTCTAACATTGCGTTTGAAGATTACAGTAAATCTCTTTTTATAGTTGTTTTAGAAGGAAACTGTAATCAATTGACCAAAGAGTTATCCCCCATGGTTGCTAAAATATTTCAGGATGAAACGGATTTTCTATACAGGATATTCTCTTTTGAATATGCCCTGCAACAACTAAACGATGAAAACTTATTCTTTGTTCATGGGTGCTCATGGGAGAAACTGATCTTTCATAATACTGATTCAGAGTTAGACAGCTTCCATGAGTACCATATACCAGAAAAAACACTAAGCAATATACAATCCGTTTTTGAAAAAGAACAAGATAAAATGGCTTCATTCTTGGATGGTGCGACCTTCTTTGTTGAAAAAAACAATCTTCCCCAAGCAGCTTTTATGTTGCATCAATATATAGAACTGTGGTTTCGATATGCTGCCCTTTTTATAATGGGTAAGGAACGTAAAAGCCATAGCATCAAGGAGCTTCAAACCTATATAAAAACCTTTGCACCGGAACTTGGAAACCTTTTCAGTACAGAAATAGATGAAGAACAACACCTTTTAAGATTATTGGATGATGCATATATAACTACACGATATAAGAACAATTACTATATCAGCTTAAAACAAATCCGTAAAATATTGGAGAAAGCCAATAAAGTAAAATCATTGGCTACGTCATTATTTAAAAACAAATTGGATGCCTGCACAAGCCAATCACCCCATGTAAAAGAAATCAAAGTTCCCAAACTACAAAGTTCTGAACCCATTGGCACAGACTTATTAAACTTCATTAAATCACTATCCAAAAAGGATTTTTCGGCTTTAAAACCATATCCCTTTAAAGAAGGATATTATACTATTGGATTAGTTACGGAAGGCTATTTGGATCTTTCCTTTATGATTTCAAACCTATTAAAGGTCTGTATTCTAGCTATGGAAGTCGAGTATTACCCAACTCGGTCTATCCCTGAACCGGAACATAACATTAGAGAGGTTTTGGGATATGTCTTGGACATGATACCCCATGAGGAAATGGAACTTCTTGATGTCATCAGGGATTTAGCATTAGAACCAGAAATCAGCAGCTAATGAAAGAAAAAAAAAACATAAAGAAGTATTGAAGAGAATTCAAGAGGTATTGTCAAATAAAGATGGATTATTGAAGCCTGCTGGATATTCATGCAACCATAAACCTATGATGAAAGGAGAATTTTTAATCGGGGACAATGACGAACTTTTGTTCAATATATCCTGTTTATTGAAAACCTGTGTATTGGCACTTGAAGGAGACGCTACCTTTTCATCATCTGCACTTTCAAATGCAGACCCTAAAGCCAATGTTATAGTAGCATTGGAATTCATAATCAATCTACTACCCAGGGAACAAATGGTTACACTAGATGAAATTACTAAAATTCTTTTGGAAGTAGGACAGAAAAAAGCATAATTCTAAATTTATAAAGATTGGTTTAAAGTTTTTATTTCATATCTGTTTTCAGTGAAAATAAACATCACTATTTATCATTGCTTTAACAAGTACAACTCTCCAATTATTAACACCATCTCTAGCTTCAATTTTTAAATAGTGGTTTTTAATAAACTTTAGAAGTTCTTTATCGTCATTAATTGAATCCCTAAAACTTGAAATTAGTATATCTAATTCTGAAATAACTTCGTCTGAATCTTCCCTGAAACGTTGTAATAAATTCAATTTATTATAATGACTCTCTATAACTTTAAATAAGTTTAAATCGATATTCGATATGTTTTTCAATTCAAATGTAAACTCTGTTTTCGATACTATATCAACAAATAAATATTGTGAATTGGGAATAGTTTCTGAATAAAGGTTTAAAAACAATAAATTTTTATCACCTTTCCAATTCTCCTTCTTTTTTGAATTACAGGTTGAACAACAAGGAATTAAATTTATTGGATTAACTGAAAACTCTGGAAATTCATTCTTTGGGATAAAATGATCTAACGACGCAACTTTTTCTATTGTGCAATTAGGGCAAGTATTTATTCTTTGATTAAATTCATTTGTAGTCAACTCTTTTTTGAGTTCTATAATAGATTTTCTTTGAGAAGAATAAAGATTTAGAAGGTTTGTTTTATCTTCACCATCAAAACCATGTGCTGAAATAGCAAACAAATTATTATTGTCAAATTTATACTTATAATCAGCATAAGTTTGAGTTATCGTAACTTCGTTTTTCAATAAATTATCTTTAACAACTCCTTTATTCAGACTATCACTTACCAAATTTTTATGAAAAGACAGAGCATCTCCTTGATAACACTTTATATTTTTCATACTAATTTACTTTTAATATAAATTTTAGCATTTAAACTTAAAGGAAGGTTATCATTTTCAATCTTTTCAAGTATTGTTTCATAGTTGTAATATTGCTCAATCATTTTATCAAGCATAACTTTGTAGTGTTTGTTTATCTCACTATTTGAAAAAACATCCTCTGTTAATACTGTTAAATTTTCTCCAAAACTTTCAACACCTATCTTTCTTATAAAAGGAATATTATTATCTCTCTCCATAATGTAGACATTTTTTCCAAATATATTTTGAATAATAATTGGAGAATGTGTTGTAATTAAGCAATAAGAATCAAATGATTCGACCAATTCATATATTGAACTTATAAGCTGGGAAATTGCGTTGGGATGTAAATGTGTTTCTGGTTCATCAAATAGAATCAATGAGTCAAATCTAATATTAGCTATTATTTTTGTCATTATTTCTAACATTATACTTTGTCCAGAACTTAATTTATCAATGATTTCAATGAACTTACCTTCATTTAGGACTAATTCATTTTGATCACCAACACCTCGTAATCCATTAAGAATAAAAAGATCTTTTAAAACTTCATCATCAATAAAGTTTTTCAAAATATGTTTCCATTTTTCGATTCTATTGTGATATTTAATTTTGTTATATGCTTCAAGTATTTTTTGGTTCTTCTCTGCTTTTGAAGGAAATGTTTTATCATCATTCAACAAACCACAAAAAACATAATTAAAATCAATATTTTGATTAGGTTTTTTAAAATTATCAAACACACTATAAGAAACAGCAATAATTTTACTGAACATTGGCTTATTTGGCTTGAAAGAAGCCTCCTTTGCTTCAGATATATCGAGGGGTAAATTTGTTATTAATTGCGTTTTTCCTGCACCATTTTTACCAATTATTGCAAAAATTCTATCTGAAAACTCTAAAGTGTTATTAAAATCTAAATCAATTTCTACAGGGGTAGACGAATAATTCGGCGTAAAATTATATGAAAATTTAAATTTAGTGTCAAGATTCCTTCCTTCTAAAATATACTTAATATTTCTTGAGAGCTGTTCTGCATCATCTCCTCTTATTAAAGAATTTCTATATATATGATTAGAAGAAAAATTATCATTTATTTCAACAAAATAGGCTGCATCCTTTAGAGCATATAAAACACTTTGTAATTTGTAACTAAAAATTCTTTGAAGATTAAGGTAATAATCCTCTTCTTGACCTAGAGAACAAAATGTATTATTTAGAGAAGTGAATTTTTTATCAATTACATCTCTGGTTTTATCACTTTGCCCATTTGTTATTTTTAAATCACCTATTTTTTCAATATCTAGAGAACTTTTATAATAAAGTAATCTAAAGGTAGTTTCACTTCCGTAATCATCCCAATCATTTGTTTTTAAATAAAAATACGGGTAATCATTTATATGATGACCTACTATAAAAGGTATTGAATTTTCTAATATATCAATTTTATCATTTTTCTTACTTTCTCTTAAAGTATAAATTGGTAAGTCTTCCTTATAATCTGAAACAGCTAAATTGTAATTAATACTCGCTAATTCAACATTAATCAGTGATACATAAAATTCTATTTCCTGTAAATCGTTCCTGAAGTCAGGATGAACTAAAGTTTCTAAAAACTTAGTAAAGTCTTCATTATTTTCTAATAATTTAAAATAGTCTACGAAGGCCTGTTCATAAGTCCAATCTTCTGGATTATTTACTAAATGTTGAACAGCATCATCATAAGCACTTGTCCATCTATCATCGTCTGAAACTCTTGGAAGCCCTTTTAAGTCCCAAATATTATTTAAAAAAAGTATAATACCATTATACCATCCATCATCTTTTGCAGTAAAAGCATTAGGATTATTATTTATTTTTCTAAAAAGTTTAGACTTTAACTCTTTGGTGTATTTTATCATTTATAAAAATTATTCCTAAATTTCAACGCTACTTTCTCCCTCAAAAACCTCCCTTAAACAACTCTGCATCAATTGCTCTCTTTGTTCTTGGCCTTGTTGTACTTCTTGCTCTAAAGCATCACATAAACCCATTGAAGCATTTACTTTTTGGACGATGGCTTTTTGTTCTTCCAATGGTGGAAGTGAAACAACAAACCCCCTTATTAATGACAAGTTTAAATTGCCCTGTGAAACTCCTTTTCCATAAGTGTTTTTAGAAGAATACTGCCTTCCTTCTGGAGAGTTTAACCACATAACAATATAATTAGGTTCTAATAAGCCAGGGAACATTTTTAAAAGTCCTACACTAACATAAATAGCAAATTCTAAATCCTGATCAATCAACGTAGCTTCCCCTATTCCAGCACCTACCCGTGTTATAAGTATATCGTTTAATTCAGGTTTTCTGTTTCTTCTATATCCTTCAAAATCTTCTTCAGAAACAAATTTATGTTCTTCAGGCATAAACTTAAATGGTTTAACATTTTTGGCTGATAAAAACATTCTTCCTTTTTCAGTATAAGTTGGTGTTTGATGAGTACCATCAGTAATGTATTGACATAATTCAATCATCCTACACCAAACCCAACCTTCTGGCAACTCATAAGGAATTTCATCTTTAGTAATTGGAGGTAACGGTTTTTCCTTTTTTATTTTTTTGTCTTTAATGAGTTGTGCTTTCTCTTTTTGGATGCGTTTTAGAAGTTCACTGGCGTGGTTGGATCCTGAAACGAATTCAGGATGACTCGCTCGCCAATCTCTCGTAAGTTTACCCTGAACGGCTAATTGTAAAACGGTTTCTCGTAACTTTTTAATGTTAGCGGATTCATTAAAGAAAGTCTGAAAATGGTCGCGTAAAAACCCCCATTCTTTTTTGGCATTGTTGGTGGTGAGTTGGTTTAAAGCCGACGTAACAAAGTCTTCTTTTAAACTAATACGCTCTAACGTTAATTGCTCTAATTGCTCAACTTCTTTAAATAAGGCTTCTACAACTTCTACGATTGCTTTTTGTTCTTCTAATGGTGGCACAGAAATTGGAATTTGCAACCATTTATTTTTGTTAATCATAGGAGTTGCTGAACCAGTTGACCTTTCCCAAACTTCCGTTTGAAAATAAGGTGATTGACAAACTACTTTGACATATTCAACTGGAGAGCATATTGGGGTTAGAATATTTATTTGTTGATTACAACTAACATCCTTTCTATTAATATTGCATTTCCCCATACTACCTCCAATACAAACCATCATTAAAGAGTTTGATTCGATTAACCTTCCTTTTCTCAATCCTTCTTCCGAAAGTCCTTCTATTGGATATTGCATGAAACTATTAGAAATATCGGCTGGACCTAAAAAAGGTATAAATGTTCCATAATTTTTAGGATTTTTAGTCGGAGGTGTAGTACCTGTTTGAGCATTACCTAAATCACCTAAATTAAACCATTTCCAATTTATTGGTAGTTCAAAAGGCACTTCATCCTTGTTGATCCGAGGTAATGGTTTTTCTTTTTTTATTTTTTTTTCCTTAATCAGTTGTATTTTCTTTTTTTCAATGCGCTTTATCAATTCAGTTGCAGGTTCAACATCAGGATTTTCTTTTCTCCAATTTGCAGTCAATTTTCCTTGAATCGCTAATTGTAAAATCAACCCTTTTAATTCTTCCGCATTTTTTGGCCGAATAGTTAAATCTTTAAAATGTTTTAATAATTGCATATTATTTTAAAGCTTCTGTTAACACATTTACAATTTCCTCTTGTATTGAAGAAATCTTCTTTTCGGTTGCTCTAAATTTTTCCAACAACACTTCAGGACTTGCCAAAGTATCAACTTCTTGGTGTGGGTTTTTAATATCCAGATTATAACATCGTTTTTTAATGTCTTCTATAGACACTTTCCACGTATATTGGTTTTCTTCCCGGTTGTTCCACCACGCCTTTTCTAAATCAAACTCTTTAATATTAATGGGTTTGGTTTTATTATAGCTTACAACACCTTCTGGATAGGGATGTTCAAAATACCACACCTCTTTAGTGGATGTGCCTTTTTCAAAAAACAATAGGTTGGTTTTAATGCCAGTATATGGGTTAAATACGCCATTAGGCAAACGCACAATGGTGTGTAGGTTACAACGCTCTAACAGCTCTTCTTTTAAACGTGTTTTCATACCTTCGCCAAACAAGGTGCCATCTGGCAATACAATGGCGCAACGCCCATTGGTTTTAAGCAACTTAATAATTAAGGCTAAAAATAAATCGGCCGTTTCTTTGGTTCTAAATTTTTGTGGAAAGTTGGTTTCTGTGCCATCTTCTTCCACACCACCAAAAGGCGGATTGGTTAAGATTATATCTAGCTTATCTTTTGCTCCCCAATCGGCATAAGGCTTGCTCAATAAATTATCCCTACGAACAGCCGGTAAATCAAAACCGTGTAACATTAAATTGGTAGTACACAGTAAATGCGGTAATGGTTTTTTCTCAATACCTCTAATGGATGTTTGCAGCACATCACGGTCTTTTGGTGTTTTAACTTGCTCACGCATATGGTCGATTGTACAGGTTAAAAAACCACCTGTACCACAAGCAGGGTCTAATATGCTTTCTCCTAATTGTGGGTTAATCATATCTACCATAAACTGAGTTACCGCTCTAGGTGTATAATACTCACCAGAAGAACCTGCGGATTGCAGTTCCTTTAAAATGGTTTCGTAAATATCATTAAACAAATGACGTTCTGTGGTACTATTAAAATCTATTTGATTAATCACATTGATAACTTGACGGAACAAGGTTCCGTTTTTCATGTAGTTATAGGTATCATCAAATACCGAACGAATAATATTTGCTTGCGGACTTATAGTAATATCTAAATCTTTAAGCGCAGGGAATAACTCGTTATTGATAAACTCCATTAAGGCATCGCCTGTTAAACCTTCATCATCTGCTGCCCAGTTTTGCCATTTTAGTTTTTCAGGAATTGGGCTTTCGTAACCGTCAATGGTAATTTCCCATTCTTCTTCTTTATCGGCAAATATTTTCATAAATAGCATCCATACCATTTGCGAAATGCGTTGTGCATCGCCATCTACTCCTGTATCCTTACGCATAATATCGCGTATGCCTTTTATGTTTGTTGTTATGTTA
>TARA_R110002050_G_scaffold108088_4_pt1 | contig 12420 bp, 5 predicted proteins | sample TARA_R110002050 | Tara Oceans TARA_R110002050 (sample SAMEA4396988) | marine metagenome | biome: Polar Biome; feature: [DCM] deep chlorophyll maximum layer (ENVO:01000326); material: water (ENVO:00002006), including particulate matter (ENVO:01000060) such as... | depth 25 m
TTTTTATGGTCCCGGTCTTGGTATTTTTGTCGGGCGAGGCGCTGGCTGGAGGTGCGCGTGTGGAGTGACGCGCTGGTGGGCAGCTGGCTTGGGAGGGCGCGCGTTGGAGAGAAGGGTGTCCGGAGGTTTACCGACGGTGTTGGGAAGTTGCGAGTGCGCCCTCACGGTGGTGCAACGTAGTCAGGCGTGTGAGTAGAGGGTGTGTAGATGAGCGGTGTGTGGTGGAGGGTATTAACCACAGTGGGTCAGAAACTCCCGCCTCCACGCCACCCTTTCACCAGTTCCTTCTGACCCACCAACTACCTCACCCCCCGCCGGCCCTGACGCAGAAGAACACTCTCTCCTTAAAGAAGCAAACCCATCTTCTGCGACAGCCATCCTGCGCTGGTTGTCACCCCCCCCCTGATCAAAATATTTTCGCTTAAAAAAATAATATTTTCCTGACGCCAAAGAACATCTTCTTCCTTTAGAGAGAAATCCATCTTCTACGACAGGCACCTTTTTTCGCCCTACGCCTCCCTGTTGAGAACTGCTGTCTACTACGGCATGCCAAACGCAACGTGTGCAAACGACGAGGATCGACAAGCTCACCCTCCCGAGCACGTCGCTCGGTCCGGGTCGTCCGATGGCAGTGAGTGAGCGAGCTGTATCCTCATGTCGTGTTCTGTCGCTGGCTTCTCGGTCTGCGTGTGCAGTCTTGCCCGCGCCTCTGGTGCGGGCTTGTGCATCCATGAGTTGAGTGCGAGCGCGGTTTGGTCGCCTCGCTCAAGGCCTTGTTGGAACTCCCAGTGCGCCTGCTCCTCTTGTTGAAAGTGTGTTGTTTTCGTGGGCATCTCGTCGCGGTACGCTTCTGCGAATCGCTTCTGGCGTGCGGCCTTGTTGCGGTTGCAACGCCTGCGCTCGACGGTGATGTCTGTGCCGAAGAGTCTGATCCTGTTGGTTCTTTCGTGCATGGGGTCTGTGGACGGCAGCTGTGGCTTGTGTGTGATGTCGTACTTGAGCACGCGGTTGAGCGCGTTGAAGTCGTAGAGCCACGGGTAGTTTGGAGAGGGCCATCGCCTCCACTTCGGCAGGTGCTGCATGTCTTCCGGTCGCATGCAGAGGAGTGCTGCGAAGAGCTGTTCCTCTAGCTCCCCGTGGTACAGTGCCGCTGCTCGAAGGACGTCTCGGTCTGAGTACAGGAAGTCCCTTAGGAACTTGCATGTGCAGGTGAGCCTGGCCCATGTGACGGCGCCGACGTTGTGCATCACGATGCAGCGCAGGAGGTCCGTGTTGTGCAGTATCTGTTCGAATGTATCTCTTGTTTTTTCTTCTGTGGGTGTGAGCGTACGTGCCGCCCTGGGTTTTTTCTTTGTGTTTGTGCGTTTTCGCTTGACGGGTGGTGGTGTCGTGTGGCCGCCACTGGAAACCGTGAGCATTGCGGTTTTTTGTTTGTTGTGTGTGTGTTGTGTGTGGTCGGAATCCGTTAGCGACGAGTTTCAGAAGTACGAACCCACACTGCTCCTATGTGTCACTGTCGCTGTCCTCGAGCTGCTCTTCCTCTATGTCAGAGTTCGGTTCTTCATCGTCAGAAGCCTGGTCGTCCGACTGTTCGGGCTCCTCGTCGCGATGAGTGATGTCGTACAGTTGCTGTGGTCTTCTCTTGCGTTTGCTGCCTGTGGCGGCAGTGTCGTCTGCGTCCGACGCGCTGCCGTCGTCGTCGTCGCTGCCCTCTGTAAGCTCTGCCTCTTCGTCTTGTGCGCGTTCTCTTCGTGGTCCGTTCTGCTGGTCGTACTGCGTACGTTGTCTGGCGCTCGGGTGCTGTTGTGGCTGCTGTCTGCACGCGCCGAAGCGCTGTTTTAAGTTGCTGGCTGCTGCCTGTGCGAATTTGGTCCAGTCGTCCATGCGCTGCTGTGTGTCTGCGAATGTCTTGTTCTCGTAGATCCTGAGGTGGATGCCGTCCTCGGTGGTGACGTGGTTTGGAAGCTGTATACGGTCGGCGCGGCGTGCCACGATCTGAATTTTGCGGTCTGGTTTGTGCGCGTCGACGAGAACCGTTTTGAGATTGATGTCGCGGGCGAGCTGTCGCTTGACGTCTTGAACGGCGGTGTCTAGGAAGTCTCCGCATGCGAGTTTCCATGTGCGCTGCTTGGCTCTTTCTCTGGCGAGCTGTGCTGCGCCTTCGGGGGCACCTGCAGGTAGCCTGGCCAGTTCACGTTCGGTGAGCTGCTTCCTGACTGCGTTCCACTGCGGGTCCTTGACGGTGAGCCACTCTGTGGCGCGATGCATCTCAGCGACGAGTGGTTTGAGTTGGCCGTGTGAGTCCGCTGGTGTGTCCAGGTCGAGCAGCGCGGTGACCATGGCCTTGACCGCGTCGTGTATTGTTTTCCCTGGCGTCTGAAATCCGTTGAGGATGTCGACTTTTTTGCTGGGGTCGTCCAGTATGGCTGTCCGGAACGTCCCGACCTTGGCGAGAATCTGTTTGGTATGCGGCATCTGCAGTTGTAGCTTTGTCATGTTTGTGAGCACGACTCTGAGCATGACGCAGCTGATCGCCTGCGCGTCTTCGATGCTGAAGCAGATGTGGTCCTTGCCCAACAGGATGGATCGTGCGTCCATTCCTGTGCCTAGGATGGAGTCGTAGATGCCTACGTCAGGCACGCGTGCACCTAGAGTGCCGTTGTACTCTTTCGAGAAGGTCTCGTGGAGGAGCTGCTTGGTCGTGTTGACTTTGTTGAGCATGAGGTTGAGGTCCTGGTGCAACCGGACGGCGTTTTGCATGTCGCGAATCTGTGTCGGTGTGAGACGCGTGCAAGTGTCGTCTGACTGCCAGTTGAGTGCTCGCTGTATGAGGTGGACGTGCTCTTGCATGTCGTCGAGCGTGGTTCTGGCGCTTTGAACGTCGATTGCGATTCCGGAACTGGCCGGGTCGTGCTGCGTTTCGCAGAGGTCGTGCATGATGCCCGAGACGTCTCCCGATGCTGTGAAGACTGGCCATTCGTCGAAGCCCATGGGTAGCGTTAGGTCGTCGAACTGAGGGACTTGTGGTCTCGTGTTCCAGCATGCGGTTTCCTCTCGTTCTTTTGCGGCTTCTTCTTCGAGTCGCCTTCGGTGTTCCACGAGTTGGAATGCTTTGACGGGTTCGAGTTTGCCGAGCGAGTCGTCGTTTCTTGCCTGGTCGGTGTTGCTTTTCGAGACGTTCATGCCGGTGTACTTGTCTGTCCAGAGCATCCACCTGCGTACGAGAGACTCCGCGATGCTCTTGTGCGTGATGCTGGCGATGACGGTCGGTCGTTTGGTCTTGTCCTTGTCTGCCGTCTTTCTGCCCGGCGGCGTGTCCAGTTCGACGAAGACGAGCTCTTTGAGGACTTTGGACAGTACGGTAAGAAGGCCGCCGCGCGCGTCGACGTTGCACGTGCTCGCGAGCGAGTCCAGTGTGGCCTTGACCTGTTTGAGGTGAGGCGTCATCTCGTGTGTCTTGGAGCCGTCCTTCTTCACTGCGAGCTGATCGTGGACCTCGACCGCGAAGGCCCATCTGCCCTGTGCAGTTGTGGAGCTTCCATCTAGTGCGGGGGTATAGTCGATGGGCATTGTTCGCGTGGTGACCTCGATGGGCGTGTCGGCGGTGTCGTCCTCTGGCTTGTCTGGGTTTTCGGCGGCTGAGTCGACTGTGTCGTTTTCCCATCCGGCTCCGATTTTGAAGCCGAGTGCGTCGTCGAGCTCCAGGTGCAGCAGTTTCATGAGTTTGGCGAGAGTCTTGATTGCGGGTAGGTCGGACGGCTTGACGCCCGGGGCGTGCGCGGGCGTGACGTACGCCATTTGCTCCAGTGTGTGCGTACGCAGCAGCGCTCTGCGTGCGAGCCTGTGCTTGGTCTGGTCGTTGCCCATCAGCTTGTGAGGACAGAACATCTGCACCTTGGCTGTCTTTCCGGTGGTATCTTCCGGTTTGACGGGAGGCTTGACGATGCACTCGACGTTCCTGATGCTGTAGTAGATTTTGAGCAGGACGTCCAATGTGACGCCGGTGCCGCGGTGATCGACGAGGAAGTATGGTTCGTGCTCACCGAGCTTGCCGTCGTTTGCGCTGACCATGAGCGTTTTGTTCTCGCTGTCCTGTTTCGAGAGCATTCTGCCCTTTGAGAAGAGGAACTTCTGCAAGAAGCGCGCGGGCGTGACGCCGTGGCTGAGGAAATAGCTTCTGAACTTCTTGAAGAAGTACTCGTAGCAGAATTCGTAGTCGGTGGCCTTGTGGCGTAGCTCCTCGTCGCTGTCGTCGATGTCCCACGCGATGTAGTACAGCTCGAGTGTGGGTTGTTGCTCCTGCTGCATGTGCTCGTCGTCTTGTTGGTTGGGTTCGTTGAGTGCAGCGAGGTGCGTTTCAGGCTGTGTGTAGTCGGCGATGCGCCGGACCTCGTACTTCCTGGTGTTCGACATGCTGTGCATCAGGTACCTTGCGACCTGGTGGTACTTTTCGGTTCGGCGTTCGACTTCGTTCCACGCCATGATGGTGAGTGTGGCAACGGAGAGTGGCTGCGGCCGATGCGCGGACGCGAGGAAGTCGTCTGCGTCGTGGTAGCAGGTGATGTCACCGGTCCTGTCCTTGGTCATGTCGGTCATGACCTGTTCGAATTGCTTCTGCTGCCATGCCGGCAGGTCGCGCAGCTCGAGCTTGGCTTGCTTGGCGTGGCCGTTTGTCCCGTTGAGGACGTAGGTGTCGTTGGGCTTGGCGGCATCGAGGAGCGTGGTGATGACGCATCGTCCCTGGTTGATGCCGTCTGGGATCGGGAGCAGGTTGTCCTCGGGTTTCCTCCAGGTGCGGTTTGCAGCCTGGTTGTTGTCCCGGTGGCACGCAGACTCTGCTGCCTTGGAGGTGAGCGAGAAGACGGACCCGAAGCGAATGAGGATGTTGACGGCGACTGTGACGACGGAGTTGATGACGACGATGCACACCTGGTTGCCGTCGGAATTCCAGGCCTCCTCGGTGTTTTGCAGGTCTAGCTTTCGCTCTGGGTCGGTGCCTCCGTGGTACTCTCGACAGCAGTCGTCCTTCCATAGGTTGTTTGATTTGAGGAGTTTGTGCACCTCTTGCATCTGCTTCCTTGTGGAGCAGACGATGAGGAGGCGCTCGTCATTCTCTCCGTTGCGTAGGCTGTTCCTGGCCGCTTTGGCAGCGGTTTTGAGCTTCTTGTCGAAGAGATCCTTGTCGGCCTTGTCCCCTGAAAATGCGATCTCGTTGATGCGTCTCATGCGCGGGTGGTTGCTGTTGGCGGGTCGCTTGGTACGTATGGCAGCGATGTGCCTGTCAGGTGCGATGCGCCGGAGGAAGGCGATGGCGCCACCGTCGCACAGTGCGTCGGCGTCGAGTGCGATGACCTTGGCCTTGGAACACATCTTCTGGAAGGTCTGCAGCGTGTGTTCGGGATCGCGCATCTTGACGCCGTCGTTGAGTTTGCTGTTCTGGAAGATGGCGCTGATGGACCGGACCTCGTCAAAGCAAACGATTGCGTTCGGGTTGTCAGCGAAGCTCCTGACGACGCTCTGTGGCACGGCCTTGAGAAGGCTTTGTGGTGAGACGATGACTCTCGAGCCCCTGTCCTGTGCCCGCTCGTCTTGAAATCGTTTGGACAGGCCCTTGTTCTGCTCGTCGTCGTCTCCGACAGCCAGGTCGAGGTAGCATGCAAAGTCTAGCTTTTTGAGCTCACCGTGGAGGTCGCCAGCGTGTATCCTCCTGCAAGAGACGAACATGATGGGGGCGTCCGGGTTTTGCTCCGTGATGGTCTTGATGAGTGCCTTGTTCTGGTGTGATTTGCCGGCGCCCATTCCGAATTCGACGAGGACCACCTCTGCCCTGGGGCGTTCGAGCAGCGAAAAGTCAGTGCGTTCGCCGGTGGTCTGATTGGTGACTGGAAACGGCGAGAGCATGCTTGGCATCATTCCGTCTTCGTCCGGGTCGTCGTAGACAAACGATGTGAAGTCTTTGCCGGTGGTCGCCGCGTTGAGCGTCGATGGTGGCTGCTGGCAAAACATGCATGTGACGGCGTCGTCGTCGACCGAGCCGTTGCGTTGGTTTGCGTCGGTCCATGTCGAGACACACGTGTCACAGACGCGCTTCGTTCGCCCTTCATCCTTTGCATGAGCAGCGCGTTCTGACGAGTCCCTGAGCGCCGCGGCCGCGTTGGCCGTCATGTCGGCAAGGTAGGTCTTGTACTCCTCGTCGTGTGGGACGTCCGTGCGGCAGACCACGCAGATGCACGGGTCGGACTTTTCGGCTTGTGGTGGCTGCTGCTGCTGCGGCTGCTGCTGCGGCTGCTGCTGCGGTGGCCGCGGCTGCTGCTGCGGCTGTCGCGCAGCTGGTGTGGGTGGGCGGAAGGTGCCGAGGAGGGTGTTGATCCGGTCGCTGTTGAGGGCGACCGTGTATGACAAGTGGTGTTTGTAGCAAACACCGTCAAAGAAGTCCTGGACATAGACGGTGACTTTTTGCCAAGCGGTTTTGACAATGTTCACGACTGGGCCAGAGCCCTGCTGCAGAACCATGCAATGCAGATGGTTCCGATCGAGACCGTCCCTCGCCAACCACGTTGTTCCGACTGTGGCCTGCTTCATCTGGTCGGCCATCTCTTTTCCCTTGAGGTCGTTGTCGGCAGTCGCAGCGGCGTGAACGCGGCTCGCGATGGTCTTCAAAACTGCGATCTTTTGCTTTCGCTGCAGTAACGACATGCAGGCGCCGCATGTGAGGTCGTCAAACTTGAGATCCTGACGCTGCAGCGCGGGTCCGATGTCCGGTGTGACGCCGAAGAGCTGCTTTTCGTCGATGATCATGTCGTATCCAGTCATCTGTTTGATGTGGGCTTCCGCCTGGCGGTGGTCCTCTGCGGTCAGCGCTCGACCCTCTGGATCGCGCACGATGAGGCCGTCGTAGATGAGCGCGACGACCGGTATGTTGCGTTGGTCAAGGAAGTGCTTGAGTTGCAACAGGCATTGACACTCCAGGTCTTGCAGCAGCCTGGCCATGGCCGACCGCTCGATTGCCTGTAGTAGTTGGGGCTCCCACTCCGTTTTGAACTGGCTCTTGGGGACGCCGTGCATCTTGCAGACTTCGGACATCTTGTCGTCGCGCAGGTGCTGCTTGCAGCTCGCAAGAAACTCTGCATGCTTCGGGTGGTCGAGGACAGCACGCTGTACTTTCTTGAGTTCCGTCTCCAGGTCGAGCACCTTTTTTGGGCAGCTGTGCAGCTCAAGGACGGGGTCCTTCTCGAGAGTGTCCCTGATCCACCCACGAACGGTGCCGCCGAACATGAGTGAGGTTAGGCATTTCTTTGCCATGTCCTTGGCGCAGTGTGGTGGCAGGTGGTGGCGTTCGGTGATGTCAGCGAAGAGCTGCTGCCTGTACGTGTCCTCTGGCTGAGCGAGCTGCTCAAGGTGGAATGTTGATGGGCGTCCTGGGGCGTCGGGTCCCTGCCAAAGCATGCAGACGAGCTGGTACAAGAATCGGCTCTGGCAGTTCTTGAAATCCAGATCTCGGCAGTCGTTGGCCGCGTAGGGGCGCATCTCGCGAGGCATTCCCTGAAGGGATGCAGCCTGCCGCATTTCGCTGTTGGTGCCGTCGGAAGCGGTTCCAACGGAGACGTGTGTGCCGCCGTCTGCCTCGAGGCGGCCGTATGGCTTGTCTCCAATAACGTGCTGCCTGTAGCCAACGCTCCTGACCCTGCGTCCCTGGACGAGCGAATACATTCGGTCCACGTTCCGGACCCATGCCATGATCTGGAAGGCCCGTGTCAGCTGGCGTTCGCTGTCAGGAAGGAGCTGCTCAGCATCAAGAAAGAGCTTAGTCATCCCCTCTTCAAGGAAGTGTTCCTCTAGTGAGATGGGCGGTTGGTGAACGACTTGCGGAGGTGCCTCCCCCTCGTCCTCTGGGTCGCCGTTGTGGCTGTGAGGTGTGTCTACGTCCATGGAGGAGCCCTCTATGTCCACGTTCATGGTTTCCAAAAAGGGATGTGGCCTAGGTGGTACTGTCCATGGTAAAGAACTTGATGTGTGTAGGCTCTAGCGGTGGAGGTCGTGATCTCCCCCAGTCCATGATGTAGAATGGGGGGGTTGGTATCACCTCATGGAAAGCGGTCACTTTCCATGCTTGGTTCACAGGGAGTGACTGAACCCGTAATTTTCCAGTGGTGTCGGGTATGGCATGTCAACTGTGTTAATCTCAGCGGCGTGCCGGTGAACTCACAGCGAGTTCAGCGGGCAGTTCGGCGGTGCGCAGCGAATCGGTGCCGCTAGGTTGAGACCGGATCGGGACTGGTATTGTGGACAGGTTTGGGTCGGTGAGATGTCGCGACCTCCACAATGGAATTCGCTGACGGCGGACGAGTGGATGCTGGTAGCGTCAGACACGAGCATGGCGATGCGTGTGCTGCTGCTGTGCGTGTGCAAGGCGGCTCGTGACGCCGTGGTACGTCTGATGGCGGAGTCGACTTTGGGCGGGGAGAAGATCCACTTCCTGCACGACCAGCTGTGGGCCCGTGTGACGGCGGTGCTGATAGGCAAGCCCCTCTTCCTCACGGGCAGTGCAGGGGTAGGTAAAACCGCGACCTCCAGCACGATTCTTGACGACCTGCAGACGTTCGACGAGCGGCCATCCGAGCGGAAGCAGCGGATGTTGGAGATGAAGCGTCACGTGGAGGCCTGCAAGGAGCTGAAGCGCGAACACCGTGTTGCTGTGACGCAAGCAGCGGTGCTGGGTAGGCCGCCTCCTGCAGAGCCAGAGCTTCCAAAGGAGCCTTTGGGGCCTGACGGCAAGTCTGTCATGGTTCTCGCCAGCACCGGTACGGCTGCGCAGCTGATCAACGGCCGCACGGTGCACTCTGTGTTCAACGTGGGTGTGGAGAGGAAGCGCGCCGATGGTCAGCGTGTCTTGCCGGAGCACGAAGCTGGCGAACTGCAGTTCGACGACACTGAGGATGTGGAGGTGTTTGGCAACGTCGTGGACTACGAGGAGGACATGCGTCCTGGCGAGTGGCATGTCATTCGTATGAAGAACAACACGAGGACGAGGCTGCGAAAGACGGACGTGATTCTGTGTGACGAGGTGTCGATGCTGGACGCTGACCTTCTGGATTTGATGGACGAGGCCTGTCGGATTGCGCGCGGGAACGAGGAGCCTTTTGGTGGCATTTTGGTGGTTCTCATAGGAGACCTCGCGCAGCTTGCACCGGTGGTGACACCAAACATGGCGAAGAACGGCGGCGTGCACGGCTTCTTGTACAAGTCAAAGGCGTGGCGCAATCTGTCACCCTACGTGGTCAATCTGACTACGCCTGTCCGTCAGAGAGCAGTTGACGACGACGCGGCGCGTTTCATTTCGATTCTGAACAACGCGCGCTTTGGTAAGGTGGAGTGGGCTGACGTGAACTGGCTGCAGCGCAACGGCCACAAGACGTCGGAGAGCGAGCTGCCGTTGCTGCTCACGACGCGGAGCCGCATCCGAGACACGCGTAACGCATTGATGCTTGGACGTCAGGAGGGTGAGACTTGCCGTCGCGACGTACAGAAGTTCAGCAGCTATTGCGACAGATTCTGCGTCCGCTTCGGATTTGTGGAGGAGGGAAAGCAGGTTGGTTTCGACGACTTTCGTGCATGGAAGATCGTGGACATGCCAAATGTGAACGTGACGTTCAACAAGGATGCGGTGAAATGCTTCGAATTCAAGGTCGGTGCCCGCGTGCAATGCACAAAGAACACGTACAGCGGAAGCGGTGATGAGCGGTACATGGTGGTCGCAAACGGGTCTGTGGGTGAGATCGTGGCGGTCGAGACGCATGCATCCGAGCCTGAGCTGGTGACGAGCATTGACGTGCGATGGGACCCCGTTCGTCGCGATGGCATGCCGTTCGTTCACGCGATGACACCGGTGTGGTACGCAAGACTGCAGGCGCGGCCATGGAGGGTGGAGGACAAGGTGTTTCCTGCGAAGACGCTGCGTCTGCAGTTTGCGCTGAGAATTTGCTATGCCAAGAATACCTACGCGGCACAAGGCTCGTCAATCTACCGGCCAGCAGACGTGTGCATTGACCAGAACAAGTACAGGGACAAGGAGACAGGTGCTTTGATGCGGACGCACGGTCTGATCTACACCTGCCTGAGCAGGTTTGGAAGCCACAAGGACATGCGCCACCTGCCGCTGTGGGGCGGCATGGCGTTCAAGCCCGACAACGTGTTCTGCGACCCGGAGGTGGTCGAATTCTACGAGAAGAATTCGCAGTCCGCGCCGGAGTGGCTGAAGCAGGCGGTTGGCAGCGTGCGGCTGGTGTGAGACGGTGCTGCATGTTTGTGTTGGCCGCTAAAGCGTGTGTATTAGAGTTGTGTAGAGCGCTTTGAAAATGTACAATGACCGACGCACAGGCACAGGACACGCGGACACGCGGTTGGTTCTAGTCCTGTGGTGCGCCGGGCGAGGCGGGCGGCGCGCGCTAATAAACGCTTGAACGCCGCCGGCATCCTGGTGTTATGGGGCCCGCCGGCGATTCGGATGCAGCGCCTCTCGCGCGTCCTCGCCCGAACGCTAGAAGGCAAGTTTGACGCAGCAGCATTCCTCGTGCTGTTTCATACCTTTAATCTGGACGAGCAGGACCTGCTCACGCGCGCGCTCTGTATGCAGGCGCACCAGCGCCTGCTCTCCGAGCCCCAGGACGCGAATGCATGGCGCGCGCTTTGGCTGTCGCAGCTTGTTGCACAGCGCAGCGCTAGCCAGGAAGTATGGACCCAGTGCTAGTTGTGTGTGAGGGCTAGCATGAGTCTGCGACGCCACATAGTGAACGAATGCGCTAGTGTGCCACAAGCTCCCGCCGCCTCGGCGATGGCCGTGTGCTCGGGAAGCAGGTGGGTGCCGGTGGAGGCGTGTGCGTTTGTCGGTGTGTGCAGCACGTCCAGTCGATTGGCGGTGAACATCCCACTCAGACATGTAGGGCTCGGCGCGACGAAGCTATCTCACCTCGCGGTCGAGACTAAAGAGGCTGACCCGGCGAGCGCGCGCGCCCACGGCGTGGGTGCCCTTGTTGGTCTGGTGTTGCTCCGTGACAACGCGCTGCGGGAGTCCTTCGAGGTTCACAAGCCCGGCATCTCGCTGTCGAGCATCGGAGGGCAGAAGGCGCTGCAGCAGACGCACGTTGCAACGACCTTTCGGCCAGGGCATCACGAAATGCCAAGGTACAGCGTGCTGCTGGAGGCTATTGCCGACGAAACGGACTCCGCGCAGCTAGTCGGGCTTCGGGTGCATCTGCTGGTTTTTGACTCTGATCTTCACCTCGACTACAAGCTCGGGCGCCATATGACGCTCAATGGCCTGGTAAAGAACGTGTGGACCGCAATGCCGGAAGAGCAGCGACGGAGGATCGAGGCGGCTCGCGCAAAAAACGGGGGGTTCAAGCGACGCGGACCAGAGTTTGCGCGAGAGGCTGTGTGCAGCCCACTGGACCTACTGAAAGCTTTAAAACGCTTCGGGGGTGGCTCCTCGAACAGCGACGTGCTGCTGGCGGAGGGCAGCCTTACTCGTTTTCTCGTGCCGGGAGACAATTTGAGCGGCGACCCCTTCAGCAAGTCTCTCGGGTCCGCAGCCAGTGAGAGCACTCCAGGGCAGCGCTCGTACCACGCGTTCAGTCCGTCGCTGCACCTGCGTCTGTGCGACGCGACGCTGGGTGTGGGGTTGGTCGGCGCAGCTCCAGATCAATTGACTGCGTCGAACTACATCCAGGACGTGCCCTCGGGGAGCAACGTCGCCGTGGGAGCGAAGGTGCTCGTCCTGCCGCGCGCGGAGCAGTGCTGGCTGATCACCACCCCCTCGACGGTGGACGCGTGGCAGGAGACTTTGCCCAGCTCGCTCATTCGGCAGATCGCGGAGAGTCAGGAGCGCGCGGGTGTTGGTGGCAGGAGGTGTGGCGTTGAGTACGAGGGGCTGGACAGCGGACTGGAGGGCGGCAAGCCCGGGAATGCGGGTGGGAAGGGCGCTGGCGGTAAGCCCGAGCGCAAGCGCAAGCGCGGCGGCGCGTGAGCGCGGGTGTGTGGGTGTGTGGTGGTGTTGGTGACATTAAAAATGTAAAAGACACTCGGTACACGCTCACGTAACGCTCGTGGGAGTCACGCGCATCGTTGCTGAGTCGCCTCCATGCTCACCAGTTGTCTCCGTGGCACGAGACAGCGGTGCGCGACAGCTTGCAGACGAACGGATCGTCGGGGTCCCAGAGGGACGCATCGATGAACATCCACTTGTCTACGAGCGGTAGCACGGTCATTGTCGACTCCATCTGCTCGTGCTTGCCAAAGGTGTGCACCGCGAGCACCGTGGCCCAGAAGGTCTCGCGCACCGGCACGCCGTTGTCGTTCGGGAAGTTGGTGCAGAGCCGGACTGCGTCGTCCACTCGAACGCGGCACGCGAGTGGCAGGGTCGAG
>TARA_R110002050_G_scaffold5843_9_pt1 | contig 12420 bp, 9 predicted proteins | sample TARA_R110002050 | Tara Oceans TARA_R110002050 (sample SAMEA4396988) | marine metagenome | biome: Polar Biome; feature: [DCM] deep chlorophyll maximum layer (ENVO:01000326); material: water (ENVO:00002006), including particulate matter (ENVO:01000060) such as... | depth 25 m
GCTTACGAAACCATTGAGATGAGCTATGGAACTCAAGTTCTTTGGCCTGAACATTGTGTTCAAGGAAGTGTTGGTGCTGAATTCCATCCAGGCTTAGACACTACTAGAACCAATCTTATTTTAAGAAAAGGAGTTCGGGCTTCCGTAGATTCTTATTCTGCATTTTACGAGAATGATCAGACTACTGCTACAGGGTTAACTGGTTATTTAAAAGCTTTAAACATTAAAACTCTTTTTGTTACTGGTCTTGCTACAGACTTTTGTGTGAAATGGTCTGCGATAGATGCTATTAATGAGGGCTTTGAAGTCTATTTAGTAGAAGATGCTGTTCGAGGAATAGACTTAGATAATTCGGTTGACTCGGCTCTTAAAGAAATGAAACTTAATGGGATCAAATTGACGAATACAGCCCATGTAATAAACTATCTCACTGAATTGTATGGCCTTTGATTTTTGTATTCTCGGTGCTGGTCTAGCAGGCCTTTCCTTAGCAGATAAACTTTGGGAAACTGGAGCTTCTGTTGTTGTTGTTGACCCGAATGGTGTTTCTGGAGGTGCTTCGGGTACTCCACTTGGTTTAGTTAATCCTGCAACGGGAAGATTTGCAACTAAAACTTGGAAGGCTGAAGAATGTTACCAAACGATTCTAGAAACTTTAGAAAAAGTTCAAAGGCACTCACAAGAGTCCTTCTATAAAAAAACAGGAGTATTACGTCCAGCGCTCGACACCAAGATTGCAACAAGAATGAAGGCGAATTTTGATTCAACCGATTGGCCAAAAGATTGGTGCTTTTGGCTTGATGAAGAAGAGCTCAAGACACTTTACCCTGGTATTAACTGCGTTGGCGGTGGAATTTGGCTTCCTATAGGTTTAAGCGTGAAATTACCCGAGTTCTTAAATACTTATTCAAGCTTGTTGAAAAGTAGAAACGTTGAATTTATCACAAATCAAGAGTTTGATCTTTCAAAGAGTGATAAAAGCTGGTCTCTGAAGTTTGATGATTCTAAGATTGAAGCTTCTACCGTTATCACAGCCGCCGGAATTGAGAGCAATGGTATTTCTCAATGGGACTTTCTGACACTAAATGCTGTGAAAGGGCAAATAGCCATTCTTGAAACTAAAGCCCCTTTCCCTTACAACGCTTCTGTTTCTGCTTTGGGATATTTCTCAGAATACGGTGAAAAGAGCTTTGCTGCAGGAAGTACTTATGAACATAAATTTGAACATTCGCATACCGATTCTGAGGGGCTTAATTACATTTTAAAAAAGCTTGCTCTTGTTATGCCCTCTATTTCAGAAACTATTGTTGAAACTACGCAATGGGCTGGAATTAGAGCTTCAACTCAAGATAGAATGCCCATCTTAGGGAAACATCCTGAGTTTGATAACTTTTATATCTTTACAGGATTGGGATCCAAAGGATTACTGTTCAGTAGTTATCTAGCTAACGCTCTTGTTGGTTTAATTCTCAACTCCTCTTCTCTCCCGCCAGAGGTTGATATAAAAAGGTTCTTGAAATAAAAAAGGCTCACTTCCTATTTGCATAGAAAGTGAGCCTTTAGAAATTGTAGAAAAGGTTTAGAATCTAAATACTAAACCACTCCAAACACCAGTAGCAGAGCCACCGTTTTCTTTAGAATCATTAACAATTGAGCCCGCAACAGTTAGCTCAAAGAAATTGAAGTCTAAACCAAAACCACCTGTATAAGCAGTTGAAGCAAACCCACCCATTCTAGTACCAACTCTTAATGGCATAAATCCTAGCAAGCGATATTCAACGCCAAGATTTAGAGAACTTTTCTTAGAATTGGTGCCGTTATTGTTAAAGCCAAAGCCATAATCTATAGCAAGCATCAACTTTCCGGCCGTTAGTGCAGCGCCAAAGTTATACATGCCTGGTAATCTATAATCTACAGCACCAGTTTTTTCAGCATCAAAATTACCATAAATGTCATTCTGCAAACTATCTTGAAGGTTATCGTAATAATCACCTATTTCAGTTTCGCCGATATCACCATCAAAAGTAAAGGTTCCATCCGCATAAATTCTAGATGGATTCTCGTCAAAAGATACTTTACCTAAATCAGTTAAAGACATAGAAACACGAAGCTTTTTATCCTTTCCAAAAAAGTTTAAAACGGGAATACTAATGTGTGATATATCCATTTCTGCAGTAACACCCATATCTAGCCCAAAGCCAGAACCAAGTGTTCCTACGTCAGAACCAGAGTAATCAACATAGTCATCAAACTTAGCCTTTGAATTTAAACTACGAGCTCCAGAGTAGTCTTGTAATTGCTGAGAAAGTTCCCCAAAAGAATGAATCGAGTAGTTAAAATTATGAACCACAGATCCTTGATTTGTTCCATCTGTACCACTAACAGTAATGGTAGAGTTAAAATCCATTTTAGATGATTGCGCACCAATGATATACTTTGGAGCTACACCAGCATAAATTTTAACATTTCTAGCAAATAAAAGATTATCAAACTTAAAAACCTCTCTTGCATAGCCTATTGAAACTTCTGCAAAAGACACAACGTTCAAATCAAAGTTCACGGGTGTTGGTGTTCCAAATTTCTCGGAATCAAGCCCGTAGAATCCTAATTCTGCTAGTCCTTTATTCACCGCTAAATCTTCGGTAACTCTAACACGAGAACTCAAACTAAATGCAGATTTTGTTCCACGATTCGAAAATCCAAATGGAACAATATTTAAAGTTCCAGATAACTCTCGAGTATTTTCAGGGTTACTTCCGAAAAAGTCGTTGAGCATATCAACACGAGTTTGGCCATCAATTGTAAGGCCTTTTGTCAAATACTTATTGTAAGTACTAATATTAACTAAAGAACCACCAACTCTTGCTCCAACACCTCCAAGAAGACCTAAAGATCTTTTTGGCCTATGCGTTTGCAGCATTAAGTTTGCAGGATTTATAAAATTAGCATGATATCCGTCTACATATGCCGTTCCGCCACCACCCATACCAAGTGATGAAGTTGTATAATGTCGCCCTTGAGCTACCACTAAGGTAGCTGATAAAGCAAAACAGATCGTTAGAAGCGTTTTTAAATTATTCATTGTTGCTACCTTATTATTTAACATCACTTTCAATTGTTATGTTTGCTCTGATACCTAAAGAGATTTTGTCAGTGGCTCTGAGTTTTACAGACTGATTAACTCCATTAACACTCGTTGTAATTAACGTAGCGTTAACTTCTAATTTTCTAGTCTGGTGTAATCTTGTAAGCTGATCAGTATTAAGAGCTATTATAAGCTTACCACTTTGAGGTGTTGACGAAAATGAAGTTACTGGATCTATATCAGAAGGATTCAAACTTAGAGGATCACCAGTTGGTAGTGGTATTGATGTAACAAGGGTGTCTTGTTCACCGAGAAAGTTGAGCTCAATTTCAAAACCCATTGGAAGACCGTTGGTGTAGCTAACTTCGATTTGGCCTTTAGTAATTCGGCTGTCATCTCCATTTTCAGTTGAAGGAAAGTTAGACATATCTTGATCTGTAGTATCCTTAAACGTTGCCCCAGTTGAGGTAAATGTAAGAGGTAAATCTACACTAATCTTTGGTTCGAATACAAGAGACTCTCCAATTGTCCCTTCTAACTCATCTTGGTTAACAACTGCTTTACCAATAAAACGAATTTGACTAGGTAAGTTATTTAAGAAATCATCAACATTCGTATTATTCTTATTAAATGAGATACTTGAAGAAACTGTTCCTCCACCCACAACTTTCTCCAATTCAAATTTAATCATTTGGTCAGCAGTTAACTGCGTACCATTTGCATATAAACCTGTAACAGGGTCGGTTGGAGCAACTAAGAAAGTACCATCTTTGTTAGCACCACTTAAAAATACTTCTTCACCATTACCATTTTTACCAACAAAAACGCCGTAAATAGTAGTTGCTATACCAATATTTGAATCATAGTTAATGGTTAGGCTAGGATTTGTAAAGTCTAAGCCGTCAAGTTGCTTTGAAATATCTTCTAAACCATCAATTTTTGTTACCTCAGCTTCTAGATCGTTAAATACATCCAGAATTCCATCTTCGCCATCATCGGTGTTTAGTAATACATTTTGTTGCTTTACAATTCCAAAAGCTTCTTTTATAGCGAGATTGGAAATGGCTACTGAAGAAGTGATGTCGTTGTCTTCGTTAATAACACGAGTTTGATCATTTGCAGCTGCATTCTGAGTATTCTCAGTTGAAGCTGCAATATTAAACTTAATCTCATTATTTGGAGCAAAGAATCTATATCCAGCTAAATCTATACTTTTCACTACTGAACTTGAAGAACGAAGAATGCGCTCGTCAACACCACCGGAATTAGAATACGTGATAATTAGTGAATCAGCATCACCGAATGGAGCACTTCTAATACCAGGAAAAGAAATTTTAAGATCTTCAATAGTTATATCAAGACCATTTTGAATTGGTGCAATATTAAGTTCACCTGATTTCAATTCTACATAATGGGTTTCATCAGTGCCAAAATCGAATTCAGTAGCATCAAAACTTGATGTATTAATAGAGAAAAAATCTTGAGGTTCTAGAGCTGCTTCTACAGCAGATGCAACAAGATTATCACCCACGATATTCTCAACTACAAGCTCACCAGGTTCTGCAGATGTATTTTGAGCCAACCATGTTACGGTTACTTCAATTTTAAGCTCACTTAAAACATCACCTTCAACAAAAGCTAATACAGTTGATGTGGTAGCACCATGATTAACATCTGTTAAGTTACCTGTTGTTACTTCAGTAGTACCAGACTTTAATTTCAAACCGATATTACTAATATCAAATCCAAGACTGTTTGTAACTGAAACCTCGATACCACCACTTTTTACCGTAGCGCTTACAAAAAAGTCGGTGTTGTTACCTACTTCAATAATAACTGGTGAAGGAGTAGTTCCACCAGGAATTAAAGTTCCTGAAGGAACCAAAGCTGGATTTAAACCCGTCAAATCTTCAAAACTAGCAGTACCTAAATTCCCATTACCAGAAGAGAAACTACCAATCTCTAACTCACCTACTTTCGATTGAAAAGTTGTTGGGGCAACATTAACAATAGGAATTGCATCGTCTAAATCACCAAAATCGAAATCTTCTTCGATGGAGATTACAATCTGTTCGTTCCCTAAAACAGTAAATAAGGAATCGAATTGAGATTTGGTAGTATCTAAGAGCGCTCCTTCTCCACCAAGAAATTGATATTCTTTATCAAAAAGCAGAGGTGCTTCTATTTTGTGTGAGGTAGTAAAATCTGGTTGTTTTGGTATTTCACATCCGTACAAGAGTACAAATCCTACCAATAAACAGATTATCCTGTTGTTCTTTCCCATATTGAATTTTTTTAATGTTAATTCTAAAAATACCCTAATTATTCTCGGATATAAGCCATCTTTATAGTATAAGTACTTACACTGAGTTTTAATATTAAGAATACATAATCATTAATGTACTACACAAATGGGTGCTTTTCAGATAAATTGAGAAATTTAACATCTATTCAAAAAAAAAGCCCTTAGCTAAGCTAAAGGCTTTTAATGGCGGAGAGGGAGGGATTCGAACCCTCGGTACCCTTGTGAGGCACACACGCTTTCCAGGCGAGCCCGTTCGACCGCTCCGGCACCTCTCCTCTATTTGAAGGGCGGCTAAGATAGAATTATTTACCGCTTATAGCAACGAGTTAAAACCCAAATGAAAAAACTTGAGTGGTATAAGCTCTAACAGCTTTCCCATTATTCATTGCTGGTCTAAATTTCCATTGTTTTGCTGCTTCTAATGCAGCTCCCATCACTCCATATCCAATACTTGGCACAACTTTATATTTATTCCCCTTACTTTCATACTCTCTTATTTGAGAAACATAAATATCTTCCACAAGACCTTCTGCATCTACTAGAAAAGTAACAAACACTTCCACCTTTATTTCTGCTTTTCTCGCAACATCAGGAGTAGAGGGCTCAACAACTTTTAGTAACCGAGGTTTAACCTGCGGACTACCCACTATTTCATCAGATTCTCCTTTTTGGCCAACATCTCCTTCCCCTAAAAGCTCAAGAGAAAGCAAATCATCAAAATCTAAAATTTCGATTTCATCATCAATCACTTCTTCATTTGGTACAGGGATTGGAATTTGAGGCCTAGGCGGGCGGGCGGGCGTAGTTAACTGCTTTGTTTGAATCATTTCCTCCGTGAAAATAGTTGGCTCCTCATCAACCCAACTTACTACCGTGGAATCGTTTGCTTGCGTAGGCCAAAATTTAAAAACACTTAATAAAAATAATTCAGAAATAATCACCGTAGCCATCAATTTGTTACGATAAGTTACTTTAAAATATAGAGTATTTGGGTTGAACCAACTCAATTCGCCCTTATTCGTTCTAGTTCCTTTTTCATTAACTGCTGAGCATGATCTTTTAACGCATTCATACTACTATAATCAGATGCTTTAATTGGATCTAAAATGGAAAGTTTAAAACAAACAGTGGGATTCATTACTTTGGAACCAGATTGTAAAGCCTCAAATCCCCCGTCAATTACAATGGGTTGTATATAAAAATCATTATCCATAGCTAGCAAGAAAGCACCGTTTTTAAAACTTTTAATCTCTCCATCAGTAGAACGAGTGCCTTCTGGAAATATCATAACAGGAACTTTATCTTTGATAGGTTTGACTAGATTATCTAATTTTTTAAGAGCAGACTTACTTTTTCTATCTATAGCTAAATGTCCTGTTAACCAAGCAATCCATCCCATTACCGGGATAAGCATGAGACTTCGCTTGGTTACCCATTTCATCTGCCAAGGCAACATAAACACAAAGGCCATATCAAGAAAACTCTGATGATTCCCAATAAAAACCGTTGGGTTTTCTGGATTGAATTTTTCTAAGCCATGCATTTCTTTCTTCCAGCTAGGACTGGCTTGCATCATACACCAGCCCATTTTTGCTAACAACCAATTTGGAATTTTCCTATACGGATCGAATGGAAACGTAAATAGAAAAACGATTGATATAATTATAAAGAATAAGAGAAATAAAATATTATAGTACGTCCATGTAAAAATACTGAATAGTACTCTCATTAACTTTGTAACTCCTTAATAGCTTTTCGGATAAACCCATGGTTGCGATTTAATAGCTCTTGAGCTTCTTCTTTACCCGTGTTACCTAGCTCCATAACCAATGCTGTTTTAACATGGTTATTGGCTTCATTCAGTAACTCTGAGGCTCTATCATAATCCACTTTTGTGAACAGCATTATGATTTTTTTAGCTCGCTCAACCAATTTCTTGTTTGATAGTTGTAAATCTACCATCACATTTTCATACACTTTACCCTGACGAACCATAGCGCCGGTAGTTAGCATATTTAGAACCATTTTCTGAGCAGTTCCACTTTTCATTCTAGTGCTACCCATTACTACTTCTGGCCCAACTGGAACATCAATTACAATATCAGGAATATAATCTAACTGCTCTGAAGGAACTGTGGTTACCAATATCGTTTTACAACCTCTTTTTTTGGCTTCTTTAAGTGCTCCAATAACATAAGGTGTTCTACCACTGGCAGCCAACCCACAAACAACATCCGGTGGATAAGCTTCTGCTTTTGCAACATCGCCAGCACCAGCTTCTTCTGAATCTTCTACACCCTCTTGGGCTACAAACATTGCCTCTGCTCCACCGGCCATAAAAGCTTGCACTTGCTCTGGTTTTGAGCCAAATGTTGGCGGACACTCTGAAGCGTCAACAACTCCTAAGCGACCACTTGTTCCTGCCCCATAATAAAGCAGTCTGCCTTGAAGTGAAAAACTCTGGCTTATTAAGTCAACTGCTTCTGCAATAGCAGGAAGTCTAGTTTCTACTATTTCAGCAACTTTTTTGTCCTGCTCATTTATCAAACGAACAATCTCTAATGGATTTGCTACATCAATCTCCAACGTTTCTAGATTGCGTTGCTCTGTTGCAAGGTTATTTAATTTCTCAAATAGTTCTTTATTTCTATCGCTCATATATACTTTAGTTACCGTCTATTCTTCCACCATTCAGAAACAGTTTCGTTTTCTGAAATGAGAGAAGGTTGTTGGGTATTTTCCTCGTTTATTTTTAATAATGAAGCTGCCAAAGCTAGAATTTCGTCACTTGGCTTCTCCTCTAAGTCTTTATTGGTAAAATGATCGTTCACAAAATGTGTGTCGTAATCTCCACTTACAAATGCGGGGTGTTTAAGTGTAAACTCACAAAATGGAATGGTAGTCTTACAACCTGCAATTTCATATTCATCTAAAGCCCGCAGCATTCTCTGAATAGCGTGCTTACGGTCTTTGCCGTGCACCGTCAATTTCGAAATCATTGGATCGTAGTTGATAGTAACTTCCTGCCCTTCTTCAACGCCGGCGTCAACTCTAATACCATCACCTGTTGGAACACGATGCTTCTTTAAAAAACCAGTGCTTGGTAAAAAGTTATCGGATGAGTCTTCTGCATAAATTCTACATTCAATAGCATGACCTTTTATAGATAAATCTTCTTGCTTAAAAGGAAGAGGTTTACCCTCAGCTACTAATATTTGCAGCGCTACTAAGTCTAACCCTGAAATCATTTCCGTTACAGGATGCTCTACTTGAAGCCTTGTGTTCATTTCCAGAAAATAGAATTTCTTATGTTTATCTACTAAGAACTCTATAGTACCAGCACCTACATAATCGCAACCTTTTGCAGCCTTTATTGCACATTCAGCCATTTCTTGTCGTAGCTCTGGAGTAAGTAAAGCGCATGGAGCTTCTTCTATTACTTTCTGATGTCTACGTTGAATGGAGCACTCTCTATCAAAAACATGCAATACATTGCCATGAGTATCCGCCATTATCTGGAACTCAACATGGCGCGGTTCTTCTAAATATTTCTCTATATAGATTCTATCGTCACCAAAAGCATTTCTAGCTTCTGATTTAGCCGCTTTTATACTGCTCTCAAATTCGTCTTTTTTATGAACAATACGCATCCCTTTACCACCACCACCTGCAGCAGCTTTAACTAAAATGGGATAACCTATTTCATCTGCAACTCTAGAAGCTTCCTCTAAATCTTTTAATTCTGACTTCAATCCTGGAGGCGTTGGGATACCTAACTGCGCGGCCAATTCCCGAGCAGAAGTTTTATCTCCCATCAAAGTCATTGCCTTGGGCTCAGGGCCTATAAATATTATTCCTTCTTTCTTGCAACGCTCGGCAAACACTGCATTCTCACTTAAAAAGCCATATCCAGGATGTACAGCATCAGCGCCCGTTTTCTTAACGGCGTCTATAATCTTATCGAGTACTAAATAACTCTCCGAGGATGCAGCCTCCCCGATAAAAACAGATTCATCTGCATGTAGAACGTGTGGCGATGTTGCGTCGGGTCTTGAGTAAACAGCAACAGTTTTAATTCCAAGTTCTTTGCAAGTATGAATAACACGTAGGGCGATTTCGCCTCTATTTGCTATAAGAATTTTCTTTATATCTGGCATGATATCCTATCAATTCAAGTTCACCCAATTATAGGGTTTTACAGAATGATTAACCAAGGTAGAATTGAGCAAATTCCATCATTCTAACATTACTTTCGATAACTTTTGCAGAACATGATTTCATAGTTATTAATCAATAAGTGAATTTACGATAACACCATTTCCCATCTCTATGTTTCAAAAAAAAGTATTTTTGATGATTAGCTCTCTTCAGGAACTCATAATTTATTACCCCTTTTCTTTCATTAATCAAGTACTTGCAAGCTATTTAAGATTACTTTTTTTTCGAATTAATAAAATTTTACGAGGCGTTACATCTTCCTTTTAAGTTGATTATACTTAACCGAAGCTCCAAAGAAGTTATTTTAAGTTAATTTTACAGAGTTAACTTCTTTTTTTGTGATTAAAAGTTAAGAGTACCTATGATTAAAAAAGTAACCATTTACGATGTAGCGAAGAATGCTGGCGTAGCTATATCTACCGTTTCTAGAGTATTAAACGACTCTCCAAATGTTTCCGAAGAAACAAAAGTGAAAGTTAAGAAAGCCATTAAAGATCTTAATTTTCGCCCCCAAGTTAGCGCCCGGAAGCTGGCAAGTAAAGAACCTCAAATGCTCGCAATTGCGGTACCTTCTTTTACTACCCCTTTCTTTAATGAGGTTTTAAAAGGCGTTAAAGATGAGATTAAGAAAATGGATCTTGATATCATCATGTATAATACGGGCTCTCGAAATCCAGAAGAAGCGGTTCATAATTTCTTTGACCGCGGAACAGCCGATGCTTTAATTCTGCTTTCCATAGATATTACACCTGAAATTCACGAGATTTTTCAAGCTTCACGAATTCCTCTTGTTCTCGTTAACACCTCTCATCCTTCTTACAACTACTTTATGATGAACGACCACCTCGGTGGTTATATGGCTGGAGAGCATTTAGTTAAAAAAGGATTCGAGCGTTTAGGAATGATTACTTCCGGTACTCAGACTCGCTCTTCTTTAGAGCGTGAGCGTGGTTTTAAAGACGCGCTTAAAAATTATAAGATGAAGATTGATAAAGATCTCTTTATAACAGGCGATTCGGATAAGCATGGCGGTTTTACAGAAGAAGCAGGTTTTGAAGCTATCTATAAATACGACACAATGGGTAAATACCCTGATGCTGTCTTCTGTGCTAACGACACTCAAGCTTTAGGAGCTCTTCATGCTCTTACTAAACTTGGTCTAAGTGTTCCAAACGACATTGCACTTATGGGTTACGATAATATCAAATTCACTAAGTACATGGATTTGACTACGATAGATCAGAAAATGCATACCATTGGTATTCAGGCCACTAGTCGATTGGCAGAGATTATTAAAAACCCAACCGACCAACTTTATCAAACTACAATTAACCCCGTGTTAATTGAACGTGGATCCACTCAAAATTTAAAATCCTGACGTGAACAAGTCTTTCAGCACCCAAGAAGCGCTAGACCATTGCATTACTAACACGCAAATTCCTCAGTTGCCTGAACCATACCGAGGCAAAGTAAGAGAAGTTTATACGCTTAATGATGAAACTTTAGGTATAGTTGTAACCGATCGTATCTCAGCATTCGATTATATCATGAAGCAAGCAGTTCCTTTTAAAGGGCAGATTCTAAATCAAATGGCTGCTTTTTCATTCGACAGAGTTAGTGATATTGTGCCTACTCATGTTATTGATGTGCCACACCCGAATGTAACCATTTCGAAAAAGTGCGAGCCCATTGCTATAGAAGTAGTTATTCGAGGTTATTTAACTGGCCACGCTTGGAGAACTTACAAAGCTGGGATTAGAGAACTTTGCGGTGTTACTTTACCTGAAGGAATGGTTGAACATCAGAAGTTCCCAACGCCAATCCTCACCCCTGCTACCAAGGCAACAGAAGGCCACGATGAAGACATCTCTGAAGTAGATATCATTGCACAAAATATTGTTGATGAAGAACTTTGGAATAAAATAAGACATGTTGCTTTTAGACTGTTTGAACGCGGTAGCAATATTGCTGAGCAGCAGGGGCTTATCCTCGTTGATACAAAGTATGAATTCGGTCTATACAAAGGCGAGCTTACTCTAATTGATGAAGTTCACACCACTGATTCTTCACGCTATTTTTATTTAGAAGGATATGAGCAACGCCAAGCTAAAGGCGAACCTCAAAAACAACTGTCTAAAGAGTTTTTACGCGAATGGTTAATGGCTAATGATTTCCAGGGTTTGGATGGCCAAACTCTTCCCGACTTACCTAATTCTTTTAGAATGGAAGTTTATGAACGCTATGCTGAATTATTTGAGATGCTAACAGGTGCTCCTTTCGAGCCAAAGCTAGAACTCAACTTCGATAAAGAACTAGCAAAGATTTTTGAATATTACCTCTAACCTTTTGAAGTAATAGAATACCAACTAGGTAATAAAATATTACAAACATAGTAGGTTGAATTTTTTGACACGCCCGTATGAATGAAGAAATTCTTACTGATTTAAAGGGAGAAAATAGCTTCGCTTTTGGTGAACTATATAGAGATTACTTCGGAACCGTTAAGCGCTTTGTAATCTCCAATAACGGAACACTTGCCGATGCCGAAGACATCTTTCAAGATACGATGCTTGTTTTAGTTGAAAAGATGCGTCAAGACCACTTCCAACTCACGGCCTCATTGAAAACGTATATCATGGCTATTAGTAAGAATCTATGGTTCAAAAAACTACGTGACTCCCACCTCCAAACTGATGCTGCAGCCTTCGATGAGGAAAAGTTTTTCGAAGAGATAGACTCCGCCATTGAAGCCGAAAAAAATTACCGTGAGAAAGTACAAGGTTACCTCAAAAAAATCACAACACATTGTAAT
>TARA_R110002050_G_scaffold66420_2_pt1 | contig 12414 bp, 15 predicted proteins | sample TARA_R110002050 | Tara Oceans TARA_R110002050 (sample SAMEA4396988) | marine metagenome | biome: Polar Biome; feature: [DCM] deep chlorophyll maximum layer (ENVO:01000326); material: water (ENVO:00002006), including particulate matter (ENVO:01000060) such as... | depth 25 m
TCACATGAAACAAAACAAGAACTACCAAAAGATGATTATGTTGATGAAGATAGCCATGCAGATAAATTAGAAAAAGAAGGTTATGAAGTTGTTATTAATAATATAAATAATATAGACGACTTACTTGCATGGGCAAAAGATAACGCTGATAAAATTATGAAATCTAATCATACTGATTATGTAAGAGGAATTTTTGCGAGCAGAAAGACTGCTCTTGAAGATAGAGTTTAATTAACCATAGGAGAAAAACATGAACTCATTAAGTATAGTTGGAAACCTTGCCAGCGATCCAGAATTAAAAAAGGTAAATGAAACATCTGTATTAAATTTTACAGTTGCTTCTAATGTTAATAAAGACACAGTTATTTATAGTGATTGTGCTTTGTGGGGTAAGTTAGGTGAAAGTCTATCTACTTTTTTAACAAAAGGTAAACCAGTTACTGTTTTTGGTGAACTTTCTGGTATAAATGCTTACGTCAAAAAAGATGGTGATGCTAATGCTACTATTAGAATTAAAGTTAATTCTTTAAAGATGCACGGCACAAACAATAATCAAGATGCTACACCATCAAGCGTTGAGCCAAATGACGACATTCCTTTTTAAATGAAAGAAGATTTAGTTAATAATCCACCTCATTATCAAGGCGATAAGTTAGAGGCTTTAGACTCCATACGAGCCATGTTAGGAGTAAAAGGTTTTATTGCTTATTGTCTTGGTAATGCAAGTAAATATGTGTGGAGATGTACTAAGAAAGGAAATTTTGAACAAGATTTAGAGAAAGCAAAATTTTATATAGATAGGGCAATAGAGGAAAATGGAAAAGTTAAGAAATAAAGAATGTTTAGATAAAACAATAGAACATATATGTAATGATTTTGAATTATCATACATTGATTTAGTATCACGCAGAAGGGTAAAAGAATTATCTATAGCAAGATGGTTAATATTTAATTTATTAAAAACAAACTCAATATTAAGTTTAGTTGAGATTGGCGATAAGTATGACAAAGACCATACAAGTGTTATTCATGGCATACGAGAGATACATATAAGAGAACCAAAACTTGTTAGTAAATATCAAGCTGTTTATGAGGATTGTAAAAGATAAAACATGAAAAAATGGGATAATTGTGATGAGGCTATTATTGGTGAAGGTGTTAGATGTAGCCAAGAGCCTGTGTTAGTTTATGATTACAATAAATTAATAAAAATTTTTAAAAAAGAAGGTATGTCAGAAGAAGAATCAATAGAATGGATAGATTATAATATATTAGGAGCTTGGATAGGTGATGACACACCTATTGTTTTATTTCCAACAGTCGCCTAACAACTATTCAGATTTTGGTTCAGTCTCAATTAATATTTTAACTTTTTGGCTTTCTGGTACATTAGCATTAATACCAATGTTAGAACTAGCACAAGCTGTAACTAATCCTAATACAAAAACTGCCATAACAATATTTTTCATTTTATTACCTATAATTATAAAAGAAATTGTATCATGCGTTAAGTTTATTTACAAGATAATGTTGAACGCTGTCTGGAACTGGTGCTGTGCCTTTTATCATTCCGTTAATAGTTATTTTAGAAACACCACATTGTTGCATCAATTCTGTCTTTGATGTTTCAGTTTTTACTATTAGTTTACAAAATACTTTATGATCCATTTCTTTTCATCATTCTATTGCCAAACCAAAAAGCAATTATTGCTGAAAACAAACTTTGTGTTTCAATATCCCATGCAGCTACTACACCTTCTAATGGGTCGTCACCTTGCTGTATGGCTATAAAAACTTGTGTAACCTTAACAAAGGCAAACACAGAGAACAATAAATAAGTAATAACTGGGCGTACTGATGCTTGTAATGCACCGATAAATTTAGAGGAATTGTTTTTGGAAAGTTGCTCGGCATGAGCATAAATAGCTTTTGCTTCGGCTATATCAGCTTCTGCATCTAGCTCTTGAACTTTGTACTTAGACATTTGTTCGGCATATTTTGCCTTTGCCTCAAGCATAAGTAAGTCTTGTTTAAATTTAGCTTTCTTTTCAAAGAAACCTAAGACGCTTGGCAAGAAAGAAGTTCCAAATCCTAGTAAACTACCTAATAGACTAATCATTTTTTCTTTTTCTTTTTTGGAAAACCTTTTTTCATATTTGAATAAGCCTTTGCAGATACAGTTGATTTTTTCTTAGAACGACTTGTTCCAGCTTTTTTTCTTGCATTAATATTGCGATATAAACTCATTTATTACTCCTACGAACAAGTACACATTCTTTTTAATGTATCAAAAACTTTAGAGAATGTCATCTGTTCGTTTTCTAAAGTCATTTGTTTTTCATGTATTTTTTTTGTTGTGGAGAGGTTTTCAGGTAACATAAAATGTATGGTACGTTTATCTAGGGCAACTAAGGCTAACATATCGCATTGTATTTTAGATATAGGCGTTTTTTGTCCACCATAATTTGTTTGGAAATTGTATCGTGCAACAGTTTTACCACGATCTGTATGGGCTTTTTGTGTAGCTTTTACTTGTACTCGTATTGGTTTTTGTTCTAACCACGCCAGTAAATCATAACCATCTTTTCCAACAAGGTCATTATCAATTCCGTAGCCTTGCAAAATAGAGGCAGCTAAAAGCTCTCCTTGCAAACCAATTTTTGTGGACATTTTAGGTAAACGCTATTTTTAACAATAAGCCTATAGATGATACACTTGCACCAATCATAATGGCTTCTATTCTATACAATCGTCTGTCTATTGCTTCATATCTGTCGGCACATGCTCCTACATGGTCATCTATCTTTTGGTTTACTACACTTGTTGTTGGTTTAGTAGCCATGATTATTCCTTATAATTTTGTTATTTGACCTGATATAGCAATACTAAAACTATCACCATTTTTATAGGTTACAGTTCTTGTTTCTGTTTCTTTGTTTGTTGATGAACTTTGTAAGTTTGGGTGTTCTTCAAAACCATTTTCAGTAGTGTAAATAGTTTCTAAACTTTTTCCAACAATAGGTATTGTAACATTTTCTACACTTGAATTTGTACTATCTTCATCAGTATAGTGATGTAAAATTTTATTTAGTTCTGTAAATTTTACTGATGTACCCTCTTTGTCATTACCCTCTAATTTTTCATAAGTTAAATCTAATGATGAGTCAACTAATGTAACGACAACATTTTCAGAACCTCCGTAATAATTATTAGTTCTTTTTAATAAATCCATTGGCATTATTATCTCCTATATAAAATCTGGTTTAGTTGGAAAAGCTCCATTAGGAAAATCTGCAGTTGCAGGAAAATTTCTTAACTTTTCTCTATACTCTGTTACTTCTGTTTTTTGTGCATCTGTTAAAGGGCTGTCAGGACATAGAGTCCAATCAGTTTCTTGTAAAAGAGCATTTCTTTCTGTTTTTTTATTAACAAGTAAATTAGGTAATGTTGATGGGTCTTCTCTGTCATTAACCTCAATAGTAACATATTTTTCGTTTGTTACATCATATATTTGTTTTTGTACCATATTCTTTATCCTTTAATAATTGCGTAGACGGAAATTATACCTTCAACAAATGTTCCACTTGAAGGTTCAACATAAAACTGAGAAATATAATCTGTATTGGTAAAAGAATTTCCACTACCCCCTGCACCCATATCAGTCATTAAATAGTTAGCAGTACTGCCATGTCTCATTGATGCTTGGTATCTATAACCTAAATTTTTATAATTATTTTCCCAATGAATATCAAAACCTAATCTTGTAGAATAATCCGAGCCACTATAAGTTTGAATTGGTTGTTGACTTCCTACATATAAATTATTACTTGCCATTCTAAATTCTAAATAATCAGAAAAATTGTTTTGTGAATTATTAGTTCCTGTTCCACTATAGGCAGTAAAAGAAGCACCATATACTTGATTTCCTGTCATAATAGTTGAGCCATTGTGAAATGGTCTTACTCGTAGGGTTGCTGTTGTACTAAAACCAACGCCAATACCATACATATGATAACCTCTAACATCAGCTCTAGCAATAGAAGATGGTAGTGATATAAGTGCGCCGCTACTTACACCACTATCTCGTCTAAAATCTACAGCTCCACAAAATACTCTTGATGTGTCTGCTAAGGCACTAGCACCACCACCAGAAATATCTTTTGAAGGTAGTCGTATATTAGTTGTGTGGATAGCTTCACCGACAAATGGGTTATCAGGATCAGCATTTATGTCACTATCAGGTGTTGTAGCCGTAGATAATGCTCCTGTGGAGGTTACATAATACTTTGTGCCATGCGTTAAAGATGATTGATTTTGTTCTATACTTTCACTATCAAATGGTAAAACCGATATTGTATTACCAGCACTACCAGCTTTTTGAGCAAAGCCAAATGCCAATGCTTTATTTGTAGTGTTTGTAGTAATTGAATGTGGTAAAGTTCCTGATTTAATTTTTACACTACTAGAAGTAAAACCACCTGCACTACTTTGTGCTAATTGCAACCATCTTCCTGCTTTAGCATCTGTAAGAGAAGATAAACTAACAGTATCAACCATTCCCCAAAAACCATATTTTGAGTATCTTGAGCCACTATTACCATCATAACTAGTTGTGCTAAGATTACTTTCTAAAGTATGTGTTATTCCTGAAAAAGTATAAACTCTTAAATTATTATTTGGCTCGTTAAACGGTCCTGAATAATAGTCAGTATAACTTGGCATAAATAATTTTTTATTTAAATGGTCATAATGGATAGGTAATGCACCACTATTAGAACCTGCAGAGGCGCTTTCATAAATAAATCTATTCCACGCATTTGAACTATAACTACTTTCTGTTAAATCATAAGCAACAACTTGCCATCTTATATATTGACCTGAAGTATAATTTGCAATAGAAAAGAATACTTGTCCATGACCATCTTCAGTTGTGTATTGTCTGTATTCGTAGCCTGCGTCAACAGTTCCACTATTAACTAATTCACTTCCATAACCATCTGAAGCGTAATCAAATGTCCAATTAGCATTGCCACTATTAGGTGAAGCCTTTATTAAAGTAAATTTTCTGCTAGAATTTACGCACATAATTAGAGCTAAATTATTAGTATGGTCATAAGCAATTCTTGTAAATCTACTATAACCACTTGTTGCACTTGCTGCATAACTGCTGTTTGAAGAGAATGTTCCTCCAATGTATTCAGCATTATATTGACTACCTGTCCATTCAACAGACCATTCACCAAGATACCTTTTGTTGCTATACATACCTGCACTTAAAAACTTTACAAGATTATCAGTGCTAGTATCAATAATTGTAGTATCAGCATCATATATTTGTGAACCTGATGTTCCTGCGGCAACTCTACCAACATCAAACTCACCATTATAAGTACCACCTACAGTTACATATTTTTGACAAGAACCTGTACTTGTCATGGTGAACATAAAATATTTCCAGTATTGATTCCAACTATTAGAGGCTGTTGAATGGTAAAATACAAAAAATGTTCCGCCTGCAGCTTCATTACAATTTTTAACAAATCTCATTCTTAAATGGGCTTTTGATGAACCTGCTTGACCTATTGATGGGTTAAAGTCTGACCCTATTGTCCAACTACCACTTCCTGTATGAATAAATGTTTTCATTCTTAAATCATAAGATGACCAACCTCTAGCCCATACAAAAGCAAACCTACCATCATCACTACCGCACATTGCTGATTGTATGCCATAAGTATGAGGTTCAGGACTACCTGCTAAAGTACCACTAATAGCAGATGATACATAATCTGCTGCACTTACACTATAATTTGCTGTTGTTGCTGATTTTTTAACTTTTTTAGTTTCACCATTACTTTCTCTTGTCACTACATTACCAACAGTTACAGCGTCTGACCCTGAACCAATAACCATATCAATTTGGTCAGTTCCTCCTGATATTCCTGTTAGTTGTGAACCATCTACGGCAGGTAATTTAGAGTTTCCATCTAATTGCACAGCGTTACTTGCTGATGTACCTGCTGTTAATGTTGCGGCACTACCTAATCCTAAATTAGTTCTAGCTGTACTTGCACTTGCTAAATCTGATAAATTTGATGCTTTTGCAGCCGCATTATCGGCTTTAGTTCCTTGTGCTGAAGTAGCATAAGCAGTAGCTGCTGTTGTAGCAGCAGTTCCTAATCCTAATGTTGTTCTTTGTGCTGCAGCGTCTGCGTCATCTAATAAGGCTTTACCTGCTGTGGTTAAATCATAAGTTCCTGCAGAACCACTACCTGTAAATTGTATACCTTTGTCGGCAGCAGATGTTAGTCCTGCAATAGCGGTTAATTCTGCGTCTAAACCTTGCACACTTGTAGCAGGTGTTGTTACATAATTACCCATATAAGCATGACTAGAACACTCATAATACAATACATTTGGTGTAGCATCATCAACCGCAATCGTTGTAAATGCACCTGAAGAACCTGCAGTACCATTTGTTGTTACGCCTGATGTGTAAGCCTCAGATTTTGCAGCGTCTTTATAAAATCTTAGTGGGTGTCCACTATTAGAACTATGTGCTTGGTCAAATTTATAAAAATATTCTGTGTTTGCAGTTGTACCGTCAACACCTTGTAATTGTAGTGCAGGGCTTTCAATGCCATTTAAGAAATATGCACTAGAACTACCATCACCATTATAAGGGTGTGCTGCAGTTTTTGATGCTACTGTTACAGTATATGTTACTGGTGAGCCTGTTGCTCCATAAATACCAGCAATACCATCTGCTGATACAATACCAGCATCTTCAATATCTTTTCCTTGTGCGTCTAAATCACCACCTAATTGTGGGGTTGTATCTTCTACAACATTTGATAATACACCACCTGTACTAAATGCACCTTGCTCCCATGAAGAGCCATTCCATACATATAAATCATTGCTTGATGTATTCCAATATAAAGAACCTGTCGCTAAAGCGTCACCATCATTGTCTGCAGATGGAGCAGATGACTTTTCACCTAAATATATATCTGTAAAACTATCTAATGATGAAGCGGCAGAAGTAGCACTTGCAGCAGAAGCTGTGGCGGAACTTGCACTAGCTGTTGCTGAACTTGCTGATGCAGTAGCAGAAGTTGCGGCAGCTGAAGCTGATGTTGCAGCAGCAGTACCTGAACCTGCTATGTCATCTACATATTTTTTTCTAGCAGCGTCACCATCTGCTGTGGGTGCAGCAAGACCTGTAACTTTGTTATCACCCATAACAAGGTTGCCAGACAATGTACCACCACTTAAATTAAGTTTTAGTGCGTCTGCAGTATCAACATAAGTTTTTGTTGTAGCGTCATTGTTATTAGATGGTGCTTTTAATCCACTAACAGTATTAGAATTAGCGTCTATATCGCCTGTCATAGTACCACCTGCAAGCGGTAATTTAGCGGCTATTGAATTTGTAATTGTAGTTGAAAAACTAGCGTCATCACCTAATGCTGCGGCTAATTCATTTAATGTGTTTAATGCTGCAGGTGCGGAGTCAACTAATCCTGATACTTCGGTGTCAACATAGCCTTTTGTTGCTGCATCTGTAGAACCAGAGGGCGAGGCAAGTCCTGTAATTGTTTGTGAAGTCGTACTATCCATATCAAGTGTGCCATTTATGGTCACATTGTTAAATTGAGAAGTACCACTTGTTGCTGTAACATTGCCATCTATTGCACCAACAAACTTAGTATTGGCTGTTATTGTTGTACCTGTAATTGCGGCTGGGGTTGAGCCACCTACGACACCATCTACTGTGCCAGTTACATTACCTGTAAGATTACCTGCAAAATTTGTATTAGCTGTAATAACTGTGCCTGTAATAGCTGCAGGAGTATTTGCACCTATAACGCCATCTATATTACCACCTGATATTGTTACACTACTGCCTAGCCCAACTGTTGAGCTTGCAGATAAAGTAGAGAAAGCTCCTGTGCTTGTACTAGAAGCACCAATAGGTGTTCCGTCTATTGTTCCACCATTAATGTCTGCTTTAGCTATAGTAACAGCTCCTGTGCCGTTAGGAGTAAGGTTTAGGTCACCATTAGTATCTAAAGTAATAATAGTGTTACCATCAAAGTGTAAATTGTCTACTTTAAGGGTAGATAATACTTCATTGCCTAAATTAAGATCGGCAAGTTGTGACATAAGTTCACGAATAGCATTATTAATGTTAGATGGTGCTGTGCCTTCAGCAACACTAATACTATTTAGGTCAGTATTATTTGCTGCGGTTGCATCAAACTGTGATATTTTCGTCTTTGCCATGTTTTACTCCTGATTATCCGTAATTTGTTCAGTTATTGGAATTGTTACTGCTGGTCTTACAACAGTAGGTAATTCTTTACCAGATGGTAAAGTGCCAAATTTTTTATTTAAATCTTCAAAATATTTTGCCATTCTTTGACCTAATAATTTTTGATATACTTCTCCGCTTTTACCACTTTTAGCAGCTAAATCAGCTAGTTTTTTTGTTGCTGGTAAAGATAAAAATTTACTAATACCATACATTGCACCCATACCTACCATCATACCACCTATTCCAGCACCAGCAAAAGCTGATGCTCCAGTTGTTCCTATTAATGTCATTGGTGTTAAACCACCTATTGCTCTTAACATAGTTGACCTTTGCATAAATGTTGAAATAGACATAGCTGCGTTTGGCATTACCTCTAAAGCATTTAAAAAGCCTTCTAGTTTTTTTGGTGTTACATTAGGAAATCCCTCTAACAGCATTTTTGTAAATTTGTAATCGTTGCTTCCTTTACGATTAAGACCAAGCATTTCTTTTAATGCTTGTGGATTAAAATTAGATTTTAAGACTCTTTGACCTGCTACATCTTCAACAAGCTCTTTCATCATAATTGTATCAAAATGATTTGCAGCTAATAAATTAAAACGCCAATTTACATCTTGTTTGCCAGTAGCTGTTTTTTTCTTTGTGCTTGACGATTTTAATAATTTTTTTAATTGTTTTAATTTTTCAGGACTTTTACCTGAAAATGCAGCACTAAATAATCCTTCTAACTTTCCTGTTTCATCTAAAATACCTTTAGTTTGAAAATCTTTTGATGGACTGCCTGTTACTCTTAAACCCTTTGCTCCAATTTTATCAGCAATTAGTTTTGGCATAATGCCTTGTGCCGTTCCCATCATTTTTGCCCAATTTTCATGAGCCTGTTGCCTTAATCCAACTGCTTTATCCCAATCTTTAGCAGCCTGTCCTTGTAGTTTTAATACATTACTACCATATTGTTTTGTTAAAATTCCTTTTTCAATAGATTGTATTAAATTTTGTGATAATTTTTCTGTTGTAGTTTTTGCACCACTTTGACTAATAGTTCCTGCATAAGCTGATCTATAAAAATCTTTTAATCCAAAATTTATGTTTTCAAGTGTTTTATAATCAATTTTTTTAGATTTTAATTGCGGTAAAACATCATCAGCTAAATATTTAATAAATGTTTTATCTAAATTTGCACCTTTTAAATCTTTTCCTTTTAATATTCCTTGTACTACCTTAGATAATTCTGCTGTACTAATTACATTATTTTTAAAAAGCGTGCTAAAACCTGCATCAGATTTTTTATATAATGATCTAGCCCTTGCACTCATATTTTCAAATTTTCTTTTACCAACTTTAGCTATCATTTCACTAGATTCTAGTTCAGTCATTTTTTTAGCAGGACTAAAAGCTGTTTCTGTGTAATGTAACATTGATTTTCGTATTGCTTCAATTTGTGCTTGAATAGGTTTACCTATTAATGGCATACGACCTAGTGCGTTAAAAGCACCTGCTACAAATCCTCCACCTGTCATACCTATAGGAAGCTGAAAACCCTCTGGTTTAAGATTGTATTTTTTATAATACTCTTTTAAGGATAAACCTTCTTTTTTTGCTTGTTTTGTAATAGTGTCTTTTAAACCTTTTTGAACAAAAATTGTTGCACTTTGTTCGTCAGGAGCTAAATTACCTGCTATACGACTAGCTAATGTAGAATCTAAACCAGCTTTTTGTAGTTCTGTTTTTGATGTTGTAACAACTTTTTCTGCACCTTTTTTTGCAGCTTCTATACCTGCTTTTGTAGGTTCTTTAAATGCTTTATATGCTGTACTAATAACGCTACCAGCACCTTTTGTTGCTAAATTAAAGCTACCCATAATTGCTGTGTTAAATACAGATTCGGTTAATTGGTCTACATTTGATTTTGATGGTAAATCAGGATTTATTAAATCACCAGCTTTTGTTATAGCATAATTTGCTGCACCATAACCAAGTGTTGATGTAATTAATGGTGCTGGAGTAAAACTACTTACTACTGAAGCTCCTACCTCTAATGGTAACCTAACTAAAGGTGAAACTTTTTCAGGAAAATAATCTTGAGGAACAACGCCTAATGATTTAGCTTTGTCTAAAATTCTTGTATTTGCTTCTAATTTTGTAACACGACCTTTATCCACCATTATATTAGCGGCTTGTTTAAATCTATTAAGCTCTTCTGTAATTTGTTTTTCTGACATATTTTTTACTCAAACACACTATCTAAAGAACCAAAATAATCTTCTTCTGCTTGTTCTTCTGTCATTCCACTATAACCAGAGGAGTCTAATGGGTTTTCAAATAAACTACCTCTTTCACTAAAATAATCATCAGTACCTTTTACCTTACCTTCTAAAGCATCAACTTTTCTGTTTGTGATTTTTATAAGTTTTCTTAGTCTATCTATTTTAGAGTTTGCTTTTCGCATAACTGTTTTATCATCTTGAGTATTAGGGTCTTGTGTTAGTGCTATCGAATCTCTTAATTGACTTGTTAATGCTCCACTTATATTTTTATAACTTGCTAAAGCCTCACCCTCTGAAAAGAAACTTTTTATTTTTGTACCTGTATCATCAAAATTAGCAGGTATAATATTATTTGCTTGTTTTTTATCAAAAACTGTTATTTTACCACCAACATTATCAGTTAATACACCTCTAATATCATTAAAATATCCCTTTGTAGCTACTTGTGCTTCTTCTGTTTTTTTAGCAAGATTTCTTGATGTAACTGGTTGACTTACGCTACCAAGTATTAAATTTGCTCGATTTTCCCACCCATGAGTTAATTCTGTATATCCATGAGCCCTTTTTTCATATTCAGTTAAAACAATTTCACCTTTTAATTTATCTAATTTAGAGAGTAAACCTTCAACAACCTGACCTTTATCATTTTTAAAATCACGAGCTTCTAAATTAGTTTCAATATTAGAGTATGTATTTGGAATAGCTAATTGATTTTCTATTACAAATTTATTTTGTTTTTTAATAGCATCTATAAATAAATCATCTGGTAGGTTTGCAAATTGTTCATATTGTGGGTTTTGCCTAAGATTAGCTAAACCTTCAGATTGCTGTCTAGTTTGTTGTATTTCCATCATTTTACCATAAGGATCGCCTTGCATTGGTGTTCCTATAGGTCTTAATGCACCAGCTTTTTGAAATTCTTGTGCTACTGCAAGAATAGGTGCTGCACCCATATAAGCATTAGATGCCCTATCAAATAGACCACTTGCTCTTTGACCTAATGTTCTTTTAGGTTGAGGCTGGGCATCAGGAGTAGATGATTGATCTACTTGATTAGATACAGTATTATCATTTTTTAATTGTTGACTATCTAATAAACCTCTTATTCTAGCTGCTCTTTCATCAATATTTGTGTTTGGTGGTGCAACATCTAATAATCCATTATTTTGAGATAAAACATTATATGTATTTGATGAAACTGGAGGAACGCCTGCTCTAGCATTTAACAAAGATTGATTTTGAGCTAATAAATTTGCAGCTTCTAATTTTTTTTGTGGAGCATCTTGTCTATTAGGAGATAATTTTTTTTGAGCTGTTTCTAATTGTGCTTGTCTTTGTATACGCAATGCTTCAGCAGCTTCTTGTGGGTTATCTAAATCATAACGCTTACCATAAATTGTTCTTATATTAGCCATTGTTAAAAAACCCCTGTATTCCTGTACCAATTCCAACTACATTACCAATAGAACTCATTGTGTCATTAAATGGATTTCTTGTCATTGGTGTAGTTTTAGAATTATATCCACCTGCTGATGTTCCAACTTGACCTAAGAATTGATTTAAGTTTTGTGCTGGTGCAGATTGTAAGAAGTTAAATCTGTCCATATTAGACATAATTTGTTTTTGAGCTTGGTCTTGACGCATTGCACCTACGCTTGCAAGATTTGCGTAATCAGCATAATCAGATTGTGCAAGATTTGGAGCTGCACCAATCATAGCATTTTGTCTGCTTCTTTCATTTTCATAATTTTGCGCATAAGGGGTTGCTAGTGAACGAGCTAACACATCTTGATTAGCACCAGAACCTAGACGACCTGCACGACTAAA
>TARA_R110002050_G_scaffold263190_2_pt1 | contig 12406 bp, 15 predicted proteins | sample TARA_R110002050 | Tara Oceans TARA_R110002050 (sample SAMEA4396988) | marine metagenome | biome: Polar Biome; feature: [DCM] deep chlorophyll maximum layer (ENVO:01000326); material: water (ENVO:00002006), including particulate matter (ENVO:01000060) such as... | depth 25 m
TTAGTAAATATATCAAGGGTAAAAAAGTGGACAAGTTTAATCCTGAATTAGTAAAAATAGTTGCTTCTCATTATGAAATTAGTCGTAAAGAAGCTAAAGATAGGATTGAAATGTATACGCATTTTAGTACAGGGACTGAGACATTAACTGAAATGTTACAAGGTTACGGTAAAACAAAAAAAGAAATAAAAAAGTTATTAAAATGAAAATAAGCGAACGCGATTTATCAAAAGAAAAAACATATACTAACGATATTGAAGAGCTAAAAGATAAGTACCCTGATATCTATAAAGCATACGAACAAATAACAATAGAGCAATTCCATTTATTTGCTCGTAAGATGTTAGATTATGGTAAAGGTAATATATCAGTAGGATCTAATCTAGATACACCAGAAGAAGAGAAAGTAGCATTGACTGGTTTATGGTTCAGAATGAATGATAAAATTCAACGATTAAAGCAGCTAGTATTGTTAAGTAAAGAAGCGAAGGTAACAACAGAATCAGTTAAAGACACCTTTCAAGATCTTTCAATCTACGGTATTATAGCACAAATAGTTAAAAATAAACAATGGAAGTAGTTGGTAGTCTCGACTATTTTTCGTATCTTTATATATGATTAAACCTAAAACTATAGACGATTTGACTCCAGTCAAGAAGAAAAAAAAGCAGAAGTCAATATCTTACTCTCAGTACTCAATGTACGCTCAATGTCCTAGACGTTGGAAACTAAACTATGTAGATAACTTACGTAAATTCTCACAATCAATTCATACCTTATTCGGTTCTGCTTTCCATGAAACTCTTCAAGGCTACTTAACTGTTATGTATGAAGGTTCAATAAAAGAAGCTGATGAATTAAAGTTAGGTGAGATATTAAGAGGTTCAATGGCCAAAGAGTATCGTAAAGCTATGGCTATGGGTCAAGATCCTGGGTTCACTAATAAAACTGATATGAGAGAGTTTTTCCATGACGGTGTAGCTATACTAGAATACTTTCTAAAGAAGCGAAGTGTATACTTTAGTAAGAAGCATACTAAACTAGTCGGTATAGAAACTAAACTTAGTATACCTTTAGAATCTAATAAAAATATATTATTTAATGGTTTTATTGATATTGTGATGCAGGATACTAATACCGGTAGGTATAAGATTTATGATATTAAAACTAGTACCATGGGTTGGAATAAGTATCAGAAAATGGATAAGACTAAAACTGCTCAGATGGTACTATATAAGCAATTTTATGCTGAGCAGTTTAATGTTGACCCAGAGATGATAGATATTGAGTACTTTATTGTTAGAAGAAAGTTACCTGAGAACTCTCCATACCCTATCAAGCGTATACAATCATTTGTTCCTGCTTCAGGTAAGCCTACTAGGAATAAATTAACTCGATCTATAAACGAATTTGTAGCTAACGGGTTTACATCAGATGGTGCATATAATATGAATACTAATCACTTAGCTATAGCAGGTAAAAATAATAAGCATTGTAAGTATTGTGAGTTTAAGAACGAACCTGATTTATGTGCATCTAAAGAGAGGTTAAGGTAGTGTTTGATATAAGAGATAGTAATATTGAAGGGCAAGGAGTATTTGCTTCAGAAAATATAAAAAAGGATTGTATCATAGGTCCTGCTTATGAATTAATTGGTCAAGTAAATGGTAAATATATAGCAGGTGACATTACTATATTAGGTTTAATGCACAATCACAGTACAACTCCTACAGCAAGACCTGAGATGTATAATAATACTATCTACTTTGAAGCAATTAAAAATATAAAGATAGGTGAAGAAATAACATGTAACTATAACGAATATAGTAACGTTTCAAATATAGAAAGACCATTAGATAAATGGCAGGAGAGTAATTATGAAAATTAATATATGGATACCAAGAGAACATGTATATTCATTAAATGCATGGTTAAAAACACCATGGGATGGTAATAATGATTATGGATTAATAACATTTTTTCATGATAAACCAGTAAAGCGGATGGATTTAATACAGGTAAGTATTAGTGTAGATGAATATCAAAAAATTGTAGATAGTAATGAAGATATTCAAACTAATATAGCTGATCAATTAGGGTGGGAACGGTCTACAACAACAGATAGCCCTCTGGACTATTTACCACCTCATGATTATCAGCTAGGAAATTAGTATTGAAACTAGGTATTACAGGGAGTAATGTTTATGAAGATAAACGTAAGATAAAAGAATTTATATTTAAACTTAAAGGACATGACGAGGTTGAGATAGTTAGTCGTGGTAATAAAGCTGGAGCAGATAAATATATTAAAAAGTATGCATTAGATTTTGGTATTAATTATATTGAGGTACCAGTAGCTCATACTTCAAGAAGTTTATACTCTCAACTCCCAGACTTGTATTTTAATAAACCATTTAGTATTAGGAATTATTTTATACAGCAAAACATATATATTAAGCAATGTGATAAATTTATTATATTTGGAACTGATGGAGATAAAATTATAAATAATTTACTAAACGCAATTAATAAAGTGAAAAAAAATATAATAATTATAACATAAACACAGTGTCTAAAGGTCTTATACACTATTTATTATAAATTAAAGAGAAAGGTTATATTATGGCATTACCAAAGTTACGTATGGTTGGAAAAGATAATCCAACATCTAAAAAGAAAAAAATTTTATTACTATCCGATGATTTAAGAATGCACTCAGGTATCGGTACGGTATCACGAGAGTTTGTTAGAGGTACTGTTAAAGAATTCGATTGGATTCAGATGGGGGGTGCAATTAAACACCCTGATGCTGGTCAACTTATAGATATCTCAGCTGATATACAAACTCAGACAGGTGTGGAAGATGCATCAGTAAAAATATACCCTATTAGTGGGTATGGTACACCCGAATTATTAAGACATCTATTAGAAACTGAAAAACCAGATGCTATCATGCATTTTACTGATCCTAGATTTTGGGGGTGGTTATACAATATAGAGCATGAAATACGTCAACAAGTACCTATTTTGTATTACACTATATGGGATGATTTACCATTACCTATATGGAACCAACCATTCTATGAATGCTGTGACTGGTTAGGTGCTATATCAAAGCAGACATATGGGATAGTTAAGAATGTCAGAGATTATAATAGACCAAAAGAAGAAGGTACAACTCAGTCTTGGCAAGTAGATTATTTACCTCACGGGATTAATGAAAAAGTTTTTAGACCAATAACAGAGGTAGATACATTATGGTCACATTTTACTGATTTTAAAAAACATATGCTAGATGGTAAAGAATATAATTATGTCCTCTATTATAATAATAGAAATATTAGAAGAAAACAGACTAGTGATATAATTCTAGCATGGAATGAATTTTGTAAAACACTTACCACTGAACAAGCTGATAAATGTCTACTACTAATGCACACACCAGCAGTAGACCCTAACGGTACAGACCTTAATGCAGTTAAAGATATGGTATGCCCCAATTACAATATAAAATTCTCACAAAAACATTTATCTGAAATCGAAATGATGTTTATGTATAATATAGCAGATACTACAATTAATATTGCATCTAACGAAGGATTTGGATTATCAGGGGCTGAATCATTAATGTGCGGTACACCTATCATTAATAATGTAACAGGAGGCCTTCAAGATCATTGTGGGTTTATGATAGATGGAAAATACATTACATCTGATCAATACGTTACTATTGGATCATTACATAATGATAAAGAGTGGAAAGATAATAATAAACTAACATGGGGAGAGTGGGCAAAGCCAGTATGGCCGTCTAATAGAAGTATACAAGGTTCTCCAGAAACTCCATTTATCTTTGATGATAGAGCACGCTTTGATGATGTAGCTGAAAAGATTGGTGAGTGGTATAATACACCAGCTAAAGAGCGTAATAAGTGTGGAGCTACTGGTAGAGCATATGTTACTAATAGTGATAGTATGCTATCTGCAAAAAACATGTGTGCTGGATTTGTTAGAGGTATAAATACAACTTTAGATAAATGGACTCCACGTAAGAGATTTACAATATATAAAATAGAGGATAAATAGTTATGATAAATAAACCAATGTTACTTTTTCAAGGACCAGTAAGGTCAAGATCTGGGTATGGAGACCATACTCGTGATTTAATAATGTCACTAATCGATATGGATAAGTTTGATTTACATATAGCAGCAACTAAATGGGGAGACTGCCCTGAAACAGGCTTATCTGGCATACCTGATAGAGCTAAATTAGAGAGCAGGATTATGACTAGTAATCAATTAAATAAGCAACCTGATATCTATATTAACTGCTCAGTACCTAATGAATTTGAACCTATTGGTAAATACAATATTGGTATTACAGCAGGTATAGAAACTACTATATGTGATGCAAGTTGGATTATAGGTTGCAACAAGATGGATTTAATTATAGTACCGTCTCAACACTCAAAAGATGTATTTGAATCAACAGTATATGATAAAATGGATGATCGTACTAAAGCTAAGATTGGTAGTGTAAAGGTTGAGAAACCTATTGAAGTGTTATTTGAAGGAGCTGATCTGTCTATATTTAAACAATTAAACGGTGTAGATAATACATCAGTTGATCAAGAGCTTAACTCAATTGAAGAAGATTTTAATTTTTTATATGTTGGTCATTGGTTAGATGGAAAACTCGGTCATGATAGGAAAGATACTGGTATGCTTATAAAAACATTCTGTACAGCATTCTCTGGAGCTAAAGTTAAACCTGCATTAATCTTAAAGACTAGTTCAGCTACATTCTCTATATTAGATAGAAAGCGTATATATGAAAAAATTCAAGGTATTACAAGTCAGATTAATGATGCACCTAATGTGTATCTACTTCATGGTGATTTAACCACTGAAGAGATGAATGGATTATATAATCATTCTAAAATTAAAGCTCATATTAGTTTTACTAAAGGAGAAGGGTTTGGTAGACCTCTACTAGAAGCTTCTTTAAGCGCTAAACCTGTAATAGCGTCAGCATGGTCAGGTCAATTAGATTTTTTAAACCCAGCATTTACAACTCTACTTCCTGGTGATTTAAAGGATGTACATAGATCCGCTCAATGGAAAGGGGTAATTAACGAAGGTTCAAAATGGTTCTATGTTAATTACGCAATTGCAGAAAAAGTACTACGTGATGTATTTGCAAATATCGGTAGGTATAATAAATTAGCAGTTAAACAAGCTGATTATTCTATTAATAACTTTAGTTTATCAAAAATGAAATTAGATTTTGCTGATATTATCACAAAATACGTTAAACCAGCTCCAGAACAAGTTGAGTTAACACTCCCTAAGTTAAAAAAATCAAATAAAGGTACAGCACCTAAACTTAAACTACCTAAATTAAAAAAAGTATAATATGGAAACAAAAATTTTAAGCCCAATAAATAATAACCCTGACTTCTGTTTTCAATCAGAAGATACATCTACAGGTATTACCTCGTATTTAGATTATGAGACAGGGTATACAAGTAACTCTAAACTAGAAGTTGGATCTGATTACGTATCAGATGCAGAATCTAATCAACCTAAGTTAGTAACTGAATTAGGTGTTATTGACTCTCTTCGAAATATTATCTGGTACCCATCAGTTATCAATATACCTGGACAAGGTATGATATTTCCTATGGGGACTAAAGAAGAATGGACATGGGAAGTAATGAAAGTCCGTGATGTTACAGAAGAAGAAAAGGAAATGTACCCATTACCTGACAAAGAGGGTGAGTATTTTAAGACTATATTAGATGTCAAAGGAAAGTTAAATTTTCCAAAAGATAAATTTATTGATGCACTTAAAGTAATTGGTGGAGTAGTTGATACAGATGAATAGATTAGGTACACATACACCATTTTTCGCTAATCGATTCTCTATTAATATATCTGATCTAAAAGCTGGTATGATAGTTGATTTTCGTTATACAAAAACATCAGTAGGTAAACCAGAAACAAAACGTTATACTGTTATGATAGTAGACCCATCTTATAAAAGGTCACAAGATAAGGAACCTTTTACTCATGCTATAAATTTAGATATAGCTTCTAGAAATGATATTTTGAGTATAGCCCGTACAACAGGAGCTACTATGGCAAATAGTACATTAGAAGCAAGAATGGTATATGCTGATAAATTACTTGTCGAAGGAGCTCCACGTGAATTCTATCAGAGCAGTATAGCTAACTTAATAACAGGTCAAGGTAAAGGTAGTTACCGAACATTTAAAACAAGTAAGTTACAAAGTATACAATTAATAGACTACACATTTCCAGATTCTATTGATTATATCGAGTTATAAGGAGTATAGTAATATGAAAATTAGTTACGCAATTACAGTATGTAATGAACATAAGGAAATAGAAAAATTATTAACATTTCTATTTGAACATAAAAGAAAAGAAGATCAAGTTGTAGTTCAAATGGATTTTGATAATTCTACTACTGAGGTAGTTAAAGCATGTGAGAGATGGGAATCAAAATCATCTAGTGAATATAAACTTATACAATTTAAGTTAGATAAGAACTTTGCACAATATAAGAACAACTTAAATAAAAATTGTGATGGTGATTGGATATTTCAGATAGATGCAGACGAGTTACCAAATGAATACTTGTTAGAAGCATTACCTTTTATTCTAGAAACAAATTCACAAACAGAAGCTTTCTGGGTACCTAGAATAAATACTGTAGCAGGTATAACAGATGGACATATTCAACAATGGGGATGGAAATTAAACGATCAAGGGTGGATTAATTTTCCAGACTGGCAAATGAGAGTTTATCAAAACAGTAAAGATATTTACTGGATAAAACCTGTGCATGAACAATTAAAAGGTTATACAAAATTTGCAAATCTTCCTGCAGAAGAGAAGTTCTGTTTATACCATCCAAAAGCAATTGGACGACAGGAAGTACAAAACGCATTTTATAATACAATATAATGATATTCCATAGAATTCTAGATAATACTTTATACAATATATATGAAACAGATAAGATGGGGTTTAACTCCAACGATGCTTCTTTTATACCTGATGAGTATTTAGAACAACAACAATTTGTTGTGATGAGGACAGCACATGGTATAGGTGATTGGGGAATTATTTCAGCAATGCCTCGACTTCTTAAAGCTAAATATCCTAACTGTAAAGTTTATATACCTTCAGAAAAATTACTCACTAAACTATTCGGTAGTTCGCATAAAAATGCGTATATTACATTTAATAATAATCCGTATATTGATGGGTTTATAGATAATATCTCTGGTGACATATTTCATGATCAATATCGTATATATGATGAAGTAACTACAGATATACCCTTATTAGAGCAGATGTTAAAATTTTGGCAATTTAATGAAAGTGAGTATTCTGATTCACAACCTGAAGTTTATTGGACAGAAGATGAAAAAGCATTAGGTGATAGTATTATTAATAGTCACTGTGATGGTGAGTATGGTTGCTTACTAATATCTGATAGATTTGGTACTAAATATGGAAAGCATAATCAAGAAAATTACGATCGTGATACAAAAAATATGACTGAAGTATTATATGAGAATCGAGTACCTTATTTTTATTGGTCATATAAACAGTTAATAGATACACCTTTCAATTTTATAAATAAAGCGTTAGATATGAGACATATTGATATTAGGATTCAGTTGTATATTAAATCAAAAGCTAAGTTAAATTTAAGTAATCAATGTGGTACCAATCATATGGTTGTTCGATACTCTACTTGTTATGAATCGCAAAGACAGTACCCTATAAAACATAATATAGTTAAAGGCGAGATATATCTATGAAAAAGGTAGTATATACAGCAATATTTGGTGGTTATGATACCTTACTAGATCCTAAAAGTGTTTTACCTGGAGTTGATTATATCTGTTATACTGATTCTAATATTACTTCTGATATTTGGCAAATTAAAAAAGTCCCAGCGATGTATGGAGACTCGACTAGATGCGCACGTAAGTATAAGCTACTACCACATAGGTATTTAAAAGAATATGATGTTAGTTTATGGGTGGATGGTAATATTAATATCCACGGTAATATTGATGACTTTATAGAGAGTAACTTAAGATTATCTAACATAGCAGTATATGACCATATGCAGTGTTTTGATAAGCGTAACTGTATATATCAAGAAGCTCAAGCCATTTTTTATTTTGGTAACAAGAATGGTAACTTTAAAGATAACCCAGTAACTATACAAAAGCAGATGGAGAGATATCTAACTGACTCATATCCTGAACAGAACGGGTTAATAAGTTCAGGGGTTATCTTAAGAAAACATAATTCAACTGATGTTATTGACTGCATGGAGCACTGGTGGAACGAGGTAAAATATGGATCTAAACGTGACCAATTAAGCTTCAATTATTCAGCTTGGAAAACAGAGTTAAAGTATACATGGATTCACGGTGATATTAGAGATAATAACTTTGTTAAGTTAATAGGTAAGCATGCAGCAAAAGATAAATTAAAAAAGTTCCAACCTATTGATGTAGATTATTTTTTAAATATGGAGCTCGCTGGAGGAGGTGGTGGTAAGGAAATTGTTAAGTTAGATGGTAAGTTAATAACTGTACGAGATGTGGTAGAGTACTTCTCTAGTAAATACAACAGAACTAAAACGGAAGCTTTATTAAAGCCGGAGAATTGGCAATACTATAACTGCATGATAGCTGAGTTTAGACACGGTGTTGAAAATCATCACGATTTAGGATGGGAAAATATGACTAAGGAATATTATAATAACCTTGAACTTATGACTGATCCTGAAATAGAAGATTTTTTAAAGTCAACACCTGTAGAGTTTGATAATGGGTTTATAAGACATAACTACCACAGAGCATGTGCAATGATTGGTAGATTAATAGCTGGTAAGCCTTATATACCTTTCTATATGAAAACGTCTCAGATCTATGCAGAACCAAGGAAGCGTGATGGTATCCATAGAGTTAAACATCTAACAAATAATGTTTATGGTATCGATCAGATAAAACTATTACCTATTCCTGAGTCAGATTACACTATCACTCAAAGTGGTATACTAGCGTTGATGGGTATTAGAAAAAATGATGATATAGATATTATTATATCATCTAAAGTTCGTAAAAACTTATTTAATAATCGTCAAGATTTTATAAAATTACCTGGTAATATAGAAATATTTGAACCAAATAGAGGTAAATTTTTAAATGTTGATGGTGTAGATGACGACGACTTAATTGCTAATCATAGTATTATAGTCAATGGTGTACGATTTTTACATCCTAAATTTTACTTCAGTAGGAAGCGTACAGATAGAGAGTCCGATAAATATGATTGGGCATGCATTTGTGAGTTTTTTGAGTTAAAGCGTTATAAAGGATTTCCGTTTAATACTATCTCGTTAGATCAATGGGGACATAAATATATTAAAAATTATATGGAAGTTAAATGAAAAATATAGTATTTATACCAAATATAAAGTTAGATGATAATAGAAGTACTCCATACCATTACTCTATAAAAAGCTGGCAACACTTTTGTGAGAAGTATGATTGTGAACTATTAGTATGGGAAGATCTAATATTTCCAGTAGAAGATATGAAAATTACATGGCAGCGGTATTATTTGTTTGATATACTAGAAGCTAATAGTATTGAATATGATCAAGTGTTAATGGTAGATGCAGATACTATTGTTCACCCTAACTGTCCTAATTTCTTTCAAGAAACTGATCATAAGTATTGTGGTGTAATGAATGATGGTTGTTATGAATGGGTAACACGTAGTATACGTGATTTCAATAGAGAGTTATTTCCAAATATTGATCCTCCACATCCATATACATATATAAACGGTGGATTTCAGATAGTAAATAAAATGCATAAGAAGTTCTTCTCTAATATGAAGGATTATTATTTAGAACATAAAGATACTATTCAGTTTGCAATTGATAAAATTAAAGCAGGTACGGATCAAACTATTATAAACTACATGCTAAAAATTAATAAAGTAGATGTAAAGATTCTACCTCCAAGTTATAATTTACAAGATTTATTTCGAAAAAATTTACTACACATACCAGGTCATAGTTGGTGGCCTGATACACTAGAAGGATTATACAGTGCAGGGTGGGTATACCACTTTAACGCAATACCACAAAACGATAGACATGTAAGCTATTGGATGGAACGAACATATAAGGAGTTATATAAATGAAATTAAAAAAATTAGAATCGTATCAAGATTATTATGATGCGCAAAATGGAAGGAGTGGGATGAAAGCATCTCAGATAAATCTTGAGTTGATTATGAATATATTTAATCTTGAATCTGAGGATAAAGATATAAATATTTTAGATATCGGGTGTAGAGATGCTACGGCTGTAGATTTTCTGCATAATAAAGGGTTCAAAAATACTTATGGATTTGATATTGGTGAACGAGCTAAAGAAACATGGTATAATACATATGATAAAGCATTTGTTGATAATTACTTAACTGTTAGTGATGTACATGAAGGTATACCATATAACAAAGAGTTTCAGTTAATATTATCATCACATGTTATAGAGCATTTATTCGATGCACCTAAAGCAATAGAGCATATGTATAACCATTTAACTTCAGGTGGATTTTTATTCACACAAGTACCTATTCAACCTGAAGAGAGATTCTTAAACGCTAAACCTCATTACTATATGTTTGATAGTATGGATGATTATATATCACTATTTGATGAGACTAAATTTAAAGTAGTACATAAGGAAGAAGGGTTTAAAGCAGCTAATCCTGAAGCTACATTAATACTACAAAAGTTATAATATGAAGATAGCATTCTTTGCAGAGGGTCAAGCTTTTGGTAAAGTACCTCGTGACTATAATAATATGAGAACTGATATGGCATGGATATGCGCATCAGATGCTACACGTATACCATATTATGAAACTAAAAATATTAAAGAAAAATTTGATCTAGGTATCTGCATAATACCTAAGCGTTTAGACTTATCACATAAAAACTTCGCCCTAGAGCAATCAGACATACCTAGGATAAAAAGTATATGTAAAAAAGTTGTATCAATGCAAGAAGGACCTCACTGGTATTTTCAAGACTACCCTTTAGAGCAGCAGATATGGTATTATAATTTATTACATGAAATGGATGAATTGCTAGTACATAATGAATCAGATGCAACATACTTTCAAGGCCTCACTGGTAAGAGATGTAAAGTAATGCGTACATTACTCATTGAAGATTGCATCAAAGATGTACCTAAGAATAATCGAGGTTCTGGTGTAATGATAGGTGGTAACTTCTGTCACTGGTATGGTGGTTTTGATTCCTATATAGTTGCTCAAGAATTTAATGAAGAGGTTTATGTACCTAGTATGGGTAGAAAGATTGAAGGTGAAGAGCAGATGGAGAATCTTAATCACTTACCATATATGACATGGAACAATTGGATGGCTGAATTAAGTAAACGCAAATATGGTGTACATTTAATGAGAACTCAAGCAGCTGGAACATTTGCTCTTAATTGTGCGTATTTTGGTATACCGTGTATAGGGTATCAAGGATTGGATACTCAAGAGATATGTCACCCGTTAACTACAGTAAAGGTAGGTGATTTAGGTCATGCCAAAGAGTTAGCACATAAATTAAAAACAGTACCTGAATTTTATAAAATATGTTCAGAAACTGCTCAGAAACGATATAATAATGAATATAGAGAAGAGGTATGGTTGGAAAGATTCAAGTCACTGATATAGATTTTGAGCAATTAACTTGCGTAAAAAATAAATTGCATAGAGTAGTAGATGGTGTAAACCATGGTCGAGCAATATACCACGATTCAGGTAATAGATTATACTACAAGATATTTCATGCTGAATACTGTCGTGTTAACAATTTTCGAAAAGCTATTGAGTCTAATTTCTTCGATGGATTAGCACCAGCTCTTACAAACTTAATTATTGATGATGTTGATAATATAATTGGGTATGTTACTAAAGAAGGTCCATTATTATCTGCAAATGAGTTTGATATTCATTTGATTCCTCAAGATTTTTTTCGTATATTAAAGAATAGAATTAAAGAGAGTGGTATGTTCTTTTATGATCTAGTACCACATAACATAATTCTTGTAGATGGTAAACTTAGTCTTATTGATTTAGAAAGTGTTTATGATTTAGATGAGTATCATAAACTCCATGAACATAATGCTAAAGTTAAACCAGCTGAGTTAGGTGAGTATATTAATGAATTAAGGAGTTCAATATCAATGAAAATAAGTTTAATACAGCCAGGTAGAAATAATCTTAAGTACCTTAAATGGTCTTATGATTCA
>TARA_R110002050_G_scaffold3782_8_pt1 | contig 12383 bp, 14 predicted proteins | sample TARA_R110002050 | Tara Oceans TARA_R110002050 (sample SAMEA4396988) | marine metagenome | biome: Polar Biome; feature: [DCM] deep chlorophyll maximum layer (ENVO:01000326); material: water (ENVO:00002006), including particulate matter (ENVO:01000060) such as... | depth 25 m
AGCGTTTTCGAGCGCATATTCAGCGTCGCAACACCGGTATTCTTTTTAGCCATTGGCTTGCAAATCACAGCAGTTTCCATTGCGTCACAAACATTGTGGATATTTTCTATCGCGGTGACACTTGCCGCTATTGTCGGGAAAATATTTTCCGTATGGGCCGTTCCCTTGTCGATTTCAGCCAGGGACCGCTGGCTACTGGGTGTCGCGTTAATCCCACGTGGTGAAGTCGGATTGATCATTGCCGCATTAGGGCTCAAGCAGGCACATCTTACGCATCACGCCATGATGGCACTGGTTGTGATGACTGTGATCACAGCTTTGGTTGCTGCGATCGTGGTTCCCATCCTTGCACGGGGAAGAGAGTCGGTCACGAGTAAGGTATCCGAATAATGGGGAATAGACACTTTATGCTAGTCACTGACAACGCATCTTACAACGGGCATGTTCAACCGTGATCATTGTCGCGTTGGGAGCAAGCCTCGTCATGCTACTTTGGGCTGTCTGTTATCCACTGATTGTTCTGAGTATGCCTTATGCTCCCTTGATGCAAACGGCTTTCTTGCGAGCACTCCTCGGTGGACTGTTTCTATTGTTATGCGCTCTTGTCTTGCGGCGCCCATTTCCCAGATCCCTGCATGCTTGGGTGGCTATTACAGCGATTGGCTTAACCGCTACCACCATCGGCTTTTGGGGCATGTTCTACGCGGGGAGCTTGATTTCTCCGGGCTTGGCCACAGTACTGACGAACACCCAGCCGCTCATTGCCAGTGTTTTGGCAGGGATCATTCTCAAAGAGGTCATCCATCGTAAAGTGCTCGTAGGTATTCTTATTGGATTTTCTGGTATTTCCATTATCGGACTCAACGGCGCACTGGAACATAATGCGCAGACTGTATATGGCGTTATCTACGTAATCTGCGCGGCCCTCGGCATTGCGATCAGTAATATCTTGCTCAAAAAAGTGGCTAAGCGGATAGATATTTTCTATGCCATTGGCGGCCAACTGGTGATCGGTTCACTGCCACTGTTGGCCTTGGCTCCTTCACTAGAAACATTTCCTGTACTTTTCGTAAATTTAAATTACATAGTCATTCTTACGACACTGGCCATTCCGGGCACAGCGCTACCCTTCTTATTGTGGTATTGGCTGATGGATAAAGCGCCACTCAATCAACTCAATGTATTCAGTTTCTTAACCCCCATATTTGGTTTAGCTCTAGGGTGGGTTTATTTTTCGGAATCACTGCTTCTTTGGCAATGGGTAGGCGTGGTGGTAGTGTTTGTTGCGATAGTCCTTTCGATTCTTCCAGGCATCGAACGCTCACAGGCCGACTCTCGTGCGCGTTAACAAACCTGAACTCGGACAAAAGCGTGTGCGTCATGAGAAAGTGATTACCTAGACAGGGTTGAAGGTATTGACTTGCGTCTTGGACCAGCTTTTATTATCCGGTGGGTCATTCCAATCTAAATTGATGGCCGCTTTTTATTGATATGTTCAACTGAGGAGATAAAAATGACTGAAGTAAAAGAAAAAACACGCAAGAAGAGTAATAAATTAAAAAAGGAACTTCCTAAAATTGAAAGTGGTAAGTCTAAGAAACGTATAGAAGAATCCGAGAGTGTTGGTGATGAACTATCGGTTGAAGCGCGACAAAAGCTAATCGAAGAGACCGCCTATCGGCGTGCACTGGCACGAAATTTTGAAGGTGATGCTCAACTTGATGATTGGTTAGAAGCAGAAGCTGAAGTAAACGAAAAGTTTACGAAGGCTAAGGCTCTAACATAAGCCTTATGACCAAAAAAACTGGGGCCCGGGAAGCCAATTTCGGTCCGGGCCGTCCTTTACCTCTGGGCGTATCTCATGATTGCGATGGAATCAATTTTTCGTTGTTCAGTCGTCATGCGAGTGCGGTGACCTTATTGCTTTTTGAAACGCCTGAAGATGAATCGCCGCGTGCGATTATGAGATTAGACCCTGTTGAAAATAAAACAGGTGATATTTGGCATCTTGGTTTCGCCTCATCGGATGCCACACTGCTCTATCTATGGCAGGTCGATGGTCCCTTTGATCCAAGGGCAGGGCATAGATTCAATGGCAATTTGGCGTTGCTTGAACCTTATGCAACAGCCTTGGTGGGAACGGATTATTGGGACTTTGGTCGTTGCTGTACACATACATTTCAAGAGGCAGGAAGGGCAGTGGTGGCCCGTGATGCCGGCTATAAACCCAAGTGTTTGGTTCAGCATAAACAATTTGATTGGCAGGGTGATCGTCCACCAAAACATGCGTGGTCCGATACCATTATTTACGAGATGCACGTGCGTGGATTCACTGCTCATCATTCGTCAAGCGTGGAGAACCGCGGTACATACTTGGGTGTTGTGGAAAAGATATCGTATCTGCAATCGCTTGGAATTACTGCTGTCGAGTTATTACCTATCCAAGAGTTTCATGAGAATGAACTGCCGCGTACGAACCCTGTCGACGGAACGATGTTAAAGAACTATTGGGGGTATAGCACCGTTGGTTTTTTTTCCCCAAAAGAAAGTTATTCAAGTCGCGATTACCATGGCGCCGCCGTGAATGAATTCAAGACGATGGTAAGAGCGTTACATAAAGCTGGTATCGAAGTCATTCTCGATGTCGTATTTAATCATACCTCCGAAGGAAACCATTTGGGACCGACGTTAAATTTTCGAGGTTTAGATAATTCGATTTTCTACATCCTGGAAGAGGATAAGACATATTATAAAAATTATTCAGGTACAGGAAATACGCTGAATTGTAACCATCCTATTGTGCGAGATTTTATTCTAGATTGTTTGCGCTATTGGGTGATTGAAATGCATGTTGATGGGTTTCGTTTTGATCTTGCTTCAGTGCTAGGACGAGATGAACACGGTGATTTGTTATCGAACCCACCCTTGCTAGAGCGCATCGCTGAAGATCCGGTATTACGTGATGTTAAGTTAATCGCCGAAGCGTGGGATGCCGGCGGCGCCTATGAGGTTGGCAATTTCCACGGAGTGCGTTGGTCGGAGTGGAATGGACGATTTCGCGATGATGTTAGACGATTTTGGCGTGGTGACACCGGCATGAAGGGTGCGATAGCGAGTCGATTTTGTGGAAGTGCTGACATTTATCAAACGAACAATAAGCAACCCCTACACAGTATCAACTTTGTTACCTGTCATGATGGGTTTACCTTGGCGGATCTCGTCTGCTACGAACACAAGCATAATCTCTCCAATGGCGAAAATAATACTGATGGTACACACGACAACTTCAGTAGAAATTATGGCGTTGAAGGACCGTCAGATAAGCTTGAAGTTGAATCTCTACGGTTGCGAAATATTAAAAATATGTTGGCGACTTTGTTACTGTCTCGCGGCGTTCCTATGTTATTGGGTGGGGATGAAGTTCGCCGCAGCCAGAGAGGTAACAATAACGCCTACTGCCAAGATAATGAGTTATCTTGGGTGGATTGGACTTGTGTTGAAAAGAATGAGGAGCTGTTGGCTTTTACGCGTCAATTGATCGCGCTGCGCAAACGGTATTCGGTTTTTCGCACGCAGGATTTTTACAGTGAAAAAACGATCCGCTGGTTTGGTTCTTCATATGAAAACACACCAGAGTGGGACCAAGGAGAAGGGGTTTTGGGTTGCCTCCTTGAAGCAAGCGAGGACAATCAAGAGAAGTTCATTGTTTTGTTTAATGCGAGTGATCACTCAATCGAATTTAGTTTTCCAGAAGAATTAAATGTTCAGCAATGGATTTCGCTATTTGATACTTCTTTTCTCGTTGAGTTCAAGTTGGCTAACGAGGAGGGTGGCCCGAGGTTCGAGAAGAACAAGTATCAGCTTAGCCCCTACTCGCTCGCCATGTGTGTTGATAGGTTATAGATGTAATAATCGATGTTTTTTAAGCGAATTCAGAGAATAGGCGAGTAGCGGGTCTTATGGCAATTGTAGTCGTTATTTTAATAATATTGCTTAGCGTTAGTATGCATTATTATGTGTTGAATCGGTTGAACGCAGTGATCGATAAGAAAAAAAGCACGCAGCAATGGATGGTCTTGCTGACGGTTGTCTCTATCTTAATAGTGCACTTTATCGAAATATTGGCATTCTCCTTGGTCTATTGGCTATTTGATATCCACTTTGGAGTTGAAACACTGGAGGAGGCTGTATACCTCTCATTTCTATCGTATACCACGCTTGGTTTTTCAGATTTTGAGCTAAGTGACTATTATCGATTAGTTTTAGGTGCCGAAGCATTGTGCGGACTATTACTCATTGCATGGTCGGCTTCATTTACCTTTATTGCCATGCACCGATTATGGGAGTGTGATCAATGTGAGCATTGAGATTTGTTCACTATGATTTATTTGTCTATTTACAAAATAACAGGTTGCTACTATAGATTTGAGAGCATGCTCAACCGCGATACGGTACTTTCGGCCAGTAGATATCGATCAATATAGGACACCGGTTCCCCCTAATTTAATAGATTTAACAACATGGCTATTTTGCGGTTTTCACCATCATTTGCATTAAGAGCTCAATGATCTACCGTCATTTACCTCAATAGTAACATGAGCCAACTCTTCGACATCCTTTAGCGACTCTTTCACGTTTGTTATTGTAGGCTTACTCAGGGATGAGAAAACCTCAGCCAATATGAGCGATCAAGAGCAACAACTATCCTCTGATTGAATCGGTGGACATGGCACTGTGCCGTACGAGCAGAAAACACAGCAATCGCCTCTCTGGGGTTTTAGGATGGAATGACACTGCTCGCATTCATAAAACCATTGGCAGGCGTCGGTCGGCATGACTTCTGTTTTCTTGTATCCGCAACTGGGACAAGTCAATTCGGATTCCAGTACAACATTACGGTTCATTTAAAATAGTCTCAACCAGTGTTGATGGATAGCCTGCATCGGTCGTGGTTTGTATTAGCTCTTGAACGGTTGTTTTTCGGTTTTCGAATCGTATAACGGCCCGCTTGGTTTTATAGCTTACGTCCGCACTTAATACACCGTCGACTTTTTCAAGCGCTTTTTTTACGGTGATAGGACACATAGCGCAATTCATTGTTGGTAGATCGAGTTTTACAACAATATTTTCTGCGTGGGCGCCAATTGCAGTAACACACATTGCAATTGCAACTATTGAGCGGATGATCGTGTTTTTCATTTCTTCCTACCTGATAACTAAACGAGTATTGGTATCCAGTATGGGCTGCTCACCATAGAGAATGCGATACAAAGTGTGATTATGTAAATTATTTTCCGTCTGCGTCTTACTTTGGGAAAAGAGCACGCAGTACCTGAGTCACAGAGTGCTTGAGGTTTAAAAATTTGCCAGCCCGCGAATGTAAAAAATGATAGTACGAGCACGATGAAAAAAGGGCTATAAGGCTCTAGCACTGTTAGATTGGCGATCCATGCACCGTTAACGCCAATGACCAAGAGGAAGAGCGGCCCTACGCAACATAGGCTTGCACCAATTGCAGCGCCAATGCCACCAATAATCGACATGATGGGCGAGATTTTCAACATCAATTCCTTATTAATTGAATTCAACGAGTGTCAATGTCAACAATATAGATGCCGTACCTAAGTACGGAGTCAAGTCGTATGCTAAAAAAATAACGAACTAGGGTTGAAGGGAATCAATGATGGGGCAGTGGGATTTGTCGTCATTATCAGCGCATTGGTTCAGCAGCGTGGCGAGCGCTTTCTCAAGACGTTTCAAGTCATTCATTTTATCCTGAATCGTTAGTAATTTATGCTCTGCAAGCGCTTGAACCTGAGTGCAGGGGCGTTCCTCTATGCTCAATAGTGATATGACTTCGTCTAGTGTAAAGCCGAGTTCCTGTGCACGTTTTATAAAGCGTATTTTTGCAATCGTTTCATCTGGGTAGTGGCGATATCCTTGTGTCGGCTTTTCGGGCTGCACAATGAGCCCTTTCCTTTCATAAAAACGTACTGTTTCGACGTTAATACCAAGTTCATTGGCGAGCTTGCTTATCGTACGAGGCATAGGCGATTTTGGCATTATTGTGTTTTTGCGTGTGTGTTGACTTCCACTGTGATGTGCGCCAACTCGTTTTGATTTTTTAGTAGACTTTTAATTTGATCTGGCTCCGTAGCCGAATCAGTCGCAACTGAAAGTATGCACGCATAGTGTTTTTTCCCTACACGCCATAAGTGAAAATCGGTAACCTGGGTGTCAAAGGGCATGTTTTGTATTTCTTCTTTAAGTTGTTGTGCAAAGGGTTTATCCATTTCCGCATCGAGTAATACATTGGCTGTGTTTTTAATTAAGCCAACAGCCCAAATCGTTACCAGGATGGCTCCTACAATCCCCATCACAGGATCGAGCCAATTCGCCCCCCAAAGCTTACCGCCGAATAGTGCTACGATGGCCAAGAGCGAGGTTAAAGCATCTGTGATCACGTGCAAATACGCCGCACGCAGATTTAGATCGTGGTGGTGATGATCGTGATCATGATGACCATCATCGCCGTGATGGTGATGATGGCCGTCTTTCAATAGCCAGGCGCATACAAGGTTGACTAGTAGGCCTAGCACGGCCACAAGAATAGCTTGATCGTATTGAATGGGTGTTGGAGCTAAGAGTCGTGCCACCGACTGAAACAACATTAGCCCGGCAATACCCACCAGAAAAATAGCGCTGGTGTACCCGCCGAGCACCTCGATTTTCCAGGTGCCAAAAGCAAATCGTGGGTGTTGCGCAAACCGTCGTGCTGCGGCGTAGGCCGCAACAGATAGCCCCAGGGCCAATGCATGTGAACTCATGTGCCAACCATCGGCCAGCAAAGCCATGGAGTTAAACATCCATCCACTGGTGATTTCGGCCACCATCATGATGACAGTCAGAACCACCGCCCAGCGGGTATTGCGCTCGGCAAGTGGATTACCCTCGTCAAAAACATGATCGTGGATACGGTGGTTGGCTTCAACTTGCATAGTGTCTTGTTCCAAAATTTTGTGTAATATACTATACCCCAGTATACAATAACGCCGGAACCAATCAATGTCTCACACCGTCAAACAACGTGAAAAACTACTTGCTCGCGTTCGCCGAATCAAAGGGCAGGCCGAAGGGCTGGAAAAGCTACTTGCGAAAGACGGCGAGTGCAGTAAGGTGTTACAGCAAATTGCCGCTGTTCGAGGTGCCGTCAATGGATTAATGGGTGAAGTATTGGAAAACCACATTCGAGAGCATTTAGGTGTCCATGATATTACGCCTGAGGAACGTGATGCCGATGTTGAACAAGTTGTGAGTGTTTTACGCTCTTATCTGAAATAAAAAACACTGACATCCATGACATGCTAAAGCCTACTCGACTCAACATAAGATTAGAATCACCTTGCTTATTCTGAATTGTCGAAAGGTGGATTGCGAGCTTGGTATATGGAGTGCTAAACCAAACATAAAAAATTGCACTGAGTGCGTACAACACGCTAGTGGCTAATACGGCTACTTAACACCTTCAAATTCACCGGTAAAGTTCGCGTCGTAGACTTCACCGACGTCAGATATTAAAACGTACAATGTTTTTTTCTCACTTTCATTCAGCACCAATATAATGTAATAACCTTTACCCTTTTTAGTAATAGCTATGTTCTCGGCTGGTACCGAAGCCCAGGTAATTGGAAGTTGGCCAAAACCAAGCCCTGCGTCACGAGTGGTTAGATTAGTGGCAACATCAAGCGCTAGCGACTGTGCAGCAGATTCGGAAATGGGGCCATGGTCGCTATGCGCGAACAATGATTGAGATGTAAGTAGTGTCAGTACCATTAAAACGGTCGATAGAATTTTCATAGGTATGTCCTTTCGTTAATTTTTGGTGAAGCAGTTAATGGGAGTGATAATGTTCACCATCATGTGAATGCTTTTCAGGCTCAGTTTCTTGCTGCTCTTTTTGCTGTTCTGGCACTATCTCTGGAAACCTGCTCTGATTGAGGTCAAACTTCTTGGGGTAGTTTGCTAAAGGTGAGGATTCTCGCTGCATATTTTCGTGAGTATGGTGGTGGTCATCTTGATTCAGCGGAAAGTCATCGGAATAAGCGGTGTGCTGATAACCGTGTAATTGCATTAGTAACAGCAAGCCACCCGCCAGCATTAATGCCACATTGGCAGCCTTACTGAATCGCTGAAACGACGCCGTTTTTCGCCACGCAAGCAAAATGATCAGCATCACGCACAAGGCAATGATTTGTCCCACTTCAACACCCACATTGAATGAGAGGATTTTCAACACAAGGCCATGATCACCCAAGGGGAGTTGTTGCAGGCGTGTCGATAAACCAAAACCATGGATTAAGCCAAATATAAACACCATCCACGTTAAATTGGGTGATGACATTTGGAAATATTTTTTAAACCCGTCCAAGTTATCGAAAGCTTTGTAACAGACGGTTAAAGCAATAACGGCATCAATTAAATAGTAATTTGCGGTGATCCCCACAGTGTTGCAAATACCAAAGTAATTGAATGGCCAACAGTAAACGCGGTAATAAATTTCAAAATATCGCGAAAGCGAGTTAAGAAAAACATCACGCCGAAAAGAAACAGCAAGTGGTCGTAGCCAGATAGCATATGCGTTGCACCCAGGTGCATATATTCAAAATAGCCTGCATTCAATATTCTGGCTTGATCTTCAGTCGACATACCGTGTGACATAGCATTGGTGCTAATGAAGCACAGCAAACCCATCGTTAATAGTCTTATCATAATGTCCTCAAACATTGTTATTTAAACGTTACTGTTACGTTAAAGATGCTTTATGCTTCTAAGCGTAATTAAGTTGTCGCTTATCTCGATGTACCAAGCGATAAAGCACCGGTAATACAAACAGTGTTAATAATGTTGATGAAATAATCCCGCCAATGACCACCGTGGCAAGTGGACGCTGCACTTCTGAACCTATACCAGTATTTAAGGCCATGGGTACAAAACCTAAGGACGCAACCAGTGCCGTTGTTAATACTGGGCGTAACCGTGTCAACGCACCTTCAACAATGGCTTTTTCAACACTTAAACCGTCGTGAATTAATTCACGAATAAACGACACCATCACCAAGCCATTTAAAATAGCGATGCCCGACAGGGCGATAAAACCAACCGCTGCGGAAATGGAAAACGGGATATCGCGCATCACCAAAAACAGAACACCGCCGGTAAGTGCAAGTGGCACACCGGTAAAAATAATAAGGGCGTCTCTAAACGAACCGAGCGCAAGAAACAGCAAGCCCACAATCATGATTAGCGTGATTGGTACTACCAGCGTTAAGCGTTTTGAAGCGGATTGTAACTTTTGATAAATGACCGCTATAGCAAGAATCAAAACAGAGCTTCGTAAGCTAGGGTATGGCGCAGCATCTGTCGCATCCAAATATCAGTTTGCAGACATTCTTTCTGAGGGTGCACCGCTTCGCGAGGTTGCATTGGCGGCCTTTACTGATACTCCGACCTCTTATCGTAATGCAGCTTTTGGAGTTATAGAGTTACAAGCTAATCCCGCTACCGACATTCTCAACATGAGGGCATTAGGTGCACCAATTTGGTTATGCATTTCTAGCGACAAGGTGGAAGTCTGGAAAATATCTAACAGCAACCAACCAATCTGTGCCGATGTCAGACCACTAAGTGAAATCGAAGCACTTTTCATAGCAAATAAAGAACATTGGGTTCCCGATAGAATACATTCGGCGAAGTTTGCTGGCATCTGGGATCTTCCAACACAATTATCATTTGTTGATCTTGGATTGTTGCGTGATATCGAACACTGTACTCAAGAAAACCTCGATCGCGTAATTCGCAACACCCTAAAAGCGATGGTATCCCCCGAAAAAAATAGTCCAGAAGACTTTAAAGGAGCTTACCGGATTTGTTTTTACTTTCTTGCTGCCAAGATACTTCATGATCGTCAACACAAGGTCAGTCGTAATTGGAATTTCGATGATGCGCAAAGTGTACTTAACATTATTCAAAGCCATTACAAACTTAAATATTTGCCAGAGCGAAAACATACCATTTCAAAAAAATGTATTAGAAGTGCATGGGAGATACTTAAAAACGAAGTCAGTTTCGCAAACATTTCGGCAGATGATCTGGCGTTTGTTTATGAAAACACTCTGGTTTCCCCGGAAACACGGAAAAGTCTGGGAACACACAGCACACCAAGATCGGTCGCGGAATTTCTTGTATCGAGATTACAAATTGGAAGTGCGAGTGATAAATCACCCAAGATATATGAACCCTTTTGCGGTTCTGGAGTGCTTAGCGTTGCTGCGCTATCTGCGCTGAAAGGTAATCTTCCCAGAGATTGGTCTGCGTCCAAAAGGCATAATTTCCTTGTAAAGCATCTAAGGGCCTCGGATATTGATCCTTTTGCCTGTGAAGTGGCCTCACTTTCTTTTGTGCTGGCCGATTACCCTTGTGCGAACGGCTGGGATATCAGACAAGCGGATCTATTCTCCAGAAAAAATTTAGCTGATCAGCTGGAACCAGGCATGATTGTAGTGTGCAATCCTCCGTTTGAAGATTTTGACTTTGAAGAACGTGCCAGGTATCCAGATGAATCTACTCTTTCAATTCACAAACCAATTAGTGTAATTAAACAGATACTAACCTCTAAACCCGAGGCTATCGGATTCGTAATGCCTCACGCTGCTATATCCGGTGAAAAATACACTGAGCTCAGGAAATGCCTTGAAGAATATTTTGATGAAATTGAAACAGTTGCCTTACCGGATCGTGTTTTTGTTGAATCTCAGGTCGAATCATCTTTAGTCGTGGGACGAACTCCACGAAAGAGAAATGATTTTTCCGTAACTCAACTCTCTTCTGCAAGCATAAAAGATTCTGAACGCGAATCTTTTCTAGAAGGTATGTTTCGGCCTGTTTTTCGAAGGCGAAGAAAAGTTTCTAACGCAGGCTTTAATGGCGAGCTGTGGGTGACTGAATATGACGAACTCTGGGAGTTTCTCGCTACCTATCCAAAGCTTGGTGAATTTGTGGAATTTCATAGAGGTATTGAGTGGCAATCAGGTTATCAGGCAAAGGCGAGTTCCAACACTAAAAAAGAGGGATATCGGCTTGGAATACACTCGAGTAAGTACTTAATGCAATTTCAATTGCCTCAACCTGTATATCTTGACTGTCGTGAAAAAGTTTTGAGGGGAGGGGCTCTCGATAATCACCCGTGGAACAAACCAAAAGTTGTCCTAAATGCTGCACGAAAGTCTCGAGGTGCTTGGCGTTTAGCCGCTAGTACAGATAGGGAAGGTTTAGTGTTATCTCAGCAGTTGATCGGGTGCTGGCTTAAAGAAAGTAGTCAGGCAAGACTTCAAGTTGTGGAAGCGATATTAAATTCGCCCATAGCATCCGCTTTTGTTTCCGGAATTAATTCACGGAAAAGGTTTAATCTAAGAACAATAGAAAATATTCCAGTGCCACGAAATATTGATGCGGAGCAGATTAGCATTCTTACAAATGAAATCTGTGAGTTGTCTGGGACACTCGAAATGATGCTGCCAGAAAGGGAGCGAAAGATAAAAGACAGAGTCCTTGCTTTGGATTCAATAATCCTCTCTGCATATGGTTTGCCGCCGCGACTCGAAAGAAAACTGCTCGTAAGTTATCACAACCAAAATAGGCCTGTTAACTTTGACTTTTCAGGATACCCTGTATCGCATTCTGGTATGGCGATGTCTCTCCAGGAATGCCTTTCCGGACGGTTTGAAAAAAATAGAAGTGAATGGGTCCGCGAGCTATTCAAACCTTTACCCAAAGAAGAACGTGACATGGTAGTTAATTATCTGTGATTGCAACTGACATTGAAGGCGTAGATTACCTTGTTGATACCAGTGTGTTGTCGGGATTACTAGACCCCGGTAATAGTCATCATGAAAAAGTTACGCAATGGATTGGTAGCCTAAACACAAAACACCGTTTGTTGGTATCAGTAGTTGCAATCGCAGAAATGTGCTTTGGGCGACAGTTAGCTATCGCCGCAAACAGCAAGGCAACTTTGCCTAATTTGGATAGAATAATTAATGAAGCTGAAAAAATGGATTTGTTGTCAGTCACGACTCCAACTGCAATAGAATATGCAAAATTAAAGGCTAATCTTGCGCAACAAACTATGCCAAAGAGAATTGCGCAGAGAAAGAAAACAAAATGGGGTAACCCCGAATCCTGGCGGAACGAATATAGCGGCACGGAACTTCATATCCAGGAAAATGACCTTTGGCAAAGCGCACAAGCAATTGAAAGGGAGTTGAAATTTGTTACTACCGATTCGTAAGCGCCCTTAAATCAGCCCCCTGTTACTCAATCTCATT
>TARA_R110002050_G_scaffold219756_1_pt1 | contig 12352 bp, 7 predicted proteins | sample TARA_R110002050 | Tara Oceans TARA_R110002050 (sample SAMEA4396988) | marine metagenome | biome: Polar Biome; feature: [DCM] deep chlorophyll maximum layer (ENVO:01000326); material: water (ENVO:00002006), including particulate matter (ENVO:01000060) such as... | depth 25 m
GAACAATATTGCCAATTTTGGCGGTGATCCTAATAATGTAACGATTTTTGGTCAATCTGGCGGTGGCGCCAAAGTGAACACGCTTATGGCAATGCCAAAGGCAAAAGGATTGTTCCATAAAGCTATCAACCAAAGTGGTGCATTTAGAAGTGCCATGCTAGAAAAAGAAGACACCCAAAGTATTTCAAATGAAACCATCGCCATTCTTGGATTAGATGCTAAAAATGTGGATAGCATTCAAAACATTCCTTTTGAAGTATTGGCCGATGCAAGCTCCAAAGCACTTCGTGTTGTAGCTGAAAAAATGAAAGCCGAAGGAAAACCGGTTATTGGGTTCGGCCTAAGTTGGGGACCAAGTCGAGATGGTAATGACCTACCCTATCAGGTGAACAGTAAAGAAGCCTTGGCCTTATCAAAAGATATTCCGTTGATGATCGGTACCGCAAAAAATGAATTTGCACCATTTGCAAATATGCGTTTTGTGGGTGCATCTGAAGAAGTCATCATGAAACATATTAAAGATACCTACAAAGACAATGCAGATGCTTATATCAAAGCGGCCAAAAAGGCATATCCAAATGATACAGATCCTAAAGACCTGTTAGATATCGACACTATGTTTAGACCTGGTGCCGTGGTTCAAGCAAATGAAAAGTCTGCAATAGAAGGTGGAGCTCCTGTATACATGTTCATATTCACATGGCAATCTCCCGTTTTTGACGGAAAATATAAAGCGCTTCACTGTATGGAACTACCTTTTGTATTCGATAATATCAATCTTGCAAATCAAATGACAGGTGGTGGTGAAGAAGCTCATGTTCTAGCTGAAAAAATGAGCGGTGCATGGATCAATTTTGCGAAAACAGGAAATCCGAATTACAAGAACCTTCCAGAATGGCCAAAATATAATAGTAGCAATACCGCAACTATGCATTTTGATGTGACTTGTGAAGTTAAACCTCAGCTAGACAAAGAACTTTTTGAAATTGTTAGCGGTCAATAATATATAGCATGATAACTAATAAAATAAATAGCAGTTTACTGACCGCCTTAATTTCAGGTGTTCTCTTAACTAGCTGTAGCGAAAAATATACTTCTGAAGTTAAGGATGGTGTCACAATTGTTAGTAACCAAAATGGAGCTACATTAGGGTATTCCGCTGAATCCGGTATTACCATTTTATCGCAAGATCGGTACGCTTTTAAAGATTTAAACAAGAACGGAACGCTTGATAGCTATGAAGATTGGCGTTTACCGGTAGCCGAACGGGCAAAAGATTTGGCGGGCAAAATGAGCCTTGAGGATATTGCAGGTCTAATGCTGTACAGTTCGCACCAGTCTTTACCAGGTAGTAGTCGTGGGTTTGGCTCCTCTAATTATGGTGGCAAACCTTTTCAAGAAAGCGGTGCCTTAGCCAGTGATCTATCCGACGAGCAAAAGAAATTTTTGACAGAAGATCATTTACGTCATGTGCTGATTACCTCTGTTGAAAGTCCGGTTACCGCCGCACAATGGAACAATAATGCACAAGCCTTTGCAGAAGGGTTGTACTTGGGCATACCTGTCAACACAAGTTCAGATCCACGACATGGTAGTGATTCTTATGCAGAGTTCAATGCCGGTGCAGGTGGTGCTATTTCTATGTGGCCCGGTACTTTGGGCATTGCTGCATCTTTTGATCCAGCGTTAATGAAACAATTCGGAGAAATTGGGTCTAAAGAATATAGAGCTTTAGGAATTGCAACCGCTCTTTCTCCACAAATTGATTTAGCTACAGAACCACGTTGGAGCCGTTTTGATGGCACTATGGGTGAAGATCCAAATTTGGCTACTGATATGGCACGTGCTTATGTAGACGGATTTCAGTCTACCGATGGTGGTGATTGGGGAATGCAAAGTGTAAATACTATGGTAAAACATTGGCCCGGTGGCGGACCTGAAGAAGGAGGGCGCGATGGTCACTTTGGGTATGGTGCTTATGCCGTATATCCTGGCAAGAATATAAAAGACCATATGCAACCATTTACCGAGGGTGCCTTTAAATTGAATGGCCCAACTAAAAAAGCAGCGGCCGTAATGCCCTACTATACTATATCTGATGGTGAAGGAGAAAATGTAGCCAACGGGTATAACAAGTATTTGATTACCGATGTTTTACGGGGCGAGTATGGTTATGATGGTGTTCTTTGTACCGATTGGGGAATAACTCGAGATGTATCCGCAATCGATAAATTTGAAGGTAAACCTTGGGGCGTAGAAACCATTTCCGAAGCTGAACGCCATTACAAGGCTATAGCTGCAGGTATGGACCAATTCGGCGGAAATAATGCTATGGGCCCGGTTTTAGAGGCTTATAAAATGGGTGTCGCAGAACATGGCGAAGAAGCGATTCGTGAACGTTTCGAAGCTTCGGCTGTTCGATTATTGTCCAATATTTTTAGAGTGGGACTTTTCGAAAATCCGTATTTAGATGTGTCTGAAACTGAAAAAATAGTAGGTAACAGTGAGTTTATGAAAGCCGGTTTCGATGCGCAATTGAAATCTATTATAATGCTTAAGAATCAAAGTAAAACCTTGCCCATTGCATCCAAAAAGAAAGTATATGTGCCACAACGCTATGTAGCACCAAGTACAAACTGGTGGGGAATTACTACTCCCGAAACAACAGTAGATGCTTTTAATATGGATGTTGTTGCTAAATATTTTGATGTTGTTGAAACTCCTGAAGAAGCAGATTTCGCTCTTGTAGGTATCCATAGTCCAAATGGCGGCGTTGGTTATGACCGTGCCGATTTGGAAAAAGGCGGTAATGGGTATGTACCGATTAGTCTTCAATATAGCACATATACTGCAGATACGGCCCGTGAAGTAAGTTTAGCAGGCGGTAGTCCACTTGAAGATTTTACAAATAGAACCTATAAAGGTAAAACAGTGAATACTATCAATACGACCGATATGCAGTTGGTAAACGATACCAAAGCAAAAATGGGCGATAAGCCAGTAATCGTATCGGTAAAAGTAGGCAAGCCAATGATTTTCTCTGAAATAGAAGGCAGTGCTTCGGCCATATTGGTGCACATGGGTGTACAGGATCAAGCGCTAATGGAAATTATTACAGGAGCTAAAGAACCTTCTGCCCTACTTCCATTTCAAATGCCAGCCGATATGTTGACCGTAGAAGCTCAGTTTGAAGATGTGCCAAGGGACATGAAAGCTTACACGGATGCCGATGGCAACTCGTATGACTTCGCTTTTGGTTTAAACTGGAGCGGCGTTATAGACGACGCTAGAGTAAAAAATTACAGGTAATAACTCAACTAGCTCAATTAAGCTCTGGGAGATTTTTTCTTCCAGGGCTTTTTTATTCCCGTACTCATAAAATTTGCCACAACGACCACATAATATCAAAATAAACCCACAATTACATTAAACCTTTTTGGCATTTAAATATCTAATTTTTCGTAACGGAATATTAGATATTTTTGCCCTCGAAAAACAAAACCCTATAAAGAAATTAAAGATGAGAATGACCACCGGATTACGCATGAGAATTATTCACCGTTATTTAGGATTCTTCCTAGCAGGCATTATGGCGATGTATTCCATTAGCGGAATCATTATGATTTTTAGAAATACCGATTTTCTAAAGAGCGAAAAAATAAGTGAGCAACAACTAAAACCCAATTTATCGGAAGGCGAACTAAGTGGAGCCCTTCGTATTAAAGGCGGAGTAAAACCTGAAAAAACCGAAGGTGATATCGTTTATTTCAAACAAGGCGAATACAATACCAAAACCGGTATGGCCAGTGTTAAGAAAATGGAACTTCCGGTAATTTTGGATAAGATGGAGCATTTGCACAAAGCAACTACAGACAGTCCGGTATATTATCTAAATATTTTCTTCGGGCTTTCATTATTGTTTTTTGTAATATCCTCATTTTGGATGTTCATGCCACAAACCTCTGTATTTAAAAAAGGTATCTATTTTACGTTGGGTGGAATACTCTTAACTATTATACTACTTTTCGTATAACCGTACACGTACCACTCTAGTTGGGTAAAAGCCTCCATTTAGCATTCCCTAAATGGAGGCTTTTTCATATTTATGGCAGTTACTAAAAAATACCCTAATTTTAGTATCTTGTAGTTCATAAATCGAAGTACACTCCCCCTCCCGCTTTAACGCTATTAACTTTACAATAGAGCTAAGTAATTAGTACCATTTAGAAAACTATACCCAAGGTCAAAATTTAAAAATTGAAACATATAACAAAGACCGTTTGGATTTTATCATTGGTTAGTTTGTTCACGGACACTGCTAGCGAAATGTTATATCCGATTATGCCGATTTACTTAAAATCGATTGGTTTTTCTATTGTGCTTATTGGTTTACTTGAAGGTGTTGCAGAAGCTACTGCCGGTTTAAGCAAGGGTTATTTCGGCAAGCTTTCGGACAATTCAGGAAAAAGAGTTCCATTCGTGCAAATTGGCTATACGTTAAGTGCAATTTCGAAACCAATGATGGCAATTTTTATTTATCCACTTTGGATCTTCTTTGCTCGAACTATTGACCGTTTCGGAAAAGGAATTAGAACAGGGGCAAGAGATGCCATACTTTCAGACGAAGCAACTGCAGCGACCAAAGGTAAAATTTTTGGCTTTCATCGTTCTATGGACACGTTGGGTGCGGTAATCGGGCCTGCTTTAGCGTTGCTCTATTTATATTATTATCCAGAGAACTACAAAACACTTTTTTTTATTGCTTTTATACCTGGCGTGCTTGCCGTATTGGCCTCATTATTATTAAAGGATACAAGGCGTAACGACAATAACCCAAAAGTTGCTACACCGTTTTTTTCGTTTCTCACCTATTGGAAAACAAGTCCGATAGCATACAAAAAATTGATCAGAGGCCTTCTTGCCTTTACACTTTTCAATAGTTCTGACGTTTTTCTACTCTTAAAAGCAAAAGAATCGGGACTTGATGACACGATGGTCATCGGAGTTTATATTTTTTACAATCTCATTTACGCGTTGTTTGCTTTTCCAATTGGCATCCTAGCCGACAAATTAGGATTGAAAAAAGTATTTATAATCGGCCTGGTCATATTTTCAGTGGTCTATTTCGGCATGTCGGCGAACACAAATCTGGTTATGTTTTTCGTGCTGTTCTTTTTTTATGGCATTTATGCATCTGCAACAGAAGGAATTTCAAAAGCGTGGATTTCAAATATAACGGACAAAAAAGATACTGCCACGGCAATTGGAACATTTTCAGGATTTCAGAGCATTTGCACCATGTTGGCCAGCTCATTGGCCGGTCTAATTTGGTTTCAGTTTGGTGCGGCCATGACTTTTTTAGTTTCTGCATTTGCAACACTACTTGTTATTTTATACATTTCAACAATTCCAAAACCTGAAATTGCGAGAAATGAAGTAACCTAATAATTGGGTGGTAAAATTCTGTGTACAGTACTATAGTTAACCTATTTGAAAAATTTAATAACAACAAAAACCATAAACATGACAACAAAGCAGAACATTGAGATTATTGACAAATTGTACAACGCATTTTCAACTGGCGATATGCCAACGGTACTAGGCTCAATGGATCCTAAAATCGAATGGAACGAAGCGGAAAGCAATTCACTTGCCGATGGCAATCCCTACATTGGTCCAAATGCAATTTTAGAAGGCGTATTTGCACGACTTGGCGACAACCACGAACACTTTGGCCTAAAGGATGTAAAAACACACGGTATGAGCGATAATATGGTCTTAGCTACGCTTCGATATGACGCTAAAGTAAAAGCAACCGGAAAGAGTTATAATGCACAAGCCGCACATCTTTGGACACTTAATGATGCAGGTAAAATAACTGCCTTTCAGCAATTTGTTGATACTAAGAAGTTGGCGGACGCAGAAAAGTAAACTTAAATTCAGCGTTGGTCGGCCCTTTTGTTTAAACCACTATTGTTACTTCGAGTGAATTTAAAAGGTACGAGTAAGTTTGTATCGAGAAGCTCTCGTTTACCAAACCTTTACTTGATGCATTTTCTTGCGGAAAATACTCGAACTGACAATACGTTTTTTGCTCAGCACTTTTTAGCCTTTTTATGTAATGCCGGCACGTCACTTCAAATGTTTTTTAGATAAGCGGAGCAATTCTAAAGAATGTATCGAGAACTCGTGTTTTATAATCGCCCACTATACCTAAAACCCCCTCACCATTTTCGTGACATAAAAATGATATTTTCTTACAACTTTACGGAAAACCGCAGGAAAATAAACCACATTCTTCTTTACCTTGCAGGAGACCAAGCAAAGTAAATGCCCCTAACACTTTAGCGGAAATAGATATAGGTACTAGTGACTATACTCCTTGATATTGAGAAAATTAAGTACTTATTACTATATTTAATTGTTGTGCTTCATTATTCCAACCACGAACCAAATGATAAAATTCTTTAGAAAAATTAGACAAAATTTACTTTCAGAAGGGAAAACTGGAAAGTATTTTAAATATGCCATTGGCGAAATCGTTCTTGTGGTTATAGGTATTTTGTTAGCACTGCAAATCAATAATTGGAATCAGGAGCGTATCCAGGCAACAGAACTAAATGGGCTTAAGAAAAGTATTTCCAGTGCTATTCAATCTGATATCAAATATTTAAAATTAATCCGAACGGGAAGAGAAAATATTGGCATTCGGGCAGATTCTATTTTCAACACCTATATTGATTCTCAAAAAGAAGTATTAGTTTTTAATGATTACGCTTTTATAGCCAATACCTTTGGTGAATTAAATAATATCATTTATTACCAACCCAACCTTAGTGCTTTCGACGCGTTAAAAAATTCAATTTATCTAAGTAAACTTCAAGGTACGGATATCGAATTGTTACTTAATTCGTTTTATGCTGCAGCCGAACGTTTACACCAACAGGAGGAAGATTATAATCAGACGTTGAAAACTGATTTTCAAACATGGTCCTATAAATTCAGGAATGAAGTCGGTACACTTTTTAAGAGGCCCTGGGAATATATGGAATCAGGTGATATTAAAGAGCAGTTTTTAGATGTTTTAAACGATGACTATACGATAGCACTATTTGCTAAAAGCTTTGAAGAATTAGATATGGTTGAATTATACGATCAGCAAATTATTCTTGGAGAAAAATACATTGAAATGGTCGAAAAAGGAGAGGTGAATTTTGATGAACAGACCAAAATAGATTTTAGTGGTACTTTCTATTCCTATGCAGAAGTTGATGTCTTAAATCTTTTAGTAAATGGCAAAATACCGTCAGATTTTGGAGTAGTATACGCACAATCAAGTAGCAAGTTTTTTGATGGTATAACATTCGGGGATGACGCTATGATTTTGACCTATCCTGAAAATACGTTTGACTGGGGCTCCCCTTATTTTACTATTAACGCATTGAATAATCGCGTAACTGAAATGGATTTTACAAAATACAAAAAGGTAATCCTTGAAATGAAGGGGGCCATTGGTGGTGAGCAGTTCGCTTTAGCGATAAAAGATAAGTATGATCTTCCTGATGGCACAGAATCAAGAGTTGATATTACATTAAGCAATGCCTGGGAAAACTATGAAGTTCCTTTGGAGAAATTTGCAACGGCAGATAAGAAAATCATAAAAACACCGCTTGCCTTCGTTTTTTTAGGTGGTGAAGGAAAAACTATTTATGTCAGATCAATTCAATTTAATTAAGAAAAAAGGAATTGAAAAAAATAAATAACGAAAGGCTAGCACCGTGTAAAAATTAGCCTTCATTATGCCTAAAAAGAATGAATGATTTGCATTTGAAATAAATTTTAAAAAACAATAATAATCCATAAGTATCAACAGATGAAAAACGTAAAAAAGTCCTTAAACATCTTTAAAATTCTCGCGTTTATTTGTTTTTTCTTTTTTAATTTTAATGGAGAAGCACAAGTAAATTGGACCAACGATGGGCGTTCTTATTATAAATTGGAAAAAAACCAATTGCTCACCTATACCCTACCCGACCACGATACAAAAACAGTCATAACCAAAGAGCAACTTACTCCAGCAAATACATCAGAACCTTTAAATGTTGCCCATTTTTCATTTTCTTCAGACCAACAAAAAGTGCTATTATTTACCAACACTAAAAAAGTTTGGAGACTCAATACCAAAGGAGATTATTGGGTGTTTAACTTTAAAACAAATACGCTAAGGCAAATTGGTAAAAGCCTTCCTCCTTCATCTCTCATGTTTGCAAAGTTTTCTCCTGACGGAAATACCATAGCTTATGTTTCTGATAATAATATATATGCGGAAGAGGATGCAAGTGGCAACATTAAGCCCTTAACGACCAATGGTACCGTTTCCTTAATAAATGGAACTTTTGATTGGGCTTACGAGGAGGAATTTGCTTGTAGAGATGGATTTCGTTGGAGCCCAGACAGCAAGTCTATTGCCTATTGGCAAATCGATGCAAGCGATATCAAGAAGTTTTATATGATCAACAATACGGACTCGATCTATTCTCAATTAGTACCCTTAGAATACCCGAAAGTAGGTGAAACTCCATCTGCTTGTAAAGTGGGCGTTGTAACTATTTCCGATGCCAAAACAACTTGGATGGATGTTCCTGGAGATGTTTCACAAAATTATTTGGTAAGAATGGAATTTATTCCAAGTACCAACAACCTTTTGATCCAACAATTAAACAGAAAACAAAACCAAAGCAAATTATACATTGCAGAGGCGTTAAAAGGAACCACAAAAAGTATTTATGAAGAATCAGATGAAGCTTGGGTAGATTTATTTCAACTAGGCAATTCTTATGCAATTGATTATACCAATAATTTTAATTTTTTAAATGAAAACAAAAGCATTCTTTGGGCTTCTGAAAAAGATGGATGGAGGCACTTATACCAAGTTTCCTTAGAAGGAAAGCCAGAGGTACTCATTACCAAAGGTGCATACGATGTGATCGATTTGAAGCACATTAATTCTAAAGAAGGTTTTGTGTATTATCTAGCTTCGCCAGATAATGCCACGCAAAAATATTTATATAGAACGAAATTAAATGGAAAAGGGAAAAACGAGTTGCTAAGCCCAGAAAGTTTAAAAGGAAGCCATGATTATTCTTTTTCTTCAAACGGTATGTATGCTGAACATACCTTTTCAAATCATTTTACCCCCTATTCTAAAGAGTTTATTAGCGTTGCCAATCACAAAGCTTTAACCGAAGAGGAAAGTATTCTTAAAAACATTAAAAAGCTAGAAGAAAAACCAACAACAGAGTTCTTTACCATCACCACTTCAGACAATATTGAAATGGACGGATGGATGGTAAAACCAACGAATTTTGATCCAAATAAAAAATACCCAGTTGTGTTTTATGTGTATTCTGAACCTGCCGGTACCACAGTAAAAGACACCTATAATGTGAGTGGAAATAGGAATTATAATGGGAATATGGCCGAAGATGGATATATATACATTTCGTTAGATAACAGAGGCACTCCTGCACCAAAAGGACGCGCATGGAGAAAGTCAATTTACAAAAAAATTGGAGTGATTAATATTAACGATCAGGCTATGGCAGCCAAAGAAATTTTGAAGTGGAATTTCGTGGATTCTGAACGGGTAGCAGTTTGGGGACATAGCGGAGGAGGATCTGCAACATTGAATTTGATGTTTCGATATCCTAATATCTACAAAACAGGAATCTCACTCGCCGCAGTTGCAAATCAATTAACCTATGATAACATTTATCAAGAGCGCTATATGGGCCTACCTCAAGAAAATATGGAAGACTTTATTGAAGGTTCTCCCGTTACCTATGCAAAAAATCTAGAAGGAAATTTACTTTATATACATGGCACTGGAGATGATAATGTCCATTATCAAAATGCAGAAATATTAGTTGATGAATTCATAAAATATAATAAGCAATTTCAATTTATGCTTTATCCAAACAGAACTCATGGAATTAGAGAAGGAGAAGGAACAGATAAACATTTGTCAACCTTATACACAAATTACTTAAAACTGCATTGTCCTCCAGGAGGAAGATGAATTTTGGTTTTAAAAGTTATGCGCTTAATTAAGAAAAAACTAAAGGCCAATAACGTGTATAACCCATTGCTTAATATATGTGTGCTCGGAAAATCTAACAGATTTTTATCTGATTTGGTTTCCTTTAGTATTTTAGACCTAACCAAAGCAACTAGCCATACACAACACGTCGTGCTTCATTAAACATGTCCTTAAATGAATAGCCAAGACAAAGATCATATTGAATTAAAATCGAACAATAAACCTGATTTAGATTTAAAACAAAAAAAATCCAATTCTACTAAAAAGTTATATTGAAATACCAATAAAAAAGTCTTTGGTGGAGTTTTAGCCTCAATTATTGGGGTGATAATTGTAAGTAAAAACAAATAACCAAGTACAACACCGTTTAAAAATAATTACGGTTAAGTACTAAAAAAAGGAAGTTGCGGGTTTGCGTGCGAGAATTTTTCGAAGGAAAATCAGATATAGCAAACACGCAACTACCCATATATATAAACGTTATGTTCAATTAAAAAAATGAAAATGAAAATATTCCTCTCAACCATAATCGGTTTATTCCTATACTCCAACTCATTCTCTCAACAAATACAAATAGATTCACTTGACTTGCTCATTCATCAAGTAATAAAAGACTATGAAATACCGGGACTTTCGATCGGTATTGTTCGGAATGATTCTATAATATTTTCCAAAGGATATGGTAACTTGGAAATTTATAAAGAAAGAAAAGTTGATAAAAACACAACTTTCGGAATAGGTTCGATCTCTAAGTCTTTTACCGCCTTAACGATAGGCATCTTAGTTGATGAAGGCAAAATTGATTGGGATGATAAAGTTAAAGATTATCTACCTTATTTTGAATTGTACGCCCCTTATGTTACAGATAATTTTACGATTAGAGATTTACTTACCCATAGAAGTGGTCTGAAAGATGTTAGTGGTGGAACACTTTGGTATCACTCTGATTATTCGAGGGAAGAGATAATAAAGCGACTCAAATATTTAGAACCAGTATCAGGCTTTCGAGAAAAGCCTGCTTATCAAAATGTAATGTACGTTGTTGCTGCAGAGATAGTAAAAACAGTTTCTGGGACATCATGGGATAGTTTCTTAAAAACTAGAGTATTTGATAAACTAAAAATGAACAATAGCACCTCCATATCAGCAGAAAGAGAAGCTAATAAAAACCTTGCACAACCGCATATTTGGAATGAAGATTACAAAAAAATCGCGATTATTCAAGAGAAAGGGGATAACCTTGCTCCAGGAGGATTTATCTATTCGTCAGCAAATGAAATGGCTAATTATATGAGATTAATGCTGAATAATGGAGTATTTGAAAATGACACGATTGTTGATTCAACTATAATCGAGGAAATTTTTAAACCTCAAATTATTTATCCCATTGGAAGTCCTTTCAATAATGAATTTTCGTCCTATGGTTTCGGTTGGTGGCTTACACCGGTAAATGGACATAAGGTAATTGAACATAGTGGTGGTATTGACGGTATGTCGGCCCAACTTGTAATGATAAAGGATTTGAACGTAGGGTTTGTTATACTTACTAACCAATCGAAAGAACCCGCAACATTTATTTTGAGAGCATTACTGCTAGAAAAACTTCTTGAAGATGAAGATAGTCTACGTGATAATTTTTATTCATTTGTGAAAGACTGGAGGGACAATCGAATCAAAGAAAAAAAAGAAGCATCCAAAAAAGTTTTACAAAAGGCTCACACAAAACCTTCATTAGCAATTAGCGAATATTCTGGAAAATATACCGATAAGATGTATGGTGACATATTAATAAATAAATCTAATGAAGATGAATTAGAGATTTCATTTTCCCATACCAAAGTATTCAAAGGAAAACTGATCCATTGGCAATTTGACACCTTTAAAATCGACTGGGTTGACATACGTGTTCCTGATGGGTTTTTAACCTTCAATTTTAATTCAAAAAGAGAAATATTAGGATTCTCGATCGACCAAGAAAATTTACTTGACGTTGATTTCGGGGAATTGAACATTTTAAAAAATAAAAACTGAGTACAAAAATGACCAAGTCTGGGAAAACTATTTTAGAGTTAAGCGACCTTATGCCAAATGAAATATTAAAACTAGCGGGCTATTAATACTACAAAAAACTGTACACAACAAAGTTGTATAAAACATGAAAAATGAATAGTTAACCATCAAAGACGGTGCAATTCTCGAAAATTCGTGGTTTGCGAAAAAACGCCATTTACGAACACCACCTATAGCACATAG
>TARA_R110002050_G_scaffold221364_1_pt1 | contig 12339 bp, 11 predicted proteins | sample TARA_R110002050 | Tara Oceans TARA_R110002050 (sample SAMEA4396988) | marine metagenome | biome: Polar Biome; feature: [DCM] deep chlorophyll maximum layer (ENVO:01000326); material: water (ENVO:00002006), including particulate matter (ENVO:01000060) such as... | depth 25 m
GTTAGAGATGATTTCTCAGAAAACAACACTTTCTGTAATTTGGAATAAAAAAAACACAAATCCTATTTTAAATGATGTTTTGAGATTACTTTAAAATAGAATTATAAAAGTTAGTTTTTATAAATCGCTGGCGATATAACTATATGAAAATGAAAAACCTTTGAAAATCAATTGATTTTCAAAGGTTTTAGTACTCAAGGTGGGAATCGAACCCACACTCCCGAAAGAACTGGATTTTGAATCCAGTTTGTAATGGTTCAATATGTATCTATTTGTGCTAATTTTCAAATACTTACCTTTATTACAGTAGTTTGTGAATGTATATAAAACCTTATAAAATCTGCTTTTGTTTGACCTATGTTTGACCTAAAAGTGTTATGTTTGCTTTATAATCCTTATTTACAACATATTATAAATATACATATTTTTATATAATGGCATCAAGCATAAGACTAATACTTCGTAAAAAACCTAACAAAGAAGGGCTATTTCCTTTGATGATTAGGATTGTGAAAAATAGAAAAGCTAACGTTATTTATACAGGACATTATATTGAATCTCAGTATTGGGATGAGGCTGAGCGAAAAATAAAAAAATCTCACCCGAATTCAGTTCGCTTAAATAATTTATTGGTTAAGAAATTAGCCCAAGCAAGTGATACTGTGATTGAACTGCAATCCAATCATAAAGAGTTTTCTTCAAGGCAAATTAAAAAACAGATAGTAAAACCTTTTAATGAAGAAAGTTTTAATAGTATCAGTAAAAAGTATTTGTCAGAATTAGAAGCTAATAAAAAACTTACTCGCTTGAGTTCTGATAAACCAAGAGTTAATCACGTAATTAATTTTTCAGGTTCAGATAATCTATCTTTTAAAGAAATTAATGAAGAATTTTTGAAAGATTTTATTACTCACCTTAGGGTTAAACGGAAAAATTCTCCACGTTCAATTACTAACAATCTTATTGTAATTCGCACCTTATTTAATAAAGCCATCAGACAGGGAATAGTTGATAGCAAATTATATCCTTTTGGAAAAGGAAAAATCAGAATTAAGTTTCCAGAAACAGAGAAGGTTGGTTTATCTGCTAATGAAGTTAAAAGGATAGAATCATTAAATAGTCTGACTGAGCAGGAATTGCACGCAAGATACGTTTGGCTTTTTAGCTTTTATTTAGCAGGTATGAGAGTTGCGGATGTTCTAAAGATACAATGGAGTGATATTTATGACGATAGGCTTCATTATCGGATGAATAAAAATGATAAGCTCTTATCTTTAAAATTACCAAGTAAGGTTTTACCTATAATTGAAAGATATAGAAAAGAAAAATTAAATGAAGATGATTTTTTATTTCCAGAGCTTAAAAAAGCAAACCTAAAAAGTGATAAAGACGTTTTGGCAAAAACGAAAACAGCTAATAAAAAGTTTAATAAATACTTAGAACAGATTGCGAAAAAAGCAGAGATTAATAAAAAACTAACGATGCACATCGCAAGACATACTTTCGGAAATATTTCAGGTGATAAAATACCTATTCAAATGTTACAGAAATTATATAGACATTCATCTATTACTACAACTATAAATTATCAATCTAACTTCATGCATCGAGATACAGATGATGCTTTAGATAAGGTTATAGATTTTTAAAAAAAATAATTTATCTTTAGCGTATGGAAGTTATTTGTTTGCAAGATGAAGCTTTTTATCAATTGATAGAAGAAGTTGTTGGTCGATTAAAAGAGAAAGAAAATATTTCCCAAGATAAATGGGTGTCATCAGAACGTGCAATGGATATACTTAATATAAAAAGTAAATCAACACTGCAAAAACTTCGCGATGAGGGAAGTATTACGTTTACACAACCGCAAAAGAAAATCATTTTATATGATTATGATTCAATTATGAAGTATTTAAATAAACATAAAAAAGATCAATTTTGATGGAAGGGGAAAACAAAGAATATATAAAAGGTTTCAACCACGCATATTTATTAGTGAAGTATAAACCAGAACTAATGAAGAGTATAACTCAGGTAAAAACTACGAAGAATTATTTTAAAGGGCTACAAGATGGAAGACTGACTTTTGAAAAAAGTATAACAATATCAAGATATTTAGAGTTAGATAAATTACAAAAATCAAAAGATAAAAATCGTGAAAAAGGTTTAGAACGATAAATGTAATATGTAAGGTTGAATATAGAATTCACCTCTTAAATATTGCCTTAACATCCTCAGAAAATAATAAAAATAAAAATGATGGTTCGATAAATTACAATAATCGTCTTATTTAAAAATAGAGTATCGAACCACTGACTTGAATCATAGAATTAGTACTAAGCTCAATAAATCTAATGGCTAAGAAAGATTTGCATTTATACTTTTCAATAAAAAAGAGAAAGGTCTAAGATGGCTCCCCCTTATGCCCTACTATCGAACCAATTATATTTGAATATCAGTGAGTTAGTCTAGTTTCAACCCCCTTTTATACATCGAACCACAGTATTTTAGAGTTTGTTTTTCGAATTTTCGAAAAACTTTAAAAAATGAAAACAATTTTAATTTTAGTAAAAAATCACTTTTATTTGTGAAATGAAAAAGTGCAATTCCTATCATTCATTCGTAAATATTTGATATGCTTTAGGCATTCAAAATCATTTGTTACCTGATAATTTTTCATCAACCATAAAACCATCGACCGCTCATTATTGGAAAAACGATAATCAACAAAAATATTTAGGAAGTGAATTCTCATCAAGCATCAATGATAACATTGATGACCTGCAAATCATTTATGATGAAAAAGTACTACAACTCAAAAAAATGTTCATCACTTTTTGCAAAGTGTATTTAACCATTTTAAACTTCATTGGAGAAAAAGAATTTAAAGCAATCATTAAAAAGAATAGAAACACAATTGTAAATCTTATCGAAAGTATTTCAACAACTAATCAAGAAAAGAATCTAATTTGTAAATTTCTAAAAATAACCCCTCATAGTTTTCAAACTTGGAAACGCTATCAGAATTATTATTGTGAATTTTCATTAATAAATTTGTGTTTTAAGAAAGTTCCACAACAGATTTCAAGAAACGAGATTGATGTGCTAAAGAAGTTTATGAATAATAAACGATTCTATCATTGGTCAATCGCTTCAGTTTGGGGGTTAGCTTTTAAGCAAGGGAAAACCTCAATGTCGAGAGGTACTTGGTATCGCTATTCAAAGATTTTAGGATTGAATAAAAAGAGAAGTCAATACAAGAAGAAACGAAAACGAATTTCAACAAGAGCACATATTCCCAATGAAATCTGGCACATGGATGTTACCTATTATAAAACAATCGATAATATTCAGTATTACATTTATACGATTGTAGATAATTTTTCAAGAAAGATTATAGCTTATGATGTATCCAAAAAATTATCAGCTAATATTAGATTGGAAAGTTTAAAGAGAGCCATAGAAAATGAATTCAAGATAACAATAGGCAACCCCAACATCGATTTAATAGTAGATGGAGGTTCAGAGAATAAAAATCAAACCATTCACGAATTCATCAAAAATCAACACGTAAAAATCAATAAGAAAATAGCTCTAAAAGATGTGAGGTTTTCAAATTCAATAATTAAAGGAACTTATAGAATATTAAAAAGTAAATATTTCCAAGACCGTCCAATATTATCAACTTCAATACATCAAGAGGTAGATTTCTTTGTAAATGATTACAATAATGTAAGACCGCATTATGAGCATAAAATTTACACTCCAAATGAAATATTTAGAACACCCTCATTAAAACAAGTAAAACCGATATTAGAAAAGTCTTACAAAACGAGATTAAAAGCAAACCAATTAACTTCTTGTGAGAATAATTGCTAAAAGGGAAGTTATCCTTAAGATTTGAATTAAAAAACTCTTTTCATATGGCAAAAACTAAATAGAAAAAATCTAAAATTCATAATTAGAAAATTAGATTTTAGACCAATTTTATTCAGAAAAGAAAAAGTGGTTTTTCTTTAGGTAGTAATTCGAAAATTCGAATGAACTGATTAGGAAGTATTTGTATTCTTTAATGTTTTTAATAGTAAGACTTTGCTTGTAGTTTGTTAATTCTGTTTTATCAATGTATTATGTTTTGACTCATGAGATGGAGCCATCTCAAAATATTTTGATTTCACTCATAAGATGTAGTTTAATTAAATAATTTCATTTTTTTGTCACCCACTTTAAGTTTTTTGTTGTCATATATCTAAACGCCAGTATATATGATGATTGAGCGTCAAATTGTGTTCGAGCACAAAAACATCAAATAATTTTTTAACTAATTTATTTTATGAAAATAACGAAATTACTCTTCTGTTTTCTGCTTTTAAGCGGATTTTGTCAACATGTTACGGCACTAACATCTTTTATAGATGAAAGCTATACTGGTACAATTAATGAATTTTCTTTTCTTGAAAATATTGCTGTAGCAGATTTAAATACAATAGCTCTAAGTGACGATGGTACAGACTTAACTGTAACTATATCTGGTGATAATATTCCTTCCAGTTACGATTTATATATAGATATTGATAATAACCCAGCCACCGGTTTTAATAATGCTGGCAATGTACTTGGTGCAGATTTTTTAATACAATTTAATACGATCTACGATTATACAGGAACTCCAGGGTCAAATGAATATACTTGGGGTGATGCAACTGCAACTAATCCTATAGATACAGGTATAACATCACGTGTTTTTAATTTAAGTAAAGCTAGATTAGGTTTGCCAAGTTCTGGTACTGCAATTAATGTAGTTTACGATGGGAAAACTGCTGGGTTTTTACCAACTTCTGGTATGCAAGCTTACACTACAACAGTTGCAGAAACAGTTGTGTCTGATTTAACTTCTATGACACTTTCTGACGATGGAACAAATTTAGAAATTCTAATAGAAGGTACAGGTATTGCAAGTGACTATGATGCTTTTATAGACATTGATAATAATGTTGCAACAGGACTATCTGGATCTGGTGCAGATTTTTATATCGATGAATTTAACCTTTATAGCTATAGTGGAGTAGGGGGAGGATGGGGATGGACTATAATCTCTGGTCTAACGAATACAGTTGTTGCAGGAGTGTCGCATAAATTTATATTAACTAGAGGTGCTTTGGGTCTTACTTCTTCTGGAACAGTAATTAATGTAAGCTTTCAAAATAATGGAGGAACCACAGAAGTGTTGCCTGCATCTGGCCTTCAAGCCTATACTACAACAACAGCATCAAATTTAGTGTCATTAACACTAACTGATGATGTGAATTTAGTTATGACTGTATTAGGAGGTAATATTGAGGCAACTTATGATGCTTTTATTGACTCAGATAATAATGCAGCTACAGGCTATGTAATTGGAGGTATAGGAGCAGATTTTCTACTTCAAAATGGTGCTTTCTACAGTAATAATGGAGGAGGTTTTAATTGGACACCAATAGCTACAGGATTAACAGTTATAGACGCAACAGGGTCTCGTAAATTTTTGGTTGATAGAACAGCTTTATCATTAACGGCATCAGGAACAGATATCAAAGCAATGTATCAAAATACTATAGCATTTGCGCCAACAGATGTTTTATCTGCTGTAAGTTACACTACAACATCTGTTGTAAGTTCAACTTCTTGGGAAGGAGATGAAAGTAATGTTTGGGATTTAGCTGGAAACTGGGATAATGGTATTCCAACAGCTAGTTCTATAGTAACAATTCCTGAAGTTACAACAGCTCCAGAAATTGGAGCAACAACTGGTGCTTCTGCAGGAAACTTAACAATTACAGAATCTAACGGTTTAACAATAACTGCTGGAGGTAGTTTAATTGTTTCTGGTGCTTCTACAGGAAATATAACTCATCAAAGAACATTATCAAAAGATGCAGGTTTAACTAACGCTTGGTATTCTGTTTCTTCACCATTAAGTGCAGTGACAGTTACAACTTTACAAGAGAATAATACTTTTGCAGCTGGTTCAGGAGGAAGTAGAATAGGGTTGGCTACTTATATAAATGACGGAAGTGGCTGGAACTATTTTACAAGTAGTAGTGCAGATGCAATAATTCCAGGTACTGGGTTAATTGCTAAATTAAATAATTTAGAAGTTGGTAGCACTCTTTCTTTTACAGGGACCTATACAACAGGTCTTATAGAACCAAGTATTGCCCAAGGAGTTGCTAATAATAATTTTAATTTTATGGGTAATCCTTATTTGGCATACATTAATTTAGGAACTTTCTTTTCAGATAATAATAGTACAGATAGATTATCTGAAGCTACAATTTGGATTTGGGATGAAAATCTTAACGGAGCAAATATGGGAGGTTATGTAGAAAAAATGTCTGGTACAGATGCTGCTTTCGAAATTTCTCCAGGACAGGGTTTTTTTGTAAGTTCTGGCTCTGCAGGTTCTAATAAAATAACTTTTAATCAAACAAATCAAAGTCATAAATCAGAATCTTTCTTAAAATCGACTTCTAAAACGGAACTGCAAATAAAAGTATCACAAAACGAATTAATACACAAAACTAAAATTTATTATATAAAAGGCACATCAACAGGTTTTGATAACGGTTTTGATGGCTCTATGTTTGGTGGTGTAGATTATGATTTAGCTGTTTATTCAGAATTAATATCAAACAATCAAGGTAAGAAATTAGGGGTTCAATCTTTACCAAATTCAGATTATGAAAATATGATTGTACCTCTTGGGATAAAAGCTAAAGAAGGTGAAATTACTTTTTCTGCTGATGCATTAAATTTACCAAGCGATATTAAAGTTTTTTTAGAAGATAAATTCACAAAAACTTTTACACGTTTAGATGAAACAAATACTAATTATAAAGTAACTTTAACCGAAACTACTAATGGAATTGGACGATTTTACCTACACACTTCACAACAAGCTTTGAGTATAAACACAAATATTACATTAGAGAATATTAGTATTTATAAAATCAATAAATCAACAATAAGAATTACTGGTTTATCTCAAGGAGCAGCAAGTATTAATTTATATAACATTCTTGGTAAAGAAATGATGAGTTCTTCTTTTAAATCTTATGGTGTTAAAGATTTTTCTTTACCAAAATTAGCAACAGGTATTTATATTGTTCAGTTAGAAACTGAAGCAGGTAAATTTAATAAAAAAATCATTTTAGAGTAATCAACGAGAGTTTATAAACACAAGATATCATGAAAAAACGAATAGAAAATAACATCGAAGAAGAAGAAATTACTCGTAAGCAAGCTATAAAAAAAATAGGAAATTATAGTAAATACGCAGCACTAACTGCATTAGGCACCTATATGATTTTAAACCCACAGAAAGCTCAAGCTGGAAGTGCTCCTTCAGACCCAGGAACAGGGTTTTAATATTTAGTTTTTTTTATTATTTGAATTAGGAAACACTACATTAATCTGTAGTGTTTTTTTAGTTTAAGAATCAAATATTTATTTTAGTCAAAATAATTTAGAGTTAGATAAAGTTTTCTAATTCTAAAACTCCAAAAGAACTTTTTATGTGAAAATTAGGTTCATTAGTATTTGGGTCTACCCAAGTTATCCATGTAGGTTGATACCCTTTTTCGCCTTCAATTTTATTATATTTTGCTCTATAAATACCAGTTTCAATTATATTTTCTTTTAAAAGTGATAACGCTTTTAGAGCTTGAATAGAAATTGTAATTTCCACAGTAAAAGAGTTTTCATTTCTATTAGAAATAACTTTTATATGATTTTCAGGCCAATTCCAATTAAAATCAAATTTTTTATTAGGCTGTGCTTTAAAATCCATTATTCTAGCTTTTGGATCTATTTCTAAACAATAATATGGATTTAGATTTTTATTAGTTCTAAAGAATAATTCTACTCTATCAGATTTATTTATACTCTCATTGTTATCATTAGATGGGTATATATATACATCTTCATCAAAAACTTTAAACTGAAAAAATAAGTCCTTACAATTATGAAGGGCTTTAAAGTCAATTTTTTTAACAGGTTTATTATCCCAAGGAGAAGAAAAATCAATTAATGAATTTGCATTTTCCCAAATTGAATCATCACTATTTAAAAGATCCTTAGTACTTTTTTCTAATAGTTTTACTTTATAAGTTTTCAATTAATTTTTAGTTATTAGGAGTTTAATTCATCTTTATAAGTATCTACGTTTTCTGATGTAATAATATCAATAGGTAGTAGGCTTTTTTTCGGTATTTCTTTGTCAAAAAGAAAATATTCAACTAAATAGGTTAAGCCTAAATATACTTGTTTTTTAGGATTTTGATGAATTAAGAAATCAATAACATCATCATTTAAATAATTAATATTTTCGTTTAATAAATCGTAACCAATTAATTTTATATTTTTAATTTTTTTTCTCTTAATAAAGTCAGCAATCTTGTATACTTTAGATGTAGTCACAAAAATGGCTTTAATATTAGAAAACTCTATAAAAAGGCTTTCTAAATTATTTGAAAGTTCGTTTTCTTTTGAATTACGGGTTATTATCTTAATTTTAGATTTTTTTGTATTACTAAAATAATTTCTAAAACCTTTTTCTTTTTCTTGCATGTGTATTGCATTCTTCAAGTCTTCACCAATGTGAAAAATAGCAATAGTTATATTATTAGGAATTAACATTTTTAATAAATCTGCAGCAATTCTTCCACTTTTAAATAAATCTTGACCAACAAAGTTTTTTGTATTATCAATCTCTAATTGACTATTAAACTTACTAACAATAATATTTTTCTCATTGTAATTACTAACAATTTGAACGGTCTCTTTATAAAATAAAGGCGCTAACAAAACTGCGTTTGGTGATAGTTTTAAAACTTTATTATTAGTTTCTATAAAAGATTCTACGTTATCTGGATAAAAAAAGAAAGGTTCTATAACAATACCAAAAGAAGAATATTCTTTAATGGCTTCAAGAATACCTTCATAACAAGGAATCCAAAAAGCATCTTCATTAAAATCTGGTAGTATTACACAGATATAATAGTTTTTATTATTCTTTAAACTTCTTGCTAATAAGTTAGGCTGATAATTTATTTTTTTTAATATCTTATTTACTTTATCATAAGCTTTTGTAGATACTTTTCCTCTTTTATGAATTACTCTATCTACTGTTCCTTTAGATACACCCGCTAATTTAGCAATATCCTTAATAGTGTGTTGTTTCATTATTACAAATGTAAAAAAAATGTTCTTATAAAATGTGTTCGAACACATTTTATTGTAAATTTCTTGCTAGAGCTAAAAAAAAGATATACATTTGTTTGCATATAAACTAGTGGTTATTATCTTTAAAACAAATAAATAACTGTAAATCAATGTATTAAAATGAATAAAATCAAGTCTACATTAGTGATATTAGCTGCAGGAATGGGAAGCAGATATGGAGGACTAAAACAAATGGATACTTTTACTCCTGAAGGAGATACTATTATAGATTTTTCTTTATATGATGCAATTCAAGCTGGCTTTGGTAAAGTAGTTTTTATAATTAGAAAAAGTTTTGAAGTAGAGTTTAAAACTATTTTCAATAAAAAGTTAGCAGGAAAGATTGAGATTGAATATGTATATCAGGAATTAGAAAATGTTCCTGAAAAATACATCAATCCAGAAAGAGTAAAACCTTGGGGAACTGGCCATGCTTTATTAATGACAAAAGATGTTGTAACTGAAAATTTTGCCATTATAAATGCAGATGATTTTTATAGTAGAGAAGCCTTTATTGCAATTGCAGAGCAATTAAGAAATACAGATAAAACAAGTTACAATTTTAGTATGGTAGCTTATTCCTTAAAAAACACAGTTTCAGATAATGGTTATGTTTCTAGAGGGGAATGCACAGTTGATAAAGATGGTTATTTAACAGATGTTACAGAAAGAGTAAGAATAGAGAAGATTAATGGTGTTTTAAAAAGTGAAACAGAAAATGGAGATATGATTCCTATTGATAAAAACATTACAGTTTCTATGAACTTTTGGGGATTTACACCTAAATGTTTTGAATTTGGTGATCAACTATTTTTAGATTTTTTAGAGAGTAATAAAGAAAATTTAAAAGCAGAATTTTATTTACCATTAATTGTAAATAAGATGTTGGCTTCAAAAAAGGCTTCTGTAAAAGTTTTAGAATCCGATTCGAAATGGTTTGGTGTTACTTATAGCGATGATAAGGAAAAAGCACAAAAAGAAATTAGCAAGTTAAAAGCAAATGGAGTTTATCCAAAAAAATTATGGAACTAATATGGGAGCAAATACCCTAAAAAATATTTTTGACGAATTTGATCACGAATCTAATTACGTAAATCATTCAGAACTAAATTCTGGGCATATTAACGATACTTTTATTATTGAAACTGATGGCTCTAAAAATTATATTTTGCAAAAAATAAATCATAACATTTTTAAAGATATACCTGGTTTAGTAAATAACAAAGCATTAACAAGCAGTCATTTAAAAAGTAAATACCCAAAACTTTCAGAAGAAGAGTTAAGCAAAAAAGTGTTAAGTTTTGTAAAAGTTAAAAATGGAAATCTTTATTATTATAAAAATGGAAACGACTTTTGGAATGTAATGGTTTTTATTGATAATAGCGTAACCCATGAAATTGTAAAAGATAAAGAAATTGCTTATGAAGGTGGCAAACTTTTAGGCGAATTTTTAAATCATACTGCGGATTTTGATAGTAGCCAGTTAATTGATGTTATCCCAAGTTTTCATGACATCTCTTTTCGTTACAGACAATATGCATCTTCATTACAAAGTGCTTTAAAAAGTCGTTTACAAAAAGCTTCTAAATACATAGAAATTGTATCAGAATTAAAAGAAGAAATGCACATTCTTCAAAATTTAAAAAACACTGGAGAAATTCCTACCAGAGTAACACATAATGATACTAAAATATCCAATTCACTTTTCACAAAAGACAATAAAGGTATTTGTATGATAGATACAGATACAGTTATGCCAGGAATTATTCATTATGATTATGGAGACGCTATTAGAACTATTTGTAATACAGCTGCAGAAGATGAAAAAGATTTATCTAAAGTAGAATTCAATTTAGAATATTATGAAGCGTATAAAAAAGGTTTTTTAGAGCAAACAAGAAAATCTTTAACTAGTATTGAACTAAAGTATTTACCACTAGCAGTTAAAACAATGATTTTTATAATGGGTCTTCGTTTTTTAACAGATTACTTAAATAATGATGTTTACTACAAAATAAATTATACAGAACATAATTTAGATAGAGCAAAAAATCAATTTAAATTGATAAAAAGCTTCACGGAAAAAATAAATAAAAAAATATAACATGAAAAAGTATTTAATTACCGGAGGTGCTGGCTTTATTGGTGGTCACATTGCAGAAGAGTTATCCAAGGAAGGCAATGAAGTTGTTGTTTTAGATAGTTTAAGGACTGGTTTCGAAAAGAATTTAAATGGACTTAACGTTAAATATATAAAAGGAGACATAAGAGACTCTGAATTGGTGAAAGAATTAGCAGATGGGACATCAGCTATTTTTCATTTAGCTGCATTAGTAAGTGTGCCAGAATCTATATTAAAAATAAAAGAATGTATAGATATAAATACAAACGGTACTATAAATATTTTAGAAGCTGCCAAGCAAAATAAAAACTGTAAAGTTATTCTCTCTACTTCAGCTGCAAATTATGGAGACAATCCAATACTTCCAAAAGTAGAAACAATGTTGCCAGAACCAATGACTCCATATTCTATTACAAAATTAGATGGAGAGTTTTATCTTAAAATGTATTTAGATCAGTTTAATATTCAAACTACATCTTTAAGATATTTTAACGTCTTTGGGCCAAGACAAAATCCAAAATCTGCATACGCAGCTGCCGTGCCAATTTTTATAGATAAAGCACTAAAAAATGAAACGATTACAATTTATGGAGATGGACAACAAACAAGAGATTTTATTTATGTAAAAGATGTGGTTAGAGCAAACATACTCGCTTCAAAAAAAGGAAATGGAACATATAACGTAGCCTTAGGAAATAGTACAACGATATTAGATTTAGCAAAGAAAATTGTAGATTTAACAAATTCGAAATCAGAAATAAAGTTTTTAGAAGAAAGGTCTGGAGATATAAAACATTCTATTGCAGATGTAAACAAATTTAAAAACTTAGGTTTTGAACCAAAATACACTTTAGATAAAGCATTAGAAGAAACTATATTGTTCTATCATAATCAGCTATAAAAACAAAACTATGCAACAAAAAAACAATACCACAGCAATTATCATTATTGCAAGT
>TARA_R110002050_G_C8961107_1_pt1 | contig 12337 bp, 10 predicted proteins | sample TARA_R110002050 | Tara Oceans TARA_R110002050 (sample SAMEA4396988) | marine metagenome | biome: Polar Biome; feature: [DCM] deep chlorophyll maximum layer (ENVO:01000326); material: water (ENVO:00002006), including particulate matter (ENVO:01000060) such as... | depth 25 m
TCCAGTCACCAAGAATGGCAACGATAGAACCGTATCCGAATTTGAAAATGTTGAACCAGCCTGCGCAAATGCAAACTGTCCCATTGTCAAAAACCCTAAAAGGGTTAGAAATAGTTTAATTTTTTTCATAAAAAAATTTTAATTTTTAATAGTTATTCTTGTTAGACTGGTGGCTTTTTTTGTTGTAAAGCGTTTCTGGCTCTCACCAGAAATAGTAATATCAAGTCCCCAAACCAATGGCAGGTACCTTCCGATTGTTATGTTTATTTTTTCTCTCTTACCTTTTTATCCATTTTTTTATTTCACACCCATTTTTTTTTACAAAAGTTTCCTTCTGCACAAAAAACCATCCTAATAAATGATGATTCTAAAAATTAATAAAAAATGGATGGAAACGAATTTTTCAATTTAAAATGGCAAAACAGTATAATTCAGTCCCGAACTTTGTTCAAGTACAAAGTTGCCAAACCGCTATTTTACGCTAATCAAAATCTACTTTAATTCAGTGAAAATCAAAATTTTACTCGTTAATACCCATTTTTTAAGGCTGGCAATTTAGTGCTTTTTTTTTACGTCCAAAAATTTATTTTACTGTTTAAAATCACAGGCTACATAAAACACCCTTCCTGTTCTATTTAACCTACTCATTTACTGATGTAAACCGCCAACAAAAAAATAATTCATCACAAAAAAAAATTATGATTATCAACCTTAAAAAAAAGAGGTATGCAAGCATAAAAAAAAGCCTAATCCGATTTCGAATTAGGCTTTACCTATGCTATGTATTGCATTAAAATCTAAAGCAGCTTTTTTATTTCAACCACTTTATTCAATTTTTCCCAAGTGAATAATTCCACCTCCGTTTCAATCAGTTCTCCACTTAATGTATGGAATTGCTTCGTCTTATGCTCTGGCGTTCTACCCATGTGCCCATAAGCAGCAGTTTCTGAATAAATTGGATTACGCAATCCCAAATCACGCTCAATGATACCTGGACGCAAATCAAATACTTTGGTAATTATCTTGGCAATATCGGAATCAGATAATCCATGTTTGGCCGTTCCGTAGGTGTTTACATTAATTCCTGTAGGCTCAACAACCCCAATAGCATAACTAACTTGTACTAATACCTGCTTAGCTACACCTGCTGCCACTAAATTTTTAGCAATCCAACGAGTCGCATACGCTGCAGATCTATCCACTTTACTCGGGTCTTTTCCAGAAAATGCTCCTCCACCATGGGCTCCTTTTCCGCCATAGGTATCTACAATAATTTTCCGTCCCGTTAAACCGGTATCCCCATGAGGACCACCAATTACAAATTTTCCAGTAGGATTGATATGATACTTGATATTATCTGTAAATAAGGACTGAATATGTTCCGGTAATTTCGCAATTACACGTGGAATCAAGATTTCAACAATATCTTTCTTGATTTTATCGGTCATCTGTTTTTCCGCATCCTTTGGGTTGTTTGCGTCAATAACAAATTCGTCATGTTGGGTAGAAATTACAATGGAGTCAATTCTAACCGGTTTGTGATCGTCATTATACTCAATGGTAACTTGCGATTTGGCATCGGGTCTTAAATACTTAATATCCGTAAGCTCTCTTCGCATATCTGCTAGCTCCATCAATAATAAGTGAGATAAATCCAACGCCAGTGGCATATAATTTTCGGTTTCATCTGTAGCGTAACCAAACATCATCCCTTGATCACCCGCACCTTGCTCTTCTAGATTTCCTCGATCCACACCCTGATTAATATCTTGCGACTGACCATGAATAGCTGTTAAAACACCACATGAATTAGCATCAAATTGATATTCGCTTTTGGTATAGCCTATACGCGCAATGGTTTCACGCACCACTTTTTGAATATCCACGTAAGCATCCGTTTTAACTTCTCCCGCTACCACTACCTGTCCGGTGGTGACTAAGGTTTCACATGCTACTTTTGAATTTTTATCAAAGGCTAAAAATTGATCTAATAATGCATCGCTAATTTGATCTGATACTTTATCCGGATGCCCTTCGGACACTGATTCGGAAGTAAATAAATATGACATAATTTTTATTTGACTGAAAAACACTGTTACAAAAGGTTACCAATAACCCTTCAAAATTGTTTCGCAATATTTAATTTAAAAATGATGGAAAGGGTCTTTTAGCTTACAGTTTAGCATTTTTTAGAATGTGGTTGCAAGCGTTCAAATCCCTCCACGCGGCAAAAATAGGCAATAATTTACATTCACTTAATCCTGACCTACAAAAATTATCTATTCCTTTATTAGTAAAAAACATTGCATTCCATATATGGTAGTTACATGATGAGTTTGATTTTATACCTAAAAAACCAAACCCCTCAAAAACGTAAAAAAATACATCTTAAGCACTCAAAAAATATAAACTCTACCCCTAATCGAGAAAGGTAAATCATTACATTTGACGCATAAACCAACGAAGCAGATGAACACATTTGAATTTTCGCTTGAATTTGCCAAGCAACAAGACGCCAACGATGAATTAGCCTCATTTAGAGAGCGTTTTCATTTTCCTCAACATAACGGAAGAGAGACCGTTTATTTTACTGGAAACTCTCTAGGTTTGGCTCCGAAATCTGCCATGGCCGCTTTGGAACAAGAAGTAAATGATTGGGCTAAATATGGTGTAGAAGGTCATTTTGAGGCTAAAAACCCTTGGGTGAGTTACCACGAGATGTTTGCCGAACCGTTAGCAAAACTAATGGGCGCAAAACCAAAAGAAGTAGCTGCCATGAACGGGTTAACCTCCAACTTGCATTTACTTATGGTTTCATTTTATCGTCCTATTGCAAACAGATATAAAATTATTTGCGAGGGCAAAGCTTTTCCTTCTGACCAATACGCGCTACAAAGCCAAGTTAAGCACCATGGGCTAACACCTGAGGATGCCATTGTACAACTATTTCCACGAGAAGGCGAACATAACTTGCGGACTGAAGACGTTTTACAAGCTATTTCAGACCATGCTGACTCTTTAGCTTTGGTGATGATAGGTGGCGTAAATTACTACACCGGACAATATTTCGATATAAAAACCATCACTAAAGCCGGACACGATGCCGGTGCAAATGTGGGTTGGGATTTAGCCCATGCCGCAGGAAACGTTCCCGTTCTATTACATGAATGGGATGTTGATTTTGCCGCTTGGTGCTCCTATAAATATATGAATTCGGGCCCTGGAAGTATCTCCGGAATTTTTGTTCATGAAAAACATCATGCGAATAAAGACCTCAACCGATTTGCAGGATGGTGGGGCCACAATAAAGAACGTAGATTTTTGATGGAGCCTCAATTCGACCCTATAGAATCGGCCGAAGCTTGGCAATTGAGTAACGCACCCGTGCTTGCAATGGCGGTTCATAAAGCATCCTTAGATATTTTTATGGAAGCAGGTCTCCATAGGTTACGTTCCAAAAGTTTGAAACTTACTGCCTATTTAGAATACGTAGTGAATACAGTTTCTAATTCAAGTACAAATACTTCGTTTGAAATTATCACGCCTTCCAATCAGGAAGAACGCGGTGCTCAATTATCCATCTTGGCTCATGGAAAAGGAAAAGACCTATTTGATTTCTTAACTAAAGAAGGGGTGATTGCTGATTGGCGTGAACCAAATGTAATTCGAGTAGCACCTGTACCTATGTACAATAATTATGAAGATTGTTACCGTTTTGGTGAAATCTTAAAACGAGGCATTCAATAAACCATGGAAGAATTATTACCAAGTGCTGCGGGTGAATTCAAACATCTTTTTTGGGTGTTTGGCGCATTATTGGTGGGTATCGTTATTATGCGCATTGGTATTAAACGTTCTGTAAAACCTCCAAAAGGAGGCCGCTTATTCAAACGAAAAATGGACGAAGATTGATTGTTTGATTTGATGATTTATAGAATTGAATTAATACAACGATTCGTATTCCGAGATAAAAAAGATTAAAATGGATAAAAAAGAGAAAGTAATAATAGTTGGCGCAGGATTAGTAGGCTCCTTATGGGCAGTATACATGTCGAAGGCGGGATATAAAGTAACCATTTACGAACGCAGACCCGATATTAGACGAGCTGATATATCGGCTGGAAAATCGATTAATCTCGCGTTATCCACTCGTGGCTGGAAAGCCCTTGATACCGTGGGTGTAGGCGATGAAATTCGTGAAATGGCCATTCCTATGACCGGCAGAATCATGCATGATTTGGAAAGTAATTTGACGTACCAACCTTACGGAAAGGAAGGGCAAGCAATTTATTCTATCTCGAGAGGTGGCGTAAATGCCAAAATGATGGACTTAGCCGAAAAGCATGGAAACGCAACTATCCATTACGATATGCAATGCACCAATGTAGATGTTAAAGCCGGAATTGTTTATTTAAAAAACACCAATACAGGAGAAATCATTACCGACACTGCCGATTTAATATTTGCTTGTGATGGTGCTTTTTCTGCCGTTCGCTACAATGCCATGCAGAAGCTAGACCGATTCAATTTCTCTCAAAATTATGTGGAGGATGGCTATCGCGAAATATTGTTACCTGCTAATGATGACGGGTCTTACCGATTAGATAAAAATGCGCTGCATATATGGCCTCGTGGACGTTTTATGCTCATTGCGTTAGCTAATGAAGATGGCTCGTTTACTTGTACGTTGTTTATGCCACACGAAAACGATGAAAACGCTTTTGACCGATTGAACGATAAGGCTGCGGTAGACAATTTCTTTAAATCTACATTTCCTGATTTTTACGAAATGATGCCAAATATAGCCGATGCCTGGGAAGACCATCCTTTATCATCGCTGGCTATTGTGCGTTGTTATCCTTGGACTGCTGGAAAAGTGGCTCTAATGGGCGACTCTGCCCATGCCACTGTTCCATTTTACGGACAAGGTATGAATGCGGGTTTTGAAGATTGTAGCATTATGTGGGAATTAATGCAAAAACACGGTAGAGACTGGGATACTATTTTTAAAGAGTACCAAATCTCTCGCAAACCAAATGGCGATGCGGTTCAGGATTTATCCATACATAATTATCATGTAATGCGTGATTTCGTAGGCGACCCAATGTTTTTATTACAAAAGAAAATAGAAGCCAATTTTTCTGCTAATCACCCAGATAAATGGATGCCTTTATACTCGCAAGTTACGTTTAGCAATATTCCGTATTCCGAAGCGTTAGAAGTGGGCAAACGTCAGGATGCTATTATGAAAGAGATAATGAAAACACCCAATATCGCTGACATTTGGGATTCTGAAGAAATTGAAAATGCGATTTTAAAAGTCATCGGTTAATGTTAAAACATTCTTCTTTTTACATTCTTATTATTGGTTTATGGTGCATCCCAAATTGGGGAATGGCCCAGCGAAAAGCCTATAAAATTCAAAAGAACAATAAAAATAATTACGAAGCCTTCCCAAACCCATTTGATTTCCGACCAGATGGATGGCTTTTTGAGGCTGCACTAAACGGTACCACCAGTCTGAAAGGAGAAGTCGTGGCAACCTATGGTGACACCACACTTACTACTAGCGGTACCCTTAGACCAGGCTTATCTTTTGGTGCAGGGCGCTATCATAGCATGAAAAAGGGACATAAAATTGTGAAATACATTGACTACAATTTGGGCTATAAACTATTGTGGAATTCGGAAAACCAAAAAAGAGATTTGGCCTCCACTAATACCAGTGAAAGTTTTACAAATACAAATTACAGTCATTACGCGAATGCAAATTTTAACCTCAACAACCTGATTAGTTTTTCCGACTATTTGTTTTTACAAAATACTCTGGGTGTAAACGTAGATTATCGTTTTGCCAGTGCTCGTTCAGGAAATGGGACCAACGCCCAAATAGCGCCACCCAATTTTGTGGTTCAATTGCATTACAAACTTGCTTTGGGATTTATGTTTGATAATGACAAAGCCATTATTCCTTACCTAGAGGTACCAGTATTTAACATTACCCCAACTCAAAAAAACTTTTCGCAGTTAGATTATTTCAATGGTTCGTATCAAACATTTATTGTTGGAGTTCGGGTCATGCTGTTTAGACTAGGTCAAAAAGAATGTCCCAAAGCAATTAATACGGATGGGAAGGCAAAAAATAATGGCTACTAAATTCTTTTAATCTCCCTCTTCGTCTTGGGCATTTTGGAATTGGTTATAATACAAATCCCATTGCTTATTCGCCTCTTCTTGTAGCTCAGGATTACTTCTATCTTTATCTAAGGCAACTAAAGCCTCCACCAATTGTGGATTATCTGGAAATTTAAAATTCAACCACATTCGGGTTGGAATTCCCAACAATACCCAACCTATGAGAGAATACACCACTACTCTTTTTAAAATATCAATATAAAATGGATGTGCTGATTTTTTCCATTTCCAAAATGATAATACGGTAATTACCGCCATACTACCCAACCCAATAATCATCATACTAAACGAGCCCGGATACGATTGCCATTTAAATAATAGTCCAATTACCATCACACTAAGTGTGGCTCCTGTTAAACCTGCACCAACAATTCTTAAAGTGGGTAATTCTTTAAAGGTACCTGAATTGGCAATTTTTTTTATAGGGATATCCAGGAATAGTAAAATACCACCATAAAAATAAAGCAAGGACAATAAGCTAAGTGAAAGAACAATTAATGGACCTCCACCCGGATAATGAAATAGCCTTAATATTACAGCTATTAAGGCAACGATAATACATACCAATTCTGTACGCTTCATATCGGTAATTTAAAGAGTTTAATAAAAATAATAAGGAACCGATAGCTTAAAATAATCCGTGTAATTCGGTATCAATTTTATGGATAATTAGTCCTAAATCTTCTTTATCCTCTTTGAAATTGTTATCGTCCACATCAATAATTAAAAGCTTCCCACGGCTATAAGATTGAATCCAAGATTCGTAACGTTCGTTCAAACTTTTCAAGTAATCCAAACGGATTGACTCTTCGTAATCTCTACCTCTACTTTGAATTTGACGAACTAAAGTAGGAACAGAAGCACGTAAATAAATCATTAAATCGGGTGGCTGCACAAAAGAACCAATGAGATTAAACATGGAGAAGAAGTTCTCAAAATCTCGCGTAGTCATTAGCCCCATTGAATGTAAATTGGGAGCAAAAATATAGGCATCCTCATAAATAGTCCGGTCTTGAATAAAATCTTTACCCGACTCACGTACTTTTAGAATTTGCGCAAAACGACTGGTTAAAAAATATACTTGTAAGTTAAAAGACCAACGTTGCATATCATTATAAAAATCGTTTAGGTACGGATTCTCATCCACATCTTCAAAGTGAGGCTCCCACTTATAATGGTCTGATAATAATTTTGTTAATGTTGTTTTTCCGGAACCTATATTCCCTGATACGGCAATGTGCATATTCTCAATTTTCTAATTAACTCCTATTCCCCAATAAGAGGATCAAATTTAAAATTTTAGTTCACAATTATTCTATAAACCAACAATTCATTTTCGGTAATTAATAACAATTTGTCATCATACAGAGTAAAGTCGACTATTTTTGAACTAGGTAATTGAATACTAGAAAACTGGAAACTCTTCAAATCATAAGAATCCAGAGTTTCTTTGGTAAGATAAAATAATTTATTCGCTCGAATTACAAATTTACGCAATCCTAAAACCGGAATGGTTTTCGTATAGCTTCCATACCAATCAAACACCATCACCCCATGTTCAGGGTCATTTATATACACCCAATTATTCGATTCTCTAATGTATGTTGGGTTGGGAACAAACCCTAAAATTTGATTCAAATTCCCACTTTGCGCAGTAGATTGCAACTGCTCATCCAGCCGGGTAAGTTCAAAAGTGGTTTGATCATACACCCACAATCCATCATTATACGACCTACAAATGGCGGTTACTTGACTATATCCGATAAAATCAAGCTCAACCCTATTCCCCCTATTGGCTAGGAGGTTATCTAGGTAAATTACCTGTGACATATCTTTGAAAAACAGCACCATTTTTAGTGCATTAGAAGCATCTAATGAATAGATATCACCAAAAGCCAAGGCACTATTTTTCAGCAACTCCTTTCCTGAAATATCGCGTTTGGTAATTTCAAAATCATGAACAGTATACACATTTCCAATGTTATCGGATTCAATAAAACTCGCAGATAATTTTACCGAATGCAACAGTTCCAAATGGGTTTCTTGCGCTATGGAAATAGACGAAAAAAACACCAAACTGATTCCTAATTTAAATTGCCAAAATCTCATCTATATACTCTCTTGAATTGGATAACCGTGGTACTTTATGTTGCCCGCCTAGTTTTCCTTTTTGTTTTAACCATTGGTAAAACGTTCCTTTTTTCAATTTATGCAAAACTGGAGGATGCAAAATAAAATCCTTATAGCGTTTGGCTTCGTAGTCGCTGTTCAACGACTTTAAAGCGGTATCAAAAATCTCGCAAAACAAAGACAGGCTTTCCGGGTCTGTAGAAAACTCCAACACCCATTCATGTCCTCCATTTTCACTACCCTCCATAAAAATGGGTGCTCCCGAAAAGTCGGTAATGACCGCTCCTGTTCTGTTACAAGCAATCTGAATGGCCTTTTCTGCGTTTTCCACCATTAGCTCTTCTCCAAACACATTTATGTGCTGCTTCGTTCTGCCGGTTACCTTAATTCTAAAAGGAAACAGACTCGTAAACTTTATCACATCTCCCACCTGGTAGCGCCATAAACCCGCATTAGTAGAAATGACCATGGCATAATTTTTATCTAACTCCACCTCATCAAGTGAAAGCGTTTTAGGGTTTTCATCCCACACGCTTTCTAACGGCAAAAACTCATAATAAATACCGTAATCTAGCATCAACAATAGACCTCCATCAAAGGCATCTCCGTATAGATCTTGTAATCCAAAAAAACCTTCCGAAGCACTGTAAGTCTCCATGTAATTCAGATTTGGTAAGTTAAAAAGCTGGTCAAATTGTTCTTTGTACGGAACAAAACTTACGCCCCCGTGGGTATAGGTTTCTAAATTTGGCCATACTTCACTGATATGCTTTGCTCCCGTAATTTTCAATACTTTATGCAACAAAACCAGTGTCCAAGAGGGCACACCGGCAAGGGTGGTTATGTTTTGATGAATAGTAAGTTGCGCCATCTTATCCAGCTTCTCTTCCCACTCTCGCATTAAGGCCACCTTTTTAGATGGCGTGCGATGAAGCTCTGCCCAAATTGGTAAATTATCAATAATAATAGAGGATAAATCGCCCGAATAAGACGGTGGATTCGATTTATTAATCTCGCTACTACCACCTAAAACCAGCCCTCTACCCGTAAACATCTTGGAATCAGGTTTATACATCATATACAAAGAAATCAAATCTTTTCCCCCTTTATAATGACAGGTTTCTAGGGCTTCGGTAGTTACCGGAATAAACTTAGATTTATCTGTGGTACCAGAAGACTTAGCAAACCATTTTGTTTCTCCGGGCCACAAAACATCTTTTTCTCCTTTTTTTGCTCGATCAATAAAAGGCTTCAAACTTTCGTAGTCTTGTAATGGCACTTGGTTTTTGAAGGCTTCAATGGAATGGATATTTTCAAAATCATATTGTTTTCCAAACTCGGTGTTTTGAGCAGTAGAAATAAGTTTTTGAAACCAATCAGTTTGAACCTCAACGGGATATTGAATAAACAAATCAATTTGATGATTTCTTTTCTTCATTGCCCATACCATTATCGAGTTTAAAATCTCCATTAAATATAATTTGGTCCTCACAAATGTACTGTTTCACGCCCTATTTATTGTCCTAAATAACGATGGAAAGTAGCCTTCTAAAAGTAATTGAAAACAGTATCCTGCAAGAGCTATTCTTCTTGGGTTTAAAAAAATAGATTCATAATACCTAAAACCCTTCTTACTTAGTGAAAACCAAACGATGGGCTCTACTCGAAAAATAGCGCTTAAACGGTATCAAAAATTTACTTTTGAGCGAAGCAAAAAACAAAGGTGAATCCACTACAAACAAAAATAGAATTCTTGAAGGGAGTCGGTCCTAAACGAGCCGAACTGCTGCAAAAGGAGCTGCGTATTTTTACGTTTGGTGATTTACTATTTCACTTTCCTTTTCGGTATGTAGACCGCTCCAAGTTTTTCACAGTTTCTGAATCAAATCAGGACCAGGCATTTATGCAGTTCAAGGGACACGTTCGGAAAATTAGAAAAATTGGACAAGCACGTAAAATGAGGCTAGTTGCCGAGTTTTATGATTCCACAGGGGTTATAGAGTTAGTTTGGTTTAAAGGAATCAAATTTGTAGAACCCAAATTAGACCCCGACAAGGAGTTTGTCCTATTTGGTAAACCTACTCGGTTTAACGGGAAATACAATATTGCACATCCAGAATTAGAATTGGCAAGCACTTCCAAGGTGGCGGCTGGCAGATCCTTGCAACCCATTTACCATACTACCGAAAAACTAAATGCAAAAAACCTACATACCAAAGCATTAGAAAAATTAGTTTATACACTAACCCAGCAAATTCAAGTTGTCATTCCGGAAAACCTTACTCCGGAATTGATGCAGAAATGGAATCTAATTCCACGCAACAAGGCTTTATTTGAAGTCCACTTCCCGACTAACACAGACGCGCTTAAGGTGGCTCGTTACCGATTAAAATTTGAGGAGTTATTCTTTATGCAACTGCAAATTTTGCGGTTTAAAAACCATCGAAAATTACAGCGTAGAGGTTATGTATTCAATAAGGTTGGGGAACGTTTTAATCAATTCTATCAAGAGGTATTGCCCTTTGATTTAACGGGAGCGCAAAAAAAAGTAGTCAAGGAAATACGAAACGATTTAAAAAGTGGCGACCAAATGAATCGCCTCTTGCAGGGAGATGTAGGAAGTGGGAAAACTATCGTAGCTGTTCTCACCATTTTATTGGCTATTGAAAATGGCTACCAGTCTGCTTTAATGGCGCCAACTTCTATTTTAGCTTTCCAACATTTTGATGGCGTAACTGAGTTATTAGAAAAAGTGGGCGTAAAAACCATGCTCCTCACTGGCGCAACCAAAACCAAGGAACGTAAAGAAATGTTGGCCAAACTAGCCACCGGAGAGGTTACGGTAATTATTGGTACACATGCATTGTTGGAAGACCGTGTGAAATTTCATAACCTAGGTTTGGTCGTTATTGACGAACAGCATCGATTTGGGGTAGCGCAACGGTCGCGAATGTGGGCCAAAAGCAAAGTGCCACCGCATATTTTAATTATGTCGGCCACCCCCATTCCTCGTACCCTAGCGATGAGTTTTTACGGTGATTTGGATGTAAGCGTGATTGATGAACTACCTCCGGGAAGGAAACCTATTCAAACTATTCATAAGTATGACGCCAACCGATTAGGGGTGATGGGGTTTATGCGTAAGGAAATTGAAAAAGGACGCCAAATTTACATCGTATATCCTCTTATTGAAGAATCGGAGCATTTTGAGTACAAGGATTTAATGGATGGGTTTGAGTCTATTTCCAGGGAATTTCCTCCGCCCCAATTTCAAGTATCAGTCGTTCATGGACGTTTAAAACCTGCCGACAAGGAAATGGAAATGCAACGATTTGTGAAAGGTCAAACGCACATTATGGTGGCAACTACCGTGATTGAGGTTGGTGTGAATGTACCCAATGCCTCGGTAATGATTATTGAAAGTGCCGAGAAGTTTGGTTTAGCCCAATTGCATCAATTACGAGGGCGGGTGGGTCGCGGCTCAGACCAATCTTTCTGTGTTTTGATTACCGATTATAAACTATCTGCCGATGCCCGTACTCGAATTGAAACAATGGTACGCACCAATGACGGTTTTCAGGTAGCCGAAGCCGATTTACAATTACGCGGCCCCGGAAATATTATGGGTACTCAACAAAGTGGAATTTTAGATTTCGCCATTGCCGATTTAGCCACGGATGGAAATATTTTAAAGGTGGCTCGAGAAGCCGCTCAATTACTTTTAGAACAAGATGCCAACCTACGTTTAGAAATCCATTCTAATCTGCGTAAACACTTTATTTCTTATGTAAAAAAGCATCCTAACTGGGGGAGTATTTCTTAAAACTCACCATCTAAACCGGTAAAACTTTACCTTATGTTGACAAACGAAATAGATTCGTATTACCTGATTCCACTACCTTTGCAACCAATTTTATAGCAACATGGGTAAATTTTACATTTTAGGAATTTTTATTTTTAACTTTTTTTCATTAGTGTCCGGTAAAAGATTTAAAGAAGTTCAAACCTAAGT
>TARA_R110002050_G_scaffold51235_2_pt1 | contig 12335 bp, 7 predicted proteins | sample TARA_R110002050 | Tara Oceans TARA_R110002050 (sample SAMEA4396988) | marine metagenome | biome: Polar Biome; feature: [DCM] deep chlorophyll maximum layer (ENVO:01000326); material: water (ENVO:00002006), including particulate matter (ENVO:01000060) such as... | depth 25 m
ATTACGTGAGCCTCTCGATATCTCGCGAAACTTAATGGGCTTTGATCCGCAAAAAGACAGTGTTAAAGCAAGTCAGTTTATGCACGAATATTCACCGATCCATTTTCTAAAGCCTGAGCTACCGCCCGTCTTACTTATTCATGGCGATCAAGATCAATTGGTACCGGTAGAACAATCGCGGCGTCTGGTAGCGAAAATGGATAGTCTAAATTTAAACTTTGAATACCACGAATTAGAGGGCGTCAATCATGCTTTTTTGGGCGCAACCGACAGCCAAAAAGATAGCATACAAAATTGGGTGAGTCAGTTTATTATCAAACAATATCCATGAAAATAGCTACCCTAGGACGGAGAAATACTCGGCAACTTGGCCGCGCTGCTTTTGGAATCACCATGCTGTGTACTTTGCTGATTTTAGTTAGTTGCAAAGAGGACTCGCCCGTTTCGAAGCCCGTTATAGCCGCACCCATTAGCGATTCGCTGGGAAATGTTTCCGCCCTCGATTTATCTTTTTATCCCGAAATCGCCTTTGAAGGCACACGCTTCCGCGACTCTAAAGCTGCTGCAATAGATCTCCTTGATTTTATTAAAAACCAAGGTGTTAATACCGTGCGTTTGCGCTTATGGCATAGCCCCACAAAACGGGGCTCAAGTTTAGCGCAGGTGGATAGCCTAGCGCGGATTTTAAAACAGAAAGGTCTTAAAGTTTGGCTCTGTCTCCACTATTCTGACACTTGGGCTGATCCTGGCCACCAAGAAACACCGGCGGCTTGGCAAGGACTGGATTACAGCACTTTAAAAGATAGCCTGCGCGCTTATACGGCTAAAGTCATGCAGCGTATTTCACCCGACATTGTGCAAATTGGTAATGAGATTAATCCGGGCTTTTTACACCCTTTTGGCCGAATTGGCGATAAGGCCCCACAATTTAAAGAGCTCTTGGCTTTGGCCATCGAAGAAGTACGCTCCCACGATTCTACTTGTAAAGTTATGCTACACTATGCCGGGGTTAATAATGCCAGTTGGTTTTTCAACCAGGTGACTGATATTGACTTCGATATTATGGGCTTATCCTACTACCCTCTTTGGCACGGTAAAGATTTACTGGAAATTGAGAATAGTTTAAATCATTTAGCGCAAGATTTCCCCCAAGACCTACTTATTGCCGAAACGGCCTATCCATTTACGCTAGCTTGGAACGATTGGACGAATAATATTGTGGGCTGGGATGAGCATTTAATTTTACCCGATTATCCTGCCAGCCCTCAAGGGCAGAAGGATTTTTTAATGCGTATACGCCAACTTGTCTTAAAGCAAGAGAAACTAATTGGTTTTGCCTATTGGGGGGCCGAAATGGTGGCTTTCCGTGGCGATACCGCCAGTAATGGCTCATCTTGGGAAAACCAAGCTCTTTTCGATTTTGATAACAATGCTTTGCCAGCTTGGGAGGCTTTTCGGTTTTAACCTAGTTTACGCTTAAAATCAAGCAGGTTCATCTCTTCTCGATTCTTGGTTCACGGCTCCTTGGTTCTCAGTTCTCATATAGTATTCCGTCGCTTTGTCGTTCGCTCCTAATCACCCTGTTTCAAAAACTTTGAAAAAGAAAATAAAAACAGGGCCAGACTCAAGCTTAGAAAGGAGGCTCCGCCAACGCCAGTAGCATTATCAGCTCCAGCAAATAAAAAGCTATATAGCAAATAGCCTCCCATCAATAAAAATATTAGCGACATCCACTGTAATACTTGTTTCATCTCCGGCTTAAAAGCTTGATTAGAACGGCCAAATTAGGCTTTTTCCAAGGGAAAGATAAAATAAGAGCGGCAAAGCTTAATAAGGTCTTTTTTTGAGTTAATTTTGCCTTCAATCAAGGAAATTGATATGGAAAATACACAGAACAACATGTCCGAAAATAATAAAGACATGGAACAGGAAAATCTTAGTGCGCCAGAAGCAGCTAATGAAACTACGAAGCCTCAAACAACAGAGGAAAGTCCCAAATCTGAGGAAGTAACCCCTACGGCTGAAAGCACTGAAACGAGCGAATCTACTGAGGAAAGTGAGGCAGTAAGCCCCACAGCTGAAAGCGAGCCCACTGGCGAGTCAACTGAGAAAAGTGAGGAAAAACCGCTTGCTTCAGAAAAGCACGACGACTTAGAAACAGAAGATGATACCCGGGAAATCGAGAGCGATGAAGATCATGAGGGAGACCATCCCGATGAATTGGAAATGCCCGATTATGGCAGCTTTAGTTTAGAGGACTTAGTGAGCAGTGCCGAGAAATTGGTAAAAGAGCAGCCCATCCAAAAAATTAAGGATCATATTGAGAGCATTCGCAAATACCTTTTAAAACACCTCAACGAAGAGCGCAGTGAGAAACTAGCCGAGTTCGTGGAAAACGGTGGAGTTGAAATGGACTTTGAGTACATTCAACCTTTACGCGAGAAATTCCGTCCTATTTTTCAGGAATATCGCGCCAAGCGCAGAAAATATTACGATGAACTGAGCGCCAAGCTGGATTCTAACCTTTTGACGAAAACCAATTTAATTGAAAAATTAAAGGAAATCGTAACTAAGGAAGAGTCTATAGGTGACACATTTAAGGAGTTCAATCAAATTCAAGAGGAATGGCGCAGTACGGGTCCCGTACCGCGTAATAAGAGCAATGACTTATGGCGAACGTACCACTTCCACGTTGAGAATTTTTACGAATTCATCAATATCAACAAGGAATTACGCGACCTCGACTACAAGAAAAACAAGGAAGCAAAGCAACAGCTAATCGAACAGGCTAAAGAAATTTTAAGCCTCGACAATTTGAAAGATGCTTTTGCCAAATTGCAAAAGCTACATAAAGAATGGCGACGCACCGGTCCAGTTGAACCCGATAGCCGCGAGCCATTATGGGAAGAGTTTAGTGATATCACCAAAAAATTCCACGAAAAAAGGGAAGAATTTTACGCGAAATTACGCGAGAAAAGCAAAGAGCTTTTAGTAGAAAAACGCAATTTGGTAGAAAAAATAAAGGAGTTTCCGCGCAATTTCACCCGCCACCACGAATGGCAGAACGCTATTAAGGAAATCGGCGAAATCCAGGAACAATTTAAAAAGATTGGTCGCCTAAACATTCCCGAGAACGACGAAGTTTGGGAAGAGTTAAAAGCGGCTTTACGCGACTTCAACCACGCGAAAAACGAGTTTTATAAAGATCTTAAAAAAGATCACCAAGAGAATCTTGCTAAGAAGCGTGCCCTCCTCGAGAAGGCGGAAAGTCTTAAAGATAGCGAAGATTGGCGTAATACTGCCAATGAATTAAAGCGTATCCAAGCAGATTGGAAAAAGATTGGTCACGTGCCTAAAAGTGAAAGCGACAAAATTTGGAAGAGCTTCCGCAAAGCGTGCAACCACTTCTTCGATCGCATGACCGAAAACAACAAGAAAGCCGATAAAGCCTTCGAAGCGAATCAAGCCCAAAAAGAAGAGATTCTTGCGGAATTAGAATCCATTACTATTGATCCGAAAAACAAGAAGGAAGCTTTAAGTAGCATCAAAACCTTTATCAATCGTTGGAAGGAAGTTGGACCAGTACCGCGCAATCAGCGCAACAAGGTGGATGGTAAGTTTAACAAAATTATCGACGGCCTTTTCAAAAGCATTGATATGGATCGCGAGGAATCGCAGCGTATTCGCTTTGAAAATAAGATGGATAACCTTGCTGATGAAGGCGGCGTAGACAAGCTTTATAGTGAACGTGACTTTTTGAAGCGCAAACTGCAAGAAGCCCAGTCGGAACTGCGTCAATTGGAAACCAATATGAGTTTCTTTAGCTCTAGTGATCCCAACAGTAGTATTGTAAAAGAAGCTCAAAAAAGTATCGACACCCAAGCGAGAGCGGTGGATGCTTTGAAAAAGCAACTTAGCATGCTAACCGCTAAGGTTAAAGACATTATCAAAGCAGAGGCTGCAGAACAAGCCGAAGAAGATGCTGCCCCTAGCGAAGAAAACGAAACTAAAAACGAGGCTTAGGGATATATTAAATGAACAATCCCACTCAGGTTATAATGCCAATTGCCATTGCTATAATCATGTTCGGCATTGGTATAAACCTGAAGTTCAAAGACTTTAGTCGAGTATTTCTGCATCCCAAGGCCATTCTAGTGGGCTTGGGAGCGCAGTTTATTCTTTTGCCTTTAATCGCTTTTCTCATGGCTTGGCTTCTTCCCATTGCCCCGCTGTATAAAGTTGGTTTGATTTTAATTGCTTGCGTACCGGGTGGAACGGCCTCCAATTTGGTAACTCACATGCTCAAAGGCAGAGTGGCCCTAAGTGTTAGCCTGACTTCCTTTAACAGTTTTGGCATCTTAATAAGTATTCCTCTTTACCTAAGCTTAGCCATAGAGCTCTTTTTACACGCGCATCCTTCTAAAATCAGCATCGGTATTTTGGACACTTTTAAAGAAATACTCTTTACCGTCGTTCTCCCAGTAATCGCGGGGGTTTTGGTCAATGAATATGGCCCGCAAAGCTTGATTGATAAGTCAAGAAAACCGCTACGCTGGATTTTACCAGCCATCCTCTTTGGGGTTTTCAGTTATGCATTGTTTTTTGCAGGTAGCGGTCCAAAGGTTTCTTTCTTCGATAATATCAACCTTTACATCCCTTTGCTGTTTTTTAATGTTTTTACCATGTTTGTTGGTTTCTATTTGGCTCGGTTTACGGGGATTCGCCACGACGGCGCTTTTACCATTGCCGTAGAAATGGGTTTACAAAACTCGGCTTTAGCCATTTTAATAGCCACCAATATTTTACAAAGTGCAGAAATGTCCTTAGTAGCAGTTATCTATAGTAGTTTTACATTTTTCAGCACCTGGTTAGTTGCCTGGTTTATGAAACATCGCCTTAAGCATGATATCCCTAGCATGTTATAAGGTTTAAGAATTTTACCATGTCTCAAGAGTTTAAAATAGTATCTAATTACAAACCCACCGGCGATCAACCGCGGGCCATTGAAGAATTAGAAAAAGGAATTAATGCGGGCGACCGTTTTCAAACGCTGCTCGGTGTTACTGGTTCTGGGAAAACCTTTACGATAGCCAATCTGATTGAAAAAATACAACGTCCTACCCTTGTTTTAAGTCACAATAAAACCCTCGCTGCCCAGCTGTACTCAGAGTTTAAAAACTTCTTTCCCGACAATGCGGTCGAGTATTTTGTTTCCTATTACGATTATTATCAACCCGAAGCCTACTTACCCAGCTCGGGCACTTACATCGAAAAGGACCTTAGTATCAATGAGGAAATTGAAAAACTCCGGCTTAGTACCACTTCTTCTTTGCTCTCGGGCAGACGGGATGTGTTAGTGGTCGCCTCCGTTAGTTGCCTTTACGGTATCGGTAATCCTGAATCATTTAATTCACAGGTTATTGAAATTAGCACAGGACAAGTTATTGCCCGCAATGCCCTGCTCCACTCTTTTGTAAATGCACTATACAATCGCACTACAGCGGAGTTTAATCGGGGGAGCTTTCGCGTGAAGGGCGATACAGTAGATATTTTTCCCGCTTATGCAGATAGCGCTTTCCGCATTCATTTTTGGGGCGACGAAATAGAAGCGATAGAACGTTTTGATCCACAAACCGCGGAGATTTTAGAGAAATTTGATACTGTGCGAATTTTCCCTGCGAATATCTTCGTAACCGGGAAGGATGCCCTGCAAACTGCTATTCATCAAATTCAAGATGATATGGTGGCACAAGTTGATTTCTTCAATAAAAATGAACGTCCGCTTGAAGCCAAACGCTTACAGGAAAGGACGGAATTTGATTTAGAAATGATTCGTGAACTAGGCTATTGCTCGGGCATTGAAAACTATTCTCGCTATCTCGATGGTCGTAGTCCTGGTACCCGACCTTTCTGTCTATTAGATTATTTTCCCGACGATTTCTTAATGGTCATCGACGAAAGTCACGTTACCGTTTCGCAAGTGCGTGCCATGTACGGTGGTGATAGATCGCGCAAGGAAAACTTAGTGGAATATGGATTCCGCCTACCTGCGGCCATGGATAACCGTCCCCTGAAATTTGAAGAGTTTGAATTATTGCAAAATCAGGTAGTTTACGTAAGTGCCACGCCAGCCGATTATGAGTTGGAGAAAAGCGAAGGCGTAGTGGTAGAACAGTTAATTCGTCCCACTGGTCTACTTGATCCGCGCATCGAAGTGCGTCCCGTAGAAAACCAAGTGGATGATTTAATGGCGGAAATTAGCAAGCGCTGTGAAATTGACGAACGCGTATTAGTCACTACCCTGACTAAGCGAATGGCAGAAGAACTCACCAAATATCTTACCCGATATGGTGTGCGCTGTCGTTATATTCACTCGGATGTAGATACGCTCGAAAGAGTGGAAATTATGCGCGATTTAAGATTAGGTGTTTTTGATGTGTTAGTAGGAGTGAACCTTTTAAGAGAAGGTCTCGATTTACCAGAAGTTTCCCTAGTGGCGATACTCGATGCGGATAAAGAAGGATTTCTGCGTGCTGAAAGATCTTTAGTACAGACCGTAGGAAGGGCGGCTCGTAATGTAAACGGTTTAGCTATTATGTACGCTGATAAAATTACTGAAAGCATGCGTAAAACGATAGACGAAACCAATCGCCGTCGCGCTATCCAAACTGCTTATAATGTGGAACATAACCAAGTACCTACCGCACTTAATAAAGCGATCGAATCTAATTTGCCGGGTGCTAAAAAGTCTTACAATCCCTATGAATCTAATATTCCAGTAGCCGCAGAGCCAAAGGTGAATTATACTACAGAAGAATCTTTGAAAAAAGGCATCTCTAAAACCCGCAAGGAAATGGAAAAAGCGGCCAAGGCATTAGACTTTATTGCAGCGGCCCGTCTGCGCGATGAGATGTCTGCTTTGGAAGAGCGTCTCAAGAAGGAATATCAATAATCTCTATCGAACAAGAAATACCTTACTCTGTTTTCTATTTATGTTAAAATCTCTATTTACTCTCTGCCTCAGTTTATTGGCTCTGTCAGGCTTTGCCCAAATTAGTGGTATTGTACTCGATGAAAAAAACCAATCCCTTCCAACTGCCAATGTTGTTTTATACCGAGGCGATGAAATTATTACCGGTTCTAGCACTGATCTCGATGGTAGTTTTTCCATTAAGTCTCCTAGCGCTGGCGCTTATCGCTTAGAAATTAGCTTTATCGCTTATGAGAAGTTGATCCGCAATATTACCATCCCTGCTAATCAGAAATTAGACTTAGGTCGCATCGGCTTAAATCCAGATAAGTCTAGTGTTTTAGAAGAAGTGGATGTAATTGGAGAAGCAAAACTATTCGAATTTGAGCAAGACAAGCGTGTTTTTAACGTGGCCAAAGATATCACTGCCGTAGGAAGCAATGCATCAGACATCCTCAATAATCTACCTTCCGTTGCGGTTGATGTAGAAGGTAATGTGAGCCTACGCGGAAGTGGTAATGTACGTATTTTAATCAATGGCCAGCCCTCTGCCTTGGTTGGAAGCGATCCAGCAGCAGCTTTGCGTCAACTACAAGGAAATGTAATTGAAAAAATTGAGGTAATCACCAATCCATCGGCCCGTTATGACGCCGAAGGCGAAGCGGGAATCATCAATATTGTTTTAAAGAAACAAGATCGTGCCGGTCTCAACGGTAGTTTTGATCTCAGTGCGGGTTATCCCGATTTATACGGTGCCGGTGCCACCATTAATTACCGTAAAAACAAGCTGAACTTCTTTACGAACTTGAGCTTTCAGTATAATAAATCACCCGGTGGCGGAAGCTCCAATCAGAAATTCAGCCTGCCAGATACCTCCTATTCTTTTATCAGAGAACGAGATCAGTTACGAGGGGGCTCCAATGCCACCATTCGCTTTGGCGCCGATTATCAAATAAGCAACGAACAGAGCATTACTGGTTCCTTTTTGTTTAGACCGAGCTTAGGTAATAATACCGTGGATCTTAATTACCGTGACCTTGACGCCAATGGCAATGAGGTGCGTTCCATTAATCGCTTTGATGATGAAACCGAAACCGAAACGGCCTACGAAGGAAGTATAAACTGGCAAAAGACTTTTAATGGAAACGACAAGCACAAGTGGACTGCCGATTTCCGCTACAGCGTGGAAGATGATCGCGAACAATCTACCATTACCCAAGATACACTCGGTCGCCCTGGTCAATTTATTCAGTTGGTAGATAATTTAGAATACCAAAGCAGCTACCTTTTTCAAACGGATTATGTGCACCCTTTGGGAGAAAAGAAAAGTTACGAGCTCGGTAGCAGAGCGACCTTGCGTACCATTGATAATGACTATGGCTTAGATGATGTTTTATCGGATGGCAGCCTAGTGGCTGACCCTGTTTTTAACAACCGCTTTACTTTCATTGAAAACGTATATGCCGCCTATGGTATTTACAATGGTACCTTTCGCGAGTCCATTACTTATCAATTGGGCTTGCGCGGCGAAATCACCGACCTAACTACGGAAGTAGAAAGCGACACTCTTAATCAGCGTAGCTATGCTAATTTATTCCCGAGTGCCTTTTTCACCTATAAAATTAGTCCGCTAAGCGATATTCAACTGAGTTATAGCAGACGAATTAGCCGTCCTGGTTTCCGCACGCTAGCGCCCTTTTTTGGCTTTAGCGATAATCGTAATTTCTATTCAGGGAATCCTAATGTAAACCCTGAGTTTACCGATAGCTACGAAACCGGCTACATGCGCTATTTTGAAAAAGGAAGTTTATATAGTGGGATATATTATCGTCACCGCACCGGCGTAATCGAACGCATTACCATTGTTGAGGAGCGCAATGGCGAAGAGTTTACGCGTTTTTTCCCCATTAATTTAGCCGTACAAGACGCCTATGGTTTAGAGTTTAACTTACAGTATAAATTCACCAAATGGTATGATGTTAATGCCAATTTAAATCTCTTCCAAGCTATCACCGTAGGCGATTATGAAGGAAACAATTTTGGTGCAGTAAACAATTCGAGTACGGCCCGCTTAATTAATCGCTTTAACTTTTGGAAAAGTGATTTACAAATTACCTTTAATATGCGCGGGGCCAACCAAAGTGCGCAAACGCGTAGCCTAGGCATTTATACTTTAGACATTGGTTGGAGCAAGGATATTCTGCAGGGCAACGGCACCATTACGCTGGCCGTGCGCGATTTATTTAATAATCGTATTCGTAGATATTATACCAATGGCAATGTAGCGGGCGGTGGAACCTTTGATACCTATGGCACTTTCCAGTGGCGTCAGCGACAAATAACCCTCAACTTCAATTACCGTTTAAATCAGAAAAAAGCGCGCCCAGAACGCGGTTCTGGTGGAGGTGGCTATGATGGCGGCGATTTTTAATCGTGCCATTTAATAAAAATCGGCTTTTCCGAAATTTTCAATTTAAAAGTGCCTTCCGCGCTGGTTTGAGTACTTTTTTCCCATAGAAAACTCGGGGCAAATTGATACACATTTACGGAAGTGGCCGGAACTTTTAAGGCATAATTAAAGAGTTGTTTAGCGCTTTCGGTGCCGAGCCAAATGGCCCAAATATGACTGCCTCCTTCTTGCGAATCAAATTGATAAACAAAAACGCTTTCATCGCTCTGGGGCAATACTTTAGCAAAGTGATAATCTCCAACAAGGGAAAGAAAAGATTGCAGCGCAAAATAGGAGGTCTTCGGTGCATGTTTATTCCACTTTTCAGCCCGCAAACCCGAGCTATTATACTTGTTGGGATTAGGTGCATTTACATCGCGTAGCATATACAAATGGGCGCGGTCAAGCCCAGATGCGGCAATAGCCAAATAAGTTCTTAGCAACCAAATTGCCTGTACTTCTTCGGGACTAAAAGCACCAATGCTTGGCACACCTTGGGGCGATTTAGGATTGGAATCATAACCAAACTCACTAAGCCAAATTTCCAGTTGTGGAAAGTTCACGTTACGGAATTGCACTAATTTATCCAACCTTTGTTTAAGGCTATCCCTTTCGGGGGATGCGGCCGACGTGGCATTACCGTTTTGTCCCCCGGCATTATTACTATAATGATGAAAATTTAAAACCTGCGCTGGAAATTCACCCTTTCGATTGTAGTCAGACCAATATTTAATTCCCAAAAGATAGTCGAGATTAGTTTCCGCCAAACCACCCATGATCACGGGCAAATTAGGATCAGCTTTTTTAATCCCCACTTTAGGACCCATTCGTCCCTCCTGTCCATCATAAGCCGCATTTAAAAAAGCGGCAAACTCGAAAGGATGAAAGTAACCTTTGCGGCCTTTCCACCATTTATCAGGTTCATTCCACACTTCTAAACCAGCAATTAAATTTAAACCAGAACGTGCTTCTTGATCATCTCTTAAAAGCAGTAAAGACGCATCTACTGGATTATTACCGTAGCGCGCCGCAAATTGATAAGCATACTCGGCAAAATGGCGGTAGGATTGACTTTGATCAGGATTTAATTCTTTGTAGGTGGGTTTACTATTAAAATCGGCTTCGCCACGGTAGGGCAGCGCCGTACCCTGTAAACACGGAAAAACGGCAATACCTTTCTTTTTGGCTTCTCCGTAATAGCGGTCGAAATCCCAAACCGAAACATAGGAAGGCGACCAAGCGAACTCCTTACCTTTAGTAGGATTATAATTTACATCGCCATTGGCTTCGTCCCAGTCCCAATTATGATACTCGCGAATGCTCGATGCCACAGGAGCAACAATATCGAGGGGATCATCGACAAAAGCATTTATACCGAAAATTTCTCGGACCGTTCTTCTGGGACGAGTAGCTTTCAGTTCGGTCAGATTTTCCGCTTTTGCCTCGGATACTTTCTCACCAAAAAAACGCAGTTCACCAATTTGGGCTTGAGAAGAATATACCTTGAGTAAAATGAATTCGCCTTCGCCCTTAAGTGCAAAACTGCGCCACTGATTATACAGATCGGTTTGGGTTTTTAGCGCCGACTGCCAGCTTTTTGGGTTACCGATTAAGACTTCTATTTCATCCTTGCCTGCGCCATCAAATAACCAGAGAGAATCGAGGCGATAAAGTGCTTGGAGGGGAATAAGCATTTCTTGAGGCAGATAAATTTCGTTATAGCTCGCGCGGAAAAAATGCTCCGCCTTTTCAGAGGGTACTTTCGCACCCTTAAACAAATGACTTTCATCAAAAAGAGTGGAAGCTTCGGCCTCACCATTGAGCACAATTAGCTGATTTGCCTTAATTTTCAGAGCTTCACTTTGCCCATAAAGATGTGCTTCTGGCGAAAGCCATAAAAAAATAAAGAATAAAAAAAGCTTTTGAAACATAGAATATTTGGACTTGAAACAGTCGAATGCTTGTAAAATGAGTTCGGTGTAAAGAGACAAAAAAAAGGCTGCCTTATAACGGGCAGCCTTAGTAATTTATTTAGCCGATTCGAGTTTAATGTCGAAAATAAGCCAAGCATTGGGAGGAATAACTCCACCAGCACCCGCAGCACCATAACCCAAATCGGGTGGTATTACCAATCGTGCTTCGCTGCCAACCTTTAGCAACATAACGCCTTCGTCCCAGCCTGGAATTACGCGCCCTACACCTACAGGAAAACTAATGGGCTCCCCTCTTTGGTAGGAATCGTCGAAAACCATTCCGTCTTGTAAAGTCCCGCGGTAATGCACGGCTACAGTTTGACCTTTGTTCGGTTTTGCGCCAGCACCTTCGCTTTTTATTTGGTAGTACAAGCCCGAAGCGGTTTTCTCCATGCCATCCACTAAAGCAGCCATTTTTTCTTCCTCTTTTTTGCGAGCAGCCGCTTTAATTTCGTCTTGCTTGCTTAACATTTCCGTAAAAACTGCGGCAGCATCCCAGGCTTGCGCTGCGGCACCCTGACGAATAATTTCAACCTTGTCCATGGTATCACCTTGAGCAATAGCATCAATAACGTCAATTCCTTTGGCTACTTTGCCAAAAACCGTATGTTTTCCGTCTAACCAAGGAGTGGCCGCATGAGTAACAAAAAACTGCGAGCCATTGGTTCCCGGTCCGGCATTGGCCATACTAAGAATACCTTTAGTATCGTGCTTTAACTCGGGGTGTATTTCGTCTACAAATTTGTAGCCCGGCCCACCAGAGCCCGTACCTGTTGGGTCTCCGCCCTGAATCATAAAGTCGGCAATCACGCGGTGAAACTTTAAACCATCGTAATAAGGAGTGCCTTTATCTTTGGATCCGTTTTCGATTGCACCTTCAGCTAAACCAACGAAGTTAGCTACTGTTAAAGGTGTTTTTTCATGCTCTAAAAGCACGGTGAAT
>TARA_R110002050_G_scaffold129751_1_pt1 | contig 12328 bp, 1 predicted proteins | sample TARA_R110002050 | Tara Oceans TARA_R110002050 (sample SAMEA4396988) | marine metagenome | biome: Polar Biome; feature: [DCM] deep chlorophyll maximum layer (ENVO:01000326); material: water (ENVO:00002006), including particulate matter (ENVO:01000060) such as... | depth 25 m
AACATTTGAAGGAGAATATGAAGCAGATATAATTGTTGAAGAAGTGCCTGTAGAATTTGATCAAGAATTAAATGCTTGTGCATTAGATATTGCAATAGTATTAGATTGTTCAGGTAGTAATGGATGGACAAATGGAACTACAACTGCTGCTTCATTTGCAAATGCATTTTTAACAGCAATGGATGCTAGAATGGATGGCTCATTAACTGGAGTTACAGGAGCAAATATTGTGCAAGTAGGTTTAGGTACATATACCACATTTATAAACCTTCCTGGTAATGGAGGACCTAATGGAAGTCAAGTAATGCAAACTATGTCATCAGATAGTTCATTAGTAAATGTTACAGGTAGTCAACAAGGTTTTGGTCAAGCAGATGGTGGTGGAGATGGTTATGATACAGCAATAACTATAGGTCTTAATATTTTAAATGATTATGCTAATTCAACATTCGGTGATAGATCAGGTCAGACTAACTATAAAAGAATAATGATTATTTTGACTGATGCAGGATCTGGAGCAGCTTCATGTACTCCTTTAGAGTATACTAATGCTCCAGATAATATGACTAATAATGTTTGGGCATTAGGTATAGATACAATAGCAGTTAAATTAGAAGCAGCTGATCCAGCCAATTGGCAAACTTTTAATGCTAATGATACAGCAACAGTTCAATGTCTTGTTCAAACTATGGCAGATGCTTATAGGATAGGACCAGGTTTAGGTGCTGCTCTAGGTACTCAAATTGCTAATTCATTATGTGTAGAACCACCAACGTGTAATTGTCCTACAGGATTTGAAAGAATAAGTACACAAGGTACATCTACAGCACCCCCTTATGTAGTCTTGGGGCCAACTGATGATTGTGAGACTAAAGGTAGAAATGGCGTATGTAGAAAAATGGAATGTGAATGTGATGAAAATCAGTTACCATTCCCTTCAATTCCTGTTACACAAACAGGAGACTGTCCAACAGATATTCTTAATGGAATAGCACTTTACTATAATGAAGATACAGGTGTAGGTAATCCTACATGGACAAACCCTATGCCACGAACATGTCACTTTGACTATGAGTGTTGTTTAGAAGGTACAACTTCAAGAGGAGGTATATGGAAACATAATGATAGATGTGATTTATATGCAAACTATTATGGAGATAATTATCCTTGGGAAATAGAATGGGTTGAGTCAGTAGGTCAAACAGTTAATACAATTAGAAGTATAGAGTATCAACTAGAATCTTACATATATAAAGGAAACTTAGGTGATGGTTGTGGTGATAGATTCCATGATTTAGATTGGAATTTTGATCATGCTATTATACATAATACAGAACAAGTGTCAGGACTATTAACATTAACACTTGATCCTAAAAACAATGTACCTTTAATAACACAATATCCAATTATTTCTGCTGGAGATATTAACATACTATATAGCAAAGTTGAACAGAAATATAGATTTAATATGTTCTGGGATATTACAAGAAATAGAGGTGAGTTTGATCCAAATTGGAATTCATCAATATTTATAACACAATTAAATGGATACATAAGAGATCTAAATGTAGCTAATTTAAATTATTTTAAACCTGCTTTCCAACGTAAGAAATTTAGACATTACTGGAATAAAGTTGTATTAAGAAAAGATGTGTCTGAAAATAGAAAGATGATATTTAAATTAGCTAATACTAAAATTAATGCATCTATAAGATAATGAATAGAAAACAACACATATCAAAATGGGGATTTAGTGATAACTCTCCTTATAATAAAGCGGATAAATTAGAGATTAATACTCCATCAGGGTATATAGATATGTCTCAAACTGGTATACCTCTATTTGCTAATGGTCAGTTATTACAACCTTACTCTGGTCAACATTATATGGGTACAACAAATGTAACAGAAATACCAGCAGTTCAAAGGGGTGGTCAACTACCAATGGCTCAAAATGGTTTAGAAAAAATAAAACAGCAGTTTGTATCTAACATTATGCCTTTTGATTATAGTGAATATGATCATGAAGGAACATCAAAAGACTGGTGGGAAAGAGTAGTTGATACTTCTTTCCATAATGAGAAAGAAACTAAAAGAGCAAATTTAGATGATGAATTTAAAAAAGGTAATATAAGTTCTGCAAATCTACCTAGGTATCAAGAAAGAATAGATCTTCTTAATATGTTTGCTGGTTTTGATCAAGTATATAATTCTGTTCCTTTATCAGAATATAGACCATCACAAGGTGATAATGATGACACTATTTATTATGATTCTCCGTATGCAAGAAATGAAATAAAAAATAGATTTAAAGAAATTTTAGAATGGGAGCAAACAGAAGGTTGGGACATAAATGATTTTGCAAGAAATTTTTATGATAGAGATGGTGAGCAAAGTCGTGAACCAGATAAAGATAAAATGGTGCCATGTAAAGAAGGAGAAAAAGGATGTGTAAAAACTGGTGATGGTTGGTTCTTTGGTCTTAATCCTAAATATGAAAAAGATAATCCACAATACAAAAAAGGAATGTATAGTAAGGTATTGGGTAACTTTAAATTAGATAAAGGTCAGGATGATCATGGTCATTATATTAGTTATTATGATGATTGGAATCTTAATCCTACAGGTGTTAATGTTCTTGATGGAGCAATTGATTATTTAGGAGGATTAACTCCTCCAGAGATATATGGAAGAATATATTATAATCCAGATAATGGACAAATAATAAAAGGACCTGGTGGTAAAAAAAGAAAAGGTGGTGAATTACCTAAAGCTCAAGCAGGTATAACTGAATTTGAAGTAGATGAGAATAATTATATACAAACTGAAAAAGGTTATGATAAAGATGCACTTTTTAATTTTGCTAAAAACAACTATACAAAAGTAAACACAGCTAATCAAAAAAGTGATCTTGTAACTAAATTAAATTCACCAGCATTTAGAGAAAGATATAGAAAAAATATTTTTAACATCTCAGGAGAAAACTTATCAGAAGAAGAACTAACAAATAGAATAAATCAACAATCTGATTTTACTGAAGCTGGTCCAGACTTTCATGTTACGATGCCATATATTACTACAAGCCATGGTGGATATAAAAACAGCTCCACTCCTTATATTAATCCTTTTGCTGGAAAGGATATAGATGGAAATAGGGTTGGTTTACAGGGTGTGCTTGACTTTAGAAGAAATCAAGGTTTATATCAGCAGAAAAATACTGATGGTAGAGATGGTACTTTATATGGAAATGATTTTTATGATAAGGTTACAAACCCTGATTTCCCAGAACTTGCAAAGTATCCATATATCCCGCAGTTAAGTTTTATGAGAGATGCTTACACGATGGGTGATAATCAAATTAGATCTTATGATAATGAAGGAAATACTATAGTTCATGAGTATGCACATTCATATAATACAGATGATTCAGCATTATTTAATCCAGAAGGAGAAGACTATTCAGCTTTGGATGTCAATAAATATGATGCAGATGGTAATAAAATTAGTGAAGGTTCTTTTATAGAGTTACCAGGAGAAAAATATAAAGGTTGGTTATCTAATTTATTTGGTGAAGATTATTTTGATAAAGATAAAAATAAATATGGTACTTGGGCTATGCACCCTTGGGAAATAAGTTCAATAAAGTCAGAAACTGAAGGACAACTTAAAGATAATAACATCTGGGATCATACTAAGGGAGAATTTACTGAAGCTAATCTTAATAATATGATAAAATATAATTCCCGTTTAGATATAGGTGGCCATGGAATGGATCCCTTAAACAGAATGGGTTATAGTGCGTTAGAAAGAATGAACTATAAAAACAAAAGAAATATTAGAAACCAAGATGATGCTAATTGGAGTATAGATAATAATCCTAATGATTATATACTAGATAATATTATAAATGCAGAAGATAATCCATCTATGGATATGGATGCTTTTAATATTATATTTAACAATAGTCAAAGCAATTTAAAAGATAAACAAAAATATTCTGATTATAATTCTTTACTAGAGGATTATAAAAATGGTAATAAACGTAAAAAGAAAAGAGCTACTGAAATTATAAATACAATAAATAAAGATGTTAAGTATCAAATAAATCAGGGTTACAATACAGAAAATGAAAATTATCAAATAGAGTATAATAAAAAGAAAGGAGAAGTATTACCTAAACTAAAACAGTACTTTAATGAGATAGTTATGGATGACGTTGATCAACCTACAAGGGCAAAATATGGTGGTTCACTACCTAAAGCACAAGATGGATGGTTTGATAAAGTAAAGGATGGAGTTAATTCTGTTTTTAATCCTTATGGAACATTACTTAATTATGGAGTAAATAAAGTAAAAGAAAATGTAGCTAACAATTGGAATGCAAGTAAGGGGTATGTTGGTGAAGATTCAGGATTTGCAACTGTTCCTAATGTTCTAGAAAGAATATGGAATACAGGTTTTAAAAATGAATCAGAAATAGCTGATAAATACTTTACTGGAGAAGGTGCCCTAGAACAAAATATGTTTAAAATGTACTTAGGTCAACCTCAAGATGGTGCCTTTCAGTTTCAAAAAAGCCAGTATGTACCAACAAAAGGACATAAAGAAGGTGATGAGTATTGGTCTATACCAGAAGAATATCGTAATAGTATATATGGAACAAATAGCTTTCCACAGGAAATAAATTTAGGTGGCTGGCATCCAGATGATGGTGACTTAATGGACTATTTAGAACAACAATACTCAGGAGTAGTAGAGGCAGACATGGTTGTTGGTGATTATACAAGAGGTGTGGGAAGAGATGAAGATAATAACATATATCTTTCCGCATATGATAAATTTGATCTTAATCCATTTAACACGCATCAAGCAGGCCCAAGAACCCAATCAAAACTAGAAGATATGTTATCTGGTTTTGATGATTTATCATTTGGAATAGGTGCCCCACAAAGTATATATGATAGATTTGGTTATACTCATGTAAATTATGAAAATTATCCTGAGTTTTATTCTGAAAAAGATAGGGGTAATGTTTACAGAAATGATGTTTTAAACAATCGTTTAGCAAGAAAAGAAATGGATCTAAACTGGGATCATGATACAAATACATGGAGAGATTCAGAGTATACACCAAAGTATGCTACTGATATTATTCCTAGAAATAAAGAAACCGGTAGAAGAGCACATCCTACATCTAATTTAGTTAAACAAAAACAATATGGAGGTTCACTACCAAAGGCTCAGTTTGGTATAAATTCAATAATGAGTGGTAATGCATATGGTACAAATGTTGCAGGTACTACAGGAGTACTTGGAAATGCCTATAAGAGATCAGGCTTTGAAGAGGTTGTAGAGAAAGTTGATCCATATGTTACACTAGATAATACTGAACTAGCAGGTGGCTTTGTACCATATTTAGGAGAAGTTATTGATGCTAAAAATACTATAAAAAGTATGTATGAAGGAAACTATGGGGATGCTGCATTACATGCTTTAGGGTTTGCAATTCCTTTTATTCCTGGTAAAGCAATTGTTAAAGGATATAAAAATTTATTTGGAAATGCAGATGAAGTTGTTGATGCAGTAAATACAACAACTAAAAAAGTTGTTAAAGGTGGTAATTATGTTACACCAAAATGGTCTCAAGGTGTTACACACTATGGTAAGATTGGACCAGAAGGTGTTGAAGGTGCATTAACAGGAATGAAAAATCAAGGAAAACATCTAGATGAAATTGGTTTTGATGTTAGTACACTAAATGGAAATAACATGGTTTTTCATGGTAATAAGCATGGAAGAAATATTGTAGAGGTAGCATTACCAGATGGAAAAACACAATTATTTTATAAGTCAAGCGGGCTTGCTGGAAAATCAGGTAGCGGAGTTGCTGGAACAACAGAAGGTTTGTGGCAACCATTTGGTGGGCATGCAAGTACTTCAATTAATGGTAATCAAGTTGATAACTGGTTTATTAAAGATGGAGGTTATTCGGACTTTTATGGAAGCCAAACTTTTAGAGATATATCAGGTAACCTAGATAAAATAGCTACTGATATGAATTGGGATATGTCAGGTCAGATCTTAAAGAGTAAACAAAAATATGGAGGTTCAATCCCAATAGCTCAAGAAGGTGAAGAGACTGGTATTAATTTTAGTGATTTAGAAAAAGGAATAAAATGGTCAGAGAGTTTAAATGGTACATTAATGAAAAACTCAGAGACCTCTGCATCAGGATATTATGGAGATCTCTTTGACAATCTTGATTATGATGGTACAAGAGATGAGTTTATTGCAGATACAGATTATCAAGAAGAGTACTTTAGAAAAAGAGCTCATGGTGAAGTAGAGAATATACCAGGACTAATAAATAATGGAACAGAACTACTTGAAGAATATAAAGATGTAGAACATGGTTTATCTGGATTAGAAATATCTGCCCTATCTAATATGCTTGGTAGACAAGGAACAAGAGAATATTTAGGAAATGTAATAAGAGATGGTCAAACACTTGCAGAAGTTTTTCCACATTTATATGGTGAAGATGTAGCACAGACTAATAAGACTCCACAAGAATACATAGACAAATTTAATGAAGGTTTGTTAAAGAAAAAAATGGGAGGTTCAGTTATGACTAAAGTTAAAAGATTAAATCAACAATTAGCACTATACAATAAAGGTGGTAATATATCTCAATTTGCTAAAAGGGAATTAGAATCTCTTAATATGATTAAACCTCAGATGCAGAATGGAGGGCAAACACCTATTGTACATAATTCATATATTATTAAAAAAGGGGATAATTTAAGTAGAATAGCAAGTAATGCAGATATTTCTCTTTCTGAATTATTAACTTATAATCCAAGTTATATGAGTGACCCAAGTTCAATACAACCTGGACAAGTTTTAAAATTATCTAAGGATGCTATATTAGATAACAATAAAGCTAGGTTAAAAACTACTATAAAAAGAGGAGATACTTTATCAGGTATAGCTTCTAAGTTTGGTGTTAGCTATGAGGATATTGCTAAGATAAATAATATATCTGATCCACGTAAGATACAGCCTGGTCAAGTAATAATATTACCTGATAATTCTAATACAACTGATCCTGTAATTCAAGAAAATATAAGAAAAGCTGAGTCATTATATACTCCTTCAATTACTGAAGTAGATGTTGATACAAATCCTAATGTTAATGTACCATGGGCAAAAAGAATTCCACCACACAAATCTGAAAGTGGTCAATGGGAAACAAAAGGAAAAAGAAATATAAAAACTGAGATAAATAAAATGGATCAAGCTGATAGGATTATTCAAGGTATGAATGATATTGAGGGTGATAATTCAAAAGTAATTGATTATGAAATAAAGGGTGGTGACAATCTTAGTTTAATAGCTCAAAAAAACGGTGTAACAACAAAACAACTAATGACTGATAATAATATATTAGATGCTAATAATATACAAGTAGGTAAAAAAATAAAAATAAAGAAATCTACTGGTAAACCATATATTGTTGTGGATGAGAAACAAGGTAGAATGCATTTATATTATCCTGGTCAAGATAAACCTTCTGAAAGTTTTCCTATATTAACAGGTGCAAATGAAGGGGATGCACAAACAGTTACTAAAATTGGAGTATTTAAAGATGGTAAAACACTAAATAGAGATGAGCTCAATCAAGCAATGAGAGACAATTTACCAGAAGGTACTGATTGGACAGTAGATAATCTTTTAGAATTTGGAGAAGGTTATACAACTGAGACAGATTGGGATGCAGGTAATAAACAAACAGGTGCTGGTGTTTATACAATAGGAATAGTAAATGAAGATAGTGGTTATTATGATGATTCAGGTAAGGGTAGAAAGTCACCATCATTTGTTTTAAATAATTCAAATGATGATGAAGTGCCAATGGTAATACATACATCACCTTCCGCAGGAGATAGAGTTACAAATTTAAATGATAGTGATGGTAGTAATAATAGAGTGACTAATGGATGTATTAATGGTAAGTGTACTGACTTACTTAGTTTATATAATAATCCAGATGTAGGAGAGGGAACTCAGGTTTTTGTGTTACCTGAAGATGCTAATAATAATTTTGTATATGAAAATGGACAAATGAATTTCTATGCAAGTAGTGACAATCAAACAGACTATAAAGAATATATAGATGAAAATGGTGAAGTACAAAAAGGACATGGTATAGCTAATAAAACAACAACTAACTATAAACCTATTAATATAACCTTTGATAAAAATTATTATCAAACTAATTCTGACAGATATGATGGTACTGCAGCAGGTGAAGAAGAAGAGTTTGTAAATAATACACAACCATTCTTAAACTCTATAGCTGATAATAAAAAATTAATGATGGATAAATTAGGAATGGATGGTGATATGTATAATGATTTAGCAATGATAGCTTTTGGTATTTATGGTTATGAAAGTGGTATGGGTGATGAAGGTAGTGGTGCAGAAAATTTTCTTAAGGCTGGTTTAAAATTTACTGGATTAAAAGATACTTCACCAGATGTTCAATCAAAGTATGATACCTATGGTGTAGATGGACCTGGAAATAGTGTTGGTTGGACACAAATAAGATGGGGTCAACTTAATGACTCTGAAAAAGAAGCATTATCAAAAATAGATATTACATCTAATGATCAATTAATGGATCCTGCAAATGCAGCTAAAGCAACAACAGCTATACTATATAAAAGGTATCAAAATCAAATATCTAGAAAAGATAAAAATTCTGAGGACTTTGATATATTTACAGAATTACCAAAGAAATGGTTACCAACAAATTTAAATGAAGACAAAAAAACTGAGTATGTAAATATTGTAAATGGGTATACTGACTATATAAATTTGTCTGAAACAGATATTGATGATGTAGACAATAATTTAATTGTAAAAGGAGAGTATTCAGATGACAATGTTGCATCAAATGAAAGATATAAAAATAAAGGTTGGCAAGAAAATGTTGAAGACTTTTTAAATATGCCAGAAGCTATTGAACAAAGCTATAACAGTAGTACTTATGTAAAACCTATTGTAGATACAGTAAGTTTAGCTGTAGATGATGCTAGTAATGCTGTTAGTGAATGGTGGGATGAAGTAGATTTAAATCCTTTTTGGAAAAGAGGTGGAGAATTTAGTGTAGGAAATCAGGTTCAATTTTACAGTGATTATATTAATGGTAGATATAAAGGAACTAAACAAGAAAATAAATCAAAAAAGATGTATGACAAACTAAATAGAATGTATTATAATGATTCAAAGAAATCTAATAAACATCAATTAGACATAATGAATCATATCTTAAGATCCAATAGGTAATGAAATCATTAGCAAATGCCAGTAATATTTAGTATATTAATAAAGTAAAGTATAACTTATGTATTTATATAATAACCCCTTCATAACAAGTTCAATTTCTTCATTTGAAGAAGGTGGAGATACTCCACCTAAAGAGACTATATATGCTGATCATGATAAAGCTTGGGATTATAAGATGATTGATGGTGTGTGGTACACTAGAAAAAAAGGAGAAGAAAGTGAATGGTTAAGTTTAGAAGATAATGAAGAAGCTACAACTAAATTAAATACGGAATATCCTGATGCACAAATTGTAGAGAACAACACTAAGGTTGAAGAAAGTTCAAATACTACAGAAATAGAAGAAGCTAACAAAAAAGTAGAAGAAGGGTCAGATGCTGTATTTTATGATGAAGAATTTAGATCACCTGAAGAAGCAAATTTATTATCAGGTATAGGAGATACAGGATTATTTGATTTAATTAAAGCAATAGACACTACAGCAGGAAGTTTTAAAAAAGAAAATTATTATGACTCTGGTACTAAAGCTGACTATTCTAAATTTAGTCATACTAATACTACAAACCAAAATTTATTTATAGATCAAGAAGCATTATTAAAAGGTAAAAAAACAGGTGATGTTTTAATAAATGAAGAACAAGCATATGAAAAAGATATGCAAACGTTTCTTGATAATAGGCATAGGAACAATCCGGATAAATATGCTAAAGTTAAAAACTTTGAAAAAGATCTATATGATAAAACAGGAAGTCTAAATTATAGAAAAGGACCATTTGGATTATTTAAAGGAGAAGGAAGAGAAGGAGACATGTTAGAAAATAAATATTCTGATGCATCACATATAGGTTTTGAAATGGATAAGATGGGTAATTATGGTACAGCATTTGATTATTTGACACAAGATCCAGATGGTACATTTAATCAACAAGACTTTGATAATGGATTTAAAGGTATTCCATTTGATCCTAATAATCCTGAAAGTTTTAATTATAGTGAAGAATATTTAAACAGCTCTAAACACAACCCATACATTAATTACAATCAGTTTACAACAGAACGTGATTATAAAAATCTTAATAATAACTTTACTGAAGATGGTAGATTTAGTAAAGTAGACCCACTTACATACGGTAACAAATTTGGTTTTCCAAATACTCCTGAGTCTCCAGACTTTAAACCAGCTGGACCTACACCTGGCATTGATAATACAAATCCAGAAGAGGTAATAGCAGCTAATGATAAAATGAGAGAACAGGAAGCTTTAAGAAGACAACAAGAAGAACAAGCTAAAATGATAGAGGAGCAATTAAGAAAATCTCAAGGTAAGAGATATGGAGGTTCCTTACCAACAGCTGAAACTGGATGGGAATTTTTGGATGATGCTATTACAACAGGATCAAATATATATAATCAAGGAAAAAGTATTTTTAATACGGGTATTAAAAAAGCAGTAACACATGCAGCTACACCTTTTATAGGAAGTGCAACAGCAGGAGCAATAGGTTTGGGAGGAGCTGCTTATGGTTTACTTGATGGTAATTTTAACTTAGATAATACTATAAGTAATGCTAATCCAGATAAAGATCCAGATGAGATAAAGTCTAATGTTAGTACAATGTATGATGGTGTGTATGGTTCTAGCAATGGTTATAATTCATTTTATGGTAGTATGAAACAAGATGGAGGCTCATTACAAACAGCTCAAACTGGAGTAGAAACAGACGGTATGAATGCATTTAGATTAAATGCAGCAGCATGGGATTTGTCAGGTAGATGTTATAATGATGGTTGTGCAAAAAGATATTATGATTCTAACCATGATCTTTCTGTAGGTTTAAGTACTGGAATAGGTAAAAAAGGTCAAAACTATATGGGAGACGCTTCACTGTGGGGAGGTTATTCATTTAATCCAGAACCAGGTAGTGGAAGTTTCCGTGGTGCACAAGAAGGAGTAGCAGGTTACCTTGGTGCAAATATAGGTGGAAGAATGACCATGCCACAAGAAATGATAGAAAGTGGTGTAGGTGATGCTGACTTTGAACAGTTTGCAAATGCAGTTGGAACTATTGGTTATAAAGGTGAATGGAAACCTTCAAATAATTATACTGCATATTTAACAGGTAGAGACAAAAACCCATTACAATATGGACTAGGAGCTTTTTATAAACATCCTCTTATGGGAGATCAAAATTCTGAAATAGGAGCATATGCTAACTTAGGTAATGTAAATTTTTCTGCAGGATACATGCCTGGTAGTGGTATGAATTACAACTTTGGACTTGGTATACCTATTAGAAAAGATGGTGGATCATTACCAAGTTTTCAAAAGAAAGGAGAAAATACTTATCCAGTAGAAATTATACAATATCCTCTTGGGTATGATGGAGCAGCATATCCAAAAGGTATGCCACCAGGTCATATTGAATCAAGATACTTAGGAGATCTATCAGGAACAGAGTATGAAGGTCAAAAAGGATATGTAAATAGATGGGTGAATAGTGGTAATCAACCAGTAAGGTATAATGCTGAAACAGATTATCAGGATGGTGTTAGAACTAGCATTAGAAATCTTAATGAGGAAGAATTTGCTCACTACATGAAGACAGCACAAACTTTTACATCAGGAGATAAAATTGATATACCCTTTACAGATTTATATTTACCAACTTCTATTGGAGGAGCTGATACTGACTATGACATGGTTGATAGTAATTGTGCAGATGGTGTGTGTAGTGCACTTGGAATGGATTCTGAAGACTATACAACTCTTGGAGTTACAACTCCACATCAAGTTATGGATGCAATTATAAAAGATAAAAGAACTCAATCAAGTACTGGAAGTAAAAATTATGGAGAAGCTGTTTTGCAAGCGGTGTTGAATCCACTTGATATGATTACTGAGTCAGCAGTTGAATCTGCAGAATTTTATGGTGAATTAGCAAAAGATGTACAAAATGATCTTATTAAAAATAGTTCT